>JAABUM010004164.1_pt1 | contig 16660 bp, 13 predicted proteins | sample 5559161 | NCBI WGS metagenome assembly JAABUM01 (sample SAMN10711868, study PRJNA513369) | rock metagenome | isolation source: Antarctica rocks | place: Antarctica: Victoria Land, Siegfried Peak nord | reverse complement strand
GCAAAGGCACAGCCACCGCGAACACACCGTCTCCGACGTTGTCCACCGCCGCTGCCCACCACAGCCGCCAATAGGCCGCGGGGAGACGGGCCGCACTACCGGTTTTCACCATGCCGCAGATCGTCGACGACCCGGGTGCCGCCCGGCCACTGTTTAGCCGGGCGCTACATAATCGATGGGTGCCGCTGATTCTGGATCTGGACGTAGCTGACCTGGCCGCGACCCGCTTCGCGATATCCCCCCTGTCGGAAACCATCACCGGTCTGCACCGGATACCGCGCACCGCGGGAAGGCAACCTGCGCTGGCTGCGATGGGCCAGGGAGGAACTTGCAGCCCGCCCACTGGAGTTGCCCCGCACCTGGCCGTTGCTCGTCAACAACCGGGCCAGTTGGCCCCAGTTTCTGCTCCCGGCGCCCAGCGGTCCCAGGACCACGCTCGGTGACAGCTTGGAAGCGATGCAGCGGACCACGGCACGCGAGGTCCGTGCCAGTCTGCACCGGGTGTTCGGTGACAGCCTTCCCGACAGCGCCGCCGAACTCGCCTCCCACCCGGCCGCGGGCCTGCGAATGATCGCCGCCGAGCTACGCCAGGCCCACGAACGGCTCATCGCACCGCACTGGCCACGCATCCGGGCCGTCCTGGAGGCCGACATCGCCTACCGCTCCACCCGACTGACCGCAGGAGGAGCCGAGCACCTGTTTGCCGACCTGCATCCGGACCTCCGGTGGCACCACGGCCGGCTCAGCCTGGACCACGATCACCGCAACCGCAGGATCAAGCTGGGTCCGGGCGGGCTGGTACTTCTGCCGGTGGCGCTGGGCCCGACGTACGTCCTGATCAAGGGCGCCACCTCCACACAGACGACACTTCGATACCCGGCCCGCGGCACCGGCACCCTCTGGACCGCAGGAACCCGACCCGTGCCTGGCAACACGGTCCGACTGCTCGGCCGACACCGCGCACAACTGCTGGAGGCGCTGCGCTCACCGGCCACCACCCCCGACCTGGCGGCCGCGCTCCAGGTCACCGCCAGCGCAGTGTCACAACACCTGGCCATCTTGAGGGAAAGCGGCCTGGTCACCGGTGAACGGGTCGGGCGCAACGTGTTTCACCGGACCGCCGAACGCGGACTGGACCTGCTCAATCCGAACCTCGCACCACCTTCCTGGTCGACCACGCCAGGAACCTGCCCGGGCACCGGCACAGACGTCCCGATAACTCATGGCGGGTTAAGTGACAGGACGATCTGGCTCGCACAATTGACCGGCATGTGGGTTTGGTCGAGAATGGAACTGCGCTGCGAGTGGTGTGGGTGTCAGCATGGCGGTGTGACGACGATGGACAGCTGCCACCCGCGCACCGCTACCGGAGATGACGGCCCCCAGTTGCTGCGGTTGTGGGCGATGTTGTTCGACCAAGACGACTCACCGGTGCATCAGCCGTGGAGGATGCACGCCCGCGAGTGGTTCGACCGTCTCGTCGACGACGCGGGCAGCGCTCGGTTCCCCGTGATCGAGGTTGACGGCGAAATCGTCGCCACGGCGATCGGCACCCTGGAAATCGGCGTCCCGAACCCGCACTGCCCCAGGGGACGGACCGTGCGACTGGCGAACGTCATCACCTTGCCGCAGTACCGCGGCCGCGGTTACGGGACCAGGCTTGTTCTCCACCTGATCAACTGGGCCAGAGCCATCGAGGCAGACCGTGTCGACCTGAGCGCAACCCCGGAGGGACAGCGCCTCTACGAGAAGGTCGGATTCACGATGACCTCGGCACCGAGGATGAAACTCGTCTTGTGACGCACTGACCGCACCGAGTCAACGGACCGAAGTTGTTCTCCCCGAGGACGTCTCGTTCGACGATCCCCTGACCGGGCAGTTTCGTAGTACGATTCCTTGGTGGAAGTCCTCCGATCGGCGTTCCGTCATGGAGTGGCCACCGAGGACATCCTCCATGTCATTCGTAACGCCATCGTCGTCGAGGAGATCGCCGAGGACCCAACCCGATACCTGGTTCTCGGTGCTGACCGAGCGGGGAACCTTCTGGAACTGGTCGTGCTCGACCGTTCGCAGGGTCCCGCCGTGATCCACGCGATGCCGATGACCGCCCAGTACCGCGACCTGCTTCCGGAAGGATGGTGAGTATGCCTACGACCCACGGGACCACAGCCGATGGCACCTCGATCACCGACGAGATGATCGAGGCGATGGCCGATGAGGCTGAGCGCGGCTACGACGTCGAGGCGATCAGACGCCGCCGGCAGGGCGGACGACCGCCGATGGGATCAGCCGCGTCCTCGGTCGAGTCCGTACGGCTGGACCCTGAGCTCAAGCGTGACCTGCTGTTACGCGCCGCCGACGAGCACATCAGCGTGTCCGAGGCCATCCGTCGCGCAATCGGGCAGTACCTCCGCGCAAGCTGAGGGACCACCCACCTTCCGATCGCTGACCGGGCACCTAGCACTGTCAGCGGCCATGAGCGGGCGGTAACCCGCAGCGCGGCAAGTGAGTACGGTCAGGTATCGATGGTGTCAGCCGTCGCCGCACGAAGTCTCCGACTCAGATCCGTTGGCTCTCAGCAATGATCGGAAGCAGGAGGCAGGTCGAGGCTTCGCGGAGATCGTTGGCGGTTAGTTGCCGTCGATGAGCAGGCCAGGCAGAACCTGCTCCGTCGGAGGCCAACCGGGAACGGGCATGCGGCGGGCGTTGGCTGCGATGACCCATTCACCCTCACCGACGTGGCGGGTGATGAACGAGTGCGCGGGTAACGGCTCCCCGGGCCCGTAGCTTCCGACGTACCCCTCAGAGCTGAAGGCTATGAGCTCGAGGTCGACGCCGACGGCCTCGGTCGTGCCTACCAGGCACGGTTTGCCATCTACGGCGCGGTAAACGCTCTGGTAGCGCGCGACGAGCCAGCTGTAGAACTGCTCGAACATCGGGTGGGAGCTCTTGCGGGCGGACAATTGCTGGGCCTGGGCGTCGCGCTGCGGGTCATCAGCCGTGACCTCGCCGGTCCCGAGCAGCCACGATTGGGCCATGGCAAGTCGGAGCGGATCGTCGAGGCTGCCCCAGATGAGCTCGACCGGAGGGTTGGCGTCGGCGATGCGGGTCAGCCACTCGAAGACGACCGCCGTGCCGCCACCGACGACAAATTGCTGCGCGCGTGCGAACTCCTCGCCGAGGATGTCCCTTGCTGCCGGCATGCCGTCCCCGAGGCCCCAGACGCGCCACGTGCCGCTCTCGATCCTTACCAGGGCGAGGATCGTCACCGATGTGTTGTAGGCCGAGAACACCTGGCCGGTTGTCGCGACCTCGGGGACGAACCGCATGAACGCAACGTGTTGCGGCGCGTCGACGGCGGGAATCACCTTTGATGCCAGCGACTTGTCGGACAGCTCGTCGATGGCCCATTGGTAGTCATCCCAGGCGGACGGGTCGTAGGTCAGTGCCCGTGCCAGATCGAGGTCTTCCAGGATTCCTGCCCACCAGCTGAAGGCGACCTGCGCCGGATTGCTGAAGTCGCCGGGCTCGCCAAACGCGGCGACAGCCTCGCCCTCGTCAGCACTGACCAGGGCAGGTACCTGTGACGTCTGCGCGGGCGGGCTCGCTGCTGTGTCGGCGGCTAGGTGGGCGAACATCGGCACGGTCGGAGTCAGCGATGCGAGGAACTCGCGCATCGTCTGCGGAGGCTTGTGCAGGGCAGCGGTGCCGCGTTGGAGTGCGGCGACGACATCGTTCGGGCGCTCGGCCAGCAGGCGCACCAGGAACAGGTCGGGGTGAACGACCGTGATGCCGTGGCCGTCGGTCGATTCCGGCGGGAAGTCCTTCCGGTTGAACGTCACCAGCGTGTCTGCGCCGCCTCGCAGTGCCGCGGCAAGCACGTGCCGGTCCTTGGCGTCGCACGTCATGTCGGGGATCAGGTACTCGAAGTCGTCGACCAGCGCGGCGGCGCCGAACCGTGTCGCATCGCGCCGATGCGCCGGGCCGCTTGCTCGCTGCTGATCCCCACCTTTGGCAGGTTCCGTTCGACTTCGTCGAGGATCGCGTCCGACCACAGCACCTCGAACAGTCCGGCCTCGGCGAGCCACAGCAAAGTGGTCGTCAACCTGATTGGGATCAGCGTGCACGCGTCCAGCAGCGCGGCGTGGCCGCTGTCCGGGTCCGCGGAGCTCACCGGTCTCGATCACTTCATCTGGTGCTGTGTCCTCGTCGATATCGTCGGCGAGCTCGGCGATGGCCGACCGGCGTCGACGGCCCAGGGCTTCTGGCGGCTGATCGCTGATCGCACTCAACTCGGCATCAGCGGCTGTTAACCATGGCCGGAACTGCCCACAAGCCGATCGGCGAGCGGGACGGCGATGGTCTCGATCGCCGGGTGCAAGGGCCGACCACGGCGCGGGACGGTTCCGCGGATTCGGCGCGCACCAGTCAGGGTTTCGTCCAGGCGATGGTGTGCCGGAACCCAAGTTGGTGGCGGATGGTCGCTTCGGGCATGACGATGGCAACGGCCTCCCGCAGTTCGTCAAACGTCATCGTGGGGTCACGAACGGGAAACGGCGGGTGTTGCGGGCCGGGCCGGCTCGGCCACGGGTGCTTCACGTAGCCGATCATCGGGTTCGTGACTACGGAGGCGACATCCCACAGGTGGTCGCGGAACGATCGTGGCACTGCGAGGCCGACAGCGAGGAAACGCCCGCCCGGTGCAAGAAGGCGTCTGACTGCCCCCAGCGCGCCCTCGACGTCGAGGTGGTGCAATACGGCGACCATTGTCACCACGTCGAAGGGCCCGGTCGCTTGGGCCCACGGTCCATCGACGACCGACACGTTGGGTAGGCTCGCGCAACGCCTCGTCGCTTCCCCCCGCATCGTCGCATCGATGTCGTTACCAATCACCGTGTCCACGTGAGGCGCGAGGAAAGCGAGAAGTTCACCCCGGCCGCACCCGACGTCGAGAGCCGTGCGGCACCGCTCTGGCAGGTTCGCCACGATCCAGCTATGGAAGTGATCGTTGTGACTCCATGGGTGGCGTGCATTCAACCGCTGCATCCCGGCTGCCAGAGGCCCGCCCGCAAACGCGCTCGCGAATCTCCGACCCGCCACGAGGCCGATCATCGCACGAAGCGGTGCTGCGGCGGCCAGAGCTCCGGGAGTGCCCACTGGGCGATCGGTGGCACGGATCCGTACACGGGGCAACTACTCGTGCTGGACGAGAGTGTCGAGCAGTGCCTTGTCTAGTGCTCGGTCGGCGTACACGAGACGCACGGCAGACGGGTCGGGATTGCCCACGTCGACGCCCCGCCACACAAGGTGCAGGCGAGCGCGTTCGGCGGCCCGCTTCGAGCCGAGATTGTGCTCGAGCAAATAGGCGGTGACCGGCAGGTCCGGGCGCACCTGCGCTGCCGCTCCCCTTGCCGCTGCGATAATCTCCTGCGCGTAGCCGAGGCCCCAGGGGTGGCGGGTGAGGCGGTAGCCGAGGTTCCAGGCGATACCGCACCTCACGGTGCATCCGCCGACGCCGATGAGCTCTCCCGGCCCGTTTGGTGTCGGCGTACGTGCGATCCAGCTGGCGAGGCCGTTCTCGTCCCAGCCGCGCTGCTGACGCCGCAGGACCTCCTCGGTTTGCGCTCGGTTCGCGTGCCGCAGGGACGGGAAGTGCTCCCACACACGCGGGTCGGCATACATCTGATGCATCTCGTGGAGGTCCTCGAACGTCGGGCGCGTCAGCGTCAGGCGCTCGGTGTCCACCCGTGAGAAGTCGGCCATCCGAGAATTGTCCCTCGCGGGTCCTCGACCGGAACTCGAGCACGTTCGGCGCATTCCCACAGCAGGATGCACAGGCGCAAAGACATGAGTGCATTCTGCCGCGAGCCCACCGCCAGTTGGGCCGACCAATGGGCGACCGGCGTCGACCAGGGTGCAGTTACCGGCGCATGTGCATCCGTGAACGTGACACGGAGGAGGATCGGTGACCGGTCACGGATCCTCCATCGGACAGCGTTATTTGAACGGTTCGGCCCGCAGGTCGAGCCGGAAGGCCACGGTTTCCCAGATCGTTCCCTTGATCTCGCGCCTGCCGTCCCGGGTGGGGTCTCGCACGAAGCCAGCACGAAGGGCCACCAGCTGAGACGCGCGGTTGTCGATGTGGGTCCACAACCGAAGCTCGTCCACGGGATCCGCGCGATCATGGAGCCATCCGACCAGGAGCTTGATCGCGGAGGTCGCCGACCCTCGACCTCGGGCGGATGAACTCATCCAGTAGGACACCATCCCTGCCGATCCTTCAAGGTCGACGGCGAGGTTGCCGAGTCTGTGACCGGTGGCAGCATCGACCACCAGGAACGAGAGACCGCTTCCGCCGTGACGGGCTTCGATCGCGGCGGCCACCGATTTGGCGCTCAGATCAGCCGGGTCCGAGGTGAACCTCTGGATGTCCGGGTCCTTCGACTCGTCTGCGTACCACTGGGCATCTGCGACGCCCCAGGGTCGCAGGCTGACGAGGTCGCCCCGCACGAAATCGGACACGTGGCATCGTTGCATGGCCCGTCGTCTGTCGGTAGGCCATCGAGCGCGGGCCAGCGGTCAGAACAATGTCATTGTCACCGCAGCGGGATCCCCAATCGACGCGATCGTGATCTTGGTCGTCGGCTGCCTGGGAGCGCGGTTCCGGTCACCGTAGGACGTTGGCGAGCACTTCCTGCATGTCTGCGCGGTGACGAACGCCGCCCGGGCGAGTCCCGCGTTCAATACCCCCCGGCTCGGCATCGATCGCGCACTGGACGGAATACTGCGGCGTATCGATCCGAGCGGTCGGAGTACCTCGTCCATACCCGAACCGTCCTGCTGACGGGTTGGGTCGGTGCCGTCGAGGTGGGAGGTCCCGCGTTGAGCCTTGTTACACGGGTGGGGTGCCGTATTTTGCGGACAGGTCCTGCGTGGTCCATGGTTGGTTGATGGCGGGCAGGTAGGTTTCTTGCAGGTGTTGGTCGGATGCGTTGACGGTGAAGACGCTGGTGAAGGTCAGGCCTCCGCTGGTGTCGTAATGCAGCAACGCGGAAGGTGCCTGGTTGGGTGGCGGCGTGCCGTACTTCGCGGACAGGTCCTGGGAGGTCCACGGGGAGCCGATGGACGGTAGGTAGGTCTCTTGCAGGTTCCCGTTTGAAGCGTTTACCGTATACACGCTGGCGTACCCGGTGTGGTAGAGCGCTACCGGCGGTTTACCCGACGCCACGGAAGGCGCCCCGTAGTTGGTGGACAGATCCTGGCTGGTCCACGGGTCCCCAATGGCGGGCAGGAAGGTTTCCTGCAGGTGACTGTTGGACGCGTCCACTGTGTAGACGCTGGTGTAACCGTCATGCGCTAACGCGGCGGGGGACACATTCGTGGTTGGGGTGCCGTACTTGGCGGACAGGTCCTGGGTGGCCCACGGAGCTCCGATGGCGGGCAGGTAGGTTTCCTGCACGTGGTTGTTGGAGGCATCTACCGTGTAGACGCTGGTATAGCCGGAATGGTAAACGACGACCGGGGAGGTGTTTGCACTGACCGACGGGGTACCGTAGTTCGCGGACAGGTCCTGCACGATCCACGGCCGGCCGAGAGCCGATAAGTAGGTTTCCTGCAGATGCCCGTTCGAGGCGTCGACGGTGTATACGCTGGTGTACCCGTTATGCACCGCCACGGTCGGGGCGACGGTCGTCGCCGCGGTGCCGTAGTTCGCGGACAAATCCTGGGTGGACCACGGTTGGCCCATAGCGGGCAGGAACGTCTCCTGCAGATGATTGTTGGACTGATCCACCGTGAAGACACTGGTATATCCGTCATGTGTCAACGTCACCGGCGCCACACCACCACGCACTGCCGGAGTGCCGTAGTTCGCGGACAGGTCCTGGGTGGACCACGGCTGGTTCATCGCGGGCAGATATGTTTCCTGCAGGTGTCCGTTTGAGGCATCCACCGTGTACACACTGGTATACCCATCATGAATCGCCGACCAGCCTGCCGTCGGCAAATCCGTTCCGTTCCTCGCCGGGGTGCCGAATTTCGCGGACAGGTCCTGAGTGATCCACGAACTGCCGATAGCGGACAGGTAGGTCTCCTGCAGATGATTGTCGAATTGGTTGAACGTGTAGACACTGGTCCAGGTCAGAGCGCCGCTCGGGTCGGCGTGAAGCAACACGATCGGAGTGCGGGTCGTGACCGGGGTGCCGTATTTCGCCGACAGGTCCTGGGTGGTCCACGACTGCCCGATAGCCGGCAGGTACGTTTCCTGTAGATGGTCACTGGTCGCATCGACCGTGTACACGCTGGTATACCCGGTGTGGAACAACGCCACTGGTTGCGTACCTGGGGCGACCGGCGGGGTACCGTAATTCGCCGACAGGTCCTGGCTGGCCCACGGCTGCCCGATAGCGGGTAGGTACGTCTCCTGCAGGTCATTGTTGGACTGATCGACCGTGTAGACGCTGGTGTAACCGGCGTGGACCACGGCGGTCGGTGTGACCGTCGACTGCGGGGTCCCGTAATTCGCGGACAGGTCCTGGCTGGTCCACCGCTGCCCGATAGCGGGTAGGTACGTCTCCTGCAAATCATGGTTGGCGTCGATCGTGTAGACGCTGGTATAGCCGGAATGGTAAACGGCGACCGACGAAGTCCCGGCCAGGACCTGCGGGGTGCCGTAATTCGTCGACAGGTCCTGCGTGGCCCACCCCTGCCCGAGAGCGGGCAGGAATGTCTCCTGCAAATGCCCGTTCGAGGTATCGACGGTGTAGACGCTGGTGTAACCGTCATGCACCACCGCGGTAGGCGTGACGCCGGTCTGCGGGGTGCCGTAGTTCGCGGACAGGTCCTGCGTAGCCCACCCCTGCCCGAGAGCGGGCAGGAAGGTCTCCTGCAAATGCCCGTTCGAGGCATCGACGGTGTAGACGCTGGTATAACCGTCATGTGTCAACGCCACCGGCTCCGTACCCGGTGCCACCGCCGGAGTGCCGTAGTTCCCGGACAGGTCCTGCGTAGCCCACGGCTGCCCGATCGCGGGCAGGTAGGTTTCCTGCAAATGGTTGTTCGAGGCATCGACGGTGTAGACGCTGGAGTAACCCTCATGCGCCACCGCCGGCCCTGCCGTCGCCGCAGCACCACCACCACCGCCACCGCCACCGCCGGCAGGCGGTCCGGCCGGTCCGGAGGAGCCAGCGTAACCGGCCGCGACGATGCCGGCCTGAACGTTAGCATCAGCAGTATCGGTCGGGTAACCCTGCGTCATCACACCCTCGAAGAACGAGCCGATCGACGCGTTGCTGTTGTCCCCGCCCGTGCCCAAGACGATTCCGCCTTCCTGCTGCATCGGCCTGTAACCGCCTAGATCAGGAAGGGGACCCGAATACCAGGTCGACAGGTCACCGGATTGCGAGTCTCCACCCTTCAGCGCATACGTCGTCTGCCCGTCGTTTTTCAACATTGCGGTCACGAAATTACTGCTGTTTCCCTTGTTCGCGAGGTTTGAGCCGTTCCCTCCACTGAACAGGCCGTTCTCCATGTCGGCTTCAACCCAGGGGCCGCTTCCCGTGCACGGCGGGAAGTAACATTTCGTGCCAAGGTTAACGGCGTCCATATGACCGTTGCCGGTGTCTCTGTTGGTGTTCTCCGTGTTGCCGAAATCGAAGCAACAACCGTCGTTGACATGCGTGCCACTGGCCACCATGTACATACCCTCCGGCTGCCCGTTCCTCGCAGTCCCGTCGGCGTTGTTGTCCCGGTACCCGACCTGTCCGGTAACGTTCAAACCATAAGCTTTATGTCCCCCTACCGTGATCGGCAACGAAGCGGCGTCGGCACCATGATTAGCCGCGCCAGCATCCCCGGCACCCTCGATAGTCAGATTATTTTGGTAAAAGGACTGGTCATACACCTGGTTGACAATGCAGCTGGTACCGGCACAGAACGAGTCCTGCTGGGAGGCGTCGACGTAACCGCCCGGGGTCAGCAAGCCGATATCGGCCGTCGCGTTGTCCGAGCTGCGCTCCACCTGGTACAGCGACCCAAAATAGTAGGAGTCCAACGCCCGGTCCATGCTGACCTCCGCCACGCACGGTGTGCCGCCGGTGTCATATACGTCACAAGGCAAGTTGCTTGTACTAGCGGACGCGGCCCCGAACAAATCCTCTATCTTGCCCCAGAGCCGATTGCCAACCCACGTCATCATATTCCAGACATACTTCCCGGCCTCTGCAGCCTTGCTGCCGATCCACGTCGCCCAAGAACGGACAGTTGCCCCCACCGACGTAGCCACATCCACTACAAGGTTTCGCATGTTGGCCTGCGCCCAGGGGGTAAGGGCCGTAATGGCTCCCGCCGACAACCCCCCGACGATACCCACAGCGACGGCCCTCAGCCACAACTCTTTACCTGCAACAGGTTTGTCTTGAAGCAGAAGGCTGGTCATGGTGGCTGCAAAGCCGGCCATGAAGCCGCCGACAGCTTGGCAGATCACGTTTACAAACGGCGCAGCTGGGCCGAACGACGCGAAACAAATAGATAAACCGAGGAGGTACGCTACGAGTCCCACAATCCCAGCGATGACGGATATCACCCACCCTGCGAGTTCCGTGTGAACGTCGGATTTGGGGATTGTAACCACAATCGCCGATCCCACAGCCGTGACCGTGCCGTCGAATTGCGGCCACGATGGGTCAGACGCGGCAGATCCGTTCACCGGATACTTGTCCAGAATGTATTTGATCGTGTCGCTCAGAGTGCCCTGATGCGGTGCCGCATCGAGAGCGTTTTGCAGGGCCGCTTGATCCACCCCAGCCACTGGAACCGTCGAGACAAGATCACCATTCGCCGCGACAACGGTACTCACAGCCGGGGGGACCGCAGCCTGCGCGCTCTGCGGAACGATCAATGTGGCCAGTAAAGCCCAGCCCGTCACCATCGCCACGAACGCGATGCGGCGTCTCACCCCAGTGCCCGGTAACGTTAATCGAGAGCGCATCACACCCGCAAGCATGCGATACGAAGACTTCACGGACTTCATGATGATGCGGCCTTTGGACACTGGCCTCTCCAAACATCAACAGGGGGATGATGCCAGCGCTCGACACCGAACAATGGTCACGTTAGCCCCGGTCAGGGCCGAATGCTAGTGAGGTGGCCAAATACGCCGTGAAGGACGACGAAATGCCCCCGTTCGAAGCGGAAGCCACCCCCGCGGCTTCCGCCGGTAGAACCTTGCGTGCCTTCCGTGCCTTCCGTGCGCCCAAGGCGGCGGTCGAAAGCGGGAGCCGACGACACTGGCAGGCACATCATCGACCCGACCACCGGCGATCCCGCCCGGGGCATCAAACAAGCCACCGTCATCGGCCGCAGCCTGACGAGCGCCGACATCTGGGCGACTGCGCTGATCGCAAGGGACTGCGCATCATGGACCTGCGATGTCGACATCGGAGACGATTCGTTTCTTTCCGATGTCCACGCTCAACCCCCGGATGAAAACGCTCATCCGTCACCGCCGTGCAGGTGCGGCCGACGCCGCAGCAGCCAGATCAAGGTCGGCGCTCCAATGAAAGCGGTGATGACACCCATCGGCATTTCCTGTGGCGCGACGATGGTGCGGGCCAGCAGGTCACCGACGATGGTGAACGACGCACCGAACAGGGCACCGACCGGCAGTAGGCGGCGGTGGTCGGCACCGACCAGCAGTCGCACGATGTGCGGCACGACCAGGCCGATGAATCCGATGACGCCGGACACCGCGACCGCGACACCGGCGATCACCGAGGTGATCAGGAACAGCCGACGACACAGGGCCGGCACATTGATGCCGACGGAGGCAGCGACCTGTTCGCCGGCGGCCAACGCGTTCAGACTCCGCGACTGGGTGAACAGCACAACCACCGTGACTACCAGTACCACCGCAGGAATCGGCAGCTGCTGCCAGTTCGCCGAACCGAACGATCCGAGCAGCCAGAACAGCACCGTCTGGGTGGCCTGGGGGTTGCCCTTGAACAACAAGAAGCTGGTGATGGAGGAGAACAACGCGGCGAGCACCACACCGGTCAGAATCAACTGGGTCGGGGCCAGCTGACCGCCCCGCTGGGACACCAGGAAGACGATGACCATGGCGGCCAGGGCACCGCCGATCGCCGCGACCGACAAGGCCCACAACCCCAACCCGGCCAGTGACCCGAACAGCAGCACCGCGGTGGCACCGACACTCGCCCCGGAGGACACCCCGAGCAGATAGGGGTCAGCCAGGGTGTTACGAACCAAAACCTGCACGACGGCACCGGTGACGGTCAACGCGGCACCGACCACCGCGGCCAGCAGCACCCGCGGCAAGCGGATCTCCCAGACAATGCTGTCGGCCGTCGACGTGCTCGGCCGGCCCCGGAGGTGGTCCAGGACCACCGTCCAGACCTGGGCCGCAGACAGCGGCACCGAGCCGATCGCGATACCGAGCGTCGCCACCACCATCAACAGCACCGCGCAGCCGACGACGGCCAGCCACAACGGTAACCGGGCGGGGCGGGTGGCCAAGCTGATCTTCAACTCCCAGCAGCATCAAGGGAGGAATCAATAGATGACCGATTGATGCGCCTCGGCCAGGCACGAAGAGCCCTTCCTCCGGGGAGCGCCATCGTCAACACAGCTCAGGCGACCGGGCTCATACCCAAACCAGCTGTTTGGGGCATCACCGTTGCGGGACAGCGCCGGAATCACCGGACTTCGCTGAAAGATGCATCACCCCGATCGCTCGGGGCCCGCCCACGCTAGGGCGCGGCGTGGGCAACGGTCAACCGGATGTTGAGCAATCAACCCAGGAACGCCGGACGGCTGAGTCGGAGAATCGACCAACCCGCAGCGACCCGTTACCGGGGGGGTACTTCGCGGACTACGTCTACTGTCGTGGGCACAGCTGGTTCGACGGTGCCGATCGGTTCGGCGTCATCGAGGCAACAGGGAACCCGGTAAAAATCCGGGACTGCCCCGCAGCGGTGAGTGGGAACGAAAGCCGTCATCAAGCACTGAACGCAGGTTGCGTTTGGGAAGCGACGGCCGTTAGGTGATCGACGCGTCGTCGGTCGTGCCCACGAGTCCGAATACCTGCCAGCCGTCCGTGCCGCAGCCGCGGCACCGTTGGCTTGTGACCTCGTGGGTGGGTCAATGCCGTATCCGTATCCCGCTGGTCGTGACGACCGGCGGGGATGCCGGATCGGTGCTGTGCACCCCTCGCGAAGGTTTCAGTGAACTCGCGAAGGAGAGTTCTTGTGACCCAAACCCCCAGCCGCAGCACCGCGACGGTGTACGGCTACCCCCGGCAGGGCCCGCAGCGGCAACTCAAGAAGGCGGTCGAATCGTTCTGGGCCGGCCGCACCAGCGCCGCCGCGCTGCTGGCCGCAGCCAAGGACCTGCGCCGGCAACGGCTGGCCGATCTGGTCGGCGCCGGGCTGGGCGAGATCCCCAGCAACGATTTCTCCTTGTACGACCACATGCTGGACACCGCTTGGATGCTCGGCGCGATTCCGCAGCGGCACCGGGACGCCGTCCCCGACGCCGGCACCGCGCAGGGCCGGTTGGACCGGTACTTCGCGATGGCCCGCGGCACCGCGACCGTCGCCCCGTTGGAGATGACGAAGTGGTTCGACACCAACTACCACTACCTGGTCCCCGAACTCGCCGCTGATTCTGCGTTTGCGTTGGACCCGACCAAGCCGCTCGAGGAGTTCCTCGAGGCCAAAGCGGCCGGCACCATCACCCGACCGGTGATCGTCGGACCCGTCACCTTCCTGCAACTGTCCAAAGGCGCTCCCGGCCGATCGTCCGGATTCGACCCGATGACCCTGCTGGACCGGATCGTCCCGCTCTACGCAGAATTGCTGGGCCACCTGTACGAGGCCGGCGCCGCCTGGGTGCAGATCGACGAACCCATCCTGGTCACCGACCTCGAACCGGCGACGCTGGCCCAGGTCGAACAGACCTACCGCACCTTGACCGCAGTCACAGATCGACCGAAAATCCTGCTGGCCTCCTACTTCGACCAGCTCGGCGACGCCCTGCCGATCCTGGCCCGATCCGACCTCGACGGGCTGGCCATCGATTTCACCGGACCGGCGGCGGCGAACCTCACCCAGCTAGTCGCGGTCGGCGGGCTACCCGGCAAGCGGCTGGTCGCCGGGATCATCGACGGCCGCAACATTTGGCGGTCCGACCTGAGCAAAGCCCTCGGCGCCCTGGCCGTGCTCCATGGGCTGTCCGGCGATGTCGACGTGGCCACCTCCTGCTCCCTGCTGCACGTCCCGATCGACGTCACCCTGGAACAGAGCCTGGACCCGCAGATCGGGCCGTGGCTGGCCTTCGCCCGCCAAAAGCTCGACGAAATTACCCTGCTGGCCAAAGGTCTCAGTTCCGGCCGCCACACCATCGCCCACGAACTGATGATCAACCAATCGCGGCTGACCGACCGGGCCAACTCACCACTGACTGCCGTCGCCGCGGTGCGGCAGCGAGCCGCCGCCGTCACCACCGACGACCTCACCCGCAGCAGCCCGTACCCGGTCCGGCACACCGCGCAGCAGCAACACCTCAAACTGCCGCCGCTGCCGACCACCACCATCGGATCGTTCCCGCAAACCAGCGAACTCCGCACAGCCCGGGCCGCCCTGCGCACCGGACGCATCGACGAGACCGGCTACGACGAAGCGATGCAGGCCGAGATCCGTTCAGTGATCGCGCTGCAGACCGAAATCGGCTTGGATGTCCTGGTCCACGGCGAACCGGAACGTAACGACATGGTGCAGTACTTCGCCGAACAGCTCGACGGTTTTTGGGCGACCACCGACGGGTGGGTGCAGTCCTACGGCAGCCGCTACGTCCGGCCGCCGATCATCGCCGGCGACGTCACCCGACCTGACCCGATGACCGTCCGCTGGGCCCGATATGCGCAGAGCCTGACCGACGCCCCGGTGAAAGGGATGCTCACCGGACCGGTGACCATGCTCGCCTGGTCCTTCGTCCGTGACGACCAGCCGTTGGGTGATACCGCCCGGCAGGTCGCCCTGGCCCTGCGGGACGAAGTTCACGACCTTCAGGCGGCCGGCATCAGAGTGATTCAGGTCGACGAACCGGCACTCCGAGAAACGTTGCCGCTGCGGGCCTGTCGACGGAGCGACTACCTCACCTGGGCGGTCCAGGCCTTCCGGTTGACCACCGGCGGGGTCGAGGATGGGACACAGATCCATACCCACATGTGTTACGCCGACTTCGACGACGTGCTGCAGGCCATCACCGACATGGACGCAGACGTCATCAGCCTCGAAGCGGCCCGATCCGACATGGCCATCATCCAGGATCTCGCCGCGGCCGGCTACCCGAACGAGATCGGACCAGGGATCTGGGACATCCACTCACCCCGCATCCCCAGCCCCGATGAGATCGCCGCCCGATTACGCCGCATCGTCAGCGATTTCCCGGCCGAGCGGCTGTGGGTAAACCCCGACTGCGGACTGAAAACCCGCGGCTACCGAGAAGTCAAAGCCAGCCTGGCGAACCTGGTCGAAGCAACAGCGAAAGTACGAGTCCGACTCTGACGTAGAACGGCCAGGCGGCCCTGTTGGGCAAGAGTCGCCTGGCCGCCTGTCACTGCATCGCCTGTTTGGCTAACGGTGACCGGTCGAGGATCGGCTATCGAAACGGGTGTTTGTGCCCCGTGTAAAGGTCCCGACTGCTTAGTTTCCGAGCACGCCAACGCCGACACCGGCTTACGTCACTTAGGCCCCCGGAATGGGTTGTTGGCCCAGTGCGAGCAGGCTGCCGCGAAGTTTCCGGTTGCCGGTGGTGTTGATGCCGCACGCAAGACCGGAGTGGGCGGGAACCTGCGGGGTGGTGATGACGGCGCTGTTTCTGTTTTCGATGTGGACCTGGATGGACAGGGCTCCGGCGGCGGTGGGATCAGCCATGGCGGTGAGTTGGCGAACCAGCTGCTGGCAGCTCATCTCGACCTGGACGCGGGTGACCAGATGGTCGCCGCTGTCGCCGTAGCCCATCACTTCCAGTGCGTGCAATTGGCTGCAAATAGCGAGGCCGCCGTCCCAGTCGACGGCCAGGATGCAGCTGCCGAGTTGACCGCGATACTGGCCGGTGTGCAGCGCGTTGCGGATGAAGCTGCCGTATCGCGAAGGAGCTGAGGCTGGGTCGGGTGGCGGCAGGGTCACAATGCACGCCGCCCACCGCTGCCCGGCCGCCTCCTGCCGTGTCGAGGGTCTGGACAACGCAAGGGCGAACCGCAGGATCGTCCCCTGCCAGAAGCACTCGGTCGGCTGTGTCGTCATACCCAGGTACTGCTGGGCGGCGACGAAGCAGCTGCTTTCGTTCGGGTCATTCAGGTAGCGGCCGTCGGCGTTATTACCTCTGACGACGGTGGGCTTCGGTGCAGCGATAACAGCGGTGATCTCGCCGTAGCGGAGCCCGGTGCACGGCCGGATCTGCTGGGCGGATACACCGGGACGGCGCCGCCAGCGTCGGCGGTGACCGGGGCGACGACACCTAGATGAGTAATTCCAAGGGCTGATCGGCGCGTTGAACCTCAAGTCGGGGTGGAGAGTGTCCAGGCTGGCGTTGCTAACCCAACGTCGAGCAGGAGCTCAAGTGGACGCTGACCTGGACACTC
>JAABUM010004163.1_pt1 | contig 16661 bp, 10 predicted proteins | sample 5559161 | NCBI WGS metagenome assembly JAABUM01 (sample SAMN10711868, study PRJNA513369) | rock metagenome | isolation source: Antarctica rocks | place: Antarctica: Victoria Land, Siegfried Peak nord | reverse complement strand
GCGCATCAAAGCGCCCTATTTTTGGAGCGATGTGTTCGTGTGCAACCTCGCCGAAGGCGCGGACAAGCCCTGGCAAGCGCCTTCGGCGCAGGTCGGCGGGTGGCACAAAGACGGCTACTTTTTCCGCCACTTTCTCGATTCTCCCGAACAAGGTCTGCTTTCGATTGTGGCGTGGACGGATGTTGTGTCGCACGGCGGCGGAACATTTATCGCGCCCGATTCGGTCGGCGTGGTGGCGCGCTATTTGGCCGAGCATCCCGAAGGCGTTCATGCCGGGGAGTTCGGTTCATTGATTTCCCAGTGCGGGAAATTTGAAGAGATCACGGCCAAGGCGGGCGATGTCGTGTTGCTTCATCCGTTCATGTTGCACGCGGTTTCGCAAAACGAGTTGCGCCGCCCACGCTTCATCACCAACCCGATTTTGCTGCTCCGTGAGCCGATGAACTTCAACCGGAAGGACGGCGATTATTCGCTCATCGAAGCCGCGATTTTGCGCGCGCTCAACGCCGACAAACTCGACTTCCACCCGACTGTGCCGCGTGAAGGCGAAGTGCCTGAATGGGTGACGCGCGTGCAACGAGAACTGCCCGCGCTACCAGAAGGCGCTGTGCTTTCGCTTTGAACTATTGACTGGAACAAGTGACCAACCGAGGTGGGCCGGTTCAACCTGGTAGTGTCTGAGGGGCTGGCTGTAGGGGCTTTTTTGTCTTCGCCCTGTGACTGCTCCCGCTCTGTCTCGCTCGTGCGATACAAACGGGGAACTGCGGGAGGGCGAAGACAAAAAGCCCCTACAGCCAGCCCCTCAGACACTACCGGGTTGAACCGCTGTAAAGCAATCCACGCGCTCAAGCCACACCATCCCACGCAAGCACCTTGCATTAACATAGTCTCAACAGACTGACCCTCCTCCCTCTGCCCGACTTCGAGTGACTCCGCGCTATGCCGCGTTCAATTATGCCAGTGACCTCTTCCATTTCCACCGCGCGCCCCGCTTTTTCAAGCGCCAACTTGCTGCAAATCGCCATGCCGATGGGCGGCTTGGGCGCGGGCTGCATTTGCCTCAACGGGCAAGGCGGCTTGCAGGATTTTTCGATCCATCAACTTCCCGCGACCAGCGCCGTGCCGGATGGACACCACTTCACCGAAGCGGCGTTCGCGCTGTTGCACATCAAGGGCGCAACTCCCGCGACCAAACTTTTAGAAGGCCCGATGCCCGTCGAGAAGATGTATGATCAGGGACTCAAAGGTCAGGGGTTCCGGCAGGGCGGCTATGAAGGGTTGCCGCGCTTTGAAAGTTGCACGTTTGAAAACGGGTTTCCCTTTGGCCGCGTGGTTTTGGAAGACGAGCGATTGCCCCTCAAGGCGAGCGTCACCGGCTGGAACCCGTTTATCCCGCTCGATGATGTGAGTTCAGGTTTGCCATGCGCGATCCTCGAATATTCTCTCGAAAACACTTCGGATAGCCCGGTTGAGTTCGAGTTGTCGGTTCATCTGTCGCACCTCGCGCACGGCGGACAGTGGAACAAAACGCGCAATTCGGTCATCGAAGACGAGGCGGGAAGCGGCGTGTTTTTCTCCAACACGTTCGCGCCTCACGACGAAAAGTTCGGCAGCGCCGCGCTGTTTCTCATCGAACAGCAGGCGCAGGTGAAGGCGATGTGGTTTCGCGGCGGCTGGTTCGACCCGATTTCGGTGCTGTGGCGCGAAGTGTCGAGCGGCCAGTTCCGCGCCAACGACGGGCAACACGCCGGGGAAGAAGACGGACTAAACGGCGGCTCACTGCTCATTGCCGGTTCGCTTTTGCCGGGCGCTTCGGTTGTTTATCCGGTTGTTCTGGCGTGGCATTTTCCTAACTCCAACCAAACCTACGAGCGCGCGACAAGCGCCGAAGCGTGCTGCGAAGCCGGTTCCGCGTGTTGCGCCGAACCAACTCCGTTGTGGCGACCCTTTTACGCCGGGCAGTGGAGCGATGCGCGCGCCGTCGCGCTTCATGTGGCGCATGATTACTCTTCCCTGCGTTCGCGCACGGAGGCCTTTGCGAAGGCGCTTTACGCTTCGTCGCTGCCCTCGGAGGTGCTGGATGCGGTCGCTTCCAACCTCGCCATTCTCAAGTCGCCGACAGTTTTGCGTCAGGAAAACGGCAACGTTTGGGGCTGGGAAGGCTGCTTCACGCAAAGCGGTTGCTGTGCCGGCTCTTGCACGCACGTCTGGAACTACGCGCAAGCGTTGCCGCACTTGTTTCCGGCTCTGGAACGCACGCTGCGCGAGCAGGAACTGGAGCGTTCTCTGGACGAGCGCGGCCACGTCACCTTTCGCGCGGCTCTGCCCGATGGCCCGGCGAATCACGGCTATCACGCCGCCGCCGATGGTCAGTTGGGCGGCATCTTGAAACTGTGGCGCGACTACAACATCTGCGGCGACATCGCGTGGCTTCAGCGCCTTTACCCACACGCCAAACAGAGCCTCGATTATTGCATCGAAACCTGGGACACGCAGCGGCGCGGCGGCCTGTTCGAGCCGCACCACAACACCTACGACATCGAGTTCTGGGGCGCGGATGGGATGTGCGGCAGCATTTACGTCGCGGCGCTGACGGCCTTTGCACTTCTGGCGCGCGCTCTGGACAAGCCTGAAGACGCCGCGCCTTATGAAGAGTTAGCTCAGCGCGGCGCGAAGCTGATGGACGAGACACTGTTCAACGGCCACTATTACGCGCAAAACGTCCAGTGGCAGGGTCTGAACGACACGAGCATCGCTAGGCAAATCGCGGGCGTAGACCAGAGTAGTAGCGAGGCTTTACAACTTCTCAAAGCCGAAGGCCCGAAGTATCAATACGGAAGCGGCTGTTTGTCCGATGGCGTCATCGGCGCGTGGATGGCGAAGATCTACGGTGTCGAGACGCCGCTTTTGCGGGTCAACATCCGAGCGGCTTTAAGGGCGATTTTCAAGCACAACTTCAAGGCCGACTTGTTCGACCACGTTTGCACGCAGCGCCCCGGCTATGCGTGGGGCCACGAAGCCGGTTTGCTGCTTTGCACCTGGCCGCGCGGCGACAAGCCGACGCTGCCGTTCGTCTATTGCGACGAGGTGTGGACGGGTATCGAATATCAAGTGGCATCGCATTTTCTCGAAGAAGATTTGGTGGACGAAGCTCTGGAAGTGGTGCGCGCCGTGCGCGCCCGCTACGACGGCCACAAACGCAACCCCTTCAACGAATACGAGTGCGGCAACTACTACGCCCGCGCGATGGCCAGTTACGCTCTCCTCAATTCGCTGTCCGGCTTTCGCTTTTCGGCTGTTACGAAGACGCTGCACTTTGGCCCGAAAATTCCCGGCGACTTTCAAACATTCTTTTCCACCGCGTCCGGCTTTGGCACAATTGCTCTGGAAGGCGATACGCTTTCCGTTGAGTTGATCGAGGGAAAGCTGGAAGTGAAAAAAGCGGTTTTCGAGCGTGGTGGAGAAGTCCGTGAGATCGGCTGGGAAACCGTTGTTCAGGAGGGGCAAACGCAGACTTTGAACCTCAACCGCCAGTAGAATTGCCGCCCCTCTCAACAGCGCGGTGATGAACTGGCCGGCCTTGAAGCCCATCACAGAAAATGCGTTGCCGGAGCAAACAAAGGTCTGCATCGAGCGCGAAGCGGCCTCAATGTGTTCCGGTCGGAAAGGCGAGAACATTTGTGCCGCCCAAAGCCTTCGTGATGCCAATTGCCCACAACCTGCCCAGATCTTGATGACCCTGCGGATTCGGGTGAACACCATCTCCCTGCTCAGGGTGTTGCTGGAAGAAGCGGAAGGCCATCTTGTCCCCCTGCAAAATCGTCGTGCCATTACAAAGCGAGTCGATCTGCGCCTGGTAAGCCAGCAGGTGAGCATCCGCCGTCTTGTCCCAAGCCACCGGAGGAGAGGACTGAATATACGGGCTGTAGTGAAGGATCACCTTCCCAATGCCCGTGCCAGGAGCCAGAAAAGAATTGACGATCTCCAGCAGCTTGTCGTGATATTCCTGAGGCGTCGCGTGAAAACGGGCGTTCGCATCATTTGTCCCCAACATGATGCTGACCACGCTCACCCCGGCCTTCTCGAAGGCTTGCAACGGGCCACCGGTCTGCTGATAGAACGAGGTCACGCTGGCGCCATTGTTACCATAGTTGACGCCACTCGCTTTATAGCCGTTCTGGGCCAGGAAGGTCAAAGTCCAGTCATAGCAACCCGGCTTCCCGTCGTCGCCAATGCCGTAGGTAATCGAGTCTCCAAGAAAACCGATCTTCACCACATTTGTGGCCATGCTTGCCACCGGCGCGGTGACAGGTGCAGTCATGGGCTTTGCGGGATTCATCACGCCGTTTCCCGTTCCAGTTGGTTGGGCCTTGACGACCGTGCCGGAGGCGCCGCCCTGGTCTATGCCGACAAAGTTTCCGTTAGGGGTTGGCGCGTCGAAATAGGTGGTGGTATCGCCATCAAAGACGTTGCTGAAGGCGTTGCCGGAGTTCTGAAATGAACCGGGCGTGCCAAAGGGCCTGCCCGTTAGCTTTAGGGCGTGCGCCCCGGTGCCGCTGTAAAACTCCACTTCCGCTACATTGCCGTAGGTGGAGTCCATGCTGAGATAGCGCAGATACCGGAAGTTTTTTAGGTCTAAGGCCAACAAGGCCATTGTCCACTGCCCGTTGGCGGGAAGGGTGCGGATTGTGTAAAGGTCGGTGTAAGTGACGCCGTCGTGGCTGCCCTGGAACCTGCCGCCTACCATCCGATCTGGCGAGTTGAGGCGGGGAAAAAAACGTATTTGGCCCGCTGTGCCCGTCGCGCCTCCTTGCACAGTTGTGGGGGCGGCGGGGTCTGCCTGTCCACAGGCGCAAAGCTGAAGCGCCGTCAAGAGGACGACAAAAAGGCGCAACATCCGCTGGAGAGGATGGCGGCTCGTTGTTTCACTTTCTTCTGCGCTTTGCGACGGTGCTTTGAGAGTTATTTCATTCATAAATCCTTCCTTGTTGCCATATATTCCAACAGCAGTCTATCACTTGATGGGATTCTGTTGGAATATACTTCAAGGCGATTGGGTATCTTTTCTAATCGCGTGTCAGGAATATCTTTGTGCCTGCTTGATGTTCCAATGGTGAATCATCCAATGCAAGCGGGCGAGAAGCCAGTGTGGTGGTGGTCTAACGCGAGGTGACAAGGGCACCGGCATCGGTTATGGATTGGAAGGGTGCGTTAGCCCCGCTGGAGCAAAGTAGCAGCGGGGCTGACGCACCCTTCCAATCAACATCACCTCGAATTAGACCACTACCGCCAGTGTTGTGAGCGGGCAAAGGCGGCCCCTCTTCGCACCAGATAGGACACGCGCTGCCTCAAGGCGTTATCGACTGCTTCCACTTCCGAGGTTTATCCTTCTCCTTTGAATGTGTGGCAGTGCTTGTGAGGCCGCCCGGCCAGAAGGTGGGAGTAGACCCCAAATCTACAGCTTCATTTCCCTCTTCTTCGTCAAGTTGGGGCCGTGTTTCGATTTGTTTGACTGCTTCGCGCAAGACCCAGAAGATTCATCTGGTCATTTCGACGCTCCTCTTCAATGGGAAGAGGAGCGTTTGCTTTGCCAGCGCCGCAGCGTTTGCCGCCGTCAGGGGCTTTGAGGTAGCCAAAGTCGGTGAATGTTGAAACTCCATCGAGCCGCAGATCTGCGTGCTGGGATTTTGTTTTGTGCCATCACCTCATCTGTTTATGCCTCCTCTTCTCGTGTGCGCGCGCTCACCGGCTTTGCTCCCTATCCATCCCCCTGCACTTGACCAGTATCCACCTTCCGTTTATCTCGCTTCTTTAGCCACCGGTTCATGTCGCGCCATGAAAAGCGCGCTCGAAACCATCGCTACTCTGCTCACGAGCGGGCGCTGCACTGCTCTTACTCTTCCCTGGCCGCTTCTACGAGCGCAACATACGCTCGCGGTGCGCGCGGCTTTAGCCGAACGCTACGCACCCGCGACGGCGAACAAGATGCTTTCCGCCCTGCGCGGCACGCTCAAAGCGGCGTGGCGCCTTGGCCAGATGGCGACCGACGACTACCAGCGCGCCATTGACTTGCCTCCGGTGCGCGGCGAAACCCTGCCGCGTGGTTGCGCCCTCTCTTCGGGCGAACTGGGCGCTTTGTTCGAGGCGTGCGCCGAGGATTCTTCGCCCGCCGGAACGCGCGACGCGGCGCTTTTTGCGGTGCTGTATGGTGCCGGGCTTCGCCGCGCCGAAGTAGCGGCGCTCGACTGAAGCGACTACACGCCCGAAAGTGGCGAACTCAAGATTCGCAGTGGCAAAGGCCACAAAGCGCGCTTGTGCTACGCGGGCGAGAACTGCCGCGAGGCGTTGGGCGAGTGGCTCCAACTGCGCGGTGATCAAGAGGGGCCATTGTTTTTGCCGCTCTCGAAGGGGCGGCCACCGCGTGGCGGACAGTTGTTGTGGCGTCGCTTGCAGGATCAAGCGGTGATGGACATTCTGCTCAAGCGGGCGCGCGAAGCGCGGCTCAAGCCCTGCTCGCCGCACGATTTCCGGCGCTCTTTCATCTGCTCGACGCCGGGGCCGACATCGCAACGGTGCAGAAGAGCGGCGTTTACTTTTTGTGGCATTGCTCCCACCACAACGGCCTTTTCTTCGTTGTAGGAATCATCCCAACACGCTTCAAACGCGCGTGAATTGGCGTTTCTTTTCGCGGAGAAAGCAAAAAGAGTGCATCACCGAAATTGGCGGGTTAAACCTTGAACACGGTTTTCTGTTTGGCTTTGCCCGAAGCACCCCTCTTCCAACAGGAGGCGCGCCAAAACAAAAACCAAAACGCAGGCGTCTGCGCCGCTTCCGGTTCGGCGCTTCTTCCAAAGCACCGGCCTTAACTCAATTCAACTGGCCCCGGCCACAATTTCCACTTCGTCACGCGATGCCATTCCGTTTAACTTTCTCCGTTTTCCCCCCGATTCGCGCCGTTCAGGGCGCGCGCTTTTCGCCTCGTGCTTTGCGCTCGCGGCGCCGTTTGTCGAATTTCGTGCGCGGCCCCGTCCCGCTTTGCCTTCTGCTTGGTGTGGGCGTGGGCCTGAGCGCCGCTCCGGTTCGCGCGCAAGGGTCTTCGCGCGGCGCGAACTACCGTTTGGGGCCGGGCGATGTATTGCGCTTTGAAGTCGCCGGTTTTCCCGAGTTCAACCAGCCTTCCATCGCCATTCCGCCCGATGGGGTCGTGAACTTTCCCCGATTGGGCACGGTTCGCCTCAACGGGCGAACGACCTTGGACGTGCAAAACCAACTGCGTGGCCTGCTGATTAGTCGCGCGCGGTTGCGCAATCCGTCCGAGACGCTCAACATCATCACCTTTCGCCCGGCGCCTTCGCTGGGACAGGTGACTTTGATCGGCGATGTGCCGCGCGCGGGCGGCTTCAAGTTGCGCTCCAAACAGCACCTCAGCGACCTGCTCGCCGAAGCGGGGTTGGGCGAAAGGCTCGAAGAAAAAAGCGCGATTTTGGTGCGCGGCGGTCGCCGGATGCAACTCGATTTGCGGCGCGCGGCGCTCTACCCGGCGAGCGGCGCCGACATCCTCTTGCGTTCGGGCGATTCGATTTCGGTGCGCAGTCTGGCGGCGGGCAGAATCACCGTCGCGGGCGATGTGACCCGACCCGGCACCTATGAGTTGCACCGCGCGCCGCGCGGCGAATTCGAAATCGGCGCGACGCCGCGCTTGAGCGACCTGCTCACCAAAGCCGGTTGGCAACGCGGCGGAACGGCCAGACAAGCGTCGGGAACTCTCGAAGCCTCTTCGACTTCGACGGCGCCTTCGACCGACGATCCGATTTGGACGGGAACTTTGCAGCGCGCGGGCATGACCTTCGCCATCCATCCCGACGCGGCGCTTCGCCAGATCAGCGGGCCGGACAACATCGGGCTGCGCGCGGGCGATTACGTGTCGGTCACGCAGGTGATCGTGCCGCCCATCACCGTGTATGTCGATGGGCTGGTCGCGCGCTCCGCTTCCTATTCTCTCAAGCCTGGAACGACCGTGTTGGAACTGCTCACGCAGGCGGGCGGATTGACGCGCTCGCCGGGCGAAATCATCGCGGGTGTGCGGCGCGGCGCGCAACTGTTGCCCCTCGATTTGAACGCTCTGTTGACTTCGAGCGATTCGGGTGCGAACCTGACCCTGCGAAACGGCGATTACGTGCAACTGCGCGCGCCCGAAACGCTCGATGTTTTGGTCGCCGGACAGGTCGCCAAACCCGGCACGGTGCAGGTCAAACCCGGCGCCACAGTTTTTGAAGCGCTCAATCAAGCGGGCGGCATCACCGGGCTGGCCGAAGATGCGCGCCTGAGCGTTTTGCGCAAAGACCTCAACGGCTCGCAGCGCATCATGAACGCCAACGCCGTGGACATCCTCAACGCAAAAGATCTGAGCACCAACTACGTTTTGCAGCGCGGCGACATCATCAACGTCGCGCGCAACGCTGCCCAAACCGTGTTCGTCACCGGCGAAGTGGTCAACACCGGTTCGTTCACCCTGCGTGAAGGCGAAGGCTTGACTCAGTTGCTGACGCGCGCGGGCGGCACCAAAGACGACGCGCTGTTAGGGCGCGTCAGCGTCACGCGGCGCGGTCAGGTCTTGCAAGTGGACGCTTTTAACGCGGTGAAAAAAGGCGCGCCGCTTCCGTTTGAATTGCAAGATGGCGATCAGGTGCTGGTGCAAAAGAACCCCAACATTGTGAAGGTCTTGGAAGCGGTGTCGAAACCGGGGCCTTATGCGATTCCCGAACGCGGTCAACTCATGCTCACCGACGTGTTGGCGCAGGCCGCTCCGGTCGTTGGTGCCAAAGAAGTGTTTTTGATCCACGCGAACGCCGATGGAACGGCGAACGCCCAAAACTCGCAGACCATCAAACTCGCCGACCTGCGCAGCGGCAAGGCGCACGATGTCCTTTTGCAGCCGCGCGATGTCGTGTTCGTGCCTTCGCCCAAAAGTAAAACTTCGATTCTGACCACTCTGAGCCAACTGAGCATTTTCCGCCTGTTCTTTTAAATCCGCTACAATAACGGCGCGCTTTGAAATTGGCGCGCCGCGCCCGTCCGCCTTTATGTCCAATTCCAATTCCCGCTCTCCTTTTCCCGACGCGCCCGGCGTGCCTCCCAGTGACGGCGCGCCTTCGGGCGAGGGCGTTTCTGCTTCCGGTCAAAACGGCCGCCTCATCTCCTCACACGAGGAAACCGTGTTTTCGACGACGGCGCCTTCGGGCGAGAGGGTGCTTTCGGGCGAGGGTGCGCCCCCGGTTCGCCACGATGCCGGGGCGCCAGCGCCGAGTGAGGAGCGCGCGACGGCCTTGGCTCTGGTGGAGCGAGGCGAAGCGCGGCGCGAGCGCAACGGCGGGCGTGACCCGGAAGACAACGGTTCGCGCGAACGCGACGGACAAAACGGCGCGATGGAAGTGGCCGACGACGCCTCGATCCGCGATTTTTACGCGCAACTCGTCACTCTCTTAACTCAAGACAATACGGCGCGCGCTCCGGTCAAAAAGAACCGCGCCGGGCTGAAAGAAGCATTGCGGCGCAGGCTGTGGCCCGCGCTCGCGTTGTTTTTGCTCACCTTCGGCGCGCTGGGCTATTTGCTGCGGCCCAAACAGGCGACCTACACGAGCAGCGTGGTGTTGCTCTTGCCGCCGCGCGACACGCAGGTCAATAAAGACCCGCTGTCTTCGGGCGACGAAGCGTATGACGCGCCCGCACAAATCGCCATCATCGGTTCGGAACAAATCGTGCGCGAAGCCATGCGCCACGTGTCGCCCGACGTGCGCAAGCGCGGCTTTGGCGACCGCAACGCCCAGATGGCGCCCGTCGATGTGACGCCCGCCGGCTCGGATCAACTCGTGGCCATTACGGTTTCCAGCCTCGATCCGGGCGCCTCGATCATCACGGCGAACGCGATGGTCAACGCTTACATCAACTACACGCGCAACCGCTTTAGCCAGAACCGCAACGAAAACCGGAACGTGACGCGCAAGCGCGCGCAAACCCTGAGCAACCAACTGCTCGCCGTCCAACTGGAAAAACAGGCGTTCAAAGAACGCAACGGCATCCTCGATTACAACTCCGAGCAAAGCAGCGCCAGCAACAACATCGCGGGCCTGCAATCCGCCCTCGACGCCGCGCGCCGCGACGCCGCCAGCGCCGCGACCAATGATGCCACGCTGTTGTCGCTTCAAGAGCGCGTCAACACTGCGCAAGCGGCCTACGACAAAGAAAAGCGCAACTATTTCGAAGATGCGCCTTCCGTTGTGGCTGCGAAAGCTGATTTGACTGCGGCCCAATCTCAGGTCGCCACGCGCCGCTCGACAGTCGAAGCGGAAGCGCGCAACCGCATCGCCCAACTCGAAGCCAGCCTGAACGCGGCCCGCCAAAAAGCGAGTGGCCTGCCCGGACTCGAAGAGCAACTCAACCGCTTGAACGAGCGCGAGCAAACCCTGCAAACCTCGTCGCGCGCGGCCAACGAACGGCTGAGCCAACTCGGTCTTTTGGGCGAAGCCGTGGCGCCCGTCGCCAAACCCCTGAGTTCGCCCAGCGTGGGTTCGTCGCAGGGAATGCAGCGCGCCCGCGCCCTCGCTGTGGCTCTGCTGAGCGCCCTCGCCCTGTCAACCCTTGGCGCGTGGCTGTTAGATCGCTCCGACAAAAGCGTGCGCACCGCGCCCGATCCCGAAGTGTTGTTCGGCGCGCCCGTTCTGGGCGCCTTGCCCGCCACCAACGAGCACCGCACCTTCTACTTAGCTCCAACGGCTTCCAACAAAGGCAACGCCCGCGCGCGCACCCAGACCATCGAAGCCTGCACCAACGCGCAAAATAACATTCTCGCGGCGGCAACGGCGGCGGGCGCGCGTTCGATTCTGCTCACCAGCGCTTTGCCCCAAGAAGGCAAATCCGGCTGCGCGTCCAACCTCGCGGCGGCGATGGCGTATGGCGGGCGCGAAGTTTTGCTGGTGGACGTGGACTTCTGGCATCCCTCCCAGCATTCCAACTTCGACATGGAACTCACGCCGGGTTACGCGCAGGTTTTGCGCGACAACTTGCCCCTGTCCGAAGCGATTCGCCCCACGCCCGTCGCCAACCTGTTTTTGCTGTCAACAGGTCAGGACGCCTCGACTCCCGGCGACATCATCGGCCTGCTCCAAGGCCGCACGCACCGGGGCAACATGGAAGTGCTCAAGAAATACTTCGACATCATCGTCCTCGACGCCCCGCCAACCATGACCGTCTCCGACGCGCAGTTGCTGTCGGGCTTAGCCGACGCCGTCGTTTTGGTGACAGCCGAAAAAACCCACCGCGACGAAGTGCAACGCGCCCGCTCGATGCTGCGCTTGGCCGGCGCGTGGATTCTGGGCGTCGTCGTCAACAGCGTTCGTCCCGGCGAAATGGGCGGCTGGAACCTCAACTTTTCCGGCGAAGAACCTTTCGCCGATTACTCGCAAAGCCTGCGCACACGCGGGCGCGGGCACTAAAGCGAGCCTCAATCGCCTGGCATCATGACACGTTTGGGGAAGGCCCTCTTGAGTTGAGTTCAGGACGGCGTTGGCGCCACCAACAACCACGATGCAAACCCAATGAGACGCGCTTTGAAGCGTATTGCGGGAGCATTGCACCATTTCTAAAAGCTGAAGGCCGGGGTCGCTTGAACTCAACTCAACTGAAGGGGCCTTTCGCGGCGCGCCCAAATGATGCAAATTTCCTGAGATACGCTTTAAAACCGGCGCGTGTCAACGGCCCATTCCACCGCGCCCGGTTCGATGAAGCGGAACGGGAGCGATGATCTTCTCTTCATTGATTAGCTGAGCTAATGGCGGCCTCGATTTCCAGAAAAGAGAATGTTTCAAATCGTGCCGAAGTGGGTTATTCTTAAAGGCGGCACAACATCAACCACTTCATAGCGGAGCGTGTTGAGGCTGTTTTCTTGCGCTTGAGATGAAACCCCTTTTTCTGGCGTGCGCGGCGGGTGTCACGCTTTTTCTTCATCCCGCCTTTGCTCAGAATGCTGCTCCTCGTGGTGTTGCGGCTGCGCCCACGCGTCAAATCGGCGAGGTGAATCAGCCGATGGCACGCATGATCGGGGAACAGATGCGCTTGTTGCAAGAGTGGGTGCGAAGTGGCGGCGTGGTTCAGGTGTCCAGTGATGCGGCGGGGTTGTTCGGCTTCAAAACGGTTGCGCCGCGCGAGCGAAAGTTTGCTCGCGCCGGTCAACGGTGGGGATATGGCGTGGCGGCACTTCGCTTTGGCGCGTCGCCGTTGTTGTGGAGCGCCCAGGGGCAAAGCGAAGAAGCCAAAGACGACGGGATGCCGGGCGTTCGCAGCGTGTTCTACACCTTGCCGGACACGCAGGACGTTTTGTTGAGCGACATTGGAAAAAGCGGCATCGCGCTGCTTCGGGTGGACGATATGGGCGCTCCGGCGCAAGGAGAAAAGCCGCTTTACGCGGCGGCTCTGCGCCGCTTCGGGCGCGGGTGGGTTGTGTTTGCGCCGCGCCACATCGAAGAGCGAGCCGACGGAGCGCAGTTCAAGGCCAACATCCAGGCATTTGTGCGCGCGGCGGCGCAGGGCCAGTGGCAGGTGATGCCCGCCTCGTTGTTGAGCCTCGCCGACCCGCAGCCGAACTGGAAGAAGCTGCGGCGAGGATTGGCGACGGGAAGCGCACCGGCTCCTGAACCTAATGAGAATGCGGCGCAAGACGGACAGGCTCGCCCGGACGATGCGCAAGCGCCGCCAGAGCCAGCGCCAGACGCGCCCGGTCAGGAGCCGCAACGAACAGATCGCGCCTCGCGCCCGGAAGAAGACGCGTTCCTGCCTGTGTCTCAGGAAGAGGCGCGGGCCGTAGATGCCGTGTGGAAGACGGCTCAGGACGCGCAGGAGGAGCAGGAAGAGGAAGAAGCGCGGGCGCAGGCACAAAACGGGCGCGTCCAGTGCGAAACGTAGCGGAAAACGAGGAAGCCCAACAACGGGCGCGGGCGGTGCTGGCGCTGTTGCGGGCGCGCCTGCGGTGGCTGCATCCTGAGGCCATAGCGCCCGATGACAAAGTGCAAGCTCTCGAAGCGCCACTTCCCGCCGTTCAAGGCGACGATCAGGTGCGCCAGACGCTGGCGAAGCTGGAAGAAAATGACAATCCGGCGCCTCAGGTGCAGGCGAAGCTGGAAGAAGGTGACAACCCGGCGCGCCAGGCGTTGGCCAAGCTGGAAGAAGGCGGTGCCTACGCTTCCTTCGCGCGCTTTTGGAACGGCGTGTTGGCGCTTCGTCCGTGCGACCTGAGCGGGCCAGACGAACACGATTCACCGCAAGTGCGCTTGCGCGCCTTTTCTTTTGTTCGTCAGGCCCGTGGAGCCGACAGGTGGTGGCAAGACGCGTCTTGCCCTTTAGCCGACGGCAGCACAAGCACCAAAGAAACGGCTAAAGCGCGGACTTCACTGGGAGTGATAGCCAAGGCGCACAAGGACGATCCGCTTCTTCTGGCGACGTGGACTTCAGGCGACACGCTGTGCTCGCTGTTGCTGTGGCCCATGCACGCAATGTCCGAGGCCTTTCCTCCTGACCCGCGCCGGTGGGGAATGCCCCTCGCTAATGTCAGCAGAACCGATTACAACTTTTTGCTCGTCCCTTGGAACGACCCACGCGCTTTGCCTCTTGGCGAGGTGGAGCGTCCTCTGGAGTATCCGCCCAGCAACTAGTTCTGCCCACAGATGATATGGCGGTGCAGCTTCTGGTGGGCGCAAGACCTGCCCCGTAGCCTCGGCTTGAGTCCGGTGCCGCTCCACTTCGTGTTGAAACCAGTGGAATTGGTAGAAACGCCAGAATCGGTATCGCATGGCAAGCAGAACGTTCGCAGCGAAGATTGGTGGCAGTTCATCCATCAAGCCCAGTTGCAAGGCAACACGCTTATCACGGTGGACGCGCCGTTTCATCCGCCTGTTCCTACTGCCGAGCTGTTCCGGTTGCAAAAGCAATTCGGTGGAGACAAAGGAGACGATAACCAAATGGAAATGTGGGGATGGGATGGTTTCTATGGGGAAATGCAACACATGAACGCGGACACTTTGCCCTCGCGTATAGCCCGCATCGCATCGTGGCAAGAAGTGGTGCGCTGGTGCGACGGGACGCCCAAGAGAAAGGGCAACCAGCCGGGGTGGTTGAGCGAGGGGTTGCAAGATGTTTTCAGCCTCCAGACAGCCAACTTCTTGGACAACAACCAGAATACATCCGAAAACGTGTTTATGTCCAACTTCTACTCTAACCCCCACTGGAACCAACCTGACTATTGGTTAGCCGTCACCATCCGCAGGATGGCCGACGAAGCGCGCACTCAGTCGGCGGCGGCTCTTCCGTTGGATTAACCTTCGACTATCTATAAAAGAGTCCCCTTCGGTGGCCCCCCTCTGGAAGACCAAGAGAGCACGCAGCAGGTGTCGCTGCTCTACACGCGCTTCGGCGCCGGGGCTGTGGGGAACTGCTGCAACGTCTGGGCGCGGGCGAATCCACCAACGAGGCGTTGCAACACACCATCGGCATGAACCAGAGCGCCTTTTTCGAGTTGTGGCAACAAAGCACGCCTCCCGCCGAGGACAAGTGAGACGTGTCTCATGGACTGTGCCTCGTTTCTGGGCGCCCCTTGAACTCAACTCAACTCAAAAGAGTGCCCAAAGCGAACCAACATCCATGAGACACGCTTAGAATCCGCTCACTTCAACTTTTCTGGCGAAGAACCGTTCGCCGACTATTCGCAAAGCCTGCGCACACGCGGGCGACACTAAACACTGCGCATCGCGCATCGAAAAGTCCAGGGTTTCAAGCTGAAACCCTGAGCTTTGTTGCAGTTCCTACAACAGTTTTTAAAACGAAATGAAGAAACTCTTCACCTTGGCCGCTTTAGCCTTAGTCACAACTGGTGCTTTTGCTGCTTCCTCGGCTTACGAGAAGGCTCTTCAAGAGGCACGCGACAACGACAACGCCAAAAACTACCTCGCCGCGCACAAGTCGCTCGACACGGCTTTGGCCGCAGCCAAAACGCCTGAAGAAAAAGCTCAGGCGCTACTGGGTGTGGGCCGGGTTTACACCGACGAGAAAAACTTCGCCAAAGCGCACGAGGCATTGCAGCAACTGGTAGCGATGAAAGGAGCCACCAAAGAACAGAAGTGGACAGCTCTAAGTGGCATAAGCGGCGCTTTCCTTGGAGAGAAACGTTTTCCTGAGGCCAGAGCCACTATAGCCAAGCTCGTGTCCGATCCTTTGGCACCTGCTGAACTGCGCGGTTCCTTGCGACTGGTGAGCGCGGAAAGTTATGGATCGCAGGGCCAACCCGATGTGGCCTGCGCCGAATACGCCAAGATCGGCGAGGATGCCAATGTTCCACTTCCCATTCGCTGGGGAGCCTACAAACGCGCCGGTGACATCAGCCTGTCTCAGAGCAAGTGGGCACAAGCACGCGCCGACTACGACAAAGCGGCTCGTCTGCCAGGTCTGGATGGGGTGGCCGTAGCCAGTATCATCGGGCAAATCGCAGAAACCTATGTGTCCCAAAACCAACTTCCTCAAGCGCGAGCGGAGTTGACTCAAGCGGAACAACTTGTTTCTTCTCTGCCCATTCAGCAAGCGGCTGTTCGTTTGCGCATCGTGCAGCTTTACGCACAGGAGAACAACGCCGAAGAAGCCTTGAAATCCTTGAACAGCTTTGGCTCCATGATGACGCTTCGCGCGAAGGAGGCGCTGGATAAAAAGGATTATGCCACGGCGCGTGAGAGTTTCTCTGCAATCCTTGCACTTCGCAATGGATACGATGCTAAAGGGTCAAACCGTTCACCTCAGACAATCGGGTTGCTGCTTGTAATAGGGCAAATGTATCAGTTTGAAGGCAACTACCCTAAAGCTAAAGAGATGTATTATTCCGTTGTAGCTGTGAATCCAGAAGCCAACGGTATCTCAAAAGAAGATGCTGTAACCATTCGCACGTTGCAGCAAAGCGCGCGTTTAGATATAGCCAGAGCGCTTGTCTCTCAAGGGAACAGCGCCGAGGCAAAAAAGGCATACGTTGCTTTGCTGAACACCCCCGATCTCTATCCGGCTTACAAAAAAGGAGCCGAAGGGGATCTGGCTAAGCTCAAGTAATGCGTGAGATTGGGTTTGGCAAACAAAAGAGGCCGGAGTTCTCTGGCCTCTTTTTATGTTTGCCTTAGCGCCACAAAGACGCAATAAGCCGACTTCCTACAAATACGACTTCGCCTGCGTCGAAAACAGTTCCGCGTAAAGTCCGTTTTGGCTCATCAATTCATCGTGAGTGCCAAGAGCAACCAGTGCGCCTTTGTCGAGCACCACGATTTTGTCGGCGAGTCGAACCGTTGACAAACGGTGCGAAATGAGCAGCGCGCTTTGGCCACGAATCAGGTCGCGGAACGAGTCGAACAGTTCGGCTTCGGCGCGCGGGTCGAGGGCACTGGATGGTTCATCAAGGATGATGAGCGGCGCGCTTGAGCGCATATACGCGCGGGCCAGGGCGATTTTTTGCCACTGGCCGATGCTCAGTTCTTCGCCGTCCTGAAAACCCCGGCCCAGCAGGGTGTTGAAGCCTTGCGGCAAGCGCTGCGCGATGCGGTCAGCCCCGGCGCGGCGCGCGGCGGCGAGGATTCTGTCCGCCG
>JAABUM010004162.1_pt1 | contig 16664 bp, 16 predicted proteins | sample 5559161 | NCBI WGS metagenome assembly JAABUM01 (sample SAMN10711868, study PRJNA513369) | rock metagenome | isolation source: Antarctica rocks | place: Antarctica: Victoria Land, Siegfried Peak nord | reverse complement strand
TCTGCCGCTGTCACCGGCCACTGCTCCGCCCCTCGCTCCATGCCCATGCCCATCCTCCCTGTTTCCGCGCCTCCTGTTGCCTGCTAGTCTACCCCTTTTTCTGTCCGCGAAAAAGTGGCGCGCACCCAGCTGCAGGCTGCAGGGTTGCAGGGGGCGCGCCCTACGATGGTGAGATGGAGCCATCCGTGCGCCTGGGGCAATAGACGCGCGGTGCACGGGTGCCCGCACGGGCCACGCGCCCGTGCACCGCGCTCAACCCGCCGACCACTTCTCGTGCAACGCCGTGCGTCCGCGCCGCGCCCCCGGCACCCCGCCTGCGGAGGGCGCGCGTCCTCCTATCAGGACCATTGTCGCATGGATTGGCGGGGTGTCAAGGAACACGCCCGCCGCCCCCCCCTCGTGTGCATCCCTGTGTTTCTGGTGTAATAATTAGTTATGTGCATAAGCATTGGGGGGCTCATCGGGATGCGCGTCTTCACGAGTGGTGTACTATGGTTGGTAACAAGACTAACTCATAGGAGGATACCTCATGCGGCTAGAGTTCGAAGTCCCCGAAGACATCCTGCGTCACCTGCTCGACCCCGTTGCCATCCCGCACATGGCCCGCGTGCTTTACGAGATGATCACACCGCCGCCCCTCGACGATATCGCGGTGGCAGTCAATGCGGCGGTTCAGGCGGCTGATGCCGCGACGGCAATACAGAGCGGGCAGCGCATCGCCATCGGCGTCGGTAGCCGCGGCATCGGACGCCTGCCCGAGATCGTCGCCGCGCTCGTGGCCGCGCTACGCGCCTGTGGCGCCGACCCGTTCATCGTGCCCGCGATGGGCAGCCATGGCGGCGCCACGGCTGCCGGCCAAAGGGAGGTTCTGGCGCACCTCGGCGTCACGGAGCAGAGCGCCAGCGCGCCGATCGTGTCGAGCATGGAGACGGTCGAACTCGGGCGCGCCGATGATGGGACTCCGGTGCGCATCGACCGCCACGCGCTGGACGCCGACGGCATCGTCTTCGTCGCGCGCATCAAGCCGCACACTGCTTTTCGCGGACAGTACGAGAGCGGCCTGGCCAAGATGGTCGCCATCGGGCTCGGCAAGCAGGCCGGCGCGGCCCTCACCCACGCGCGCGGCTTCAGCCATATGGCCGCGATGGTCCCCGCCATGGCCGCGGTTGCCCTCGCTCACGCGCCGATCCGCTTCGCCATCGGCGTGATCGAGAACGCCCACGACCAGCCCTACAAGATCGTCGGCGTCCCCGCCGACCGCATCCTCGCCGACGAGCCGGCCCTGCTCGACGAAGCGCGTCGCGCCATGCCGCGCATCCCCTTCGACCAACTCGACGTGCTCGTGATCGACGAAATCGGGAAGAACATCAGCGGCGACGGGGCCGACCCCAACATCACCGGGCGCTACCCCACGCCCGACGCCAGCGGCGGCCCCACCATCACCAAGCAGGTTGTACTCGACCTGACGGAGGCCACGGGCGGGAACGCCAACGGTCTCGGCACGGCCGACTTCACCACTGTACGCGCCGCGCGCAAAATAAACCTGGGGGCCACCTATCCGAACGCGCTGACCTCGACCGTCGCGCGGCCGGTCGCGCTGCCCATGATCCTGCCGTCGGACCGACTGGCCTTCGCCGCCGCGTTGCTGACCTGCAACGCCGTCGGGCGTGAGCCGCGCCTACTGCGCATCAAAAACACGTTGAATCTAGGCGAATTAAGCGTCTCAACGGCGTTGCTCGACGACGTCACGGCTAACCCGGCGCTGCGGGTTATAGTGGGGCCCGCTCCGGTCGCGTTCGACGCGGACGGCAACCTCGCCGACCTACCTGCCGCCCTTGGGGATAGGTGCGCCCCACGATGGTGAAAGACGGCCTGACCTTTCAAGGTCAGGCCAGCGACGGGCGTCATCACAATCGTGGAGCGTGCCCCTTGGGGGTTGGGGGATTGGGGGATCGCGGTCTAGCCGAGAGTGGCCGCGTCGTGCTACAATAGCGCCATGTCGACGTCCGCTCGCCCCTACTTTCACTATCATGCGCCATGTTGTAGTTACGGGGTTTCGCGCTCATGATGCATCGCTATGTGCTTCGGCGCTCTTGCCCGTGCCGTCGCGTCAGGATGAACGGCGATGGCTGATCGATCACTGGATCACTCGCTCGTGACCGTCCCGCGTGCGCGCGTACGCAGGCCGCTCTGGGAAGGGGAACCGCTCGTCGCGCTGGCGTTCCTGCTGCCCAGTTTAATCTTGCTCGGTATTTTCATCTTCTACCCCCTGGTCTATGTCGTCTACCTCAGCCTGCTCAAGTGGGACCTGATCACGCCCGCGACCGCCATCGGGCTCAAGAACTACGCAGCCCTGCTCCATGACCCCTATTTCCTGCAGGCCCTACAGGTGACCGTGATCATCTCACTGGCCAGCATCGTCATCACGCTGCCGTGTGGCTTCCTCTGCGCCGCGTTTCTGAACCTCAAGCTGCGCGAGTCGCCCCTCTACCGCGGCGTGCTCCTGGCCCCCTACATCTTCCCGCTGGTCGCCTCGGGCATCGCCTGGAGCATGATCTTCCAGCAGGATGGCGTCCTCAACTGGGCCTTACACCACTTTGGGGGCCTCAGCCCCAACTGGCTCGGCAGTTCCACCTGGTCCGTCGTCGCCATCGTCGTCGTGGGCGTCTGGCAGTATCTGGGCTACTACACGCTCATCTTCCTCTCGGGGTTGCAGGGTATCCCCCCCGAGTACTACGAAGCGGCCGCGGTGGATGGCGCCGGCGCGCTGGTACAAGCGCGCCGCATCACCCTCCCCCTCCTCTCGCCAACGATCCTCTTCGCCACCGTTATCCTGGTCATCCAGAGCTTCCAGACGTTTTCCCAGGTCTACGTCATGACGCAGGGCGGCCCGGCGGGCGCGACGACGACGCTGGTCTATTACCTCTACGAAGTGGCCTTCCAGTACTTCCAGGTCGGCAAGGCCGGAGCGATATCCGTCTTGTTGCTGCTCTTCCTGGTCGGTATCACGCTGCTGCAATTGCTTCTCGCGCGACGGTGGGTGCACTATGAGCTCTAGAGGGACGACGATTACGGTGGCCGGGGCGCGCGGCGTGGCGGCTAGCCGCAAGCGGCGTGGCCGCGGGTCGCGCCTCCTGTCGCGGGCGCTGCTGATCATTATCTGCGTGAGCGTCGCGCTCCCCTTCGTGTGGATCGCCATCAACTCGCTCCAGCCCCTCGCCCTGGTCTTGACCACGCCGCCCCACCTATGGCCGTCCCATCCGCAGTGGCATAACTACTCCGACGCCTGGCAAGCCGAACCGTTCGGCCGTTTCTACATCAACAGCATCGCGGTCAGCGCCGCGATCATCGCGGGACAGGTGATCACCTGCGCCATGGCGGCATACGCCCTGAGTTGGGTCGAGTTCCGCTTCAAGGAGCCTGTGTTCTTCCTGATCCTGGTGGCCTTGATGGTGCCGGAGCAACTGATTATTGTGCCGGTCTTTCTGGAGATGCACGCCGTGGGCTGGATCAATACCTACCAGGCGCTCATCGTGCCGTTCCTGGCTAGCGCGTTCGGCATCTTCTTGCTGCGCCAATCCTTCCTGCGCGTGCCGCGGCCCCTCATCGAAGCGTCGCGTCTCGATGGGGCGTCCCATCTGGATATCCTGTTCCGCATCATCGTCCCGCTCTCCCGCCCCGGCTTCATCACGTTGATCGTGCTCAACTTCATCTGGCACTACAACGACTTCTTCTGGCCGCTGATCATGACCAACTCAGACGACTACCGCACGCTCCCCGTGGGGCTGGCCATGTTCATACAATCGGGCGAGGGACTCGTGCCCTGGAATCAGTTGATGGCGGCCGACATCTTCACCGTCATCCCACTCTTTATTATTTTCTTCGTCGCCCAGCGTTATCTGGTCAACGGCCTGCTTGCCAGCGGGCTCAAATAGAGGCCACACGGCGAGGCGCGAAAGGAGGAGATCGTCCGCCGCCCCATCCAGTGGAACACACGCACTGCATCCGTATCATTCATCACCAGCTATGCACCGCTTGAACACCGCAAAGGAGAGACATCATGGCCGACACGAAAAATCGCCGCCGTTCACTGAGGCAACGCGCGCTAGCCACCGGGCTCGCAACGGCGCTGACACTGGGCGCGGTCGTCACGACAGGACGCCCGGCGTCGGCGGCGCAGCCGACGCAGGTCACCTACTGGTACGGCATCGGCGGGGCGTTGGGCAAAGTCGTCCAGACGATGGTTGGGCAATTCAACGCCAGCCACCCCTCCGTCCACGTCACCGCGCAGTTCCAGGGCAGCTACTCTGGCGGCGGCCCGGAGCAGCAGAAGCTGCTCGCCGCGATCGCCTCCGGCGCCGTTCCTGATATGGCGCAGATGGAAGTCAACTCGATCGGCCAGTTCGCCGCCTCGGGCGCGCTGCTGCCGCTCGACAGCTTCCTGAAAAAGAGTAGCGTCGATGCGCCCAGCGGTTTCCTGCCGGGCCTGCTGTTGAGCGGGCAATACAAGGGCGTGCAGTACGGCCTGCCGTTCAACCGTTCCGTGCCGATCCTCTATTACAATGCGGCCATGCTCAAGGCCGCGGGCATCAAGAGCGCGCCCGCGACCTGGACCGCATTGGCGTCCGACGCTAAGAAGCTGGCGCACGGCAGCGGCTCCAGCAAGGTCTATGGCTTCAATCCCCTGGTCGACTGGTGGCCCTGGGAGTCTTACACCCTCTCGGCTGGCGGCGCGTTCTTCAGTAAAGACGGCACACAGGCAGCCTTCGACAGCAAGACCGCCCTGGCGCCGCTGATGATCCAACAGGATCTGGTGAAGGCGGGCGTGGCTAAGATCAACACCGGCGCGACCTACTGGTCGCAGAACATCGAGGACTTCGCGCAGGGCAAGACGGCCATGACGCTCGGTTCGCCGGCCGATATGGCGACGATCAATCAAGACGCCGTGTCATCCGTCGCCAAGGTATGGCGCACCGCGCTATTGCCGACGACGGCGGGGCATAAACTGATCGTGCCGCCGGGCGGCGGGAACGCGGTCATCTTCAAGAACATCTCGCAGAGCCACATCCAGGCCGCCGAGACGTTCGTACAGTGGTTCACGTCGCCAAGCGAGCAGGTCTATTGGAGCGAGCACACCGGCTACATGCCGGTGACCAAGGCGGCCGTTGACACAAGGCAGTACCAGTCGTACCTGAACGCGCATCCCAACAGCAAGGTCGTCATCCAAGAACTCTCCTACCTGGGCGCGATGCCGCTCAATACGCACTATCTCACCATGCTACAGTTCGTGCAGCAAGGGTTGCAGGCCGTCTTTGATAAGCAGCAAGACCCCGCGAGCGCCATGCAGCAGGTCGCGATGCGCGTCAACGGCATTTTGCAATCGTGATGATCGCTTTGTCGACAGTGGAACCCGTACGTTGTACAGGTTCCACTGTTACATGCAACAGTTCCGGCTATAAGCAGTGGATAGTTTGTCCAGTTGACACGCGCCGCGTATCCATGCTACGTTAGTAGTGTCGCCTGTAGCGGCGCATGCACCTTGTACAAGTGAATATGGCGCTCTTATCCAGAGAGGTGGAGGGACCGGCCCTACGAAGCCTCGGCAACCGGCGGCGCATCGCGCCGCAAGGGTGCCAATTCCGGCAGATGTATTCTGGTAGATGAGAGTCGCGTTTATGCCGCACCGGCATACCCTGCGACCTCCCGTATGCGTGACGCATGGGGAGGTTTTTTATCGCCGGCGCATGGCGTCTCCGCGTACCCCTCATCATACCAACGTGATGAGGGGTTTTTTATTGGCTGACAGCCATCAGCCATCAGCTGACTGTTGCCGGATCGCTTGGGCCACGGCTTGAAGGCATCAAACGACCCGCGAGAAAAAGCTGATTGCTGATTGCTACAAGGAGGAGATCGCATGACCATCGCATCTGATCGACGTACGCCTGGCACGACCACCACAGGGGCGACGTCCCGCTTCTACGCCACCGGCCTGCGCTGCCGCGTCTGCGGCGAGGGCTACCCGCTCGACCCGGTACACGTCTGTGAGCGCTGCTTCGGCCCGCTTGAGGTCGCCTACGATGACGCGGCGCTCGCCCGCGATCTGACTCGCGAGTCGATCGCGTCCGGGCCGCCAACGCTGTGGCGCTACAAGCCGCTCCTGCCCGTCGCCACCGACGACGTGATTGACCTCGGGACCGGCTGGACCCCACTGCTGCGCGCGGAGCGCCTCGGCGCCCTGCTCGGCCTCGACAACCTCTACCTCAAGAACGACTGCGTCAATCCGACCTACTCGTTCAAAGACCGCGTCGTGGCCGTCGCGGCTAGCCGCGCCCGCGAGCTCGGCATCGACACGATCGCCTGCGCCTCGACCGGCAACCTCGCCTCGGCCACCGCCGCCGCCGCCGCCGTGGCCGGCCTGCGCTGCTACGTGTTCGTGCCAGAGGGGCTGGAAGAGAGCAAGATCATCAACGCCGGCGTCTACGGCCCGACCGTCGTCCAAATTAAGGGCAACTACGACGCCGTGAACCGCCTGTGCGCCGAGCTTGCCGACACCTACAACTGGGGCTTCGTCAACGTGAACCTGCGCCCCTACTACGCCGAGGGCTCCAAGACGCTCGGCTTCGAGGTCTGCGAACAACTCGGCTGGCGCGCCCCCGACCATGTGGTGGCGCCGATCGCCTCGGGCGCGCTGATGGTCAAGATCGCGCGCGGTATCCGCCAGTTCGGCGACATCGGCCTGATCGACGCGCCCCGTACGCGCTTCTCCGGCGCCCAGGCGTCTGGTTGCGCGCCGGTAGCGACGGCCTATGCGGAAGGAACCGACGAGGTGCGGCCAGTGCGCCCAAACACGATCGCACGCTCACTCGCCATCGGCAACCCCGCCGATGGTCCTTTCGCCGTGCGCCTGGCTCAGGAGAGCGGCGGCGCCATCGGCGCGGCGACCGATCCTGAGATCGTCGAGGGCATCCGCCTGTTGGCGCGCACGGAGGGCATCTTCGCGGAGACGGCTGGCGGTGTGACGATCGCCGTGCTCAAGAAACTGGCCGAACAGGGCGTGCTGCGCCGCGACGAAACAATCGTGGCCTACATCACCGGCAACGGACTCAAGACACCCGACGCCGTCGCCGGCAGCTTGCCCGCCCCTACACTGATCGCCCCAACTGTCGAAGCGTTCGAGGAGGCTGTACTGCAACAGTAAAAAGCGTTCATCTACTGGGAGCGTTGACGCTCCCAGTAGATACGGTATCCCACCCCAATCTGTCACTAGCTGCTAGCTACTAACCACTAATTAGGAGGACACATGGCAACCACGACCACCACGACCACCATCCGCATCCCCAGTTCGCTCCGCGCCACCGTTGGCGGCCAGTCGCGCGTGACCGTGGAGTGCGCGACCGTCGGCGACGCGCTTGACCACCTGGAGCAGACGTATCCGGCCCTGCAAGGACGCCTGCGCGACGACAAGGGAACCGTCACGCGTTTCATCAACCTCTTTGTCGGCGGCGAAGACGTGCGCCTGCTCGATGGGCTGAAGACGCCCCTCGACGGCTCCGAACTCTCGATCGTCCCCGCCGTGGCGGGAGGCTAACGCTGGGGCTACGGGCGCCGTATACAACGCAGCTACCCGAGCGCGTCGCCGCGGTTGTACCCGCGGTCAAGAGAATTCTCTGGCATGATCCATTGCCCCCTGATGTCATTGCACATCGAGGAGGAGCGCATCGAAATACTGACCCCGTGGCAGGAGAGGGATAGAGAGCCGAACACACCAACGATAAGAGGTAATGTCCACCCTCATTACCCCTCTATTTCGTCAAAACTGCCTGGAAGCATTTAGTCCGGCCCGCCCACCAACAGCCACGGCGCCCGCGCCTGCCTTGCCCCCTCGTACGCGGCGATGTCGTCGGCGTGACGTAGCGTACGGCCGATGGGGTCGAGCCCGCCGAGCAGGCTCTCCTTGCGAAAATCATCGATGTCGAAGTGGAATGCTTCCCCGCTTGGAGTCGTCACCGTCTGGTCCGGCAGATCGACGCGCAAGCTATAGCCCAATGTCTCGGCAGCTTCATCAAAGAGCTGACCGACGGTCGCTTCGTCAAGTGTGACGGTCAGGATGCCGTTGTTGACGCAGTTGTTGGCGAAAATATCGGCGAAGCTAGGCGCGATCAGCACGCGGAAACCGTACTGGCCCAACGCCCACGGCGCGTGCTCACGCGAGGAGCCGCAGCCGAAGTTGTCGCGCGCCAGCAGGATGCTGCCGTCGGCGTAGCGCGGACTGTTGAGCACGAAGTCGGGGTTGGGCGTCTTGTCGTCGCCGAGATAGCGCAGGTTGGCGAAGAGATCGGGACCAAAGCCGGTGCGCGCGATCTTGCGCAGGAAGCGCTGCGGGATGATCTGATCGGTGTCCACATCGCGCCGGTCCAGCGGCATGACGATGCCCTCGTGCGTAATAAAAGGTTCCATTGAGCTCCTCCTGTGGCCTGCGACTGAAGTCGCATGGCAAACCACGGACACTGAAGTGTCTCAACGCTCTATAACATGTGCCTAGCGTGTCGATATTGTGTCCTCACACCATCGCGCCCGAGCGACTTCAGTCGCCGTTGGTCTACCATGCGACTTCAGTCGCAGGTTTGGTTACATATTGTCTACCAAGTACGTATATCGACGAAATGCCCCGCGACGGCGGCGGCGGCGGCCATGGCCGGGGAAACGAGGTGGGTGCGGCCGCCGTTGCCCTGCCGCCCCTCAAAGTTACGGTTACTGGTGGAAGCGCAGCGCTCGCCCGGCTCCAGGCGATCCTCGTTCATAGCCAGGCACATCGAACAGCCGGCCTCGCGCCACTCCACGCCGGCGTCCTTGAAGACCTTGTCCAATCCTTCGCGCTCGGCCTGCCGCTTGACCAACCCCGAACCGGGCACGACCATCGCCGTGACCGTCGCGGCCACGCGCCGCCCTTCGAGTACACGCGCCGCCACACGCAGGTCCTCGATGCGCGCGTTGGTACACGAGCCGATAAAGACGCGGTCGACGGGGATATCCGTCATCGGCGTGCCTGGACGCAGGTCCATGTAGGCCAGGGCGCGCCGAACCGACTCGCGCGCGCCGGGCTCGGCGTACTGCGCGGGATCGGGAACACGACCCGTCACGGACACGACCTGTCCGGGATTGGTACCCCAGGTCACTTGGGGGGCCACATCATCAGCGCGCAAAATCGTCGTCTTATCGAACGTCGCGCCCTCATCGGTCGGCAGCGCGCGCCAGGCCGCCAGTGCGCGCTCCCAGTCCGCGCCCTTGGGGGCATAAGGACGGCCCTCCAGGTAGGCGTACGTCGTGTCGTCCGGCGCGATCATGCCGGCGCGCGCCCCAGCCTCGATCGACATGTTGCAGAGCGTCATACGCCCTTCCATGCTGAGCGCCCTGATGGCCGGCCCGCTGTACTCGACGACATGGCCGGTCCCGCCATCGGTCCCAATAGCGCCGATGATTGCCAGCATCAGGTCTTTGGCCGTGGAGCCGAATGGCAGGTCGCCGTCGACACACACGTTCATTGTTTTTGGCCGCGCCTGCAGCAGTGTCTGCGTCGCCAGCACATGTTCGACCTCCGAGGTGCCGATGCCGAAAGCCAGCGCGCCGAAAGCGCCATGCGTCGAGGTGTGCGAGTCGCCGCACACGACCGTCGTGCCGGGCAGCGTAAAGCCCTGCTCGGGCGCGATGACGTGCACGATGCCCTGGCGCGGGTCCTTCATGTCGAACAAGGTCAGGTCGAACTCGCGGCAATTTTCTTCGAGCGTCGCGATCTGCAAGGCGCTGTCGGCTTGGCGCACGGGTAGGGCGCGGTCGTAGGTGGGCACATTGTGGTCGAGCACGGCGATAGTGGCGTCGGGCCGCCGCACGCGCCGTCCGGTCAGGCGTAGTCCCTCGAAAGCCTGCGGCGAGGTCACCTCATGCACCAGGTGACGGTCAATGTACAGCAGCGCGCGGCCGCCTTCAATCTCGCGCACCACATGCGCGTCCCAGATCTTCTCGAACAATGTCTGTGGCATCGGTCCCTCCTTTTCCGAGCTATCAGCCGTCAGCTATCAGCGGTCAGCTTTTGGCTGTTGATAGCCTGGATGTATATAGCAACTCGGTCTATTGTTTGCAATCGCCTGACAGCTGATAGCTGATAGCCATCAGCTGTTTGCTCCTTTCAGCAGCGCCACTTGTACGGTGAACGAATAGCCCTCCTCCACGGCCAGCGCGGCGCGAATCTCGGGCGCCGCCTGGTCGAGCAACGCCCGAATCTCCGCGACCGCGGCCGGCGACGTGTTCATACGCGTCACCCACGACGCGAACTCCAGCCGCAACGGCCACACGCCTACCATCTCCGCCGTGAGGCCGGCGGTAGCAAGCATATCCGTCCACTGCGCGACAGTGTGGTTTCGGACGTGCGACGGGTCGCGCAGTGTCTCGATGCGGTTGAGGAACACGTCGGCGGCGGGGTCATCAGGCGACACGACATCGCCGAGCAGGAACGCGCCACCCGGCTTGAGCACGCGCACGACCTCGCGCAACGCTACGAGCGGGTGCGGGTAGTGGTGTGCGCTATAGCGCGACGTCACGAGGTCGAAGGACGCAGCGGGGAAGGGCAAATTCTCGACGTCGCCCCGCTGGAAGATGACGTTGCCGATGCCGCGCTCGGCGGCGAGACGACGCCCTTGCGCTAGCATATCCTCGGTCAGATCGACGGCCGCGACCTCCCGGACGCGCGGCGCGAAGGCCAGCGCGGTGTGCCCCGGCCCACAGCCGACATCCAGCGCGCGCTCATCGCCGCGCAGCGGAATCGCGTTCAGCATCGCCCGCAGGTCCGGGCCACCGACATGGACCGCACTCATGGCGTAGTTCGCCGCGACCGGCGCGAACTGCCGCTGCACCGCCTCTTTGACGTCCAAATTATCCTCCAAGTGAGCCGGCCGGGTTATACCTCAACATTGTGAGAGGCGGCCTGACCTTAAAAGGTCATGGCAGACGACGGACCTTGAAAGGTCTGTGCGGACACGACGCGCGCTCCCCTCATCTGGCGCACGGCCACGACGGCTCTCGCCGAGAGACCTTTCAAGGTTCGGTCCCTGCCATGGTCTTTTAAGGCCAGGCCCACGGCGCCCACCATCACTTTTTTGTGCTACACCCAGTCAGCCCCGTTGCTTGCTACTCTAGCACCAAAACAACTATTATGCAAATACATACTTATATTACTTTCAATGCATGTCTCGCATAGGGGGGGCGATGGACACAGACTTATTGCGGACGTTCGCTGAGGTGGCGCGGCAGGGCTCGGTGACGCGGGCGGCGCGGCTGCTCCGGCTGCAACAGCCCACGGTGAGCCACCGCTTGGCCGCGCTTGAGCGCGCGGTCGGCGTCCCGCTCTTCGAGCGTCTGGGCAATGCGCTTGCTCTGACCGCCGCCGGGGAGACGCTGCTCCCCTACGCCCGGCAGCTCCCGGCCTTCGCTGGCGAAGCCGTTGACGCGGCGCGCGCCGCCGCCGGTCTGGCCGCGCAACGTCTGCATATCGGATGCGCCGAAACGCCCGCGACCTACCTATTGCCCGGCTACCTGCGCGCGCTGCGCCAGGTCTACCCCAATCTACAGGTGCGCCTGACAGTGGGCAACGCCGCACGCGTGCTGGCCGTGACGATCTCAGGCGAAGTCGACGTGGCCCTGCTGACGGAGCGCGAGGAGCACCCCGCGCTGCACGGTGAAACGTTCCGGCGCGACCGCTTCGTCGTGGCCGTCGCCACAGACGACCTATGGGCGCCGCGTGAAGTGGTGACCGTGGCAGAGTTGGCGACGCGGCGGTTGCTCCTGCGCGAGGTGGGCGCTGGGACGCGCGCCTACGTCGACGAGACGCTGCGCGGCGCCGGCGTCACGCCATCCGAGGCGCTGGAGGTAGCCAGCCTGGAGGCGATCAAACGCATAGCCGAAGCCGGCGCCGGCGTGGCGGTCGTCCCGGGCATCGCCGTGGAGCGCGAAGCCGCCGAAGGCCGCCTGCGCGTCCTGGCTCTCGACGCGCCCGCCAACAGCCTGGCCTATCGCCTGATGTGGCACAAAGACAAAGCCCCCGTGCCCGGCGTCGCCCTGCTACGCGCCGTCATCGGGCTATAGGTGGCGTGGCGATTGGTGATTGACGTAGCCCTCTATGCCGGCCTATACTGTACTAAAGATCGCAGTACAGATCAGGAGGAGTGTACGATGGCAGCGGCGATGACCACCAGCATCAGGCTCCCGGTGGAGATTCGGGATCAATTCGAAACGCTGGCCCAAGCCACGGGACGTTCGCGGAACGACCTCATGGTCGATGCGCTGCGCATGGTTGGCGAGCACAAGTTGCACGAGCTCGCCATGATCCAGGAAGGGCGGGAGCAGGCCCGCGCCGGCCGCCTCACACCCATCGAGGATGTGGCCGCGGACTTCAAGCGCCGAGGTATGTTGCCTACGGACTTTTCGCTTGAGGATGAAACGGGGCAGGCCAGCGCGTGAAGGTTGCCCTCACTGACGGGGCGCGGGAAGACCTTGCCGACATCTACGCCTATTACGCGCAACGCAACCCGAATAGCGCCGACCGTATCGTAGGAACAATCCTTGCCGCCATCAATGGGCTCACCCAATTCCCACTTATAGGGCGGCAGGGAGAGGTCCCTACGACGCGCGAACGCATCGTGACCCGCTATCCGTATCGCATCGTCTACCACATCGAGGGTGATACGATCGAGATTTGGCGCATCGTTCACGGCGCGCAACAATGGCCGCCGGCCGCAGACTAATTCATTACTTAACTTATATCGATTCGCGCGCCTTAGGTAGCCAGAAGGCCGCCATCCACCGCCAACACATGCCCCGTCACATACGACGCCGCGTCGGAGCACAGCCATACTACCGCTCGTGCGATCTCCTCGGGCTGGCCGATCCGTCCCAACGGGATCGCCGCAGCGTACCGCGCGGCCACTACCTCGACATTGTCTCCGCTCACGCGATCGAGCATAGGCGTGCGGAAGGCCCCGGCGCCGACGGCGTTAACGCGGATGTTATCCTTTGCATACCCGAGCGCGGCGGCCTTGGTCAAAGATTCGACCGCAGCCTTGCTCGCGGAGTAGAAAGGGCCGGTCGGCACGGATTTCACCGCGTTGAGCGACGAGACGTTGACGATGACCCCACCGCCGGTGCGGAGCATGGCCGGGATCTCGTACTTCATACACAGCCAGACGCCCTTGACGTTGACCCCGATGATCTCATCGAAGTCCTCTTCAGTCTGATCTACGATGGACGCGCTCGCCCCCTCGATGCCGGCATTGTTGCTCGCGTAGTCTAGCCGACCGTAGACGTCGAGCGTCCGGGCTACCAGCGTCTCGACGTCCCCCGCGCGGGAAACGTCCGTCTTGATGAAGCGTCCGTCGCCGCCGATCTCTTCGATCGCGCGCACGACCTCCTCCCCTGGCTCAACGCGTCGCCCCGCGATGATTACCGTAGCGCCGGCGCGGGCGAACGCGAGGGCCGTCGCCCGGCCGATGCCAGACCCGCCGCCTGTGACCAGGGCTACCCTTGCCGTCGAGCCTGTCCATACGTACCCCTCCTAATTCCACGTTCTAACGCCATGTCGCCGGCCGCGCATGAAGCAAGTCCAGGAGAGCGTTGGTCACGGCTGCGGGATCGACGAGCATGTGAAAGTGCCCGGCTTCGATCTCGCGGTAGGCCCAGCCGGATCGCCGCGCGTGCCGGGCAGCCCGCGCATAGGGGGCGCTGAATTGGAGGTATGCACACGGGGCGTCAGGGCCGTGGGCGAAACCCGGGATCGGCTCCTGGAAGAAAGCGAGAGGCCGTGGGCGTAGCTCGGCCACCATTCTTCGGCGCAACCGATCATCGGGGATGACCGCACGCAGATCCTCCGCATTCCACTCGGGGAAACGGCCGCCAGCGGCCAGGCATCCGCGAAATTGGGCGGCAAACTCTGGATCATCGGCCTCTATGTCGTCAAGGTGGCTCTTGCCATTGAGCGGAAGTCCGGCGTCGACGAAGATGTAGGCGCCGACGCGGTATCCGCAACTCTGGCCGACAGCGGGCAGGAGCGGCCCGGCGCCGCTGTGGCCCGCCAGTACCAACGCTCGATCCTTCGGCAGTGACGCGACCGCTTGCTTCACCGAGGCAGCGTGCTGCTGCCAGTACGGAACATCGCTGCCTTCGGTATCGTGTAGCGCCGGGACCACTATGTCTATCTCGCGCTGTCGCAACTCCTCAGCGACGAGAGACCAGGCCAGGGGACCCACGAGGGGGCTGTGAACAAGCACAAAGATGTCGGCAAGCCCTACTGTCATTTCGTCACCCGTGCCAGAACAGCGTCCTCAGCGACGTAATCGAACCGTTCAGGCGGGATGTCCTGGGGTAGATTGGCGCGCTCCCATGTGACCGCACGGCGTAGCGCCTCGTCGCGGGGAACGGACTCGGCGTAGTCCAACTCCGCGCGGATACGGGCGGTATCGATGATCCAATCCTGCCCCGTGTCGGCGTTTCCCCACCAACGCAGTGCCAGGGGCAGCTGATCGCGCGTCAGGACCACGACCTCGCCGGTCCAGCTGGCCGCACGGCCGATGGCGCGCACCCAGGTAGCCTCGGGCAACGCGTCCGGCTCGCCAACGTTGTACACGCGGCCGGCGGCGCGCTCGTCTACAACCGCGTGCGCGATAGCCGAGGCTACATTCTCGACGTACCCGCGCGTCCAGCGCCAGCGCGCCATCCCCTCGTCGAGCAGGATAGCCGGGCGATGGTTGTCCATCCGCCTGAGATAGTAGAACAGGCGGTGCTGGTAGTCATGCGGTCCGTATACAGCCGGTAGCCGCAAAATGGTAGCCGGAAGGGCTGGATCGTCCATGACAGCGCGCTCGACGAGGATATTGTCGTAGTCCCTCGCCTCTGGAACATCGGCGGCATCGGGATACAGCGGCACGCGCAACGGGGCGTCTTCCGCCAAAGGTACGGCGTCGGGAGGGCCGGGCTCGCTACCTTTCACGCGTCCATAGGCGCGATACACGTCCATGCTGCTGAGGACGACGATCCGCCGCGCGACGCCAGCAAGTGTCACCATGACCGTCCGCGCGTCGCGCTCCGTGTAGGCAACAGTATCCAGAACGACATCGGGCGCGAGGCGCTTAAAGTCATCGGCAAAATCCGCGAGGCGACGCCGGTCGCCATGCAGATGACGGACGTCAGGTAGCTCGGCCGATTCGGTGTCGCCGCGGTGGAACACCGTCACCTCATGGCCCATCCCGCACAGACGTTTGACCGCCGCGAGGCCGATAAACTTTGTGCCGCCAATAACCAAGATACGCACGGCGCCGCCTCCTTCTGCTATGACGACAAGAGGGCTCCGATGCATTGAGCGGTGCCCGACGCAGCCTTAGTGCGTGTCCACAAACCTCCCACCTGTCCCCCCTCACGTTTTGATCGATCCCAGGATCCGTTGGTGCCATCCACACACGATCCTGCGTCCACCAGCGGTCACCCGGCGCTCCGCCCCCGCCCCCGCGCCGTTCCTGAGGGTGAGCAACCGCACGAGGGTGGCGGGCGCGTCCTCCGGCGGCCCCCGCAACCACCGATGTGGTCCCCGTTGGGTCGAAAACGAGACCTGGGAGCTGGGGGGTTTGTGGACACGCTCTTACCTCTAGCATATCCAACTTTAGGCTTGTATTTGGCGTCTTAAACTATGCTCTTAGCGTATTGCCTACAAGTTAAGGTTCTGAGCCACATGTCAAGTACCCGCATTTCCGCCGCTCGGGGTGGCAAAGGGAGCGTAGCAGCATATACGCCGTACTTCCACGAGCCTTTTGCTCCCACACACGGCTGTCGCTACGCCATGCGCCTCATGCGTTTGTGCAACATGGCGGCTATCAGGTTTGCTCAAAAGCTGCAAAAATGGCCTTGACAACGGCTTAAAATCCTTAACTTGTAGAAAAAGCTCTTAGCGTATCTTTACCATCTTCATTAGGCGCGGCTCCATAAAGGCGCGGCTCCATAAAGGCGCGGCTCCATAAAAAATGGCGGGGGAAACATGGAAAACCTCGGCGAGACGGGCGACGTGCTCGTAAGTCAATGGCCGCTTGCCGTTCAACACCTCGGAGGCGATACCCTTGGTGGGAAACACGCGCCCAACGAGGTCGCCCTGACGCATCCCCCGCGCGTCCAACAGCGCGCGTATCGTGTCGGCGGGAGACGCCGCGGGCAAGTCATACCTGTCGCCCTCCCACGCCAACACAAGGTCTCCGAGCAGGGACAGAAGCTTGCGCTCATCCGGCGAGAGCACGCCCCTGTCGACCAACTCGTCGATCTGGCGCTGCACCATGCCCGCTTCATCCTCGCTCGTGATAGAAGAGGGCGCGAAGCGAACGAGTAGATCAGTATAAGCGTCGGACATAGGTGAAATTCACTCATCGTCCACCGACCGGCGCGGCGGCCATTGCCGGCGCCCATCGAGCACCCGCAGCACGTAGATGCCGCCGTCCATCGGCTCATAAAGCAATAGTTCATCTTCAGAATAGGAGGCAGGATGTACTTCCCCCTCCCCGTGGACCGGGGCTTACGCGGCCAGACGCCGATCACGGCGACCGGGACGGCAGCGGCGCGCGCGCAGTTCGACCACGGCGCAC
>JAABUM010004160.1_pt1 | contig 16669 bp, 13 predicted proteins | sample 5559161 | NCBI WGS metagenome assembly JAABUM01 (sample SAMN10711868, study PRJNA513369) | rock metagenome | isolation source: Antarctica rocks | place: Antarctica: Victoria Land, Siegfried Peak nord | reverse complement strand
GATCGACCATGAAAAGCACCTACCTGCGGGGGAAGTCGCAGTACGGACAGGAGAAGCTTCCCGCAACTCAGACCAAGATCAGCGAGCCACGCCGTGAGGGACCTGAACAGTTACAGATGCTCAACGAAAAGGACACAGCGTGTTTGATGACGGACGAAGTGTCCGCTGAAGTGAAAGTCCGTCTGGCAGAACTGAACGGTGGCGGAAGCGACTCGACCGAAAGTCGGCGCAATGACCGCGTAGCAGCCGAGTCCGAGGCAGAGAAGGGCCAGGAACAGCGCGCTCAGGAATAGCCCGCGGTCCCAGTCAGGGCGTGCATGTCGCCCATTAGCCACAACAGGGAAGGCGTGGCATGCCACCGGTACAGTTTGTCCACACCGGCGCACTCTAGGAGCGAAGCGCCGCCACGTGCGCGGCGCACCGCTTCTCGGCCAGCGAAGAACGCCCGCCCTCTACTCGCAAGGGACCTTTAGGATAACGCCCGTTGTCGTCCGGGCAACCACGCCTACTCGCTCGGGTCGTAGAGCTGGATCGTGAAGGTGACGCCGTCTAAGTCAGCGCAGGTACGGCGACGCGTTACCCACCTGTCACTCGCGCTGGCGGGACGGGCGCCACAGGCCCAATGCCGCTCGCTAGACAGACGGCGGTCAAGGTGGGCTTGTCGTAGCTGGCCGTGGTGGATCTGGTGGTGGCCTTTGCGCCGAATGCCAGCAGAACGCTTCCACAAGATCTGGTCACCGCCGAAGTGCGCGCGGGGCCGCGACGGCGCGGCTGCAGACCGACGCTCGGCGTCACTTGATGAGCTCACTCGGGCCTACCCGCGTCAGCCCGATCTGCTGCAACTCGAGCGTGACCTAAGCCGGGCCAGGCGCAGCACCAACGGGCCAGCGCACGGGTTCCCGAACGGGCCACGAGCATGGACACCACCCGATGACACCCTCATGCACAAGAATCACCGGTCGTGAGGGACGCTTGCCGTGTGGTGTCGTCGAAGGACTCTCCCGCTACACCTGGAGCGCACATGCCAGATGAACGCGAGCGCCGGGCGGATGCACGTGACCTTGCGGCGGATGCCCGCGATGACCGGGCGAGGGAACGTGAGAACACTGCGGACGAACGCGAGCGCCTCGCCGACGCGCGTGAGCGAAGCGCCAGCACCAGGCCCGACAGCCTGACGCCGGCCGACGCCCGTGACGCGGCGGCGGAGCAGCGGGACAGACAAGCGGCGGTGCGAGACGTCGCAGCGGACGACCGGGGTGACGGGGACCCGGAGGCCGCCCGAAACGACCGGGGTTTCGCCGCCGACGACCGCCTGCGCTCCCGCTTCGACCGCGGCGCCTCGGCTGACGACCGGGCTGCGTCCGCAGAGCGGGCGGCAAACGGCGACGAAGGACGAGAGGCAGCGTTGCAGGACCGCGTCAGCAGCGCCATCCACCGCCTCTTGGCGCAGGTCGACCGCCACGACGCAAGAGACAACCGGCAGGTTGCCCGCGCCGACCGTGAGGCGACGGCCAGGGAGCCGTCACCGACGGTCGAGTAGAGGCACGGCGCACTTCACCTACACCGCCAGGATCTGCGTCCGGCGGCTCTGTGGAACGTCACGGCTCGACCGCATCTGTCAGGTCCCTCGACCGTTGAGGTGCTCCAGTCGAGCACCTGCCGCGAAAGAACGGACCTTCGCCCCTATTCGCCGTCGGCCCGCTCACCGAGGCTTGACCAGGGTCGACCAGCGACCCGCGACTACAAGGGAGCAGCTATGCGGAAGTTCACAGTTGCAGCGACAGCGATCGCGCTGGGAAGCCTCGTCGGCTGCGGACAGTCGTCCCCGACGAGGTCTGCCGCTGACGTGGTGGCCAGTGACTGCGGACCCGGGCCGGTCAGCAGCAGCCTGATCAGGACCGCCACGTACGAGCTCACCGCCAACGCCGGGCCGCTGGAGTCCACCTACACCCGGGCACAGGTGGACTCCACCCACCCGGATCACGGCGAGATGATGGTCGGCGGCAGCATGACCGACGTGCCCGGCATGCCGATGGGCGGCGGCGCCGGCTCCCAGATGATGAGCAAGGGGCCGGGCGGGGCAGGGATGCCCGGTTACGGAGGCGCCGCCGACCCGAGCGCCTACCGGCACGTCGAGGTACACATCTGCAACCGGGCGAGCGGCAAAGTCGTTCAGCAGGCCTCACCCAGCCTGAGCCTGGTCGACCGGTCAGCGCACGACGCGACGCAGCAGATCCCAGTCGCGGTCATGCAGGGCGTGCACAGCGGAATGGCCGACATGCACTACGGCAACAACGCCCACATGGTCCGCGGTCACCGCTACATGCTCGACGTCACCATGAAGGGCGAGCACGCCCAGTTCGAGTTGGATCGCTAGATAATCGGTTCACGGTCGAAAAGCGTCTGACCCGGCAGAACTCCTTCAGACGGCCACCTGCGCCGTAAACCCGTCTGGCCGCGACTGGCACACGAACAGGGACCTGAGACCGCCTCCGCGCCCAGGCGGTGGGTTCCCGATAGGCCAGCGCCTCCCGCAGCACGGCAAGGAGCCCCGCCTCGGCGCGAGGTACATCGACAACCGTCGCGGGAGCCTGGCTGAGATCGAGGTGACGAACCGCGGGCCGGGCGATGTGTACGAGCTCGATGTGACGATGGGAATGCTGTGCACATTCGCCCTGCGCGTGTGGCTCACCAGGTCGGCAGTGTCGGCATCAACGCTCGGGGCGATCACGTCCCGGCTCATCATCGGCTACCGTGCGAACGGCAGCGGGCGCCCGAGGAACCACGCGAACGTGCGCCCGGGGGTCGGACAAGGTCCGCGTCCAGAGCGTGTCCAGCTCACTGAGCATGCCGATAACCTGCCCCCCGTCATCTAGGAAAGGAACGGCGGAAGTGCGCTTCTCGACTTCTCGTCCGGCACCTGCGCTGCCCGCTTCAGATCCATGTTCGGGGCCAATCGAGCAGACCTTAGAGCCCCGCTTCGGGATCGGGACGGTCGGGACGTGGCACGGGTTGCGTCAGCGCGCCGGCGCCGGAATTGCGCCGAATTGCGCGGGGACAAGCCGCACGGGATCGGGCTGCATCCGGGACGCATGCTCGGGATGACCGCAGAGGTCCTCGGTCTCGCGGGTCTCGGCGTAGCTGCATGCGCGTGACAGCAGGCGGGACAGGGCGTACTGCGCGGCGACGGCCGTCAGGACCTCGGCGGTGATGCTGGTCTTGCTCATGAGTGCTCCAGGGGTGTGGTGGGCGGGACGGGCAGGGCGTGCAGCGGGCCGCGTCCGACGCGGTGGCCGGCGAGCAGTTCGACGGGGATGCGCGGGACGCTGTCCCGGTCGCCGCTGCCCCAGGACCGCGACAGCAGCCCATCGGCTTAGTACGACGACGGTCCACCCAGTTCGGGTGCGGGCATCGAAGGTGCCGGTCTGGACCGCGACAGACATCTCGGCGGGTATGGCGTCCTGGCACGTGGGCTTCCAGGTGCGGCCGTGGACCGCGCCGACGTGCAGCACAGCCCGGCGGCAATGATGAACGGGGCTGGCAGTGCCGCGCGGACAGGGCGCTCGAACGGCTTGCTTGCCGGCAGGGCAAGGCACTGCGTGCGGTCCAGCTCGAGCAGGACGTAGTCGGCAGCCCGGCGAGCAAAGCGCCTTGGTGGTCATGTCCTCAGCCTGCGGCGGGTGGCGCCGCCGGACCAGGGCCGAAGGTCCTCGAACGTACAGGCCAGGTGCGGGTGCCTGGACCGCAGCTCCGGGCGACCGCTGCCGTCGCCAGGCGCACATCCAGCACGCGACCCGCCCGCCCCGAAGGACCCGTGTTCCTCAACGCGCAGTCCCAGAAGCTTGTGTAGCGAAGCGACTGGCATCGAGCCGTGTCCTTGCTCCCCTGGACGTCTGCCTTTGATGAGGGCCGTTCGTTGAGCTGCGAGGGCCGTCCGGCGGCCGGCGCCCCGGTCTTGTTCCAGAGGTGGGCGGCCTCCAGGTCGTGGGTCGGGCTTCCTTCTAAGAGGTGACTTTCGGCCCTCCGCGGATCCGACTCGTGTCCAGGGTGGGCAGCACCATCACCGACTCAGCGAGGACGTGGACGACATGACCACAGCTACCCGGCACCCCAGGACGTCCACGAACGATGTCGCGCGAGAAACGGCATCAGAACCGGGGCAGGGTGTTGATCGGCGCTCGCGGGTCGGCACGCTCGCGTTGGCTGGTTTGCGGCTGACGATCGGCGTGGAGTTCATGTGGGCGTTTCTCGACAAGCTCTTCGGATTGGGCTATGCCACCCCGAGTGCACGGGCCTGGATCAACGGCGGTTCCCCGACGAAGGGCTTCTTGTCGGGTGTATCTGGCGGGCCGTTGAAGGGCTTCTTCCACTCCCTCGCCGGGGCGGCGGGGATGGACTGGCTGTTCATGGAAGGCCTGCTCGGCATCGGCGCGGCACTGCTTCTTGGGGTGGCTCTGCGGCCCGCTGCAGCCGCTGGTGGATTGCTGCTGATCCTGATGTGGTTCGCGACCTGGCCGCTCGCCAAGCTTGCCAACGGCGCTCCTAGCCACTCCACGAACCCTGTTATCGACGAGCACATCATCAACACTTTCGCGCTGGTGGTGATCGCCACGCTCGCTGGCCGCAGCGTCGGCTACCTCGGTCGTCGCTGGTCCGCTGTACCGCTGGTGCAGAACCGGCCTTGGCTTCGCTGACGGACCCATGTTAACGACGGACCAGCCGACGGGATCTGGAGGGGTCCCCCGGTGGCACAGCGGCACACCGGGGGACCCGGACGGGCGGTGGCGCTGCAGGTCGCATGCAGTCCGCCGCCACCCGCGTGTTCGGCTTGGACCTGATGCTGTTGACGCGCCCTCGGTGTGGGATCTCCGCGAGGACAGCATCGCTGCCTACCTGGAGTCGAACAGCTACAACACCGAATGGTCAACCTCGCCTACCGCATCTTGCGGGACCCGGAGTACGACGTGCCCACGAGGCTCGCCTCACTGCACGCACCGGCGGTTCGGGACCGACCTGCACTGGCTGCCGCACGCGAACGGCGCACTCGGCATCGCCGAGCTCGTGAAATCCATCCCCCCCGGTCCAAGGCCTGCTCGGGGGGCTTTCGGCCAGCTGCTTCCACCTCGAGCTCATGCAGCCGCAGGGCCTGGTCCTCGGCCTGCCGCAGCAGCCGGCGTACCTCGAGGTCGACGGCGCGCTGCGTGTCGTCGGCGTACTGGGGGCGCGTCGTTTGCGCGCCGCCGAGGAACTGCGGGTCACCGCTGGAGTAGCCGACCGGCCCGAGGTCTGGGCTGAGCCCGAACTCCACGATCATGCGGGTGGCGAGCGCAGTGGCTCCGCTCAGGTCGTTGGAGGCCCCGGTGGAGCCCTCGCCGAGCACGATGAGCTCGGCGGCTCGGCCGCCGAGCCGGACCGCCAGCGAGTCGGTGAGGTAGCTCTCCGACAGCAGGTGACGTTCTGCCAAGGGGAGTTGTTCGGTGACGCCCAGGGCCATGCCGGCGGGCAGGATCGTGACCTTGGCGACCGGGTCGGCGTTGGGCGACAGGGCGGCGACCAGCGCATGGCCTGCCTCGTGTACGGCAACAGCGTGCCGCTCCTCGGGCAGCAAGATGTTCGAGCCGTCCCGGCGCCCGATCAGGATGCGGTCCCGGGCGTCGCTGAGGTCCTCGGCGGTGACCACTGTCCGGTCGTGGCGGACGGCCAGGATGGCCGCCTCGTTCAGCAGGTTCGCCAAGTCTGCGCCGGAGAACCCGGCGGTACCGCGCGCGGTGACATCGAGGTCGACGTCGGGGCCGAGCTCCTTCCCGCGGGCATGGACGGCCAGAATCGCGGCGCGCTCGGGGTGGGTGGGCAAAGGGACGGTGACTTGCCGGTCGAACCTGCCAGGACGCAGCAGGGCCGGGTCCAGGGTCTCCGGCCGGTTGGTGGCGGCCAGGACGACGACGTCGTGATTGTCGTCGAAGCCGTCCATCTCGGCCAGGAGCTGGTTTAGTGTCTGTTCCCGCTCGTCGTTGCCACCGAAGCCCTGACCACGGCGGCCACCGATGGCGTCGATCTCGTCGATGAAGATGATGGAGCGGCCGCGCTTGCGGGCGTCGGCGAACAGGTCCCGAACCCTGGACGCCCCGATGCCCACGAACATCTCGACGAAGCTCGAGCCGGTGACAGCCAGGAAGGGCACGTCAGCCTCGCCGGCGACCGCCCGGGCCAGCAGCGTCTTGCCCGTTCCAGGCGCGCCGACCATCAGCACTCCCCGTGGACCCACCGCTCCGGCGGCGCGGTACCTCTCCGGGTTCTTCAGGAAGTCGACGACCTCGTTGATCTCCTGCTTCACCCCGGCGTAGCCGGCGACGTCGATAAACCGCGTGACAGGGCGTTCGACGTCGATGACCTTGGCTCGCGAACGTCCGATCCCCATGATCCCGCCACCGCCCATCGCGCCGCCGAGCTGGCGGGAAGCACGCCGACCGGTGTAGATGAAGAAGCCCACGAGCAGGAGCAGCGGCAGGAACCCCAGCAGGGTCGAGAGCACGGAGGTGTGTGCCGGGGAAGCCGTGATCGTCACGTGGTGATCGACGAGCAGTGTGTCCAGCCCGGTGGGGCCCAACGCAGTCGGGATGGCCGAGGTGAAGGCCTTGTGGTCGGTGAAGGTGCCGGTCACCATCCCTTTGGGGTCGACCGCGAGCGTCGCGACGCTGTTCGAGCCCACCCGGCCCAGCAGCGCCGAGTACGTCAGCGCTGTCGGGGCGGCACCCCCGATGCGGGGGGTGAACAGCAGCAGGGCGCTGAGTACCAGACCGGCGGGCAGCAGGAAGCGGCGCCACGAAGGCGGGGGCGGCCCAACCGGTGCCCTTGGGCGGTCCGGTCCCGATCCCGGCTTGGCGTTCACCGACCAGTGCGTCGAAGCGCCGCCCCTGTACGGGGAGGTGCCCCAGGTCATGGTCGTGCCGAGCAGTGCGGCATCCGGTCGCCCGGATCGGGGGCACGGTTGCAAGGCGACGACGCAGGTGCCGACGAGATCGAAGGGCGTTGCACGAGCATCCAGACTTGGTCCGTCCAGGACCCTGAGCGGGAGCGTGCGCTCAGGGTCCTGGACCTGTCGGCACCGAACCGTTCTCAGGACGGCTGTTGTCCCAGCACGATCAATCTAGACCGGGAGCTGCAGCAACTGCTCGTGCAATGTGCGGAACGCCAGATGATCACGATAGACCGGCGACCCTGACCCCCCCAGCGGCCTAGCCTGCGAGACATGACCACTCCCGCCCACGAGCAGACGTCGAGTACCAGCACCCAGCTGGACGCTGCTGCCCGGAGGACCGGGGTCGCCGACGAGGTGCGGGTCGTGGTGGTCGGCGTCGATGGCTCCGCCGCTTCCGATCAGGCGTTGCTGTTCGCCGTCCGCGAAGCGCAGTTGCGGGACGCCACTCTGCAGATCGTCGCGGCCTACGACTACGGGGCCTTGACGAACGGCTATGCAGGGGGCTTCGACATGGGTTTGGCTCTCGCGCCAGTACAAGAAGGGCTGCGTGCGGCCGCTCAGGCGCTGGCGAAGGCTTCCGCGGCCACCGTCGCCGACCTGGCTGGACCGCCGGTGCGGACACAGGCCGTCGTCCAGGCAGGCCGACCCAGCCAGGTGCTCATCGACGCGGCGAAGGACGCCGCCCTGCTGGTCGTGGGTGCCAGAGGCGCCGGAGCCTTCACCCGGCTCATGTTGGGGTCAACCAGCGCCGAGGTCGTCCACCATGCACACGTGCCCGTCATGGTCGTGCCCGACCACCGAGACGATTGACCGACCGGCGGCTCAGGGCGTGTCGCAGGCACGCCCGGGGCGACTACGCAAGGTCAGGCCAAAGCCTCCCTGGCCGCTGACGGACCTGACATCGTCGGGATGAGCGTCGATCACCGCTTCCCGGCGGGACCGGTACGGGCCGACTTGTACGGCACCAGCTGGGGTCCCCCCTACGCCGCCGGATGCAACGCCTCCCACGTCGGGAGGCAGGGACTTTCGACCCGTCGAGACAGGGACCTCGGCCCGTGGCGGAGCCACGCCGGCTTCGGCAGGCTCAATCTCGGTCCAGTCGGACGCGTCGATCGAGGACGGGCGAACCTCATGGCAACCAAGTTGAACACCGCACCACCGGCAACTGCCGGCCCAAGGGCCGTGCCCCCTGCTCGCAGCGAGAAGGCGGGCACGTTCGGCCTGCCGACCGCGACGGCGCTGGTCGTCGGCTCGGTGATCGGCACCGGCGTGTTCGCGCTGCCGTCTGCGCTCGCGCCGTACGGTCCGATCAGTCTGGTCGCCTTCGTCCTGGTGACCGCCGGCGCGCTGGCGCTGGCGCTGACGTTCGGAGCGCTGTCCAAGCGCGTGCCCGGCTCGGGCGGCCCCTACGTCTACGCCCGGGAAGCGTTCGGCGACTTCGCTGGTTTCCTCAACGCCTGGTCGTACTGGATCACGGCGTGGGCCGGCAACGCCGCCATCGTCGTCGCGCTGGTCGGGTACGTCGAGGTCTTCACCAATACCGGTCACACCAAAGCCCTGTCGATCCTGATCGCGATGGTCGGCCTGTGGCTGCCCGCGGTCATCAACCTCTCCGGCATCCGCAACTTCGCCGTGACGCAGATCATCACCACCGTGCTGAAGTTCATCCCGCTGCTGTTCATGGCCACGGTCGGGTTGCTGTTCGTGAAGGGACACAACTTCGGGGCGTTCAACGCCAGCGGCACCTCCGCTGGCAGCGCGATCTCGGCGGCCTCAGCGATCGCCCTGTTCGCCTACCTCGGCATCGAGACCGCAGCGGTGGCAGCCGGCCGCGTCCGCAACCGGGCCCGCAACGTCGGCCGGGCCACCGTGCTGGGCACGATCGGCTGCGCCGTGGTGTACATCCTGGGCACGGTCACCGTGTTCGGCACCGTGCCGAACGCCGCCCTGCGCACCTCCACCGCCCCGTTCACCGACTCGGCCAACGCGATCTTCGGCGGGCAGTGGGCCGGGAACACCGTCGCGGTCGCCGCCGTCATCTCCGGCCTTGGCGCGCTCATCGGCTGGACGCTCATCACCGCCGAGATGCCGCTGGCCGCTGCGCAGGACCGGCTGTTCCCGCCTCAATTCGCCAAGCTCCACCGCGGCATACCGGTGTTCGGCATCGTCAGCTCGACCCTGCTCGCCTCCGTCCTGACCATCGTGAGCTACACCCAGTTCGACCGGGTGTTCACCACCTTGGTCCTGCTGTCGGTGTTCACCGCAGTCGTGCCGTACCTGTTCAGCGCCGCCGCGCAGGTGTACTGGCTGGTCGCCCGCGGGCGGCGCACCCATTGGGCGCACCTGGTCCGCGACGTCGGCGTGTCCAGCGTCGCGCTGGCGTTCTGCTTCTGGTCGCTGGCCGGCAGTGGCTACCAGGCCGTCTACTACGGCGTCATCTGCCTGCTGCTGGGGATCCCGCTGTACATCTGGCTCAAGGTCGGACGCGGGGAGTACGGCGAGTCGGCGCCGGCGGTCATCGACCTGACGACGGAGTCGACGAAGGTCTCGCGGTGACTCTGGTGCCAGAGGCACGACCCTTGCCCACGTCACCGGGGCAGCACCTGGAAGTGGAAACCGACGACGGCGAGCAGAGCGACCCACAACGACCGCTGGCCGAGCTGTACCGGGACCTGCGGACGTCCCCGAACGGCCTGACCGGACGGGAGGCGTCGCGCCGGCTGCTCGTGTACGGCAGCAACGCCCTCAGCCAGCGCGCTGGGCGGCGTTGGCCGCAGGAGCTGCTGACCCAGTTCACCCAACCGCTGGCGTTGCTGCTCGCCGTCGCGGCTGTCCTGGCCTGGGCCGGGGGTACGCCGGCGCTGTCCGCGGCGGTACTGGCCGTCATCGTTCTCAACGCCGCTTTCGCGTTCGTCCAGGAACGCCAGGCCGAACGCGCCGTGAACGCCCTGTCGGCGTTCCTGCCACCGACCGCAAGGGTCGTTCGAGACGGCGCCCGTCAGCAGGTCCCGGCTGTCGAGCTTGTTCCCGGCGACGTGCTCGTCCTGTCTGAAGGTGACGGCGTCAGCGCAGACGCGCGCATCATCGACGGCGCCGTTCAGGTCGACCTGTCGGCGCTGACCGGCGAGTCGGTCCCGACGAGTCGCTCCAGCGACCCCACCCCCGTCACCGTCTCGGTGCTCGAGGCGACCGACCTGGTCTTCAGCGGGACCACCTGCACCGGCGGCGAAGCGACCACAGTCGTCACCCGCACCGGGATGCACACCGAAATCGGTCGCATTGCTGCACTGTCCCAACGCGGCAAGACCATCGCCAGCCCCCTGGAGCTCCAGGTCCGTCGAGTGACCTGGATCATCGCCGGGATCTCGGTCGTCATCGGCGCAGCATTCGTACCCGCTGGCCTCGCCGCCGGCCTGGCTCTGAGTGCTGCGCTGACGTTCTCCATCGGCTTGATCGTCGCCAACGTCCCGGAAGGCCTGCTGCCCACCATCACCTTGGCGCTCGCCGCAGGAGTTCGCCAACTCGCCCGACGAGGCGCCGTCGTCAAGCGACTGTCGGCGGTCGAGACCCTCGGTTCTGTCACCGTCATCTGCACCGACAAGACCGGGACGCTGACCCAGAACCGGATGCGGGCCATCCGGCTGTGGCGGCTCGGAGCAGAGCTCGACGTTCCCGGCGGTCACTCCGACAACCCGCTCACCGGCCCGCCTGCGACGAGAGCGGACTGGAGCCTGCTGATCGCCAGCGCCGCGGCATGCACGACCGCCGAGCCCATTAGCGCCGCCCAGCCCGCCGGCAGCGGCGACCCCACCGAACTCGCGCTGCTCATCCTCGCCCAGGATCAGGGCGCGCCGCTGAGCCCGCAGGCCCGCCTGGACGCGCGTCGCGGGGTATTTCACTTCGACCCGCACCTGCAACGCATGACCACCCTGGACATCGAGCCTGCGGTGGGACAGCGCCCCGCTGTACTGGCCGCCCACACCAAGGGCGCCCCGGAAAGCGTGCTGCCCTGCTGCGTCAGACTGCTTGACATCGATGGCGTTAACCGAGTGCTTGACGACGCTGCGCGTACCCGGGTCCAGCACGCTCTGGACAGCTACGCCGCGCAGGGCCTGCGCGTCCTGGCCATCGCCCGACGCGAGCTCTCATGTGCCTCCGCGATATCCAACGACCGGACGTCGATCGAGTCCGAGCTTACGCTGCTCGGCTTGGTAGCGATGGTCGATCCGGCCCGTACAGCCGTGCCCGCCGCCGTCGCCCAGGCACACGCTGCTGGCATTCGCATCCACGTCATCACCGGCGACTACGGACCGACCGCCGCCAACATCGCCCGACAGGTCGGCATCGGAGACGCTGCCAGCATGGTAGTGACCGGCGACGCGCTCGACCGGCTCAGCGACGCCGAACTCGACGTCCTGCTCGGACACGACGGCGAGATCGTGTTCGCGCGGATCTCACCAGAAGGCAAGTTGCGTATCTGCGAAGCGTTGCAGAGCCAGGGTGAGGTCGTTGCGATGACGGGCGACGGCGTCAACGACGCCCCCGCCCTGCGGCACGCCGATATCGGCGTGGCCATGGGCCGGTCCGGCACGGACGTCGCCCGCGAGGCCGCGACGATGGTGCTCACCGACGATGACTTCGCCACGATCGTCGCGGCTGTGGGCGCCGGCCGTCAGGTGTTCGACAACGTCCGCAAGTTCGTGCTGTACATCTTCGCGCACGCCGTGCCCGAAGTCGTGCCGTTCCTCATCTTCGCGCTGTCCGGCGGGACCATCCCACTCCCCCTCACCGTGCTGCAGATCCTCGCCATCGACCTCGGGACCGAGACGTTGCCCGCGCTGGCTCTGGGCCGTGAACGCGCCGAGCCCGGGGCGATGGACCGGCCGCCGCGGCCACGCGGCACCGGCGTCATCGACCGGACGCTGCTGACACGGGCATGGCTGCTGCTCGGCAGCGTATCCGCCATCCTGGTCATGGGCGGTTTCCTGCTCACCCTGCGCCGGGCCGGCTGGCACCTGGGTGACCCCACAGGGCCGGGAACGGCGCTGCACCACGCGTACCTGCAAGCCACGACCATGACCTTCGCCGGCATCGTCGCTTGCCAGATCGGCACCGCGTTCGCGGCGCGCACCGAGCGGGCTTCGCTGTTCACCGTCGGGCTCTGGAGCAATCCACTGCTGCTCGGCGGGATCGCCTTCGAACTGACATTCACCGCCGCCGTGATCTACCTGCCCGTCGCGCAGGACATCTTCGGCACCACAGCCCTGAACTGGACGCAGCTCGCCGTGCTGCTGCCGTTCCCCGTCATCGTTTGGGGCGTAGATGAGCTCGTCCGCCTGGCACGTCGCCGACGCACCTCGAGCCCGCCTCAACTTCACCTCAACCCGAAGGGCATCAGATGACCGGCACGCTCGGAGTCCACTCAGAGGTCGGCCAGCTTCGGCAGACGATCGTGCACCGCCCCGGTCTGGAACTGAACCGGCTCACCCCGGGCAACTGTCAGGAGCTGTTGTTCGACGACGTGCTCTGGGCCGAGAAGGCACGCCAGGAGCACGACGCGTTCACCCAGACTCTGCGTGAGCATGGGGTTCAGGTGCACCACTTCGACCAGCTCCTGACCGACGTCCTGAGCGAGCAGCAGCCCCGCGCGTTCGTACTCGACCGTCTGTGTACGCCAGAGCTCGTCGGACCGACCCTGTCCGGGCCGCTGCGCCAGCTGTTGCAGGACGCCGACGCCGCGGCCCTCGCCGAGCTGCTCATCGGCGGCGTTACCCGCGGCGACCTGTCGCCGATGCGCGCCGGGAGCTTGCGTTTCCAGACCTTGAGCTTGGAGGACTTCGTGCTCGCGCCGCTGCCCAACACTCTGTTCCAGCGGGACAACTCCGCGTGGATGTACGGCGGCGTCAGCATCAACCCGATGGCCAAGGCCGCCCGGCAACGCGAGTCCCTGCACAGCCGAGCTGTCTACGCCTTCCACCCGCTCTTCCGGTCCGCGACGTTCCCGATCTTCTACGGCGACGACGACCGCACGCACCAGCCGGCGACCTGCGAAGGCGGTGACATCCACGTCCTGGGCCGTGGCGTCCTGCTCATCGGCATGGGAGAGCGCACCTCCCCGATGGCCGCGGAGATCCTGGCCCGGGAGCTGTTCCGCACCGGACAGGCCACGACCGTGCTGGCCGTTGAGCTGCCTCGGTCGCGGGCGTTCATGCACCTGGACACCGTCCTGACGATGGTCGACGTCGATACCTTCGTGCGTTACCCCGGCTTGGATCCGGACACGCTGCGTACGTGGGTGATCACCCCGACCGACGCCCGTGAGGTCCTGGGGCACGACACCGGCGGCCTGCATGTCGAGCGCCGGGACCGCCTGTCCGTCGCGATCGCCGACGCGCTGGGTGTGGACAAGGTCCGTTTCCTGTCCGCGGATGAGGACGCCCGCGCCGCCGAGCGCGAGCAGTGGGACGACGCAAACAACTTCCTGAGCGTCGCGCCCGGCGTCGTCGTCGGCTATGAACGCAACACGGTCACCAACTCCATGCTGCGTGAGCATGGCATCGACGTAGTGGCCATCTCAGGCAGCGAGCTTGGCCGCGGTCGCGGCGGGTCCCGGTGTATGACCTGCCCTATTGAGCGCGACGGCATCTGAGTCGGCTCCCGGGGCTCACCGACAAGTTTCCCCTCACCTCGATCCAAAAGGACAGCTGATGAGCTCCATCCGCCACCCCGGCTCCCTGCTCAAGGAGTCCGACCTCAGCAAGGCGCAGTTCCTGCACCTGGTCCACCAGGCAGCAGCGCTCAAAGCAGCCAAGAACAGCGGGTCAGAGCGGCCGGCTTTGACCGGGCGGAACATCGCGCTGGTGTTCGAGAAGGCCTCCACCCGCACCCGCTGCGCGTTCGAGGTCGCCGCCCACGACCAGGGCGCGCACGTGACCTACCTCGGCCCGGAGGGCTCACACATCGGCCGTGAGGAGTCCACCAAGGACACCGCGCGCGTGCTGGGCCGCATGTTCGACGGCATCGAGTTCCGCGGCTTCGACCAGGACACCGTCGAGCAGCTCGCGGACTACGCCGGCGTCCCGGTGTGGAACGGACTCACCGACGCCTGGCACCCGACGCAGATGCTCGCGGATGTCCTGACGATGACCGAGCACTATCCCGGCCCCCTCGAGCAGATTGTCCTGTGCTTCCTGGGGGACGGCCGCAGCAACGTCGCCCGCTCACTGCTGATCACCGGTGCGCTGCTCGGTCTGGACGTCCGCATTGCCGCGCCGACGGACCTGCGGCCACCGGACGACGTGGTGGCCATGGCCCAGGACCTCGCCTCAGCCAGCGGCGCTCGGCTGCTCGTCACCCAGGACACCGCACTGGCCGTGGCGGATGCGGACTTCCTGTACACCGACGTGTGGGTCAGCATGGGTGAGTCCGCTGAGCAGTGGGACAAGCGCGTACCCCTGCTACAGCCCTACCAGGTCAACACGACGCTGATCGAATCGACCGGTAACCCCGGCACGCTGTTCCTGCACTGCCTGCCAGCACTCCACGATCGCAGTACCGCGTTGGGACAGCGGCTGTTCGAGCAGTACGGCCTGGACGGGGCAGAGGTAACCGACGAGGTCTTTGAATCAGCGCGCTCAGTCGTGTTCGACCAGGCCGAGAACCGTCTGCACACCATCAAGGCCGTCCTGATCGCCGCCTTGGGCGACAGCACCGGCCACTGACATGCGCCTGGTGGTCGCGCTCGGAGGCAACGCCCTGCTGCAACGCGGCGACCGGCCTGATGCGGACGTTGAGATCGGACGCATCCGCGACGCGGCCGCCGCTCTCGCTCCAGTGCTCACCGAGCACCAGGTACTGCTCGTGCACGGCAACGGGCCGCAGGTCGGGCTGCTCGCCCTGGAGAGCGAAGCTGACGTCAACCTGACGCGGCCCTACCCGCTCGACGCGCTCGGGGCCCAGACCCAAGGCATGGTCGGGTACTGGCTCGCACAGGCGCTGCGCAACGCGGGGGTCGCCGGCCCGGTCGTCTCGGTCGTGACGCAGACCATCGTTGACGCCGACGACCCAGCGTTCGCTCATCCAACCAAGTTCGTCGGCGCTGTGTACGCCCACCAGACGGCACTGGCGCACAGCAAGGCACGCGGCTGGGCAGTCGCCGCTGACGGAACTAGGTGGAGGCGGGTGGTCGCCTCCCCGCGGCCGGTCCGCATCGTCGAACGACCCATCATCGAGCACCTGCTGGAGTCCGGCGTTTCCGTCATCTGCGGTGGCGGGGGCGGCGCTCCTGTCGTAGAGGAAGGCGGCCTGCTGCGCGGGGTCGAGGCGGTCGTGGACAAGGACTGGACCGCCGCCATCTTGGCGATTGCCCTCGACGCCGACCAGCTCGTCGTGCTGACCGACGTCGAGGCGGTGATGCGCGAGTTCGGAACGCCCCGGGCGACCGCGATCCGCCAGTTGGACCTGGACCAGATCCGCGACGCGAGGTTCAGCGCCGGGTCGATGGCCCCCAAGGTCGCCGCGTGCGCCCACTTCGTCATCGCCACCGGCCGAACCGCCGCGATCGGCAGGCTAGACCAGGCCCCGCAGGTGCTCAACGGAGCCGCCGGAACCGCCATCGTCGCCTCGAAGCGGTAGCTACATCTCACGCGCCGCCCCACGTGCGTCGCGAACGACCGTCGCGGCGCTACCGGCCCGACTGACGCAGCTCGGTAGCCAGGACCGCGACCTGGGTGCGGCGCTGTAGGCCAAGCTTGGCAAGCACATTGCTGACGTAGTTCTTGACCGTCTTCTCCGCCAGGAACAGTTGAGCGGCGATCTCGCGGTTGGTCATGCCCTCTCCGATGAGGACCAGGATCTTGTGCTCCTGCTCGGACAACTGCGCGAGTACGTCCGGCGGCTTCGGAGTCCGCAGCCGCTGCAGGACAAGCGAAGTGGCCCGCGGGTCCAGCAGCGACCCGCCTGCCGCGACGGTGCGAATCGCCGCGACGAGGTCGTTGCCTCGGATGTTCTTCAGGACGTACCCGGCGGCGCCGGCGAGAATGGCGTCCAACATGGCCTGGTCGTCTGCGAACGACGTCAGCATCAGGCACCCCAGGTCTGGCATCGCGTCGAGTAACTCGCGGCACAGCTCGACGCCGTTGCCATCCGGTAGCCGGACGTCCAGCACCGCAACCTGCGGGGCTGCCAGCGGGATCCGGACGAGCGCCTCGGAGACACTTCCCGCATCGCCCACCACGTGCAGGTCTGCTTCCGCGTCAATCAGCTCTGCAACCCCTCGGCGAACAATCTCGTGGTCGTCGACGAGAAAGACGCTGATCCGCCTCGACTCCGCAGGTGCGTTCACGGCACCACCCTCGCACGCCCGGCCGCTCTCGACGTCCGGGGATGCTCTGGGAGCACGTCACGAGCAACCCCTCCCAGCGTGGACCAGATGGGTATAAAGACCCTGGCAGATGGGCGCGGCCGGGCCGAGGATGGACCGCAGTCAGCAGATCAACCACCTCCCTCAAGGAACACCTATGGGCACCCTGATCGCCGTTCTCATCGTGATCGCCGTTGTCGTCCTGCTTGCGCTGGCGCTGTCGGTTCGCATCGTGAAGCAGTATGAGCAAGGTGTGCTGTTCCGGCTCGGCCGAGTAGTCGGGGTCCGCGAACCTGGGCTGCGGGTCATTGTTCCGGTCGTCGACGTGC
>JAABUM010004159.1_pt1 | contig 16669 bp, 17 predicted proteins | sample 5559161 | NCBI WGS metagenome assembly JAABUM01 (sample SAMN10711868, study PRJNA513369) | rock metagenome | isolation source: Antarctica rocks | place: Antarctica: Victoria Land, Siegfried Peak nord | reverse complement strand
TACTGGAATATATAAAAAACCAGGATGAAGATCTAAAAGACGAAGACTTTACAATTAGTGAATAAGCTTAAAGTCGACTTCAGTCGATAACAAATCTATCGGCCTTCAGCCGATAGTAGTTTAATTACCAGTTGCGATAATTCTGGTCGCGGTCATCACGGTCGCGGAAATTTCGGTCGCGGAAATCATGGCGATCGCGATCTCTTCTGTCCCGGTTGTAACGGAAATCATCGTCGCGGCCTCTAAAATCCCGGTCACGGTAATCTCTGTCGGCATAATTTCTACCCTGTTCCTGGTTCTGATAGTTCTGGCCTTGATCGTTCCGGTTTCCAGGCATTTGATAAGCTTGCGTGTTGTTGCCTCTGCCGGAATTGTTTTGTCCCTGATAATTCTGGTTGTTTTGATTTTGATTGTTCTGGTTACCGTAAGATTGCCGGCTTCCGGAATTGGTATTGCTTTTATTGGTATTTGTTCCGTTTTGATCCTGGCGGTTTCCGCGGTCTTGTGCAAATGCTGCATCAGTCAAATTAAAACCCAGCGCAGATAAAACAACCAGCATTGTAACTTTTAGCGTTTTCATAAATTTAGTTTTTAAAAAGATTTATGATGAATAGAGCGCTTGCAGTTGCAGTAGTTTAACTATAAAATATACAGTTTTTTAGGTTAAACCTTTTATAAAAGCTATTTTAATTGTACGATTTTAGGTTGATAAAAGAAGCAGTTTGAATACTTCTTTTATCAACCTAAAATCAAGATTGAGATTTTTGGAACTTGTAATTAATGTAATAAAAAGTTTAGATTGATTTTTACTTGGAAATATCCCTGATTTAATTTGTAATAGTTGCAGGATAAAAAATTCTATACTTGGATGAATTCAAGATACAAGTTCAATCACCGATAATTATAATTTAGAAAATGATTTGTTTAAACTTTTATTTTAAGGAAGGAATTTTTCAGATAAGAAGGAAATTATCCCCCTAACCCCTTCAAAAAATGGGGAAATATGACGCCTATCTTTCCAATGTGCCCGGTCAGGTTTTGGCAGGTGTATGTTTTGGCAGATTCGGTTGCAGGGCAAGGGGGATGACCTAAATTTTTATGTGCTAAAAGAAGCATCAAACCGGAAAAGCAACAGGAAAATAAGTTTAAACAAATCAATACTAAATTTCCAAGTTTTAGTTTGATACTATCAATTCTGTCAAACCTAATTTTTACCTGATAAAAGAAGCATCCGATTAATTGCCAAAACCAATTTTTAAATAATTGTTTCCGTTTGCGTGATGGCTTGTTGCTGCGGCCTGCCATTTTTAAAAGCTTTGCGCGGCGTCAAACCAAGCAGTTCAAACATGGCCATATCGGTATCAAAAGACGGGTTTGGCGTGGTCAACAATTTCTCTCCCGCAAACAAAGAATTAGCGCCGGCCATAAAACACAGCGCTTGTTCTACCGTGCTCATTTCAGTTCTTCCGGCAGAAAGGCGGACTACTGTTTTTGGCATGATGATCCTGGTCGTGGCAATCATCCGCACCATGTCCCAAACGGAAACCCGGGGCTGATCGGCAAGCGGCGTTCCTTTCACAGGCACCAAAGCGTTGATCGGCACAGATTCCGGATGTTTTGGTAAAGTTGACAAGGTTTTTAGCATTGAAATCCGGTCTTCCACTGTTTCCCCCAAACCAATAATCCCGCCGCTGCAAACCGTGATCTTTGCTTTGCGCACATGCGACAAGGTTTGCAAACGGTCATCGTAAGTCCGCGTGGTAATGATCCGTTTATAATCATCTTCGGAAGTATCCAGGTTATGGTTGTACGCATACAAACCGGCATTGGCCAGGCGTTGCGCCTGCGCTTCGCTGAGCATTCCCAACGTGCAGCAAACTTCCATATCCAGCGCGTTTACAGCTTTTACCATGTCAATTACTTTATCGAAATCCCGGTTATCGCGCACTTCCCGCCAGGCTGCGCCCATGCACAAACGGGAAGCGCCGCCAGCTTTTGCCCTTTCGGCCACGGCAATTACTTCTTCTTTCGGCATCATGCCGTGCACATCCACGCCGGTATTGTAGCGGGCAGCCTGCGGACAATAAGCGCAATCTTCCGGGCAGCCGCCGGTTTTGATCGAGATGAGCGAACTGATCTGAACTTCAGCATAATCCATATTTTCGCGGTGTACAGTGGCCGCACGATAAATCAGATCCAGCAGCGGCATGTGGTATATTTCGGCAATTTCTTCTTTCGTCCAGTTATTTCTAATCTCAGTCATGTAAGCTCTGATTTTCTTTGCACAAATTTAACAAAAAGTAGAAATCCTTAAAATTTAGGAGGAACGATAACTACCGGACTTTGTTTTTTCCTGAAAACACCCAACACAGTGCTGATGTTGGATTTTACACCTACAAAAGCGGGAAACAGATCAACCGTTTGGTTTTGCACCTTACTAAAATTGTGTATGTAACGGCCTTGTAGGAAGATCACAAAACCGGAACCTAAATTCAAATCCAAACCTAAACCTGCCTCTGCTGAACCTGTCCAGGAATATTTATTAACCTGTGTAGCCGTAAGAAGCTGGTTGTTCACAACGATGTTTGGCAGATTGATCAAACCAACGCCCGGGCCGATGAAACCGTACAAACTAACGCCTTTAAGGTTTACGCGATACCCCGGCGTAACTTCCAGCATGTAAAAAGTGCTGCTGCCGTATTTGATTTTGTAAGGATTGCCTGCCTGATCAGAATAATCCTGATAGTAACCATAAGAAAGCAGGTCTAATGCGCCTATCAGGAAAAAATTACTTTTTTTGAAGCGATATTCTACGCCTAAATCACTGGAGAACTGTGGTTTAAGGTTATTGTTGATATTTCCGGTGTTGAATCCGTAACCAAACCCGCTTACACTAAAAAGCTTGCTGGAATCCTGGTCATTTTTTTGGGCAAATAAATGTTGGGCGGCTAATAAATTTAAAATAATAAAAGTTGATAGTAAAGTTTTTTTCATGATTTTTTTGCAGAAATAAAGTTCTTATTTGTTTTGATAAATACAACTTATACGCGTATTGTTTGCCATACAGCCATCACTTTTATAACAACAACTTAGAAGCCAGTCCCAAGATCAGCAAAAAGCCAAAACAATCTGTAAAAGTGGTGATGATGATGGAAGATGCAATCGCGGGATCAATCCCAACGCGTTTTAAAAGCAGCGGAATAGAAGAACCGGTCAATCCGGCAATCAGCAAATTCCCGGTCATTGATAAAAATAGAACAAAGCCTAATTTGATGTTATGGTCATAAAAAACAGCAATTAAAAACACGATAATACCGTTGGAGGCGCCATTTACAAACCCAACTAAAAACTCCTTCCAAACAGTTACATAAGCCTGGCGGTCGCTCAGATTGATCAGGGAAATCCGCCTGACGGTTACCGCAAGTGCCTGTGTGGCAGCATTTCCACCCATTCCTGCGATTATGGTCATGTAAGAAGACAGAATCACTAACTTGGAAACCGTTGCATCAAAACTTCGGATAACAGCCGCAGCGAGAAATGCCGTGCCCAGATTGATAATGAGCCAAGGCAAACGGCTTCGGATCGCATCCTGCCAAGTTCCGCCCAGCTCCTCATCTTCGGAAACACCGGCGATTTTCAAAATATCTTCGGTGCTTTCTTCTTCCAGCACGTCGATGATGTCATCCACCGTGATCCTGCCCAGCAATTTCAACCCGTCATCCACCACCGGGATGCTGGTGAGGTTGTATTGCGAGAACATCCGGGCTACTTCCTCCTGGTCCATTTCGGCTTTTACATACACAAAATCCCGGTTTACCATATCCGCCACATGCACGTCCATCCGCGATTTCAATACTTCTTTTACCGATAAAAAACCTTGAAGTACGTCCAGGTCATCCACCACATAAATATAAAAATCCTCCATCTCTTCTGATTGGCGGATGATCTCATCTAAAGCTTCTTTTTTGGTGAAGTTGATGTTTACCTTGATGATTTCGGTGTTCATCAATCCGCCGGCCGTATCTTCGTCGTAGCTCAGCAGGTTGCGGATGTTGGAAGCGTCTTCTTCATCCAAATCCTCCAGGATTTCCTGCTGGTCTTCCTCGTCCATTTGCGAGATCAGGTCGGTCGCATCATCATAATCCAGTTCTTCTACAATTTCCGACCGTTTTTCGGGGTGAAGGTTGAACAGGATTTCTTCGGGATGATGCTCCTCGTCCATCTCGGCCAGCACTTCCGAAGCCACATCGCTCGGCAGCACGTTCACGATCCGTTCGCGGGCTTCCGGCGAAACTTTTCCGCAAAGGTCAGCAATTTCGGAAGCGTGGTAATTCTTCAAAGCCGCAACTAATGCAGCATCATCTTCATCCAGTGCCTGCCTGATCAGCAGTAAATCATTTTTATCAATATCGTAAGAAGGCATCGGGACTAAGTTACGTTTTTTAAGTTTTAGGTTATATGTTTTAAGTTCGCGGCATACTGTTTTTATCACATAAAAAAAGGGCAGACCATTTTTGATCTGCCCTGATAAAACCTATTTATGTGAATCTTATTTTATTCGCCGTTTAGGTAACAACTCGTAACCAAAACTGTCAACCTGCAAATATTATCCTTTCGGGTTGAGTGCCGTATTGATCCTTTCGCTCAAATCCATCAAATGATAATTGCTCAGGCTGTCCGTGGTTCCCGGCAAGGAAGTTTTGATCAGCGCATCGATACTCCGTAATTGTGCTTTGGCAACAGACATCACGTCCGTATCCTCTTTCTCCGGATCGGGAACGTAGCCCGGGCCGCTTCTTCCGCCGCCGGCCTGTACAAATAAAACAGTAGTGGAAACTTGCGCCGGCTTAACCAATTCTATTAATTTGGCCACATACATTTTTTGTAGGTTGCGGCGATAAACATCAATTGGCTGGTTGTTTTTCACTTCCTTAAAAATCATGTTCTGCATATCGGTAAAAAAATCGGTGATCTTGTAAGCACTGCTTCCGTTTTCTGCTTCTGCCGAAATCAATTTATACAAATTATGATTCGTTACCAGTCGGTTCAGTTCGCCATCCTGCAATTTATAAATCACCTGCACTGGGTTCTGGCCAATATCGCTTAAAATCTGCTTGTCCAGCATCCAGGTGGGCGTAGTGAATAATTGCTGGCTTAAAAACAGCATGGCTTCTTTTTGGGTGGCAGCAGGAACGTATTCGTACACAACACCTGTTTGCTCCACGGTTTTTGGGTTTTCGTAAATGCCGCCGATATTTTTGCTCACGTGGCCCATATATCTGTTAAACTGCCCGGTCAACTGGTTGTACATATTTTCCAGGTTGTCATAACCTTCGTTTTTTTCGCTCGTCCATTCCGGCAGTTTTACGATGATCCGTTGCAAATTCTTGATGCCATAAGTACTGGCTTTCATTGCATTATCACTCAAATCTTCGCTTTGTGAATGCGGATCGTCCGGGTTGGATTCTGTTCCGAAAAACAACCTTCTGTCTTTCAAACGGGCAACAGACATTTTATTTAAGGCAGAAACCTCCGCACCGGCACTTTTATATTCCGGCATTACTTTATAGCCCCATTCTATCGCCCATTTATCATAATCGCCGATCCTTGGGTAGATGCCAGCCGGTTTGATATTATCTTCCGGTTGCGCCACATAATTGAAACGGGCATAATCCATGATGGAAGGCGTATGGCCGTTGGCTTCTACAAAAGCTTTATTGCGCAACATTTCTGTAGGAACGGTAGAACTGGAACCGAAATTATGGCGCAAACCAAGTGTATGGCCAACTTCATGAGAAGAAACAAAACGGATCAAATCTCCCATCAGTTCATCACTAAAAACCATTTTACGGGCACGGGGATCAATGGCTGCTGCCTGGACCATGTACCAATCGTGCACCAATTTCTGCACATTATGGAACCAGTTAATGTGTGTTTCCAAAATCTCACCGCTGCGTGGATCGGAAATATGCGGGCCGCTGGCATTTTCTGTTTCAGAAGGTTTATAAACAATAACCGAGTGGCTAGCATCATCCAGGCTCCACGTGGAATCCTGCTTGGAAGTAGGTGCTATTTTAGCCACAATCGCATTTTTAAAACCTGCCTTTTCAAACGCTTTTTGCCAGTCGTTTACACCTGCAATCAGGTAGGGCTGCCACTTTTTGGGCGTAGCCGGATCAATATAATATACAATCTGCTTTTTGGGTTCTACCAGTACGCCGCGTTTGTATTTGGCCATATCTTCCGGTTTTACTTCCAGCCGCCAGCGCGCAATCAGTTGGATTTCTTTAATCCCTTGCGGGTTTACATCAAAATCGGTGTAACCGGTGGTAAAATAACCGATACGCGGATCAAAAAAACGGGCCTGCATGGGCACTTTGGGCAAAACCAGCAAAGAAGTGTTCAGTTCCACTGTTTCTGAACCCGAAGCCGGATTGGCACCTCCGCCAATAGCTGGTGCAGCAGCCCTGCCAAACGGAGAAGTTGGTGCCAATAGTCCATAAGTTTTAACTGTGCTGATTTCTACGTTGTTAGAAAAACTTCTGATATTTTCGATATAACTTCTGTCTGTCAGCAAACTGCCCAGACGAAAGCGTTGTTTGGCATTGGAAGAGCTAAAGAAAAAGATGTCATTATCGCCATTTAAATAATCGGTCACATCGATAACGCTCCCTTTTGAATCCGGCGAATAGGCGGCCACGTTGAATGCTGCTGCAATAGCTTGAATGTTAGAACGTTGTACAGCCTGGTACATTGATTTGGTACTGTCCGGGCTATAAGTTCTGTAAGAGATTTTGCGCATAAAAATCCGGTTGTTCGGCCCCTTTTCAAAGCGGACAACACTGCTGCCGATCTGATCCCCGGCATAGCCGCCAGCTTCACGCACTTCGGCACCTGCACGGGAAATCCGGCTAACAACCAGAATTTCACGGTTCAATAAACTGTCGCCAATTTCAAAGTAGTATTTATCATCTACTTTATGCGTTTTAAACAATCCCCGGCGTGTGATGGCTTTGTCTGTAATGACCGTTTTATAGGGTTTTGGCTGGGCACGGGTTACATTTCCGGCAAAACCTGTTCCGATGGCCGTTTTTCGTGTAGAATCGGCAGGGCGCGTTTGTGCAGAAAGCAGGGAAACAAATCCTGCTGCAAATAATACACTTGTAAAAGTTTTCTTCATTAATGCTGTTTTTATGCTGATAAAATTAGTATTTTCTAATAAAATACCTGCTTTTACACAGCCAATTACTCTATAACTTTGTAGTTACAAATCTATTAGCAAAAAAACCGGGGAAATTTTTGAAAATGACCTTTCAAAAATCTACAGATTGGTCTGATGCTGTTTTTATCAGCCTAAAGTCTGTGAAAAATAAAAACCCACAAAGAAAGTTGCTTTGTTTATCTTTTAAATAAATCCTTTTCAGCTTAAACTTCAACACAAAAACAAATATTAAAACCTGAATAAACTTTTAAATTTTCTTGTAGTCGAATCTATCTAACAGATTAAAAAACAACTTCATAATTTTTATAAAATTGAAAAAGAGCAATAGTGTTCGAAAGTTTGCAAACCGACTGATAGTAGCCAGTTTGGTTATTTTAACTTCATTTTCTGTTGCTGAAGCACAGCACCATAGCGGCGGCGGTAGTAGAGGTTTTAGTGGCGGCGGCAGAAGCTTTGGCGGAAGCTCTCGTATCAGCAGTGCCTCTCGTGCCGGTATAGGTTTTGGCGGAGGCTATCGTATTGCTGCCGGCCCGCGTTTTGCGCCAGGTAGGTATTATGGTGGCGGTTTTCGCGGAGGTATAAATGTAAGGCCGGGTTATAGTTATCGAGGCAGTTATGGCAGGCCATACTACGGCGGTGTTTACAGAAGGCCGTTTTTTGGTAATTACGGCACTTACTACCGTGGTTATTATCCTCATATCGGCTTCTATCTTAACGTTTTACCATTTGGTTATTATCCGTTTTCTTATGGCGGATACCCATATTATTACAACCAGGGTTTGTTTTACCAGCAATATAACGATGGCTATCAGGTAGTGGAACCGCCGGTTGGTGCTGAAGTACCGCGTTTGCCAAGAGGTTCAAAAGATATTACCATTGACGGACAACAGTATTTCGAAAAAGACGGTGTGTATTACTTGCCGGTTGTAAACCAGGATGGCAAAAAAGTTTATCAGGTAGCTGGCAAAGATGGTGTGTTGAATACTGATGGCAGCCAACAGGACAATCAGCAACCACAACCGCAGCAACAACAACAATATAACAATAACAGAAACAGCAATTCCAATCAGCCGCAGGTAGGCGATGTGGTTAATTCTATTCCTCCGGATAGCCGTGCGGTAAGGATCAATGGTGAAAAACTTTATGTTTCTCCGGATGGTGTTTATTATCAGGAAGATAACTCCGGAAATACCCGGATTTTTAAAGTAGTGGGCGTACCATCTGATGATGCAGACACTGTTTCCAATACTTAATTTTAACTCTGAACAATAAAAGCCCGGTACTGATTTCGGTCAGTCCGGGTTTTTTAATTTTAGGCCGATAAAAGAAGCATTTTAGGTAATGGGCAATAGCGGATAGTTCATCGTCCGGAAACTTGTCCCTGCCCCCGGCCCTTCTTCGCCCAAACCTCTCAATCTTTTTTCCCTTTTTTCAGTTCACTTTCGGATTTCAAAACCTCGTTGCCGTTTTCCTGCTTAACCAGCACTGCAAGTTCTTCTTTGCTGCCGTTGCGTTTAACTGTTGTACCCTTGATTTTCTTTTCTACCGGTTCGGTAAAAACTTCTTCTACTTTACCTTCGCCTTCACCTTTGCCGTAATTCCAATGTACTGTTTCTCCTTTTTTTATGTTGATTTAAGTTTGATCGTTTCCCTGATAATAAACCACCGGATCAAAAAAAGTTTAAAAAATTACCAATGCTTCTTTTAACACTATAATTTCATGTTTTTCTGTAACAAAAGGTTTCAAAAATGATCCAACGTTTTTTCTTATCACTTCAACCCAAATAAAAAAAGATGAACTGGAAATTTAAAACCAAAAAGCAGGAAAACCAACCCAAAAAAAGCAAAGCGCGCGAATGGCTGGATGCCGTATTGTTTGCCGTGGTGGTTTCCACAATTGTGCGCGGCCTGCTGTTTTCTGCTTACGCTATTCCTTCCGGTTCGATGGAACGTTCGCTGCTTGTGGGCGATTATTTATTTGTGAGCAAAATTAGTTACGGGCCGCGGATGCCTTTTACGCCTGTTGCCATTCCTTTTTTAGAATCGACCCTCACTAATGACAGTATTAAAACCTATTGGGACGGCCTGAAGTTGCCTTACTTCCGTTTGCCGGGTTTATCCGAAGTAAAAAAAGGCGATGTGGTGGTTTTTAATAAACCCGAAGAAATTGATAAACCGGTAGATGTGCGTACCTTATTGATCAAACGCTGCCAGGCGGTGCCGGGCGATGTGTTTTCGATTGTAAACGGACAGGTTTTGGTAAATGGAAAAGCAAATATCAACGCAAAAGAAGCGCAAACTTCCTACGAAGTAAAGACAGACGGCCGGGAAATCAATCCGCGGATTTTCCGGGACCAGCATATTGAAATCCGGCAGCAATTGGCAGAAAATACTTTTGAAATGATTATCCCGACAGAAAACTTACCGGTATTAAAAAGTTATTCCAACGTGAAATCTGTTCAACCAATATTAAAACCAAAAGGCGAATTTGATCTGCAAATATTTCCGCACAACGATCACTTCAAATGGAACGAAGACAATTTTGGTCCGCTTGTTTTACCTAAAAGAGGTATGACAATTCCTTTGAATGATTCTACTATGATCTTATATAAAAGAGCGATTGAATTTTATGAGAACAACAAAGTACAAGTTCAGGGAAAGGATATTTTGATCAATGGAAAAAAAGCCGACAGCTACACTTTTAAAATGAACTATTACTGGATGATGGGCGATAACCGGCATAATTCATTGGATTCGCGATTTTGGGGATACGTGCCCGAAGACCATATTATCGGCAAAGCAATGGTTACCTGGATGAGTGTGGACAGCACGGCTTCGATTTTAAATAAAATTCGCTGGAACAGGATTTTGAAGGTAATTGAGTAAAATTTTGCTTATGCAAAAAGAGCTTTCTGAAAAACAAGGAAACTCTTTTATGAATAAGTTTTCAGTAAGAAAACTAATGTTTCAGCGTGTCTTTCAAACCATTGGTACTGTCCTTCATTGAACCGCTTGTTTGCTGGCCAACTGTATCGGCACTGCCGGGTTTAGAACGGTCGCCGTTGGAACTGTTGCAGGCTCCTATGCCACCAGTGGCAGACAGGATTAGGATAAATAAAATAATTTTTTTCATAGTCGTATGGTTTTAAGTTTGAATGGCCTATTTCTGTGATTTTTGAGTGCCTTTTTGATAAACAGAATCTGCCCCAGTCATGCCTTGTGCAGTAGTAGTTCCATTGGCATTGGTGTTGCCGCTAGCAGCCGCAGCCGGCACAGGGGCAACGCCGCCAACTTCTTTCCGCCGGTTGTCGGTAGTGTGCGAAGAATCATTTCCCGCTGTTTGCGATTGCGAAGTTGGTTGTCCGCCTTGTGTATCCATACTGCTTTTATCGTGGCTGCCGTTGCAAGCTTGAAAGGTGCATGCAGCTATCAAGGTAATAATTGCTAAAGTTATTTTTTGAGTTGTCATATCATCTGGGTTTAATACCAGTAGAACATTGCTTTGCTGAATTAGTTTAACAGATTTTGCGATTCATCTTCTTCAAACAAAGCCTGAGAACGCTTTGTTATCCTGACTATGGAAACAAAAGATAAATTTTCTGATCTCATAAACGGTGATAAACCTGTGTTGGTTGATTTTTTTGCAACCTGGTGCGGCCCTTGCAAAATGCAGGCACCTATTTTGAAAAGCTTGAAAAATTCGTTGCATGATGAAGTAAAGATTTTAAAAATAGACGTGGATAAAAACCCGAAAGCGGCATCGGCTTATCAGGTACAAGGTGTGCCTACTTTGATCCTGTTCAAAAACGGACAGATAAAATGGCGGCAATCCGGTGTGGCAAACTTTGCACAGTTGCAACAAGTGATAAAAAATGCACAGTAAAAGAAGCATCAAATTCCTTCGTTCACCTGTTCATTCAGCTTGGCACTCAGTAATTTGCTGTATTCGTAAAAATAACGTTTTCGGTTAAAACCTAAAACCCATTGTATCCCACGGGTTGCGTTGGTTAAAAAGACTTCGTCGGCTTCAACCAAAATCTGCGGATTGATCTGGGCTTCGGTAACCGGAATACTGTTCTTAAGGGCTAATTCTATCACTATCTGTCGCATAACACCCTTGATGCAACCTTCACTTAAAGCAGGCGTGTATAAAATCCCGTTGTATTTAATGAAAATATTAGAGCTGATGGATTCGCACAAGAAACCGTTTTGGTTGAGGATAAAGGCATCGTCCAAACGTTTTTTTTGCTTGTAAATCCCGGCCAAAACATAATTAAGCGAATTGCAGGTTTTAAGATTGGACAAACTATTGATTGCTTTCGGGACATCTTCGTAAACATTCATAATCAAACCCCGCGCATTCAACACATATTGCTGGTCTTCCAGTGTTTCCCACTCCAAACTGTAACCTATTTTATGATGGTCGGGTGTGTATAATCCCTCTGCATCCCGAAAAACCGTTAAACGCAAACGACCGTTTTTGGCTTTGTTCCTGTTAGAAAGTTCCCGTGCTTTTTCGCGCAAAAAATCAGCATCCAATATAACATAATTATCTAACTGCAACGCTTTCATGCCCAACTGCAGCCGCTTTGCATGCAAGGCTGCAAATTGCAAATTACCTTTGATCATGCGCATACTTTCAAACAAACCATCGCCATACCGAAAAGCCCGGTTGCTTAATTGCAGCACTTGCTGGCCTGCCGGAATAATTGCCCCGTTAAAATTGTTAAATAGTAGTGCCATTCATTTTAAGACAATCAAACCATTGTTTCATGGTTTCCCGTAGCAACATATTTTTGCCATTTTTCTAAAGCTAATCTAAAATCATCCGGCAAAGGAGCTTCAAAATTTACATACTTTCTGGTGGTTGGGTGGATAAAACCCAGCGTTTGCGCATGTAAAGCCTGGCGTGGCAACAAGTCAAAACAGTTTTCTACAAATTGCTTGTACTTAGTAAATACCGTTCCTTTCAAAATTTTGTCCCCGCCGTAAATGGCATCATTAAAAAGCGGGTGACCAATATGTTTTAAATGTGCCCTGATCTGGTGGGTGCGGCCGGTTTCCAACTGGCATTCGATCAGTGTAACATAATTCAGCCGTTCTAAAACTTTGTAATGCGTAACGGCCCATTTTCCTTTTTCTTCTTCGTTATAAATCGACATCACGCGGCGGTCTTTCAAACTACGGCCAATGTATCCGGTAATAGTGCCGTCTTTTTCCAGATCGCCCCAAACCAACGCCAGGTATTTCCGGGTGATGGAATGATCAAAAAACTGCCGCGCCAGCCAGGCCATCGCACGTTCGTTTTTGCTGATGACAAGCAAGCCTGAAGTGTCCTTGTCAATCCTGTGCACTAAACCGGGCCGGCCGCTGTTGCCCGGCAGCTCCGGCAATTGGTTGAAATGATAGACCAAACCATTTACCAACGTACCATCATAATTGTTAAATCCCGGATGAACGACCATCCCGGCAGCTTTGTTGATAATTAGCACGTCATCATCTTCATACATAATACTGAGCGGAAGGTTCTCCGGATAAACTTCCGTGTCCCGCGGCGGATGCGGCAAAACTACCGAAATCACATCGTGCGGCTTCACTTTGTAGCTGGCCTTGATAATTTTATCGTTCACCAGTACGTTTCCCAAATCAATGCCGTTTTGGATACGGCTGCGGGTAACGTTTTCCATCCGGTTCATCAAAAATTTATCGATGCGCAGCAATGCCTGGCCTTTGTCCACCATAATCCGCAGGTGTTCATAAAGTTCCTGTTCCTGCTCGTATAGTTCTGTTTCCTCGTTCATCGGGCACAAAAGTAGCAGTTTTTTTGAGGAACCATTTTTGAGGATCGAACGTAAAAATCAACATGATCAAATTATCTAAAACACTGATTGCCGGAGCCATGCTTCTTTTATGCACTAAAATTCAAGCTCAGGATTACATTTCAGCTTTGGTAAAATCCGGCCCGGGAGATGCTACCAAATTGGCAAATGCTTACTTAGAACCGCTTTTTAAAGGTTTTGGCAACGGTATCAACAGCGGCTGGAACAATACGGCAAAAACCAAAAAACTGCTTGGTTTTGATCTTCGCGTCAGTGCTTCGGCGGTGTTTGTTCCTTCCGCAGATAAAACTTTTGATTTGACTAAAATTGGTTTGTCCAACAATGTTCGGCCGGCCGATGCCAGCAAGACCATTGCACCAACTATCGGAGGCGGCAATTCCGCTCCCCAGATTTCAATTTATGATGACAACAACCGTAAATTAGAAACCCTTGCGCTTCCTTCCGGCGTGCTTTCCGTCATTCCGGCACCGCAAATCCAATTGACAGCGGGTTTGGTTTATCATACCGAAGCGTCATTGCGCTACATGCCATCCGTTAATTTCGGTAGTAATATTGGTGCTGTTTCGATGATTGGTTTTGGGCTGAAGCATAATATTTTACAGGATTTTGTAGGAAAAACAGCAGACAAACTTATTCCTCTTGACGTAGCCGTTAGCGCTGGTTTTACGCAGTTAAAATATCATTTGCCGGTAAGCGTACAACCGGATCAGGGCGCGCAACCTAAAGACAATCAACAAAATACAGATTTTAGCAACCAGCGCGTGAACGGTACTTTTAATGGTTTCAATGCAGAAGTCATCGTCTCGAAACAAATCCTGTTTTTTACGCCTTTTGCTTCTGTTGGTTATTTTACTGCCAATACCAGTGTTGGCTTGCTGGGCAATTTCCCCATCACTACAGGCATCAATAATGTGGTGCAGCAGCAGCCCACTTATACTACTTTTACCAACCCGATTTCGATTAAAGAAAATAGCGTGGGCAATGTAAAAGCAACTTTGGGTTTCCAGCTTAACCTGGTTTTCTTCCGTTTTTATGCTTCCTACACAGCGTCTCAATACCAATCTGTTAATGCCGGTATTGGTTTCGGTTTGTAAATTGGTTTCCTTTACGGGATGGATTTTCAGTTCAGCAGTCCCGTTCATCAAATTGAAGATGCTCTTTTTACCGATCAAAAAGTTGAGCTTTACCTCAAGCGGGATGATCTGATCCATCCGCTCATCTCCGGGAATAAGTGGCGTAAATTAAAGTATTTACTGGCCGACGCCCGGCTTCAGCATAAAACACATTTAGTAACTTTTGGCGGTGCTTTTTCTAATCATTTGCTGGCCACTGCTTCGGCGGGCGCAACTTTTGGTTTTAAAACAACTGGTTTTGTTCGGGGCGAAGAAGTAAACAACGACACGCTTTTTATGTGTGCTTTGCTGGGAATGAAACTGGTTTTTACCGACAGAAGCAGTTATCAGCACAAACAGGAACTCTTTTTAGCACACTTTTTTAATGATCCTGAAGCTTTTTTTATTGATGAAGGCGGAGCTTCTGCACAAGCGGCGTTAGGTAGCAGCGAATTGGTGGACGAGCTTCCGGAAAAATACGATTATCTTTTTTGTGCCTGCGGAACCGGAACCACAGCCGCTGGAATTATTAATGGCTTGATCAGCAATAAATTATCTACCCAATTTCATGCCATCCCTATTTTTAAAAATGCCGGTTGGATGAAGCAGGAGATAGAAAAATACCTGCTGAAAGAAGTATCCTTTAACTTACATACAACTTATGGTTTTGGCGGATATGCAAAAACCACACCTGAACTGATCACTTTTATCAAGAAATTTATTGCAGCAACCGGTATTTTGATCGACCCTGTTTATACCGGAAAAGTGCTTTTTGCTGTTTATGACCTTGCCCGGAAAAGCTACTTTTTGCCTGGTTCAAAGATATTAGCCATCCATACCGGCGGAACATTTGGCTTGCTGGGCATGAAAAACCAGTTTCAAATTTAGTTTCTGCAATGCTTCTTTTATCAGGTAAAAATTCAAATCCTATATTATTTTGACGATAGTAGGACTTGAACGATTGGTTTGATGGTTCTTCCAAACTTGTTTTAAAATAATATTTGTTTTATGGCAAACTAAACATATTTTTTGAAGTTAAAAACTGTGTAGAATACTTTTTTATGTTAATATTCTTACAAAAGGAGTAATATTTCTATACTTATTTCATCAATTTTGTGTATATAACTATATTAATTATCTACTGATTATATTATCTGTTATGACCAAACTTGATAACAACTTAAAAACACAGCTTCTTGACTTGGCTGAAACACTTAATGCATTTAAATCTGAAGCTGTCCAGCTAAAAATAGCGGAGAAGCTGCTGAACAATATTTTTGCCGATGAAGTGCCTGAGCCGGATCAGAACCGGGAAGATCATCAGGATTTTGCTGCCAGGAGGGCAAAAAGGATCAACGCAAATAAAGACCGGCAAAATGAAAACTTGGCCAGAGAGCGCAAACCAACCGGTGCCACCAAAGCCATGTACCGCTTGCTCAGCACCGATTTTTTTGATCAGCCTCAATCTATTGCCGCTATTGCAAACCGATATAAGGAGGAATTCAATGAAAATTTTAAAACTTCTGAAATATCCGGGATCTTGCTTAAATCAGTAAAAGACAACTTATTGAAACGCGAAAAAAACCAGAGCAACAAACGTTATGAATATGTAAAGACCGAAGTGTGAAGACATCTGCTCCTTTTATCAGATTAAATTAAACAAATCAGTAACGCCAAGCAATCTTTTGCAGGTAAAACCTTCGGCATATTTTACTTGTATTGCCCTGCCGAACTCTCTTGCCCTTGCTTCTGCCACTTCCATAAATTCCGGACTGGAAATATACGTTTGAGGTTCATCTGCCCAGTCAGGATTGTAAAATTGAGATTTATATGCTCCGATACTGGCTACTTTTTGGGACCAGTAACCAGTAATATCAATCAAAATATCGGGCTTCAAATGCGTGTCCTGAATAAAGTTTAAGATTAATTTAGGCCGCCAGGCCTGCTGCTCCCGCCCATCTTCTGATACTGTTTTTATCTTGCTTAAACCTGCGTAAAAACCAGCTTGCCCTACCAGTTCTGCCGCACGTGCATGGTCGGGGTGCCGGTCTGAAACGGCACTGGCAATCAATATCTCAGGCTGATATTTTCGAATTATAGTGATAACTTTTAATTGATGCTCATCGTTATTTTTGAAAAAACCATCACGCAAACCAACATTTTCACGCACGGTCAGGTTAAGTATTTTTGCTGCATTGGCGGCCTCTTCCCGCCTGATTTCTATACTTCCCCTCGTACCCAATTCTCCGCGTGTCAAATCTGCAATGCCTACTTTTTTGCCTGCTGCAATATGTTTTGCTATTGTGCCGGAACAATACAATTCAGCATCATCAGGATGGGCCGGCAAAACAAGAATATCTAATTTAGTCATAGAAGTTGTTTAAACTTTTTCTTGTTTGTTGATCCTTTTTAGGAAAAACACTGAAAAAGCCATCCAGTGCATGGACATCCAGTTCCTAGCCAGGGTTTCGTACCTAACAAGCAGGCCCTTGAAG
>JAABUM010004157.1_pt1 | contig 16677 bp, 18 predicted proteins | sample 5559161 | NCBI WGS metagenome assembly JAABUM01 (sample SAMN10711868, study PRJNA513369) | rock metagenome | isolation source: Antarctica rocks | place: Antarctica: Victoria Land, Siegfried Peak nord | reverse complement strand
CTGCGAGTTGCATGCCCCAGTCCAGCGGGTGCCGTGTTCTGCCGCCGAATGGTGACAGCACCAGCACCCGTGCGTGTCCGGCTGCCAGATCCGCATTCTCGTTTCGTCGGTAGCCGCCGTTGATGTATCGCATGTCGCCGATGCTGTAGGGAGAGCCGTTGGAAGTGCTGGCGGCGACGGCGTCCACCAGGTCGACTCCGCTGTGGCGGTCGAACACGACCGGTTCACCGGTATGGGCATCGACAGCCACGATGAGCATCGGCTGTTGTGGCCAGTGCTGACTGGGCAGCCGAGCGGCGACGACGGCGCGCCACTGCTTGGAGCCGCCCGACGTTTCCGTTTCGAGCGCCGCCGCGCCCATCCTGCGGCGCATGTCGGCCGCATCCTCCGCGGCAGCGATGATGGCGCTCGTCTTCTCCATCATGTTCGCCGCCTCCACATTCGGCGCTCGTCGATCGTCGGATCGCACCGGACCAGTCCGCGTCTGGGGCTCAGCGAGGATGTTGGCCAGCAGCTCGGTCGGTTGGGTCGCGCTGGTGATCTGGGCCGCGACGGTCGATCCGGCCGACGTCCCGATGACCAGATCGGCCTCGGTCACATCCAACCCGGCATCGAACAGGCCGGCGACGACGCCGATCTCCCAGGCATTGCCTGCCGCTCCGGCACCAGCAAGGACCAACGCTCGCTCGCCCGTGGCGCGCGCCCGCCTCATGGCGTCGACCTGCCGCTGATCCTGGTCGGATCTTGGCTGGTCGCCGTGCTTCGATGCGTCAACCGCGGCGGCCGTGAACCCGTCGCTGGACCCGTTGCCGGGCCCGTCGGCCGCCATTACCCGACGGGTCCGGGACACGAGCCCTGGAGCGTAATTGTGCAGGCCGCCGCCGTGGCCGGTCGGGAGCAGGGGCGCGCCGTCGGTCGCCGACTCGGGCGACCACAACACGTCGCTGTCGCCGCCGAGTGAGGTTCGCTTGGCGATGCCGTCGGAGGTCGTCGTCGAGGTGAAGTGCAGAGTTGAAGAAGGTGTTGTGTTCATGGGAGTCGCCTTTCGCGAATTGCCTGTCAGGCGCTCCCGGTGGCGACTACCTCAGTCGCGCGATCGTGGACTGCAGGGGAGCACCCACTGCGGATACTGCGTTCATGGGTCTCACCTCCTGCCGATCACAATCGCCGGGAAGCTAGCACGCCGGCGACGCGGTGCGCAACCGGCATGGCATCATGCCGGTTGCCGTGTCGCTGTCGAACGCGCCGCCGACAGCTACACCCTCATCTGTGATGAGCCCTCAATGGGCGGGGTGCGGGATGGTGGATGGCTGCGGAGTGCTGGTCTGGTCGTTGGCTTTCGGGAAGCACGGCGAGGACCCGGTGAGGCTGAGTTCTCCCACTATGTTCAGCTGCGCGATCAGTGCGTATCCATCCCTTGTATAGCCCCGGAGGTTCCGCTGGGTGCCGCGCACGTCGAGCTGGGGGGACCATCCGTTTGCATCGAAGACATGCGCAATCATGTCGAAATACGAGACCTCTTGGCCTTTGGCTATACCGTGCACCCAGTACCCGACCTGCAGATTGACTGGTCCAGTGTCGGTTTGATAGTTGTCGTCGCACGGTACCGTGATGCCCGGATAGAGCGGGTCACTTCCAGGCGTGGGGCTTTCGAGGGACAAAGTAGCGTGAGCGGGTAACCCCGCCAGTGTGACGGTGAAGTACTCAAGCGTGCGTGCCTGGGCGATTTCTTTATTGATCGGATTTTCCACAGATTCTCCTGTGTTGGTTGTGCTGCAGGCAGCGAGCAGAGCGATGAGGATGCTGAACACTGCGAGGTACCAGGGCAGGCAAGTGATGGCTAACTTTGGTGTGCTCATCTCACCAACTCCGGGTGGCCGGCGATGATGTCACAGATGTTGGCCAAACGCCGGGTTCCCTGGATCCCAGTATTGTTGGCACGTGGGTGGCCAGCCGACAATCACCTTGGTAGCACATTTACTAACGAACCTCACCGAGTGGGATGTTCGATCGCTTCTGGTTGCGGTATCGCTGTACCCGCATTTTTCCGCGGAAAGCATGGAGAGGCACCCGTCACGCTGAAGCCACCGACGCGATTATTATCGATAATCAAAGTGTAGCCATCTGGCGTGCGTGCTTTTGCATTGAGATATCCGGGTTCGTTGTTTTCCTCGGTGGACCAGCCCCACGATCGCCACACCTGAAGGACGCTACGAAGCGTCTCATCAAAAGCCGACGAGGAAATGCCGTTAATCCAATAGTTGATCGCCAGGTCGACAGGCCCGGTGGCATCGTGATCGTTGTCGTTGCAGGGAGCCACAGTACCCGGGTTGAACGTCCCGCCGAACTCAGGTTTCGGCGGGGAAAGTCTGAACGATACGCCCGGCGGAAGCGTGCCAAGGGTTCTTGACATGTAGTCAATGATTGTTGCCCTCGCGGAGGTCTCAGTCAAGGATTCGTCCACTTTGTTCCTTCCTTGCGAGTTGCAGCCTGAAGCCGATGTTGCGATCAACAATCCGAACACAACCCATACCAGTAGTAGGCTACGATGTTTTTTTATATGTCATGACACGCGGGCCCCTTGTCCGGCGATTATTAAGCCAAGGTTGTCCAGCGACTTGTTGCCTTTATCCCAGTACTGACTGTGGACATCTTTATTGTATCCCAACAGCCATCCCAAGGTGCCAGAATCAGAGGAAAACGTTCGTGCGCCGAATGGCGGACCGGCAGGATCACGTCCGAGAGCCTCCGTTGCAGCGAAGAGCGGCAATGGGTCTTGCTGGGCGGCAGTGGCATAGGCGTGCTGCCCAATATACGCCTGTTTCACGCCATCGAGGTGAAGGCCATCGACGCTATAAGCATTCGCGCCTGGGCTACCAACGAACACTACGTCATCTGCGTTGAGGTGGGGGGTGCCGCTGGCGGCGGTCCCGATCAATGTGGAGCCGTAGCTATGGCCCACGAGAACATTATGAGATGGTGGTCCTTCGTGCGTAGCGCGGAGGCCATTCTGAAAACTACTTAGCGCCGGTGCACCGGCTTGGGCATAGCTCAGGCCCGTTGCATTGGTTAGTCCCGCGGGTGCGTTGTACCCGTACCACGTCACCACTGCAGTAGGATTGGAGCCCCTCTTATTTGCCGCATCAAGCATCCGTTGTGATCGTTCGAGGTCGCCGCCGATGCCACTGAGCTTGGAGCCGGTACCCGGAACGAAGGTGGCGACGTTCTTGGCGGTATCCGGGTTCCCGGTAGCGACGATGCCGCGGCCCTGGTTGTCGATGCCCATCAGGTACTTCGGCGGCTGCGTGTTGGGGCTGTCGCCGACGCCGGTGCTGACTCCCCCGTAGCCGGCCAGCTGAGTCTGGGCGCTGTCGTACCGGCTCTTCCAGGCGTCGTACTCCTGAACAGCACGAGCCTGCTCTCCGGGGGCCGCATGCTGGGTGGGCAGGTTCCGGCCGTCGGCCCAGTCAGGGTGCTGCGCGCGGAGCCCATCAACCGCGCCTTGCGCCTGGGTCTGCAGCTTCGGCAGGTGCTTACGGTTGTAATGATCGCGATCGACGACCGGGATGCCGTCGTGGTTGCCCAAATTGTGGTCGTGGTCGTAGAGCGCGTCCTTGTCCGCGGCACTCAGCGTGGACCAGAACTTGTTGAGCTCCTGCGGATCTGCCGGAAGCTGCGCCTTACCATCCACGATCGCCTGCACCTGGGGGCTCAGTGACCCTTTGCCTGCCGGTGCGGTCGCGGCAGCCGTCAGTTCTTCCAGGCTTCGCGCCAGTGCCGTGGCCAACCGCGCGTCGGCCCCGGACACCTCGTCGAGGGCACGTCCCAAATCGGCCGCAAAGACCTGCGCTGCCTCATTGAGCATTGTCTGCGCCGCGGCTGAGCTCGGTCCGCCGGCCATGGTCACGGCGAGCTTCAAACGACCCGCGGCATTGGCCGGGCTCGGCGCGGTCACCGTGGCGTCGTCGGCGACGGTGCAGCCGGTCGCCGTCGCGTCCTCCACCACGCGTAGCGCGTGCTTGCGGGCCGAGGCGATCTGTGGGGCACCGGCCTTGAGTGCGTCGCTCATGCACAGCACGGCCACCGACACGTGGTTGGCGGCGACGCCCTCGCCCACCGCGCGTGCCGCCGCCGCCGCGGCACCCGCACCCTGCCAGTGCTCCTGCACGCCGTCGACCGACCGGACCATGGTGTGCGTCTCGGCGTCGAACCTCTGCGTCACGCCGTCCAGCTGCGCTGCCGCCGTACTCAGCGCACCCGAGTCCCACCCGCGCAGGACCGAGATCGGGGGCCGCATCAGCGGCCCCCGATCGCCTGTAGCTGGGCCGTGAAAGCGGCCTCGGCCGCCTCGTAGGTAGCCGCCCCGTTCATTGAGGCGGCGGCCAGGTGCCGCACCCGGTCGGCGACCGCGGCGAACGCCATTGCGACGCGTTCCCCTGCGCCGGATGCCACGCCGGCAGCCTCGGCGGACGGCAGTCCCGAGCACACCCCCGAAAAACCTGAACGGCAATCGAGGGCAGTGATCGCCTCTGCCACCGAGTTGAGAGTGTTCCCCAGCTGCCGAAGCGCGGCGATATCCACCAGCGGACGTCCTGACGGATGTGTTCGCCGGAAGACGTCGTGGCAAGGTGGGCGGAACTACCGAGCACGAGGAGATGCCATGGTCGAGCTACTGATGGCTGCGGTGTCGCGCATCTCAGTGACCCCAGTGAAGGGCACCGCGCTGCGGCATCCCGAGAAGGTTGAGCTCGGCGCCCACGGATTCGAACACAACCGGCTGTTCCACTTCATCGACGACGACGGACGGCTGGTCAACGGCAAGCAGTGCGGGGCGTTGGTCGCGGTGCGGTGCGCCTACGACGGCGAGGTGCTGTCGATGCAACTGCCTGACGGTGCGACCGTGGCCGAGCCGGTGACGCTCACCGATGAGCGTGTGGAGACCAACTTCTACGGACGCCCTGTGCCGGGGACGGTGGTCGGCGGCCCCTTCGGCGCGGCGATCAGTGCGGCCGTGGACCAACGGCTGAGGCTGGTGCGGGTCGAGCCTGGTACCGGCGTCGACGTGCACCCGGTAACGCTGATCTCGACGGCCTCGCTGGAGCACCTGCGTTCCCTGGTGGACGCACCGGGGGAGCGCTGGGCCGATCGCTTTCGGATGCTGCTGGAGATCGATGGTCTGCAACCCTACGAGGAGGAGTCCTGGGCCGGGCGCGAAGTGCAGATCGGTGATGCGGTGCTCGCCGTCGACCGGCTGGTCCCGCGCTGCGTCATCACCAAGCAGAACCCGCGCACGGGAGACCGGGACTTCAACACGCTGGACGCTCTGCAAGCGCACCGCAACGGCCTGCTGTTGGGGATGTACGCCACCGTCACCCAGGCCGGCGTGGTGCGCGCGGGCGATGATGTCTCGCCGGGGAGCAGCGGCACCTGACACACTCCGGTACATGGGTGTTCCCCACGAGGCCAGCCGGCTACTGAGCGCGGTCGACTTCGCCGCGCCCGTGGAGGACCGCTACTTCGAGGACTACCAGGCGGGTGCGACCTACGAGTACGGCTTCGCCACGGTCAGCGAGCCCGAGATCATCGAGTTCGGCAAGCGGTTCGACCCGCAGCTGATGCACATCGACGCGGCGGCCGCGGAAAGCGGGCCGTTCCACGGACTGATCGCCAGTGGTTGGCACACCGCCGGCATCTTCATGCGCCTGTACGCCGACCACTATCTGTCGCATATCGCGAGCCTGGCCTCGCCCGGCATCGACGAACTGCGATGGCCAGCGCCGGTTCGCCCCGGCGACCTGTTGCGCATCCGGGTGACGATCGCCGAGACCCGTGACCTGCGCTCCCGGCCCGATCGCGGCCTGGTGCACACGGATGGAGAGCTGGTGAACCAGGACGACGTGGTGGTCCTGCGTCTGAAGGCGATGAACTTCCTGCGGCGACGCGACCCCGGGGTCCACCTCACCTCGCGCGGCGGCTGAGGCTCATCGTGGCGAGCCCGGCCAGCACCACCGTGCCCGCGGATTCCACCACGACCGTGCTCAGCACGAGCGGCGCCTCCCAGTACTCGACGAAGCCGAAGACCCCGACCGTGAGACTCGCGATCAACGCGGCCAGCGTGCCCGCGGTGAACAGCGCCCCTAGGCCGGACACCGCGGCCAGCCATCGCGTCGGGGTGCCGAGCAACGCGATGGCCAGCAGTGCCGCCCCGATGCCGTTGAGCAGGAAAAGCGTTCCGATCGTAGGGATTTCGCGGTACCCGTCGACCCACAGGTCAAGATGGATCCACCCCATCGCGGCGGTCAGGCCGGCGCCGACGATCCGGCCACCGACGAGTAGCGCGGGCAACCACCCGCTGTTGCGCGTCGCGTCGCTGCGGGCCGCCCGGCTAGTAGCCACCGGAACCGCTCGTGGGGCCGGGTGCCGTGGTGGAGCCGCCGGCGGACCCGACGGTGATGTGCGTTTCCATTCCCATCTCCTTGTGGTGGCCGACGGGGCAATAGACGTGATAACTGCCGGCGCTGAGCGTGACCGTCAGAGTCGCCGACTGACCGGCGGCGACAACGCCGGGAGTGCGCTGGTCGGTCACTCCGGGCCCGTCGATCTCCAGGGCGTGCGGGGCGCGGCCCACATTCGTTGCCACGAAGTTGTAGTTCCCCGGAGCAAAGGTGTTCTGGGAGAAGTCGAGGCGGAATTCGCTCATCTGCACCGTCACTGTCGTGACACCGGACGTGGCCGATGTGGAAGCCGGAGCGGACGGTGTGGTGCCGGCGGTCGTCGGGCTCGAGGAATTTGTGGTGCCGCCCCCGCACGCGGAGGCCACCACAGCCACCGCACCGAGGGCCGCACCGAGTGCACTGAGTCTCATCATTGCCGTGTCCTTTGATCGTTCTGGTGGTCGACCGAGGTACGTCCGGAGACCGCGCAGGGATTGCCCGGCAGGGACGATGTTGGGAAGGGGAGGTGATGGGCAGTGGCTGTGCGGCGGCGAGCAATCTCTGCACCGCGCTTCGCCGTATCTGAGGATGTGCACCAAACCGGCCTGCCCGTCGAACGTCTCCCCGACGAGGCGCTGCTCGCCGGCCTGGCCACCGGGGACCAGGAGGTGGCGCTCGCCTTCGTCCGTCGCTTCCAACGCAGATTGTTCGGGGTTGCGGTGACTGTTCTCGGTGACCAACGGCTGGCCGAGGACGTGGTGCAGCAGACCTTCGAGCGGGCATGGCGGCATGCCCCGATGTATGACGCGCGGCGGGGCTCGGTGCGCACCTGGCTGGTCACCATCGCCCACAATCTCGCAATCGACACCGTCCGGGTCCGGCGTCCCGCGGCGCTGGACCCTGGCGATCTGCTCGAACTCGTCGACGACCTCAGTGCCGGTCCGGAACAGCAAAGCCTGTCCAGGGAAGACGCTGCGGAGCTGCGCGTCGCGATCGCTGCCCTGCCGCCCGCACAGGCCAGGGCGCTGGTGATGGCCGGCATCCACGGCATGACCGCCCAGCAGATCGCCGACGTCGAAGACATCCCGCTCGGGGCCGCGAAGACCCGGATCAGGGCGGCGATGGCCAAGCTGCGCTGCGCGCTGGCGGACAGTAGGAGCGATCATGAGTGAGCTGACCTGCGCGCAGCTGCGGGAGCAGGCCGACGAGCTGGCACTCGGGTTGCTGCCGGGGCCCGAGCGCGCGCGGGCGCTGGCCCACCTCGATCGGTGTGACGCTTGCGCCGCGGAGGTCCACCAGCTCTCCGCCGTCGCCGATGGCCTGCTGAGGCTGGTGCCCGGCAGGGAGCCGCCGATCGACTTCGAGAACCGGACGATGAGCCGGCTCGGGTTCGGCGGCAGGCGCCGTTGGCATCGGCTGCGCCTGGGCGCTGCCGCGGCCGTCATCGCCCTGGTGTTCGCGTTGGGCGGTTTCGCCATCGGCAGCGCCTTCGGCCCGGCCTCGCCCCCGGCGCAGAATGCACTGTTGAGCGCGACGCTCTCCACCGGAGATCACCCGGTCGGGCGGGTCTACGCCGCCACCAGCACCCCCTCGTGGGTGTACATGACGATCGACACCCGCCAGGTCACCGGGCAGGTTTCCTGCCAACTGGAGCAGCGCGACGGCCGCATCGTCACCATCGGAACTTTCGACCTGAAGTACGGCTACGGCCACTGGGGCGCACCGTCCCCTGTGGACCCCGCCGCACTTGCCTCGGCCCGGGTGGTCGCCAGCGACGGTTCCGTCCTAGCCACGGGGATCTTTCCGGCGCACGGCTAGCGCCTGTGGCATTAGGCACACCGGGGAAGCAGATGCCCGGCGGCCACGTTGTTGGACGCGAAAGCACAACCGCTCCTGGAGGTACTGCATGACTGCGCTCGCGTCCGACTCCCCACTGCTCCAGCCCATCACCGTGGGCGGCATCGTCGCGAACAATCGGGTGTTCATGGCCCCGCTGACCCGCAGTCGTGCTACCGACGACGGCGTGCCCACCGACCTGCAGGTGGAGTACTACCGGCAGCGTGCACGGGCCGGGTTGATCATCGCCGAGGGGACGCAGCCCTCCGCCGTCGGCAAGGGCTACACCAACACCCCGGGTCTGCACACCGATGAGCAGCAGGCCGGCTGGGCGCGGATTGCCGATGCCGTGCACGCCGAAGGCGGCCGCATCGTGGTGCAGCTGATGCATGCCGGTCGCGTGTCGCACCCGGACAACTCCGGGCACGAGGCCATCGCCCCGTCGGCGATTGCCCCGGCCGACCAGCAGATGTTCACCAAGGACGGGATGCAGGACATCCCGACGCCCCGCGCGCTGGAGATCACCGAGCTGTCCGATGTTGTCGCCGACTTCGTGCAGGCCAGCGAGCGCGCCATCGCCGCCGGCCTGGACGGGGTGGAGCTGCATGCCGCCAACGGCTACCTCCTGCACCAGTTCCTCTCCAACGGTGAGAACCTGCGCGCCGATTCCTACGGCGGAAGCGCCGGGCACCGCGCCCGCTTCGTCGTCGAGGTCGTGACGGCCGTGGCTGCGGCCATCGGCGGCGAGCGGGTCGGTCTGCGGATCTCGCCCGGGCACGCCGCGAACGGCATCACCGAGACCGACAACGGGGACGCCTATGTCGACCTGCTGCAACTGCTCAACCCCCTGGGCCTGTCCTACCTGCACGTGCTGATCCAGCCGGACGATCCGATGCTCGCGCGGATCCGCGAGGCCTGGAGCGGGGAGCTCGTGCTCAACACCGGCTTCGGGCTGGACAGCGAGCGCGACGAGATGGAGCGGCTGCTGGCCGAGGGGCCTGCGGACGCGGTGTCGGTCGGGCGGCCCTACCTCGCCAACCCCGACCTCATCGAGCGGTGGACGATCGGGGCGGAGCTGAACCAGCCACAGCAGGCGACGTTCTACGGCGGCGGCGCCGAGGGCTACACGGATTACCCCACCCTGAACTGAGGCTTGCTGGGTAGAACTACAACATGTCCGTCTGCCTCTGCCGCCGTCCCGGCGTGCTGAGGTAGGGGATGGCTGAGGACACCGGCTCCTCGGTGCGGCGGGGGCGCACCGAGGAGCAGATCAGGGCCGCGTTGCGGGTTGCCGCCCAGCAGCACGGCGAGCCGCTGTCGGTGGCGCAGTACGACGCCGGTGGGCACGAGCCGTCCAGTTCGCGGATCATCCAGCGCTTCGGCTCCTGGAATGCCGCCTGTGCGGCGGCCGGCCTGCGGACCAGGGACGCCACGCGCCGCTACGCCCGCAACTGGGACGCCGAGGCGGTGACGGCGGCCGTGGCCCGCTACTTCGCGAGTCCCGGGGCCACCGGGTCCTACGCGGGGTACGCGCAGTGGGCCCGAACCGCGGACGGTGCGCCGAGCGCGCAGACGGTGCGCAACGTCCTCGGCAGCTGGGCGCAGGCCAAGAGCACCGCGCGGGGTGAATAACCGATGTCAGACATCCGCGTTGGCATCTCCGGCTGGACCTACCCGCCGTGGCGCAAGACCTTCTACCCCGTGGGCTTGCCGCAGAAGCGGGAGTTGGCGCACGCCGCAAATCTGCTGCACACCATCGAGATCAACGGCTCGTTCTATGCCTTGCAGAAGCCCGCGAGCTACCGCAAATGGTTCGCCGAAACCCCGGACGACTTTATGTTCTCGGTCAAGGGCGGCCGCTTCATCACCCACATGAAGAAGCTGCGCGGCGTGGAGACCGCGCTGGCCAACTTCTTCGCCTCTGGCGTCCTCGCGCTGGAACACAAGCTCGGGCCGCTGCTGTGGCAGCTTCCGCCGGTACTGGCCTTCGAGCCGGACCGCCTGACGGCTTTCTTCGAGCTGCTACCCCGCACCACCGTGGAGGCCGCACGCCTCGCCGAACAGCACGACGAGCTCATGCGCGATCGCGCCTGGACCCACACCGATGCCGACCGGCCGTTGCGGCACGTCATGGAGATCCGACACGACAGCTACCGCGATCCAGCCTTCCCGGCGTTGCTGCGCGCGCACGACATCGGCCTGGTCGTCGCCGATACCGCGGGCAAATGGCCGTACCTGGAAGAGGTCACCGCGGACCTGGTGTACGCGCGCCTGCACGGCGACGCCGAGCTCTACGTCAGCGGATACTCCGATTCCGCGCTGGACGCCTGGGCCGCCAAGGTGCGGGCGTGGGCGGCACAGGGCCATGATGTCTTCGTCTACTTCGACAACGACGTCAAGGTACGCGCCCCCTTCGACGCGATGTCGTTGGCCGAGAAGGTCATTCGCTAGCCGGCCTGCTCCGCCGAGCACCACCACGTCGTCCGGCCGCCCACCTTGGCGCGCTCCATCGGTGCGCCGCAGCGCGGGCAGGTGGCCTCCTTCTCCCGCGCGCTGATCATCTCACCGGTGTGTACCCCGCCCAGGGCAATGGCCGAGTGGATCGCGGAGCCCAGTGCGTCCCACAGCCGGTCCAGCTCCACCGTGGACAGCTCCTTCGCCGGCCGGAACGGGGAGATCGCCGCCTGCCACAGCGTCTCGTCGGCCAACAGGTTGCCGACGCCGGCCAGCACGGCCTGGTCCATCAACCGCGCTTTGACCGGGGCGGTGCCATAGCCGACCCGAGAGCGGAACTCCTCGCGGGTGATGTGCTCGGCGTCCGGCCCGAGCGCGTCGATGTTCGGCTCCAGGCGGACCCGGCCGAGCCGCCGCATGTCGAACAACCGCAGCTCCCCGCCGTCGGCGAAGGCCATCCGGAAACGGGTCCACTCCGGCTTGTCGTCCGGTCCACTGAGCAGGAACGGATCGCCGCCGGAGTAGCCCTCTCCCGAGGCATGCCCACCCGTCGGAGACGAGACGTAGATCCGTCCGCCCATCCCCAGGTGAATGCCCAGCCGGGGACCCGCCGCGCCGGATGCGGTCTCGGTGTCACACCACAGGGACTTGCCGCGCCGGTGGGCCGTCGTCAGCAATCCGCCGCGCAGTGCCGCGGCAATCTCCCCGGGCGGGTGTGGACGGCACACGTAGGAATCCTGGTCGTCGACCTCGACGATGCGGCGGTGCAAGGCCCGCTCGATGACCTGACGGGCATTCTCGACCTCGGGAAGCTCGGGCACGCGGACCAGTCTCGCACCGCGCCGCTCGCGGAACTGTCGGGCCGGTACCCGAGACTCTCCCCATGGGGACGACGAGCAGGCAACGCAGGGACATCCGGGAACGCAAGCGGCAGCACAGCTGGCGACATCGGCAGCCCGAGCTTGGGCCGGAGCAGCTCACGATCGAGGATCTTGTCCTCGCCGGGGCCGCATGGGCGTTCGGCGGCGCGGCAGACGAGTTCCTGCTGGACCGGCACGTCGACCTCCTCGCGGCGCGCGAGCAGGGCGTGGACACCGCCGGAGCGGTGTCGACCATCGTCGCGCGGGTGCTGTCCGGGTTGTGGGAACGCGGGTGGCAGCCGATGGACCTGGCGCACGTGGTGCGTCGGGAGTGGCCGCAGCGCATCGGCCGGTTGGCCCTCGCCGTGATCGCGCAGGATGCCCACGCCACCGGTGCCGCCAGCCGAGCCCCGCGGGAATGGGCGGCCCAGCTCTGCGTGCTGGGTGCGACGACGAGCGCACCTGGCCCGGCGGTACACGCCTGGTGGCGGAAGGAGGGGCTGACCACTGTGGACGGCTGGCGCGATGCGCTGCGACTTCTCGGGCAGCTCCTGCAGCTACCACCACTGCAGGTCCTGGTGCCTCCACCAGCAGAGTGGGGCCGGAGCCGGCAGGAGGGCGCGGCCGTGGGCGCCGTCGAACCGAAGGCACTGGCCAAGATCCGCGCTCTGCTGGCCAAAGCGGAGTCCACCGACTACCCCGAGGAGGCGGAGGCGCTGACGGCCAAGGCCCAGGATTTGATGACGCGGTATGCCATCGACGCCGCCGTGCTGCACGCGAAACGGGGTAGCAGCGTGGCCGAGGAGGTCCGGGGCAGGCGGGTGCACATCGATAGGCCATATCCCGACGCCAAGGTGCAGCTGCTCGACTCGGTGGCCCGGGCCAACACCGCGCGGGTGGTCTGGTTCGAACCCTTGGGCATGGCGAGCGTCGTCGGCCTGCCGACGGATCTCGACCTGGTGGAGCTGTTGTTCACCTCGCTGCTGGTGCAGGCCACCCGGGGCATGGCCGAGGCAGGGCGCGGCGGCGGCGACCGCGGTGGCCGTACCCGCTCGCGTGGATTTCGGCGGGCGTTCCTGTTGTCCTACGCGATGCGGATCGGCGAACGGCTCCAACGCAGCAGTGTCCAGGCGAACAAGGAGGCGTCCCGCACCTATGGCTCTGCCCTGGTGCCGCTGCTCCGCGAGCGGTCCGAGGCCGTGGAGGAGGTGTTCGCCGAGCTGTTTCCGGACACGGTGGTGAGGCAGAGCCGTCCGGTCGACCGGCAGGGGTGGTACGCCGGGCGTGCGGCGGCCGACCGCGCAGACCTCGGTGCCCGGCGCGACGAGCTCACCGGCAAGTGAACTCGCCGCTTGCGAGCGTCCGTCGGGCTGGCGGTGTCCGGCGGGTTCGACCTCAACGACACCCAGCGGAAACGGCACCCCCTGCTCGACGAATCGACCTGAGCTCGGCAGGCGGACAGGGCCGCGGCACCCCGGTGACGGTGACCTTCGGCAGCCCGAACTCCGTCCGGGTTGCCGTGTGTAGCCCGGCACTGGTGGCGGTGTGCTGCAAGGCTTCCTGGTCCGGCGGGCTCAGCGCGATGAGCTTCCTCGCGCCGCTGGCGCGGCCGAGTTGCGACGCCACGGACAGCAGCGCCGTGCCCACTCCGAGGCATCGCCATTCCGGCTCGACGTGCAGGGACAGCTGCACCGCTGCCGTCTCGTCGGTATACGGAATCAGCTGCGCGAATCCCATAATCTCCCTGCCGGCAACGGCGACAAGGGTGCGTCCCCGCGGCAAGCGTCACAAGCCGTTCCGCCCAGCCGCGCGGCAGCCGGTTGGAGCCGCCGCGGCGCAGTTCGAGCACCGTCGCCGCCATGAGCGCGCGGTGCATCTGGGTCACCGCGGCAGTGTTCGCCGGCCGCGCGGCGCGCACGACCACACCGATCAAGGAGGTGCTGGAAACGGCAGCCGGCAGATCCGGTCGGTGCCCGGCGGCTCCCAGCAGTGCGATGAGCGCGGGGACCCGCGCCAACTCGCCGTCGGTGAACGGCGCCCACCCCCGGCTCGCCACGACTTGCTCGCCGCCGGCCAGCGTGATCGTCGCCCGGTGCCCTCCTACCTGCAGGCGCACCGCACCCACCTCGCCCGCCGCGGACTCCGTCGCCTTCGCGGGCCGGCGCACCGAGTCGGCGTTCAGCACCACCCGCAGGGCCTCGTATGTCGTGCTGTTGCCGGAAAGGGCATCGGTGGCCGCGCGGAGCACCGCGGTCTGGGCGTCCACCAGATCGCCGACGGAGGCGGGAACGATGCCCAGACACCGGGCGCCCTGCGCCTCCACCAACCGCATCAGCTCGCCGTGACCCAGCGTGGCTGGAGCGCGCAGCACCAGCTCGTCGACGACGTCGGCCGCATCATCGAACGCGTCCGGTCCATCCGCTACGGGCAGCACCGCCACCCCGAGCAGGTTGCACCCGTGCTGCCCGAGGCGCGTGGCCAGCCTCGCCAGCGTGCCCGGCCGGTCAGCCAACCTGGCGCGTACCCGCCACGTCCGACCCGGCTGCGCGAACTCGTCCCATGTCATGGGCCACATCCTGCGGCCCGTCTGTTGCCGAGGCATCAGCCACACGTTTCCGCCGAGTAAGCAAGTCCTCTCAGCCGCACCGCGCTCGCGGTGTCCGGCCGAGGAAGGCGAGCAGCCGCTCACCCGCGGTGGCGGAGCGCGCCAGCTCGATCGGCTTGCCGAACCGGGCGGGCCGGTCCACATCACTGACCAGAAGAGGCCCCACCGCCCAGAGATCCTCGGCGAGGCGCGGCGGCAACGGCCGCGGTTGCCCGCACGCGGCGGCCAGGTCCCAGCCGTGCACTGCGATCTCCAGCGCCCCGGTACTCGCCAGCAGATCCGGAACGATGAGCTGGCCGCCCACCGAGATATCCACGGTGGGGGAGCGCGCAGTCCATGCGCCGAGCAGGGTGCAGGCGCGGGTGCGGATCCTTGCCGCGAGGTCGATGGACCGGTCAGCGTCGCGGCACGGCGCGAGGTCGACGTATCCCCGTGCCGCGGCATCGGTGAGCGCGGCGAGCGAGTCGTCCATGTGCCGCAACAGGTGGAGCACATTCCAATGCCGACACGGAGTGGGAGCGTCCAGCCGGTCGTCGGTGACCAGTTGCAGGCTGGCGCGGGTGTAGGCGACCGAGCGCTCCAGCAGGCCGAGCGCGTCGACGGGTCCGGGCGCCTGCTGCTCGATGGGCATCGGCCGCCCCTCAGGCGTCCACAGGGAGCGGACCTGCCGGCAGGCTCTGCGGCAATCCGAAGGTGCTGAACAGCGCGGTGTCGAAGAAGGCGGCGACGTGGTGGACACCGTCGGCGGTCAGGGTGAGCACCTGGAGGTGGAACGGCCGGAACTGCCCATCCTCGCCCCGCATGTACAGCCCGAACGCCGGCTGGCCGTTCGCCCAGGTGGGCAGCATCCGCATGTCGTGGCGTCCGCCCGGGCACTGCTGGGCGATGAGCCTGCCGATGGTCTCCGCGCCCCGGTACCACCCGTCGAACGGAGGCATCTCCCAGACCGCCTCGGTCGTCAGCAGCTCCACGATGGTGGCGACGTCTTTCTCCCAGAACGCGGTGACATAGCGCTCGAGTAGCTCTCGTTGCTGCGCCGAGACCGGTTCCATCACACTGTTCTCGCTGGGTGCCGCCTGCTCCAGCTGGGCGTGCGCACGCTGCAGGATGCTGTTCACCGCGGTGGTCGTCGTCTCCAGCGCCTCTGCCACCTCGGCGGCCTTCCACCTGAGCACATCGCGGAGGATGAGCACGGCTCGCTGCCGCGGGGGCAGGTGCTGCAGTGCCGCGATAAACGCCAAGCGGATGCCCTCCCGCGCCGCGACCGCCTCGCCAGGATCGGCGACCAGCGCGTCGGGCAAGGGTTCGAGCCAGGGAACTTCGAGTTGCTCGACGAGCGGGTCGTCGGGGTCGGAGCTCGCCGCGCCCAGCCCCGAGGGCAGTGGTCGCTTTCCGCGGCTCTGCAGGGCGGTCAGGCAGGTGTTCGTGGCAATCCGATACAGCCAGGTACGCACCGAGGATCGGCCCTCGAACCCGTGATAGGCCCGCCAGGCCCGCAGGTAGGTCTCCTGAACCAGGTCCTCCGCGTCATGCACGGAGCCCACCATTCGATAGTAGTGCGCAAGCAACTCGCGCCGGTACGGATCGGTCACCTCGGGAAAGTTGTCGACCACCTGCTGCGTCTGGCTCACGACCGAGTCCTCCTCATCGGATCCATCTGCGGACTGTTGCGCCGCACATCTGTACAGACCGCCAGTACCGCAGGAACTCATCGGCCCGGACGCGATGGCTTCCGTTGCGGCTTCCGGTCTTCATCGTGACCGACCTGGCCGAGGAGAGGAACCCGTCCGCCGCATCCCTTGACGATGATGACGTGTAAGCGTGTAATTGTTGCATGAACGAAATTCAGGGTTGGTTGGTCGGGCGGTTGCCCGGTGGCTGGTTCGAAGGCGAGCCCGAGGTCACCGTCGACCGCGAGGAAGTCATCGTCGTGGGACAGCTAGCAGCGCCGGGGGCCGAGGGCGAGGAGACCGTGCAGCGCGCCGCCGAACGCGGTCGGATCAGTCGATTCCGCGAGGAGACCCGGCGCGAGCGAATGCAGATCGCCGACGAGACGGAGCTTCGGTTCGGGCGCAAGGTGGCGTGGGGGGCGGCCTGCGGCGAGAGCCGGCAGGTCTTCACCAGCCTGTCGGTGCCGGTGATGACCCGCCTTCGGCAACCGGAGCGCCGCGTGCTGGACACGCTGGTCGACGCCGGCATCGCCCGGTCCCGTTCCGAGGCGCTGGCCTGGTGTGTCCGCTTGGTCGGCCAGCACCAGGATGAGTGGATCGAGCAGCTCCGGGCCGCGCTGGTCGCCGTGCACGAGGTGCGGGAAGCCGGACCGGCCGCGTAATCGCTCGGTGGCCAGTCCGTCAGCTCACTGCTGATCGGCCAGCCACGCGTTGACGCGGCGTTCGGCCTCCTCGGTCAGTGCGTGGAGCATGTCGCCGGTGCCGTAGGCGGAATCGCCCAGCACCTCGATCGGCTCATGTCGCTCGGCCACCGGCGC
>JAABUM010004155.1_pt1 | contig 16686 bp, 28 predicted proteins | sample 5559161 | NCBI WGS metagenome assembly JAABUM01 (sample SAMN10711868, study PRJNA513369) | rock metagenome | isolation source: Antarctica rocks | place: Antarctica: Victoria Land, Siegfried Peak nord | reverse complement strand
TCGGCTACTCCACCGGGGCCAACTGCGCCGTCGGCGTTGCTGTGCACCACCCCGGCACCTACACCGCCGCCGCCAGCCTCGCCGGGGACTACCCCAGCCGCCGGGGACACGGGCACGCTGCGGCCGGCGCGGACCTGATCGCAGCGCCCCGCTTCGTGCCGCCGCGGTGGCCGGCTCTGTACCTGATGAGCTCCCGGCAGGATCGTGCCAGCCTGGCTGGCTTGCGGGCCCTGCAGCGCGCCGCCGGAGGCGGTACGCCGGTCACCACCGTGCTGCTGCCGATTGCCGGGCACAACTGGCGGGTCTGGTTCGCCGCCAGCGTCCCCGCCTTTGACTGGCTCGCCGCCCGGCTGCCGGCGCCGCTCGCCGCACCTGCTATCGACCCCTTTAGCGTCCCCACTGGGCCGGGCTCAGCCATGGGGAGCTACCGGTCCGCCGTGGCGCCGGTCGCCGCCGTGGCCCGGTGACACCGACCTGCCGCCAAGCAGTGCCGCGCAGGGCAGCGCGCGCCGCCCCCGCCGCCCCCGCCGCCCCTGCCCCGCCGCCCCGCCGCCCGGCGACCGCCGGCCGGTAGGGCCTACCGATCCGCTCGGGCAACCCGGTGCCAGTAGGCGGCGGTAGCACTGCCCTGTCGCAGCACCGCGTCCTCGCGGGCAGCCGAGTCGGGCCAGAACTGCAGCAGGTAGGAGTCGATGACCCCGACAACCGTCGCGTCGGCGTCTTTGGCCTGGTCCATCCCGGTCGCGCTGTACCGCACCCGGTAGCGCCGCGCCGCCAGGTCAAGCGGACGGGGCCTGGCCACCCCACTGCACCAGCCGCGCGTCGGGGCCGACCGGGTGGAAACAGGCCTCCACAACGTCCTCCCACTCGTCGCCGACAGCCGGCGGCCCCGGGTGGGACTCGACCGCGAAGCCGACGTAGCCGGTGTGCAGACCGGGTGCCCAGAAACAGACACCCCGGCACCTGGGCGCCCAGCAACCCGTTTGCCTGACCCGCGACAGCTCGCCCGAAGTCATCAGCGTGATCGGCGCCGCTCTCGACGTACGCCTGCCCGTAGTGCACGAACAGAATCCCGGCGAACAGCGTCACCCCGGCGCGCACGACACCGACCATCGGACCGTTGTCACGGGCGGAGCCTGGACACGGGCGGAAGAGCCCCTGACTGCGACCATCTCACGCTGGATCCCCTCAGTGTCGGACCCTTCACCATGGCCGCCGGTTGCTGTGAGCACCATGTGAACGGCCGAGCACGGCCGGGTCCACCGCCAGCACCTGAAATGGACCCGGCCAGCCCAAAACACGCCCCCCGGTACCGGCCCAGTGCTGCCCGGCGCGTCCTGGGCGACGGCGGCGACGATGAACCGCCCGCTCCCGCAGCTCTGGTGGGTACTTCCTCGGTGCTGGCACGACTCCACACTTCCCGTGGAATCAGAGCCTCCACCACACCCAGGGCGATTCACCCTTCGCGTTGGAGAGTGATCGATCTTGGTGGGTGTGTTGTAGCGGGCTGAGGAGCCGGGGGGCCAAGGGCCGGCGCATGAACCCCAGCTACTGTCGGTAACGATGGTTGTGGAAGGCGGTCCAGCTGCGGGCGTTGGCTTCCGGCTCCGGCAGGTGCGGCAGGAGCTCGGTCTGGCCCTCGCCGACCTGCCGACCTTGACCGAAGGACAGTTCAGCGCTGCGGCGGTCGGCTCCTACGAGAGGGAGTTCCGCTGGCCCACGGTCGAACGCCTGGCCTTGCTGTGCAGCTATTACGGTGTGCCGCTGGTCGACGTACTGGCCGGTTGCCCGGCGCCGACCGGTCACCGGCGCGCAGTCATGGCAACGGTCAACGAGGCCGCAGACGTCAGATGACGGCCCCCGATGGAACAGGTCGTTGCAGCGCAGGGCTGTACTTGGCCGCAAGGTCGGAGTTGTTGCGCACGACGTCCAGCTCGTTCGCGGCGGTGACGTCCATGAAGGCTCGTAGTGCGCCCTGGTCGGGCCGGGCTCGAAGCTCCCGTGAACCGGTCCATGAACTCGACGACACGCTGGTCGAGCCCGGGGATAGACGCTGGCGCGATCTCAGCTGGCGTACAGGTAGACCAGCGCCTCTGCCTCTTCGCCGATCGCGTTCGCTAGCAGCGGTCGCTCAGCTAGCTCGAGCAGGGCAACGTCGAACCTGTCGGTGCCGTAGCAGGCGTGGCACATTCCGGCGAGCTGCACCTCTGGTGATGCACCCCAGGCGCTGAGCTGGTCTCGCACCCGGTGCAGATGCTCCAGCAGCGTGCCGCCGGGATGGGCGACCTCACTGCAACTACTTATCAGCAGCCGGCCGGGCCGCGACACCAGCCGAGGCGCTGGCGGTCACGACCGCGGTGCACAGCAGCCCGCTGACAGCAGCCGGCGGCATCCGGCCCTACCGGGTCGAGGCGATCCGGGTTTCCACCCGGACCCCGGGATATGCCTTCGCCACCCTCGACCCCACCAGCCCAGCGGCCGACGGCGCCGCTGTCGCGCTACGAGCCGCCCGCACCACAGGCGGACACCTGACCTGGCAAGTGTTCGACATCTGCAGCCTGCAGGTCGGCTGCACCGCTCCTCCCCTGGTCCGCAGCGACTTCGCACTGCACTGCTAAGTGCACGCAAGGTGGCGGCCTTGTAGGTGTCGATCAATGCCGCCAGGGCGGCGAGGAGGCGAACGTGACCGAACTCGCCGTGCTGTTGCACAGCCCGATGCTGGGGCCGCTGAGCTGGCGTCCGACCGCCGATGCACTGTCGGCCGCGGGACAGCCGGTGGCGGTACCTGACTTGCGGGCCGGGTTGACCCACCCTCCTACCTGCACTCCTATGTCAGCGCAGCAGCCAACGCCGTCGACCAGACCGGCAGCGGCACTGCGTTGCTGCTGGGACACAGCGCCTCCGGTCCGCTGCTGCCGGCGATCGCCCTAACAGCAGCGACGCCGATCTCCGGGTTGATCTACGTCGATGCCGCGCTGCCCTCCCCCCGGCCAGAGCTGGTTCGACACCGCGCCGTCCGAGCTCGGCGCGCACCTGCGCGGGCTGGCTCGCGACGGGCAGCTGCCCCCATGGAACGAGTGGTTTCCCAGCGGCGCCGTCGACGAGCTGGTCGCAGACCTGGACCTGCAACGACGCTTCCTCAAGGAGCTTCCCAACGTTCCGCTGTCCTATTTCGACGAAACACTGCCCAGTGCTGGCTGGCAGGGTCCGAGCGGCTACCTCCAACTCAGCCCGGTCTACAGCGGCCACGCCGCCCGTGCCGAGGAGGCGGGTGGCCGGTCCGGCATCTCGAGCCGGTGGACTTGTGCCTCACCTCCCCGCCGTACATGAGCTCAGGTGACCACCCCTAGAACCCGCTGTCCGCCTATCGCACCCGTGACGGCGACTACGAGAGGTACCTCGAGGAGCTGGGCAGGTGTGCGCAGCAGTCGCCGGTCTGCTGCGTCCGGCAGGCAGCTGGTGATCAATGCCGCGACGATCCGGACCGACAAGGTCGTGACGCCGCTCGCGTGGGACATCGCGCGCATCGCCGGGCAACACTTGATCCTCCAAGGTGGGACGTATCTGTGGTGGGACGAGCCGGCGCCGTGGGTCAGCGGGGACTACTGCCTGCGGTTCCAGAAGGCTGGCTAGCCCGCTGGGGCGGCTCCGGGCTGCTTGGTGCAGTTACGGCGCTGCGGCACCGGCTGGGGTGTCTGGGGCCAGTTCGCTGGCTGCCGGCCCGATCCGGCTCGGGACGAGATCGTCCGGGTGTGGTTGGGTGCCTGGCACGTCACGCATCCCGAACAGCGGGCTAAAGATCACCCATAGCACGGACAGGGATCCACCGGCGGCGGTGAGGTACAGCGTTGGACGCACCCCGATCAGGCTGGCGACCGCGCCGCCGGTGAGCGCACCCAGCGGCATGACGCCCCAGACGATGAACCGGGTGGAGGCGTTCATCCGGCCCAGCAGGTGCGCCGGGGTGACCGCCTGGCGGTAGGAGACCTGGGCGACGTTGTAGACCACACCCATCACCCCGGTGGCGAACCCGGACACCGCGATCAGCAGCACGCCGTAGCCGGGCGACGCCGACGGGCCGGCGAACAGGAATGGGATCACGACCAGCTCGGAAAGCCAGATGATGCGGGCGCTGCCCACCGCCCGGGTCAGCCGGGCGCAGACCCCGGCGCCGGCCAGGCCGCCAAGCGCTGACAGGGCGAACACCACGCCGACCACGCGGGGGGTGGCGTGCAGCACCCGGACCAAAAAGACGATTTCCAGGCTGCCCCACATGGCGCGGAAGAAGTTGCCGGTGGCGGTGCAGCCGACGACCTTCTTCAGGATCGGGTGGGCCAGCACGAAGCCGAGCCCCTCGGCGATCTCGGTTCGCAGCCGGATCCCGGCCACCCTGGTAGCCGGGGGGCTTCGGGGTCGGCGACCGCCGCGGTCGCCGCGGTGGAGACGGCGAAGCTGACCGCGTCGAGCAGCACGGCGTACGCCGCTCCCACAGCCGAGACCAGCAGACCGCCCAGCCCCGGCCCGGCGAACTCGGCGAAGGACTGGCTCGCACCGATCTTGCTGTTGCCCTCCACCAGCTGCTCGGTCGGGACCAGCACCGGCAGGTAGGACTGGTAGGCGACGTCGAAGAACACGGTCAGCACGCTGGTGGCGAACGCGACCGCGTAGAGCTGCCAGATCGTCAACACCCCCAGGACCTGGGCCAGCGGAACGGTGGCGATGACCAACGCCCGCAGCAGATCCGAGCAGACCAGCACCCGCTTCTTGCGCGCCCGGTCGACCAGCACTCCCGCCTGCAGGGCAACCAGCAGGAACGCCGCACTGCTGGCCGCGCTGAGCACCGCGACCTGAAACGTCGTGGCGTGCAAGCTGAGCGCGGCCAGCAGCGGAAGCGCCAGGAAGGTGACCTGCGAGCCGACCTCGCTCACCGCCTGGCCCGACCAGAGCAACATGAAGCCGCGGTGGCGCCAGAGCCCGGCCGCCGGCGGCCCGCTCACCCGCCCGCCCTCGGCCGGCCCGGATCAACTGCCGCATCGCCCACGCGGGTCATCGTGAGCGAGTGATTTACTTCTGTCAATGACTTATGAGGCTGGGTCCATGGCCGGAGCGGAACCCGCCCCGCGATGCCGGGTCGCCACCGACCAGGAAGTCAAAGCGCTCGCCTCCCCGCTGCGGCTGCGGATCCTGCGGGTGTGCCTGGGCGAGGCGCACACCAACCGACAGATCGCAGCAACCCTCGGGCACGACCCCGGGACGACGCTGCATCACGTCCGGCGTCTCGTCGACAACGGGTTCCTGTGCGCCCTGCCGGTACGTCGCGGCACCCGCGGCGCCCGCGAGATCCCCTACCTCGCCACCGGCAAGTCGTGGCAGCTCAGCACACCGGCGTCAGGGCGGGTGATGCTCGACGCGTTCCTCGACGAGATCGCCCATGTCCCTGCCACCGACATAGACAGCAGCCGTCTCGGCCTGCGCCTGCCTGCCCAGGACATGGACGAGTTCCGGGACCGGCTCCAAGCACTGCTCGACGAATACGCCCAGCGGCCCGACGACCCGGCCGCCCCGGCCTGGTCGGTGTTCCTCACGGTCCATCCCGACCCGAACCGGCCATGACCGTGCCCGGCTCTCGGGTAATAGCGCTGCCTGAACCGGGTAAGCGCACCGAGCGCACCGAGCGCACCGAGGCCCAGCTCCACCGGCCGTACCACCCAACAGAGTGCGGTCTTCGGCAGCCGTAGCGCGGAGTCAGCCCGCCTCCGTCAGCGCGTCAAGACGGGAACGTCCTCCGGCGGCATCCGGCAACCCTGGTGATCTTCAATTGGGCATGGCTGAATGGTCTTGCGGGACGCTGGACGATCCCACGAGCCCGGATCCGTTGCCGCTGTTCACTCCGCGTTCCTCGTTGGGACGGCGGCGCGGAATGATCCCATCGGTAGGTCCGCCCCGTCTCCGATGATGTGAGTAAGTCAGCGTGGTTGGGCTGCCTCTGTCACAGAGCCGGTCCTTGTGGGCGCGCACGACGTCCCAGCCGACAGCTGGACCCGCGGCGACGGGCGCACCACCCGGACCAGCTCCACCCGCCGGGAACGCATCCTGCCCGCCGCCGAACTGCGGGCCTTGCCCAAAGGCAGCGCCCTGCTGCTCGCCACCGGAACCCGCCCGGCGCTGCTCGCCCTGCTGCCCTGGTACGACGGGCCGCGGGCCGACGACCGGCATCAGCCGGCGCGGCTCCGCCGCCGGAGTCAGATGACCGACGACGCGGTGACCGCCCAGCTCGCCCGCCAGGCGCAGCAGCTCGACGACCTCGAACAAGCCGTCGCCGACCGCGGCTACCTTGATGCGCTGCGCGGCGCGGGCGTCGGCGAACGCACCATCGCCTACGAGCGGCAGACCTGGGTCCTGCTCGTAGCGCTCTACCCCGAGGATGTCCTGCGCTGGGCCGCACTCAAGATGAGCCTGCTCGACGACCCCGCCATCGTGCACCTCTACCGGAGGATGGACGAAGCGATCGACTGGGACCCCAGCGACCCACGGCTGGCCGGTATCGCGGCCGAGACCATCGCCGTCGCGCGCGTTGACCAGCCGAAACAGGACACTATCCACCTCGACCGCCGTCTTGCTAGGCTTCTCGAGGCCTACACCCGCACCGCACCCCCCTCCTGGGCACGCCTGCAGCAACTACTAAGCAAAGCCAAGCCGCCGACGGCAGTCTGAGTCAGAGCAGCTCGATCTCCAGCTCCCGGACGACGTCGGGGTCGGACAGCATCTCGACGACGACGACCCGGCCGTCGCGAACAAGCAGGTCGAACACGGCACGGACGTCCCCGCCCGGCGCCCAGACCAGCCCGGGTAGACCGTCGACAAGCGCAGGCTGCGCGGCCTGCGCCCGGCCGGAGAACACCAGCGCCACCGCCGCCGCACCCCATACCTCCCGGGCGAGCGTCGGCGCGCCCTGCGCCGCAGCGGCCGTCGCCGCCCGGACGGCGGCGGCGTCGGCCCGCAGCACCACGTCCGGGTCGAGCAAGATGAGCAGGTCGGCGAACTCCCCCTCGCGCGAGGCGGCGAGGAACGCCAGGACGACCTCCTGCGCGCGCCCCCGGTCAGTCGGCCCGGCTTCCCCGCCGGCCACCCGTCGCCGGGCCCGGCTGGCCAGCTGCCGAGTGGCGACGGGCGTGCGGTCAAGCACTTCGGCGACCTCGTCGAACGGCACCGCGAACAGGTCGTGCAGCACGAACGCGAGCCGCTCCGCGGGTGCCAGTGTGTCGAGCACGACGAGCAGCGCGCCGCCGACGGCGTCGGCGAGCACCGCGTCGCGCTCCGGGTCGCTGTCGGTGACCAGGCGACACACGTCGTCGTCGAGCGGCTCCTCGGCACGGGTCCGGCGTGCCTGCAGCAGCGTGAGGCAAACGCGGGCGACGATCGTGGTGAGCCAGCCGCCGAGGTTGACGACGTCGCTGCGGCCGGCGCGGCTGGCGCGCAGCCAAGCGTCCTGGACTGCGTCGTCGGCCTCCGTCGGCGACCCCAGCAGCCGAACGGCGACAGCGCGCAGTTGCGGGCGCTGCCGCACAAACTGCTCAGCGAGCTCCTCGTCCTGATTCACGTGTCACATCCCTGCGTCGGGGCCGGTCAAGAGGATGACCGGCGGCGGCCGCCGGATGTGACACCGACGGAAGGACCGGCTGTGCAGCCAAGGATGCAGAACCCCGCGATGCTCCTCCCAGGCGCGATGGACGCTGTCGTCGCGCTCACCCGCGCTGTACGCACCGGCGCAGTCCCGGACGCGACGCTCGAGCTGGTGCACCTGCGCGCCAGCCAGGTGAACGGGTGCAGCTCGTGCGTCGACGCCGGATCGCGTACGGCGAAGAAGGCGGGGGAAACCGACGAGCGGCTCTGGGCGGTCGCTGCGTGGCGGGACGCAATCTGCTACACGCCGGCGGAGCGGGCGGCACTGGCGCTTACCGAGGAGGTCACCCGTCTCAACGACCGCACCGACCCCGTCCCCGACGCGGTCTGGGACGAGGCAGCCCTGCACTACGACGAGAAGGCGCTCGCCGCGCTGGTTGTTCAGGTCGCGGTAACCAACGTCTTCAACCGGCTCAACGTGCCGACACGCCAGGTTCCGGAGCAGTGGGGCTGATCCAGGAGACGGCCGGAGCAGCGCCAGCGCCCGTTTGATGCGGGAGCCGCGTCTCACAAGCTGCTGCGCGGGCAGGACGGCGAGACGTGGGGCAACCAACGCCTCTGGTCGAGGGCGAGACCCAGAGCAGAGGCCGGAGCCGTCCCGCTCAGAACGCTCTACGGGACAGCGCAGACCCGCGCGAGGACGGCACCTGAGGGCACTTCGAGTTGAGTGACGCCGACCGTCCGACTGGTGTCGCCTATTGAAGAACGCCGAGTCTTCCGTCGCCCCGCGTCGCAGCTAAGCATGCGGTCAGCGGGGGTCCGACAGGCCGCTCGCGATGGCTTGAATGCGCAGCTGCCGAACCGGAAGGGAAGCATGTCGTGGTCGGCCCGTCGGGATGGACTACCGCTGTTGGTGCAGGAGGGCAGGGGTCAGAATGGCGTGCTGGAGATTCCCGCAAGCCGATCCGCCCACGGGCGCTGCAGGTCAGGTGCCCGCCCACCGATCCCCCTCGCGACCTGCCGAGGGTCGCTTCGCCTCGACGCATAGTCCGGCGAGGGCCGTCATTTGCGGACGTCCATCTCGGCCTGCATCTGCGGCGCGCTCGCTAGCTGCGTGGCGGCCCTCGGCCGAGGAGTACGCGATGTTGAACGCCCGGGCGAAATTCTGTCCCAGCTCGGCGTCCCGGTCCGTATCGAGCTCGGTCCGCGCGATCTGGCCGCCAACATGGCGACGGTTGCCCGGCGGCTGTCCGGCGGTAAGGCACCGGCGGCGCTGGACGGTCTGGCTGATGAGGTGGTGGCGCTGCTCGCGGCCGAGCAGCAGGCCATGCTCGGCGACGCGCGCACGCAGCGCGACGTGCGTATTGCCGACGTCGACTCGGTCGAGGATGCCGCGGCCGCGGCGACGGACGGCTGGGCGCGGATCAGCTGGGCGCGCCTGGGGGTCGAGGGCGAGGAGAGGCTCGCGCAGTCGGCGCTCACGGTCCGCTGCCTGCAGCGTCCGGACGGCTCGCTGCCGGAGAGCGAGGACGAGCCGGATCTGATCGCCTTGGTGGCTCGTTCCTACTGACCGTCGGTCCTTGTCGTCCCAGGCCTCCTCGAGACGGGCTCGGTATTCATCGATCAACCGTCACCGCAAGACGATCGTCTACCGGCGAACCGTCACGGGCAGGACGAGTGAGCGTGGGAGGGTTTGGGCTCACGGGCGAGGCCGGCGACGCTGTCGTCGTGATGTCCTCGGCGGCAGACAGCCAGCCCCGCGTTGAACCCGTTGTGGACCACCTACACGGGGTACCTAGCGGCGAAGTGCCGCCTTCACATCCGGCGATCATGCGCCGCGACGGCAGCCGACCCCGTCGTGTTCAGAGCCTGCTGCGGCTGCACGGTCAGGCGGCCGATGGAACCTTGTCGAGGAAGCCGAGCACGGTCTGGATCGTTCCCGCGATGTCCAGGACGGCCACGTCGAAGCCGACGATGGGGGCGGGTCCTTCGGCCGGGCCGAGCTCCCAGCTGAACCGGACCTGCTCGTGGTGGCCGTCGGCCGGTCCCGCGAGGCGGAAGGTGAAGCCGGGGAACTGGTTCTGCACTGCTTCGATGGTGGCCGCGATAGCGTGGCGTCCTTCGGCGACCGCCATCGGGTCGACGTAGCGGGCGTTGGTGGTGAAAAGCGCATCCACCGCGGCGCTACGGGCGGTGGGGTCGGTCTCGTTCCAGGTGTCGATGTAGCGCTGGGCGAGCTCGTCGAAGATGGTCATGGTGGTTGCCTCCTGGTCGGCGCGGCCGGTCGGTCCGGCTCGGGCAGGTCCCACCGTCGCGGGCACTGGCCCGGCCCGGCCCGTCCATGACCTGGCAGGTCATCGTCACGGCCTGCGGTTCGGTCCTACCGTGACTGTTGTGTCCACCACGACCGAGCCCGCTGGGTCGCTGATTCGCCGGTGGCGGCGGCGGCGCCGTCTGTCCCAGCTCGAGCTGTCCGAGCTGGCGGGGACCTCGGCCAGGCACCTGTCGTTCGTGGAGACCGGCCGGGCGACGCCGAGCCGGGAGATGGTGCTGCGGCTGGCGGACGCGCTGCGGGTCCCGTTGCGCGAGACCAACTTGATGCTGCTTGGGGCGGGCCTGGCTCCGGCCTACCCCGACGCCCGGGTCGACCTGGTCGCTCGCGGTGCGTTGCTGGACCTGCTCGACGGGGTGCTTGACGGTCACCTGCCCAACCCGGCATTGGTGCTGGACGCAGAGTTCGACGTGGTCGCCACCAACGCCGCGGTGGATCGCATGCTCGGCGCGCTGGTGGACCCCGAGCTGCTGGACCCGCCGCAACGTGGTCCGGGTGACGATGCACCCGCGCGGGTTGGCGCAGCGTCTGGAGAACCTGGGGCCGTGGCGGGCGCACCTGCTGCGCCAGGTCCGCCAGCACGCCGCCGCGGCGCCAAGCACGTCGCTGGACTCCCTGCTGGCAGAGGCCGAGGCGTTTCCGCACCCGGAGCACGACGCGTCCGAGGGGGGCGCGTTCGCGCTGCCGATGCTGTTGCGCGTCGGTGAGCAGACGCTGCGGTTGTTCAGCACCGTGGCCACGTTCGGCACTCCGCTGGACGTCGCGGTCAGCGAGCTGGCGATCGAGACGTTCCTGCCCGCTGACCCCGCCACCCGGCGTTGGTTGGCCGAATCGGCTACCTGACGACGAGCTGTCTCATGCCTGTCAGGTCATCGACTGGCCGCGCGCTCCCGGCGACGGTGGAGCAGTCCACCGACACCGACCGCGAAGGAGCGTCAGTGATGAGCATCGACATGCCAGACCACAGCGGCGAGATCATGACCCGACCGGCGAGCTACGCTATCGGCCTGCTGCACGAGGTGCAGCCAGGAGCCGAGCTTGCGGACTACCTCACCGGCATCGACGCCACCCTGCAGCCCTTCGGCGGCAGCTTCCTCGTCCACGGCGGCTCACCACAGGTCATGGAAGGGTCGCTGACCTGCGACCTCATCGTCATCGGGTTCCCGGACGCCGACGGCGCTCAGCGCTGGTACCACTGCCCGGCCTACCAGCAGCTGGCCGTTCTGCGTCGCACGTTCGCGCAGGGGTCGGTGATCCTCTGCCGAGGCGAGGACAGCGACCACCGGGCTCTCGACATCCTGACTCGGTCGGAGGTCAAGAGCTGATGGCCGGCTACGTGAGTGATGACGGCGCCCGCCTGATGTTTGACGATCTCGGCGCGGGCCAGCCGGTCGTGCTGCTGCACGGCTGGAGCCTGGACCGGACCTGTTGGGAGCACCAGGTACCCGCCCTACTGGCCGCGGGGCGGCGCTGCGTGGCCTACGACCGGCGCGGCCACGGCCGATCCGACGTGCCAGCGCTGGGCTATGACGCCGACACCCTCGCCGACGACCTCGCCGGGCTGATGGCCACCCTGGACCTGCGCGGAGCCACGTTGGTCTCGCACTCGATGGGGTCCGGCGAGATCATGCGCTACCTAGCCCGGCACGGCGACGACCGGGTTGCCAGGGTCGTGCTGCTCGCGCCCACCACCCCCATGCTGCTGAACACCGCCGAGCACCCGTTCGGGCTGACGACGGAGATGATCGACGGTGCGCTGACCGAGTTCGCCGCCGACCGGGCACAGTGGTTCGAGCAACGGCGCGATGACTACTTTGCCCTGGGGTCGGGAGGCGATCGGGTGTCGCTGGCCTTCGCCGAGCACACCATGCGGATCTGCCTGGCCACGCCGCCACACGTGCAGCTTGCCTGCCAGCGCAGCATGTTCAGCACCGACTTCCGCGCCGACGTCTCGGCCTGCACCGTGCCTACCCTGGTACTGCACGGGGATGCCGACGCCAGCGCGTTCCTGGACCTGACCGGTCGGCCCACCGCCGACCTGCTGCCCGACGGCGACCTGCGGGTCTACCCCGGTGCACCACACGGGCTGTACGCCACCCACGCGGCCGAGGTCAACGCCGACCTGCTCGCGTTCCTGGACAACTCGTGACCGGGTATGCGCTAGACCGGGCCGTCCGGCCGGTGGCCAGGACGGAACCCGGCCGGTTCGCCGTCGAACTCGACGACGCGTGGCGGCCGCTGGGGGGCGTGGTCAACGGCGGCTATTCGACCGCCGTGTGCCTTCGAGCACTCCTCGAGGTGGTAGGTGTACCCGATCCGCTGATCGTCTCGACGACCTTCCTCCGATCGGCGGTGCCTGGCCCCGCCGAGGTCGTCGTGGAGGAGGTAGGGCGGACGCGCCGCAACGTCACAGCACAGGCCCGACTGGTGCAGGACGGGATCGAGGTGGTACGCACGCTGGCCACCTGCACCAATCTCGGCGAGCCCGGCCCGGTCGACGCCCAGTCGACGGCGCCCAGACTTCCGGACCCAGCCGACTGCGTCGACCCCTACGCCGATCCACACCTGCTCGCCGGGGCGACGATGACCGACCGCATCCATGTTCGACACCCGGCGCTGCCGGGATGGGTACGCGGCGCGCCGACCGGACGAACCGAGGCGGAGTTCTGGATCGCCTTCGCCGAGCGTCAACCAGTAGTAACAGCGTCACGGCCATAGGATCACTGCGCGCCCGCCGGGGTCGCCGTCCCAATTGACCGTCGCCATCCGCTGGCGGGACGGGCGATGCCGTCCGGGGATGTTCTTCGACTTGGCGCAGGTGAACGTCTCACGTCTGCTCGCCCCGCTCGAGTCCCCGCAGCTGGCACCGTTCATGGCGGCGCTGGACGAGGTCAACGCTGAGGGCGACGCGGCATCGGGCTTCCTGTGGCGGCTGCAGACCGAGGACGGGAACGCCACCGCGGTGAAGGCCTTCGGCTGGGATATCGCGGGGAGCCACGGCGTGATCGTCAACCTGACCACCTGGCAGTCGGTGGAGGCGCTGGCCGGCTTCGTCTTCTCCGGGCGGCACCTGGAGATTATGCGGCAACGCCGGCGGTGGTTCCACCAGGCTGCCGAGGCCACCACGGCCATGTGGTGGGTGCCACGCGGACACCGACCGACAACCGACGAGGCCGAGGACCGGGTGCGGCAGCTGCGCGATACGGGCCTTCCGCCGACAGCTTCACGTTCCGCAAGCCGTTTCCGGCCCCAGGGCAGACAGCCGCGGACGTGCACTCCCGCCGGCTGCTGGGGCGGCGACCGGGCTGCACCCCGACGCGACCTAGCGTGTGAGGCAGTCAAGATGGCTGTCTCGGCCCGCGGCGGTGCCGGGCAGATCCGCGGGGTCGTCTTGCACACCGACCGCGGGTCGACCTACACCGCAAGCGACTTCATCCCGGCTCGGCCGGCAGCTCGAAATCATCCAGTCGATGGGCCGGTGGGGTCGTGCTTCGATAATGCCGCCGCCGAGGCGTTCTTCTCCAGCCTGGAATGAGAGGTGCTGTCCGGGCACGAGTTTGCCACCACTGGACAGGCCCAAGCCGTGGTGATCGACTGGTGCTACGGCTGCTACAACCATCGGCGACGCCACAGCGCCGCCGCCGGACAGTCACCGATCAACTACGAGCAAGCCGCACTCGACCAACAAGCGGCCTAAGGAACCCTCCACGACCTTGGGGGAACCAGACACGCCCGCCGGGTGCGCTGAGGCCAATACCCTCACGTCTGGTGGTGGATCAGTCGTAAGACGCGGCTTGCTGCAAGGGGCGACGCACACCCCTACCGTCATGAGGCGTCCGGTAGCCGGTCCGCACGAAAACACTGTGGCCCTCGCATTCCTGTCAAGGCGACGTGGCCGCGTGGGCGCTGGAGTTGTGGGCGCTGGAGGTGCGGACGCGTTCGGCGTACCTGCCCGGGGTGGTGCCCAGGACGCGGCGGAAGTCCTCGCTCAGGTGGGACTGGTCGTACCAGCCAAGTCCCAGGGCGATGTCAGTCAGGTCGGCGCTCGGGTGCTGTTCGAGCTGGAGGGCGGCTGCCTGCAGCCGGTAGCGCAGCAGCACCCACTTGGGGCTGACCCCGACCAGGCGCGCAAGCGCCGCTGCAGCGTGCGTGGGGACCACCCGACCGACGCGGCGACATCGGAGATGTGCACCGCGGGCTGGGCGGCCAAGTGTCTTGTGAGCGCGCACCTGCAGATAGCCGCCGGTGCCACCCTGCGTGAGGAGGTGTCCACGTTCGTCACCGGTGACCGGTTCGGCTCGATCGTCGACCCCTTCGGTCAGCGCTGGGCGGTGCTGACCCGGGTGGAGGACGTCAGCCCGAGCGAGGTCGAGCGCCGCCTCGCCGGCTGGGGGCCGCTGAAGGCATCGCCGGGTGAGCGCTTCGGGCAGACGGCGACCCCCGATGCAAGAACAAACGGCCCAGCTGCTGACAGCAAGGGTGCGCCGCGGGACTCCGCAACACCCTCACCTTCGCCGCTGAAGATCCCGAGGACCACCGGTCGAGCCGTGCGCGCACCGTCCGGGACGCCGCCGGGAGGTACCGCTCAGATTCCCCTCCCCGAGACGGCACACCAAACCAGTCCTACGCGACACCACCACCGCCACCTGCTTCTCGCCGTGAACGCCCCATCGCAGGGAGTGGACCTACTGGTGCCGGCGGGGGGTTCCCCCTCGCGCACCGGCCGGGCCTGACCCGTCACCGGCTGACGGTCCGGGGGCGCACGGCTGAGGATCGTCGGCTGGTACTGCCGGGGGACGCGAAGTCAACGGGCATCGGGTTGGTGTGTGCGGCCCGGGCCGGTTTCGAGGTCGAGGAGCAGCTGTTTGGCGTGGGTGCCGCCGGCGTAGCCGCCGGGGCTGCGGTCGGAGCGGATGACCCGGTGGCAGGGCAGCAGGAGACAGACCGGGTTGCTGCCGAGTGCTCCGCCGACGGCTCGGCTGGCGCGCGGTGATCCGATGGCGCGGGCGAGGTGCCCGTAGTTGGTGGTGGTGCCGTAAGGGATGTGTCGCAAGCCGGCCAGGACGCGCCGCGCGAACGGTGCGGCGAGGGTCAGCGAGACGGGCAGGTCGAGCTCGCGGCGGGTGCCGGCGAGGTAGTCGTCCAGGGCGCGTCGCACCCCCTCGAGGCTGGCCGGGAGGCGCAGCACCCGGGGAGACACCCGCGCGGCGAGCCGGGCGGTGACGCTCTCCTCGGTGTCGTAGGAGCAGGCGAGTACGGTCCCTGCCGGGTCGACGGCCAGCACCAGCTGACCAACGGGTGTGTCGTGCAGCGCGTACGCCACGTCCGGGGGTGGTAGCCCCGGAAGCGCCGCCTCGGTGGTGAAGGCGCACAGTCGGGTCTCGAGTTCGCTCATCGGGTCTCCGCTCGTGTCACGCAAAGTTCTGTCGTCCGCAAGGCCGCGAGGGCGTCGCTGACCAGCCGGCGGCTGGCCGCTGCCGTGGTGCCGAGCGCGCGGGCGACGTCGGTGTGCGGCAAGTCCATGACGTAGTGCAGGGCGAGCGCGGTCCGCTGCCGTGCGGGTAGGGCGCGCACGGCCGTCCACAGCTCGTTGTCGTACGGCGGCGGCGACGGTGCGGGGTGCTCGGGCAGCTGTTCGACCGGGACGGGGTGCCGGGCGCGGGAGCGGTGGCTGTCGGTGGCGGCGCGGGAGGTGATGGTTAGCAGCAGCCAGCCGCGCAGGTTGCTGGCGTCGCTCAGCGTCGGGTAAGCCGCGCACGCCTGCGCCCAGGCCTGCTGCGCGACGTCCGGCCCGTCCTGCGGGCCCGGCGAGCGCGGCGGCGAGGCGCCCGACGTCGCGCCATTGGGTGTCGACTAGCGACTGAAACGGCGTCAGCACCACAACAGGACAACGTGCCAGGTGCCTGAGGTGTGAGGCCAGGCAACCGCGCGGCACTCTCCCGGCTAACGCACACTCACAGCCAGTGGCAGCCGGCGCGTTGTACCTGCATGAGCACCTTGCTGCGCGTGTCCGCCCTGCCCGCCGCCGACCTCGACCGCATCCGCGCGGCTGGGGTCGACGACTTCGGCAATCCGCTGGTGATCTCGGTCAACCAGGAGGAAGGAGGCACACCGCTGCGCTGCTGCCTGCGTGGGGCCGCTGTAGGCGAGCGGGTGGCCCTGCTCGCCTGGCGGCGCGCCGCGCTGCCCGGGCCGTACGCCGAGGTCGGGCCGGTGTTCGTGCACGCCGAGTCCTGCCCCGGCTGGACCGGCCACGGCTATCTGGGGGGCTTCCGCCACCGCCGGCAGCTGCTGCGCGCTGACGTCGCCTATGTCCACAGCCGCAACGTCCTCGCCGGCTGCTACATGTTCCACGTCGCCAAAGCCAGCTGACGTTCCCGGTTGACCCCCGCCCGCGACTTCCCCGACCCGGTCCAAATACCACGACAGCCCTGCCGCGCTGCACGCCAAGCCCGATCCAGAGCCCACCCGCGCCGACCTCAAGAACGGGCCGCTGGCGCACCTGCCGTCCGGTAGGTGCCCCAGCGGCCCGTTCTTCAGGTCGGCGATGACCTGCTCGACGATCGCGTGAGCGCGGTGGGCCTTTTCGGCTTCGAGCATCGGTAGCGGGCTGTTGGTGAACACGGCGGTGCGCCACGAGGCGCTGATGTTCCGAGTGGAGGTGAGAGGACTCCGCGGCTGGCCTGTCGTGGCAGGTCGGTGAAGCTGGCGGCAGCCTGACTCGGGAGACG
>JAABUM010004153.1_pt1 | contig 16694 bp, 16 predicted proteins | sample 5559161 | NCBI WGS metagenome assembly JAABUM01 (sample SAMN10711868, study PRJNA513369) | rock metagenome | isolation source: Antarctica rocks | place: Antarctica: Victoria Land, Siegfried Peak nord | reverse complement strand
TCAGATGCGCGACGCTGAACCGGATGACGCACTTGGGAATGCCCGACAGCTATGCTGCATAAGCGATGGTTGAGTTCAATTGTGGAAGAGGCTACGCTCATTTTCCATTTATGCAACAAAGTCATTCCTATCTACAACTTATCATTGTAGAGAAATCCAACATCTGTTTTTATCTGCTACCGCCGCTGCCGAAGAGTGCGGTGTTGGTGCGCTTGACGGCTTCGGCACGCTATCGGGCGGCTCGAATGACTTATGGGATGGCGGTTTCGGATTAAAGCAGCTTCTTAAATTCTTCAACTGTGAGACCCGCATCCCGAACAATGCCGCCCATCGTGAACGCATTAACAGGATTATGGCGCGGAATAGTCACGATGCGAACGCCGTTTGACATGACGATAGGTTTGCCTTGACGGGCAATGTAGAAGCCTGCTTTCTCTAAAGCCCTGACCGCTTCGAGATGGTTGATGCCCGGAATACTCGGCATAACTATACGGCGATTTCCACTTCCCGCACATCAGCATCCCGGAAAGATTCTTCAATGACCGATAAATACTCCTGAATGGCATCCTGGATGTTTTCGAGAGCCTCTTCTTCGGTTTCGCCCTGTGACCAACATCCGGGTAATGCCGGACATGATACGCTGATACCCTCATCGGATTTCTGCAATACGATTTTGTATTTCATATCCCTTAGCCTCCAGCCTGAATTATGCCGCGAATGCGAAAAGGAGCCATCCAACGTTTATTTTCACCGGCGACGAATGTGCTTTGTGCTGCCGCCGCTGCCGAAGAGTGTGGTATTGGTGCGCTTGACGGCTTCGTTGGCGCTGACGATTTGCAGCGGCACTGTGGCTTCGCGCGTGGCGGGCGGAAAGCAGGCTTCGTTGTTGCAGCTTTGGTAGCGCAGGCGCACGCGCAAGTCCGCCGCGCTCGAACTGTAGCCCGCTGGCACTGTGACGTTGAAACGCATCACGGCGCGATTTTCGTAAACCGCGAGTTGCTCGTCCGAGAAACTAAAGCGGCGAACGGTGGCGCGCGGGTAAACGACGGGGGAAACGCGTATGCCACCGGGCGCTTCGATTTTGAGAATCGTCGGCACAGCGTATTTGCCGAGCGGACGATTGCCGTTGACGTGATAGCCGTCTGGAATGTCAACGACGATTGCCGCCTGCACCGTGCGCCCGCGCTGCGCTTTGTCTGTGGCGAAGAAACCGTTGATTCCCAAGTTGGCTTGCAACGCCGTTAATGTGGGCGCTGTAGCGGTGGTTGCCGAAAGATTCGCGGGAACGACGAAGGAAAGCGCGGCGACGATGGCGAACATGAGCAATCGAACCGCCGCCGGATTTTGTTTGATTGAAGAAAATAATTTCATTTTGAAATTTCTGCTTTCGGTAAAATAATTGCTTACTGAAACTCGCGGCGCGCTTATTGGATTGTATGAAGCGTCGCTTGCGTGGTCGGGTTGTCTGTTGTGCGCGCCGCGAGTTGCCCGCAGGCGGCGTAGATGTCGCGCCCGCGCGGGCGACGCACAAAGGCTTGAACGCCTTTTGATTCGAGAATGCTTTTGAAGCTTTCAACCTGCTCAATCGGCGAAGCATTGTAGGGCAGCGGGTCGGCGGCGTTGTGCGGAATCAAATTCACTTTCGCGCGTTGCAATCCATGACGGTTAAGTAGGTTTGCCAACTGCCGCGCGTGTTCATCGGAATCATTTACGTTGTCGAGCATGACGTATTCAAAAGTAAAACGCTCGCCCGGCTTGAGCGACTGCTGAAAAACCTTGCAGGCGTCGAGAAGTTGATCGAGCGGCCAACGCTTGTTGATCGGCATGAGCTTGTCGCGCAGTTCGTTTGTCGGAGCCGAAAGCGAAACGGCGAGATGCGGGCGGTCTGGAATCCCTGCGAGTTCGAGTATGCGCGGCACGATGCCTGCGGTGGAAACCGTGACGCGATTGGGAACGATAAAAAGCCCTGTCGGTTCAGCCATAATGCGCAGAGCCTTCATCAGCGAATCAAAGGCAAGCATCGGTTCGCCCGCGCCCATCGCGACGAGATTCGTGCCGCGCGGCGTCTCTGTGCCTTCGCCGTATGCGTCGTTGAGCGCAACGATAATCTGTTCGACGATCTCGCCCGCCGTCAACGAGCGCAGCAGTCCGAGTTTCGCCGTCAAACAAAAATCGCATTGCAGCGGGCAGCCCGATTGCGACGAGAAACAGATTGTGTCGCGCCGCTCTTCCGGGATAAAGACTGTCTCAACCGGAAGATTGTCATGCGTCTTCATTAAATAACGCCGCGTGCCGTCGGATGAAATGTAACGCGATTCGATTGAGAGCGTTGAAGTGACAGAAATTTCCGCCAGTTGCCCGCGCAACTCTTTTGATAGTTCCGTGAGTTTGCTGAAGTCCAACTGCCTGCGCTTGTGCAGAGCGGAAAAGATTTGTTGCCCGCGATAAGCAGGTTCGTTCATCTTAACGACAAATGCCGTCAACTCGTCTGGAGACAGTCCGGTTAGCTGCGTTTCTCGATTCATTACTGATCTATTTTACCATTGCGCACGGCTTAAGCCACAGTTCAGAATCGCCCGCGTCATTCGAGCGATCAGGACAAGTTGTGTTTCGACGAATCACAGCCTATAACAGAAGCCTTCGCCCGTTCAAAAATTTGCTTCGATTGAAAGAAGGAAGACAATGAGAAAAAATAAATTCATCATGCTTTGTTCGTTGCTGGCGTTGGTGCTCGCCACCGTTCGTTTCGCGCCCGCCGCGAAAGCTAATCACAGATTGCAACAAGGTCAAACGACGGCGGCGAAGCCCGCCAAAGCGCCGACGCCATCGGAAACTTTGCTGCGCGCATGGAGCAATGTCAGCAAGCGTTTGATAGATATGGCGGAAGATTTTCCGCAGGACAAGTATGGCTTTCGCCCGACGCCGGAAGTGCGTTCCTTCGGGCAGGTTCTTTTGCACATCGCAGGCTCCAACTATTTTTATTTGAGCCGCGTGCGCGGCACGAAGGGCGCAGACGAAGACTTATCCGCCGATAAATACAAAACAAAAGCGGAGATCGTCGCGGCGCTCAAAAAATCGTTTGCCGACGGCGCAGAGCTAATCAAACAAACGGGCGATGCGGGCGTGATGAATAACTTCGGCACGTGGCTGCAGGCCGTCGAACATTCCGGCGAACACTTCGGACAACTCGTCGTTTACTTTCGCCTCAACGGAATCGTCCCGCCCACCTCGAGGCCGCGCCCGAAAGCGTAGAAAGATAGAAGTCAGAAGATAGAAGTCAGAAATCAGGAGGCAGAATGAAGAAAAGTTTAGCGAAGCGCGTTTTGATGTCATGCGCCTTCATATTTCAATTCTTATTCTGACTCCTGATTTCTGACTCCTGAATACTCGCCTTTCATGTTTCCCGAAACGGATTTCATAGTTGTCGGCAGCGGCATTGCGGGCTTGCGCGCGGCGCTGGAAATTGCGCGCGCGGGCGGGCGCGTGACGGTGCTGACGAAGGATCGCACGGATGAGTCGAACACGGAGTATGCGCAGGGCGGCGTGGCGGTGGCGCTCTCGGATACGGATGAAGTGTCTTTGCATGAGGAAGATACTTTGCAGGCGGGCGCGGGGTTGTGCGATGAAGCGGCGGTGCGCGTGCTGGTGGAAGACGGGCCGCGTTACATAGAGGAATTGATCGAGTGGGGAACTGAATTTGACCGCGAGGAAGGCCGCCTTGTTTTTACGCAGGAAGCGGCGCACTCGCGTCGCCGCATACTTCACGCGCATGGCGATTCGACGGGGCGCGAAATCGTGCGCGCGTTGATCGCACGCGCATCCGTCGAACCGCGCATTGCGTTTCTCGCGCACGCCGCAACAGAGTCTTTGATTGTTGCCGACGGGCGTTGCTGCGGCGTGCGCTATCTCGATCCGTTGGTGCGCGCGCCGCGTACACTATTTGCCCGCGCGGTGGTGTTAGCATCGGGCGGCGCGGGACAGCTTTTCCTGCACACGACGAATCCTGCGGTGGCGACGGGCGACGGCATGGCGATGGCTTACGAAGCGGGCGCGGAGCTTGCTGATCTGGAGTTTGTGCAATTTCATCCGACGGCGCTAAGCATCGAGGGAGCGCCGCGTTTTCTTCTTTCCGAGGCGATGCGCGGCGAAGGCGGCGTGCTGCGCAACGAAGACGGCGAGCGCTTTATGTTCGATTACCACGAACGCGGAGAGCTTGCGCCGCGCGATGTCGTGAGCCGCTCGATTGTCGCGGAGATGAAGCGAACGGCGAGCCGCAAAGTTTATCTGGACATGACGGCGCTCGATGCGGCGTTCATCAAAAATCGTTTCCCGAAAATCTATGAAACGTGCGAGCGCTACGAATTGGATATACGGACGGACATGCTGCCGGTTTCGCCTGCCGCGCATTATTGCATGGGCGGCGTGCGCACGGATTTGGAAGGGCGTTCGACGCTCGCGGGGCTTTACGCGGCAGGCGAAGTGGCCTGTACGGGCGTACACGGCGCGAATCGCCTGGCATCGAATTCTTTGCTCGAAGGCTTGGTGTTCGGAGCGCGCGTAGGGCACGCCGCTGCGATGGATTGTATGGCTGCGAATGCAAAGTGGAATCGCAATGCGGTGCTCGATTCAAGCATCGCTTCGGATGCTACGGTTACGGATGTTCGTCGGCATGGAGAGGTTGCTGTGGCGGTGCGCAAGCGCGTGCGGCGTTTGATGTGGGAGCGAGTCGGCATTTTGCGTTCGCCGGAATCACTGCAACGCGCCCTGCAAGAGCTCGGGCAAATATCCCGCGCGCCGCTCGGCACTGCGTCTAGAAGTTTTCTCACGCTCGCAACGCTCGTCGCGCGCGCCGCCCTTTGGCGCGAAGAATCACGCGGCGCGCACTTTCGCACAGACTATCCCGAACGCAATGATGAGCGTTGGCGTGTGCATTCGATTATGAGCGAACATGATGCGCAAATTGCCGCAAGCGAAATGATAGATTTTTCAGCGAAGCGCAATGTTTAATCGCGGTGTCGTCGAAGACGCATTAATTGATAAGCGGATTTGTCGTACGCCCTTAGAAACCCCACGCGAGCGCTACTCCATAATCGCGCGCCTGCCTGTCGTAGTGTGGAGTAATCATCGGAAACGACTTCGAGCGCAATACATTATTAACTTCTTTGTCGGCGGATGAAGCATTTTGTGGATTGTGGTGCTTGCGGTAAACGTAGTGGCCGACGCCGTAGCCGATAGCGCCGCCGACAAGCGAATCGCTCAGATAATGATTGCGCCCCGTATAGCGCGCAATGCTCACCGCCGTCGCCAGACCGTAGGCACCGAACCGCACCAGCGGACGATCCTTATACTCATCCGCAACCACACTCGCGATTGACCATACTCCGGCAGCGTGCCCTGAAGGAAACGATGTGCCGCCATGAAAGAACCTGCCGCGCGAATTGTTGTACAGCGGACGCAGGCGCTGTGTTATTCCCTTGAGCGTCACGGAAACAATGCTGGCGTCGATCAGCGCCTCGGCAGCGAGCAATCCTGTTTCGCGCGCGCGCGCATCGTGGCGCGCGAGCCCGATCAAATAAAATGCGCTCACAATGCCGGTCGAACCGTAACCGCTGCCCGGATAAGAAACGGCGTGGCTTACGCTAATCAGCTTTTGTTTATCCCTGACCGCAAACGCCGTGCGGCTGTCTGTGGCGATCAGCGCCGCCGATGAAACACCGAGCGGCACGAGCCACGCCGCATCTGCGCGGCGAATGTGCAGCGGCGCAGTCCATATCGCTGCTTGATCGCGCAGGATGTTTTTGAATAACTGTCTTTCAAGTGGTGCCGTCTTTGCGCGTGGCACAGATGAGGACGGCGACGCCGCGGGCACAACTGCCTTCGGAGTCGGCTGTGGTGCTTGCGCAAACACGCCCGCCGTAAGGATGGGCATGATAGTAAACAGCCATAAGATACGGCGAAGCGCGAGGAGCGAGGAATTCATAATCGAAGATGTGCTTCCTTAGTTTGTAGAAATTTGCGACAGGAAAAATTAGTCGGAGCGTGTAAACGTTCGTTGCCAAACATTGCCGGAACGCTTTTGACTTTCAGCACTATATCCGACTACAACATAAATTGTACACAGGCAAATTTACCGGACATTATAAGGCAAAAAAGCTGTTCGTCTTTTATTTTGCATAACATGATGTCGAACGAATGATAATCTGACCGTCGGGGATAATTACGCATGGCCGAATTCAAACAGTTGCATGATTGGACGCTCACGCCGCGCGAGGCCGTCGAGTTGCAGAAGGAGTTGCGCGCGGAAGTTCAGGTTGCGCCGCTTGCCCGTTCGATAAAGACGATTGCGGGCGCGGACATTTCCTTTAATAAATTTTCAAAGACGGTTTACGCAGGGCTTGTCGTGCTCGCCTTGCCGACGCTCGAAGTGATTGAAGAAGTCTGCGTGGTGAGCGAGACGGCTTTTCCGTATGTGCCGGGCTTGCTGTCGTTTCGTGAAGCGCCGTCGGTTTTGGAAGCGTGGGCGAAATTAAAAACAGAGCCGGACGCGGTGATGTTCGACGGGCACGGGATTGCTCATCCGCGCCGCGTAGGGATCGCTTCGCACGTCGGATTAATCATCGAGCGCCCGACGCTTGGCTGCGCAAAATCCGTGCTCGTCGGAAAGTATGAAGAGCCGGAAAGGGAACGCGGCGCGTGGACAGCGATGATAGATAAGGGCGAAACAATCGGCGCGGCGCTGCGCACGAAAACGAACGTGCAGCCGATCTTCGTTTCCGTCGGCCACCTGATTGACCTCGCGGGCGCAATCGACCTGACACTCCAATGCGACGGCGGCTATCGCCAACCCGAACCCACACGCCGCGCCCATCATTTAGTCAACGCGCTGCGACGCGGCGAACGTGAGCCGACATAAATCAATCGTTGCCGGAGCGTGGGCAATGAAAGAAATTTTAATGCGCTTCTATTGACAAGAAAAAAGTTCTTGACAAATGCCCACCCCCCTTTAATATTCTCCGCCGCATCGCTGTTACGGTTCACGGGAGTGCCACTCACGCTCTGACGCTTCCACAATCTTTAACTCACTAACCCGAAATACAATGTGTGCAGTTCTCCCATGTCTTGCTGCTCCCCTCTCATCAGAGCCTTATCGCTCCGAAAGTCACAGGCGCGTCATCTCACGGAAACACTGCACTTTCTTTCAACCTCTACAACCTGCCTTAAGGAGAAAACACGATGCAAAAATTAAAGAAAACCGTGAAGGTATTGGTCATCACCGTTTTGGTGACAGTGCTTTCAAACTTCGTCGCAATGCCCGTTCAAGCCCGTCTGGAGTACTATTCCACAGCTAAAGATGGAAGTTTCTGCGCGCACCATTATGATAACTACACGGGGGCATAGGATTATGATTTGTGCTGGGATAAAAGCAGCAATGGATATGCGTTTATCGACGTGACGCAAGGTCCTATTTAATAACCCGACAGGCAAGGCGAAAATTGCAAGCGGCAACTCTCAGGATAGGCGTGACAGCTTTTGGTTGTGAACAGCTTTTCAAGCAGCCTGTAATTTGCGGTTTCCGTATATTCAAAAAGTAGCCTTGCCTCTCGTCTCTGAAACATTGGCGCGACTCAAACGCGGTTTTATGACTTCGTTTGAGTTGCGCCGGTAGTTTTAACTTTATCGGGTCAAAGACGCTGGTAGAAAACTCACTGCACACGGGGATTTGATTAAGCGATAAACTACTAATTTTATATGCTTTTAACCGCACAATGAGGAACAGGCAATGCAGAAACTCGTATCAATTTTATTACTACTATTTTTACTTGCACCGTCTTACGAAAGCCAAACTATCAAAACCTCTCCGAATGATGATTCTATGCTTTTGGCGGAAAAGGGGATGTTGCTTTCTGATTTGCAAGTTCTCGATACCAAATCCGTAAAGCTAGATAATGGATTAGCGCAGGCGGTCGCAAAAGCTGAAATTGCTGCCGCTTTGTGGAGTCTCAATAACGAGCGGGCAAAAGTGTTATTGCGCGACGCTTATAAATTGACTCTGCCTGATGAAGCGCAAAATAAAAGCCGCGATGTTCCGGTCGGTGCGCCACCCACACCATCGGGCAAAGAAGAAGTTAATCGGAACTTAGTGCGCAGCCGTATACTTGAAATTGCCGGACGAGATAAATCTCTTGCAAACGAGCTAATCGCTCTCGGCACGCAGCGATTAGGAAGACAAGAAGAAATCTTTATGTATGAAAGCCTTGTTTCCAAATCAATTGCCGATGGCGACAATCAAGCGGCCGGTGGCTATATTCTTAAGGCAATCGACGCTGAACCGACGCTGATGAACGCCGGAAACCTTATTCTCGATATTGCGATGCAGGACAGAAAGGCGGCTGATAAACTGATTATCGAGTACATCGGGCGGTTACGCACAATCACACTCTCACAGACGAACGGTAGCGCATGGCGAGTGTATTTCATGGTGGAAAATCTAATGTTTCCCGGCAGAAGAATTATGATGATGCGGAAGGTTCTTTCACACAGCGATCCCAATCAACGAATACCACCGGCAGGCGAGGCCGCTATCAAAACAGGCATGAGCTATCTCATCGAAAGCATGAGCAGTCTCGAACAGCGCGAGCCGGGCAGCGCACTGGGGCTTCGAGACGTGCTACTGCCTTTATGGTTACCATTAAAGCAATACACGCCGGAGTTGACAGGCTCATTTTTAGAGTTGGAGAAATTAAGCAGAAGACCCGGCCAAGATGCTTCGCTGCCACAAAGAAAAAACGAGCAAGCGGATAAATCGAATGCGAATTACGAAAAGCGCGTCAAGGAAGCACTCGACAGCGACAGGCCGGATGATTTGACGATTAACTTTGCCATCAGTCGCGGAGATTTCGATAGCGCGCGCAAGTTAATTGATAAGCTGCCGGACTCTGCGCAAAAGACGCAGTTCATCGAAGACGTAAACATGCGCGAAGCGATGAGTTTAGCCACAAAGGGCGACACGCTGGGCGCAGAATCGCTGGCTGAAAAGTTAAGTAAAGCCGTGTCTATGCTGCAAGTGTATCCGCTTATCATTAACAAGTGCGCGGCGAAAAAAGATACTCAGTGTACGACGGTGGCGTTTTATCAGGCACTGCGCCAACTAAAGAAATCAGATGCCACGCCGAACGCCCCGCCCGCAGGCATTCCGGCATCCGTTGTGCCGACAAGCAAAGAGTTCGATCCGGTGCTGTCGAGCTTAAGCAAACTCGCCAAGGCGGTTGCGCCCGTCAGCGATGAGTTTGCGCTCGAAGCCTTGGATGAAATGGTGCAGGCGGCAAATCGCAGCGAGTTGGATACGAGTCAGGGACGCACAGGGTTTGACGCGGATGTGTTCAAACTGCTGGCGGCGAAAAACGAATTGCGCGCGCAGCAGGCGGCGCTGAATCTGAAGGATGAATTGCGGCAGATCGTCGCGCGCGCAAGTATCGCTCAATGGAAGGCAAAAGAATTGACGGACAAAGCAAAGGCCATCGAAAAAAGAAAGGCCGAAGCAAATAAAGCCCGAGCAACGAAAGCTACCGCAAGCAAATAATGCGCGGCAGTTTTCTTGCTTGCGGTGGTGCGAAAAAGAATAGGAGACGCTTGTTACTTAAGCGTCTCCTATTCTTTTTACCCGAAGAAAAGCAGTGAAGGATTTTACTGCGTGACCGTGAATTTGGCCGAAGGCGAAATGGTTTGACCGGAGACGCGGTCGCGTATGCGTATGGCGAGTTCGTAGTCGCCGGGCGCGAGCTTGCTCGTGTCGAGCAGTTTGGCAAGCGTCAGGCGCTGGCCTGCGTCACTCATGCCCTTCCAATCTTCCGCCTGCTTGCCGATTTCCTTGCCGCCCTTCAGCAGCACGTATTCGGCGTCAACCGAAGGCCGCAGTGTCGTTTGATCGATACCCGCGTTGTAGACTTGCATGTACACGCCGACGGGCTGTCCCCGATGATAAATGCCGGAGACGTTCGGGATCACTTTGTTGTTGCCGATCACGAACTGTCCGACCGCCGGTTGATCGTTCAGGTTCTGCAATTTTGCGGCAAGCACAAGCGTCGAAGTCGAAAGCTGTTTGGCGTCATATTTGGGAACGGTGAAGCCAACGTGTCGAACGCCTGTCGCGCCTGACGCAACGTCGCGCACGATGACATCGACCTTGTACGTTCCGGGCGGAAGCGCGACTGCTTTCTGGTAAGCGGACTTGTGTTCTTTCGCATCGGCGAGTTCTGAGGGCGTTGCGGTAGTCGTCACAGGGTCTTCAAAGATGCCTGCGCGTCGGCCTGAAACGCTTGTGATGCGCCCGAAGATATTCATGCGCGCAAGCTGAACGCCGCCGCTGTCTGTGAAAGTTAAATCCTTGTTTTCGGTCTGGACTGTGAAGGCCGTAACGACGCGCTCATCCGACTGACGGAAAAAGTCTATCCGCATATCGAAGTTGAGCGGATTCTCATCAATCGAAGGCGTATTGACGGCGGATGCCAGATCGTTGAATTTGATTTGCGGCGGGCGGCTCAAATCTGCGAGCAATTGCAGTTTAGTAAACGGATTATCCTGCTCGCGCGAATAGCTGTTCGGGCCGACGATGCCGCTGATGCGATCACCTTTGCTCGAGAGTCCGAGTTGTTCCGAGAGCGTTAGTCCCGCGCCGGGCACGTTGAGCAATGCGTCCTTCTCGTTCGGCGAACGCGCGATGCGGTATTCGCCTGAGCCTGTCGGATCGACAAACTCTATTTCGACGCCGGAGCCGACACCCGGTATGTAGCGATAAAACCATGTCTCGAACGGATATGTCGAGGTTGTGCCGCCGCCCTCGTGAGACTCTCGTTGATAGGGGCCGCCCGCCGGATGCGATTCGACTTCGTTAGGCTTGCCAAATGTGATGTAGATGCGCCCGCGATCCGTTTTCCAGCCCGGGATGCCGGACGCGTAGTGCTCGTTGGCGTAAGCGATGCGCTCGTAATATTCTTCTTTGTATTCGTTTTCGTCTGTGTCCGGGTCTGGATCGCGCCGTCGCCAGAAATCTTCGATGTAGGCCTCGCGCTCTTCGTCTGTTTGAAGTTTTTTGTAAGCTGACCGCTCTTTGTCTGTAATTATATAAGCGACATCTTTATCCGGCCATTCCCTGTAAATCTTCTTTACCTCGGGCTTGCCATTGCGTTGGCGGCTTGGCTTGTCTTGCTGCTCTCCGCGCTGCTTTTTCTGCGCCGCAACGGGAACCATTAGAAGCAACAGCATCGGCAACGTGAAGATCAAGCGACGCCCTGAATTTTGTTGAAACATGATTTCGGATAACTCCTCTTCGTTCGCAGAACATCGAGCGGGAACTGCTTGCCGCAAAGCGATCACACAGCCTGCCGGGTTTTGAACTTTCTTTGGAAGCGAAAAGCCTCTGGCTAAAACTTGTTTTCGTCAGATGATAGCCCGTGCTACCGGTGACATTGCAAAGACTAATCTTAGAACCCTGACGGGAATAGAGTCAAGATGCGCGGAAGCAGGCGGGCGGTTGCCTCGAAACCATAGCAAACACGGCTTCAGCAACAGGAATCAGGTGCGAAAAATCCGATGATTAGCTTGATTCCGCCAAACTTTACCGCACGTTCCAACCTGTCCACTTATGCGCGCACGCGCGGTTTGGCGGAAATCCATGCGACGAAAATCGAAATGACGTAGAGCACCAGCATCGGCGCGGCGAAGAGCAGCATGTTAGGCACGTCGTTGGTCGGCGACAAAATCGCTGCCGCAATCAAAATCACGATCAGCGACACGCGCCAGATGCGTATCAGATACTTCGCCGTCACGAGACCGATGCGCGCCAGCACATAAGTGATCGCGGGCATTTGAAACACGATGCCCATGCCGAGCATCACCAGAATAATGAAATCGAAATAATCGTCGGCCTTCAAAAACAAGCGAAAATCCTTGCCGAGTCCGAGCAGATACTTGGCCGCCGGAGGGAAAATAACATAGTAAGCGAAAACCGAGCCGATGAAAAAAGAGATGGTCGAAAGAAGTATGAACGGCAGCACGTAGCCGCGTTCGTGCGGATAAAGTCCGGGCGACACGAACGCCCAGATTTGCCACAACAGAAACGGCAGTGCGAGACAAATCGCCGTGTAAAGCGAAACCTTGATGTACAGCGAAAAGGATTCGATCATCGTGTTGACGATCAATTTCTCATCGAGTCCAACCGACCCGTCAAAGCGCGCATTGAAATCCACGGGCAAGCGCACGCCCTTCGGCACGACGGCGTTTCCGGCGATCAACTGCTCGGCCATGAATAATCCAGTGTTGCCGTTGGCGTCTTTGGCGACTTGCGCGAGCACGCTTGTGCCGGGCGGAATCACGCTCGTGCCGATCTTCGTCGATTCGGAAAAGGTATAGCGGGCGACATCGCCTTCCTTCAAAGCGGCGAGCGCCTGAATCTGTTCCTTGCCTGTGAGACCGCCGAGCGGGAGTTCGCGGCGCTGCGCTTCGGCAAGCGCGTGCTGAACGGGGCGCGCGAGAAAATTATAAATGTAATTTGAAACGAACCAGCAGCCGATGAAGACGACGAAAACAAAAGTGATCGAGCGAATCAGACGGCTGCGCAGTTCGTCCAGATGATCCAGAAAGGACATCTGAACGCCGGGTTCTTCTGTGCCATCTTGATCGCCGGAGCGTGCGCCTAAAAGTGATGCCATTAAAGTTTGCTTGCGCGAAGCGCTAACAGTTCAGAGCCAGTCGCGTTTGCTTGACAGAGCGGGAGATGCGGCGATGTGGTTGCTTGCCGCTGCTGCTGTCGCGCCGGTTGAAGCGTCAAAGTTGGCCTGCGTTGTCGTCGAATCGGCGGACGGCGCATAATCAATTGCTGTTGCGGTGCCGCGCGCGTAGGTTTGCTCTGCCGGTTGGGTAGCCGAGAGCATGGCGGCGGCGCGGTCTTCGCCAGCCACTATGACGGAATCGTCTTCGGGCAGCATCGCGCGCTCGATTTCCGCTTCCTGTTTGGCTTGATCGACGCTGGCCTCCTGTTCCCAAGTGCGCTTGAAATCTTCGGAGGCGCTTTTGAATTGGGCAAGGCTTTTGCCGAGCGAGCGGCTTAGTTCCGGCAATCTGCGCGGCCCGAACAGCACCAGCGCCGCCACGAGAATAACGAGAACCTCGGTTGTCCCTAAGAATTCGAGAAATAACGGATACACTTTTCGCGGCCTGCTTTCTGTTTCTAACTTCTGCGCTTTTTTTTGATGCGTTGAGCGAGTCGAATGTTGCGCCTATTTTTCTTTGCCGGGAACGGATTTGTCCCCGCTGTATTCCGGCGGGTAATAAATGACTTCGACGGCCTGCCCGTTTAAGCCTTTTGTGTAAAAGGAAACTGAATGGTCGCGGTGTTCCTTGAGCGGGCGGCGCTCGCGCGCGGCGGCGGCTTCCAGTTCCGCGCGTGTTTCGACGCGCAAGCCCATGTGCGGCGGATGCTTTGAATCCGCCGCGAGCAAGGCGACTCCGAACCCGCGCCCGTCGCGCAGCATCGCCCAATCGTCGTAAAGCGTTTCAAGGTGAAACCCTATGCGCTCATACTCGCGCACATCTCTTTGCAAATCCGCAGACTTCAACGCGATGTGATCGACCACACCGGCAAAGCGCGCTTCAGTTGTTTGCTCAATCGTCTCACTCGTTTGCCCGAGCGTTTCGCTGCCGTCCATCTTCAATTCTTCCTGCATCATCAAAAATCTTTCCCGAATAATTTATCGTGCTGGTAGATTGTAGCGCGCCCGAACCGAATGCAAAAGCGTGGAAGAACCCTCAAACGAGAATCACGCCTGCGCTTATAATGCGCTTTTGACTGAGACTTGTCCTTTCGCTTTTATGTCGCGCGTGAAAGATTCTTGACAGCCGCGACGCTCTCGCGCGAACCTCTGGAGCGAAACTAAGAACAGGAAAGACCGCAAAACTTATGACGCAACATACACCGCGAATTGTTTCTCTGCTTCCTTCGGCAACGGAAATCGTCTGCGCGCTCGGACTCGAAGATGCGCTCGTCGGCATCACGCACGAATGCGATTATCCGCCGACGATCAAACATCTTCCGGCATTGACCGCGAGCCGCATTTCGCACGAAACGATGACGAGCCGCGAGATTGACCATGCGGTTCGCTCGCAACTTGACGGTCACGGCTCGATTTATGACCTCGACGAAAAACAATTGCGCGAGCTTCGCCCGGATTTGATTCTCACGCAGGAATTGTGCGATGTGTGCGCTGTCAGCTACAAGCGAGTTGCACAGGCCGCGCGCATGTTTGAAACGGATGTGCGCGTCGTCTCGCTTGAGCCGAACACGATCACGGACATCTTCGCCAACATACGCACCGTCGGCGAACTGACAAACAAATTGAGTGAGGCAACGCACGTCGTCGCGGAACTCTCGACGCGCATAGACACCGTCGCCGCTGCGCTCGCCGGTGTCGAAACACGCCCGCGAACACTGATGCTCGAATGGATTGAGCCGCCGTTTGCGCCCGGCCACTGGGTTCCCGAACAAGTCGCACTCGCTGGCGGCGACCATGCCTTCGGGCGCGCCGGAGAGCCTTCGACGACAACCACTGCCGAAGAAATAAAGGCTTACGCGCCGGAGTGCATCGTGCTGATTCCATGCGGCTACTACACGGAAGATATTTTGCGACAATTACCGCAATCGCATTTGCCTGCGGGATGGCTTGATCTTCCAGCGGTGCAAAGCGGCAACGTGTGGGCGCTCAATGCGACTTCTTACTTTAGCCGCCCGGGGCCGCGCGTCGTTCGCGGCATAGAAATTCTCGCGCGCATTCTGCACCCGGAAATCTTCGGCGCGCCGACAGAGGATGAAGCCGTAACAGTTCCCGCAGAATTAATGCACACGTAATTAACCCACGTTGCCAGTCATCAAAATTTCGATTTCTTTGAGTTGCCACTAGCTTTAGCTAGTGGTGAGAGTTCTTGATATTTCGGCTTTAGCCGAAGGAGTTCGGCTAAAGCCGACCTTCTAGCTAACTAACCCACTAGGCTTGTGCTAGTGGCAATTTATGACGGGCAACGTGGGTCAATTATTGAATCAACAGACACGAAGAATTCGATACTGAAACAATGCCGCGAAAGAAACCAACATCATCAACATCCATCGTTTCAATTGATAATGCTGCGATTGACGCGGTTGCGCGAATTGATAAAGCGGCGCGCGGCTCTTTGCTTGCCTTCGCGCAAGCGGCTGAAGCAATCGCGGCGACAACGAAGAAATTAGAAAAGGCCGCACTGCTCGGCGAATATTTTAGCGAGCTAAACGACGCGGATTTAGCGTGCGCCGCTCGTTACTTTGCCGGACATCAATTTGCGATGAACGACGCGCGCACAACCAACGTCGGCGGCTCCGCCTTGCGAGATGCGTTAAGCGAGGCGACGAATATCGAAGTCGAAAATTTGCGCCCGCGTTATGTGCGGCTCGGCGACTCCGGCGAAGTCGCTTACGAAGTGTTTCACGAAGCCGGACGCGCAGACGCCGTGCCGACAATCACACTTGCCGAAACAGCATCGTTGATCGAACGCTTGAGCGAAACACGCGGCGCGAAAAACAAAAAAGAATTGCTCGTCCTTGCGCTTCGCCGCGCGACGCCGCTGGAAGCAAAGTATCTCGTCAAGCTTCTCGTCGGCGATTTGCGCATCGGCCTCAAGGAAGGGCTTGTTGAAGACGCCATTGCGCGCGTCTTCGAGCGCCCGCTCGCAAGCATCGCGCAGATTAATATGCTGACGGGCGACATCGGCGAAACGGCTGTGCGCGCACGCACGAATGAATTGCAGAATGTCTCGATGCGCCTTTTTCACCCGCTCAAATTTATGCTCGCAACTCCGGCGGCAGACCTCGCGGATGTGGCGCGCACGATGCCCGAAGAGTTTTTCGTCGAAGACAAATTCGACGGCATACGCGCGCAGGCGCACACGAACGCCACGCGCGTCGCCGTTTACTCGCGGACGATGGACGAGATTACGCATCGCTTTCCCGAACTCGTTGCGCCGCTCAAAAATCTGCCCGGCGATGCGATTCTCGACGGCGAGATAGTTCCCGTGCGCGGGCGCGAGATTCTACCGTTCGCGGAATTGCAAAAGCGTCTCGGACGCAAAACCGTGAGCGATGAATTGCTCGCCACAACGCCCGTCGCCTTTATCGCTTACGATATTCTGTACGCAGAAAATCGAGTGCTGATTGACGCCTCGCTTGAGACACGTCGCGGCCTTCTCGAAAAACTCGTTCCGGCGGAAGGCACTGTTCGTCTCTCGCTCGCCAAGCGCGTGCGTGACGTTGCATTGCTGGATGAAGAGTTTGCGGCGGCGCGTGCGCGCGGCAACGAAGGCTTGATGATTAAAGACCCGCGCTCGTCGTATAAACCGGGACGGCGCGGGCGCGAATGGTTGAAGGTGAAACGCGCCGTTGCGACGCTCGATGTCGTCGTCACGGCGGTTGAAGTCGGGCATGGCAAACGCCGCCATCTGCTTTCCGATTACACGTTCGCCGTGCGTCGTTCCGAAGAAGATGCGGAACTACTATAGTAATTTTCAGTTGAATGAACACTTCAAAAGAGAGTAATTTGGAAAGATGCAAGCCTATTCTTTAGATTTACGTGAGCGCGTCGTTGCCACCTACGAGAATGGTGTGGGAACAATCGATG
>JAABUM010004152.1_pt1 | contig 16697 bp, 27 predicted proteins | sample 5559161 | NCBI WGS metagenome assembly JAABUM01 (sample SAMN10711868, study PRJNA513369) | rock metagenome | isolation source: Antarctica rocks | place: Antarctica: Victoria Land, Siegfried Peak nord | reverse complement strand
GGCTGCGAACCACAGCTTGATTCACGATCTGCTCGCATTTGCGTTGTCAGCTGTTCCAATGCAACACCTGAGCTTCCAATGTCCTTCAAAAGCATGTCTACAATGCGTGTCGCAGGTGCCGTGGTTCGCCCTGGCGGTGTGGACCGCCAGTGGCGCCGCCGCGGGCATGGGCGCATGGCTGCTCTTTGCCGGCGGCACAAGTCTACACAACCTGGCGACCAACCTGCCGCTGGTGGTGTCGATTCTGTGGGCACTGGCGCACCACCTGGCGGCGTCCATGGCGCTATGGTTTGCGCTGGGGCTGCGGCGCAAGAATCTGGCCGGAGTCGCGTCCGTCTCGGAGGTGTGCGCATCAGCTGCACTATCAAGAAAAATGCCGCACAGCATATATATCGTATTCTGCTCAGGCGAGGGCATAGGGTATGGGGCACTGCGCTGATAGGAAGCAGCCTAGGGTATGGGGCACTGCGCCGATAGGAAGCAGCCTAGGGTATGGGGCACTGCGCCGATAGGAAGCAGCACTGTGCTGTTTGACTGACCGCTTGTGATCAGGCGAAAACATGAGGTTGACATCGCCTGACTATCGCAGGGCCTCTGCTGGCTGTTGCTGCTGACGGGCGCGATCGCGGCGATCGGGCTCGGCAACAGTGTGTCGACAGCCGGGCAGCGGGTGCGCGGCGGCTTTCTCCAGGCCAAGGGCGTGCACATCGCCGGCACGCCCGCCAACTGACTGACGGAGGTGCAGCGGGGGTGCTGCCGGCACCGGGAGAGCATCATGGGCTCGACATGGAGGGGCACTTGTGGATGGCTCGAGCAGGGCAAGATGGGGCAATTGCGTTGCTGCATGCCCGCAGGGCCTGGCCACAGCTGTAGATAGACCGAGACTGGACATATGGGAAATGCACCAGAGCATCTCTGGGGTACAGCAGGTGGACTCTCGCGAAGGCAGATGATGATGTCTGTCCGAATGAGTATGATGCAGGGCAGGGGCAGCGCATTCGATTGTCAGCATGCAGCATTGAGATGTGAACAGCTAGTCGAGTGTGTGATCATACCATGAGTGCCTTTGGTTGAAGGACCCTTTTCAAACACACAATCCTCAGAGCTAGACATGCCATGCGCTCAACTTCACAGTGCGCAGGTTCCATTCGCTTTGTTCCAGTCTCGCTAGAGCAGGTGTGATGGAGTTGTGACCCACCATGCCCATGCCCAGAAAACAGCCAGGGCACTGACGTCCATGCCATTGCCTTGCTTGACAACTCCAGCAGATCCACTGCAGGCCGGGCAGCAATGCAGCTGCATATACCCCTGAGTACCGTCGAGAGTTCGATAGCCCTGTGCGTCACTCCATGCCCCAGCGGTCATCGGCATCCGCCGCCGCCGCCGCCGCCGCCGCCGCCGCGCTGTCGGGCGACGCAGTGCGGCTGCGGCGCCGCTTGCTAGGGCGCCCGGTGGCGCGGTCGCGGCTGTGCCTCCGCCGCCGCCGCAGCACCTCCCGCAGGTCCTCCGGCGAGACGCTCCTGCTGGAGGGTTTAGTGCTAATGGAGGGTTTAGGGCTCCGCCGCGGGCTCTGCTGCCTGGGAGCCGGCGCCGCCTCGGCGTCAGGTACATGGCTGTCATGCCGCCGGCCGCCGCCGCCGTTGGCGACCGGGCTGACGCGGCTGGCGCCTCGCGCCGCCGCGGGGCTGCGGCCACCGTCGCCGGACTCGGGACTGTCGTGGCGCGCAGCCGCGCGGCGGTCCCCCTCCCTGCTGCGGTTGCGGCTGCCTGCGCCGCCATGTTTGCCGCCGCGCTTGCCTCCCTCATGCCGCTCAGCGGGAGGCTCGTCAGCGTGTGCCGCCGGCGACACACTCCGCTGCCGCTGCCGCTCGCTGCTGCCGCCTGCAACGGCGCGGGGCGAAGCCGCCTGCAAGGACTGCTGGCGCGAGCGAAGCTTTGGCTTTGGGCTGGCGACCGCGCCGCCGCGAGCGCCCTTGACACCCCTCGCCTTGGCGGCAATGCCTGTAAAGAGGCACACATGCGTTTTGGTAACGCGCTAGCTGTCCTGAAAAGCGGCATGCTGTGCAGTCCAGATGCCGTTACATGCTTGGTTCACGATGGCTAGCAAAACACACCTGCGCCACCAGAGTCGGAGTCGCTGTCGCTGCTGGAAGAGCCGCTGCCGCTGCTGGAGCTGTCGCTGCTGCTCGAGTCCGAGCTGCTGCTGCTGCTCCCGCTGCTGCTGGAGCTGCTGCTGTCGGAATCGGAGTCCGACCCGCTGCTACTGCTGCTGGAGTCCGAATCCGAGCTGCTGCTGCTGCTGCTGCTGCTGCTGCTGCTGCTGCTGCTGCTGGAAGACGACGAGCTCGAGGACACGTCGCGCCGGCTGCGCTTCTTCTTCTTCTTGTCACCCTTGCCGACCGGTTCCGGCTTCTTCTCTTGCACACGCTGAAGGAAGCCGCCCGCCGGCGGCGTCTCCTCCAGCAGCTCCGAAGGTTCCAGATACCGCTGTTGCTGCAGTGAGAGGGAGACACACAAACCAGATCAGAGTGGCAGGTTGACCGCCAACAACGCATCTGGCACAAGGTCCTGTAGGACGCAACTGGTTATCAGAACATGTTCTGAAGGCCACAGCGGCGTGTTCAGGACGCAAGCCTACGAAGCAGTCTCCTCAACACCACAGAAGGCCATCAGCGAAGCGGGGCATAGGACGCTGCTGCACGCGCTTCTCAACCCCAATGTGCGCGGCCACATCTGAACAATCAGCGTAACAGACACCTTGGGCTGCATCAGCTGCTGCGTGCGTGTGGGCCGCTTTTGATACACGGGCGCATTCTTGCACTCGTATGTCCAGTGCCCCTGTTGCAGGCAGCGCTGGCACACCACGCCCGCATTGCCGCCGCCCACTTGGGGGGCCTGCGTTCGACACGAAGTTCGAGTCACGCGGCATCCTTCCACGAGGCCATATACAGAACGATTCGCAGCAGATGTCTCGGACACGCGGGCTGTAATCCAGTGAGCGGACAAAGGCGACACAAAGCTGGGCTGATTGAGACTCACGGTCTTTCTGCGGCCCTGCATGTGCACGGAACCGCTGCCGAGGAGCGCCATGGCGTTGGCGTTTTTGCTACTGGGGGCGGCGATGAGGTGCTGCGTGCCTATACGGCTGACACGGTCTCCAACAACAGGTCAGGTGAAGCTTGGGGCAGAGATGATAGCAGGAGCCCCGCGCCGCGCAGCTACCAAGCTACATTTCCATAGTGAGTGATCAGGAGCTGCAAACACTGATTTGCCGGCTTGTAGCCCGTGCAGCTCATGCTGTTGTCGCCAGCTTTAGGGTTTAGCACTTGCCGTTTCACGGGTCTCGTCTCGTACCAGTACAACTCCTCGCGACCACAATCGCGAATCTTAGACCGGCTGGTCGCCGATGTCAGCTGTGATCATTGCAGGATACTAGACATATGCTGCTGCAGCAATCGTAAGTCGATGTCCGAGCTGTGCACGAGTCCCGTACACTTGTCGCACCTGATCGTCGCTGGGCTTTGGGCAGCATGCACTCGATGCCGCACTCATGAGCGATCATACATGTTCAGTCCCGCCTTCCAGCACGTTCTGAACCGCCATCAATGCCAGTAGCCCTGCTGCCGCCCGCTCCTAGCACGGACAGCTAGATAGAACATAGCCCAGCTGTTGCGCAGCAGCAATGAGATGGCGCCGCGACAAATCCGGCAACAGGGTCAAACGCAGGCGCGCATGACACCCACACCCTTGGGGTTTTCCTATGCGCTGAAGCATCGCTCTGCATGGCGTGCAGCCCGGTCGGTGGATCACACATCGTGCACGCTGCTCAACATGCCGTCACCCATGCCATCCAGTACGTGAACTCATACGCGCAGGATCTGGGTTCTGCTTGCTCTTCTGGTGTTGGTGGTATGCGCATCTTGCTTCACGGGATACAGCATGGTATGGCGCGCCGTCGCCTCCTTCGATGTGGGCGGCACCGCAACCACTTGGTTGCCCGCTGCAGAGAAAGACGCCCGCGACGCCGAGGTGTGCCGTGCCCACGGTGGCTGCTGGCAGCCTGCAAGCAGAGCAGGGAAGGCTTTGCAAGTTGTGCAAGACGAAACTCGATGTCGTTCCCTGCTGCATCTGTCAGCGTTTTTCCTCGGCTGCTGTGCTGTTCGAGCACTGACGGGAGACACCTCCTTCATCCAGACAGCCCTCGCGGACCTCAGGGTCTTCCTGGCGGCCTCCAACCTGTCGGAAGCTGACACGGCGGCTCTGGAGCGGGTGACGGCATTGGTGGCGGACCGCACAAGCGGTGACCTTGGCAGCGGCGGCGGCGCCGCTGCCGAGCATGACGCGGATCATCCCGCAGCCTTTCTGTCATCTGGCGACGGTGGCGGCGGCGGCGGCAGCGGAGAGCTCAGCGGCCCCAGCGGCGCTGCGGCGGCGGAGGCAGGCGAGCAGCCGGGGGAGGCAGGCGAGCAGCCGGGGGAGGCAGGCGAGCAGCCGGCGGAGCAGCAGAATGCGGCTGGACAGCAGGAAGCAGCGGATGCAGACAGCGACGGCGGCGGCGGCGGCAAAGTCGTGACGCCGGTGCCGGATCCGCCGCCGGCGGACCTGTCGCTGCTGCCGCCGGAGATCGCGGCACGGTGCGCCGGCACCGCAGGCACCTGGTGCGGCAAGTACCTCATGCAGCAGTCCATCCCAACAAAGGTGAGAATCTGTTTCCGCACGATGTGCTACTGGCATTCGAGATGGCTGCAAAGCAGAATGCCCTCCATGCTTACACCGGCGCCGGCACCTGCCGGGTCAAAGCCTGAACCTGCCTGGGTGTCGGTCTGTATGGTTGCTGTTTTCGGGCATCAGCAAAGCAGAGCAGCATGTATCAGGCCTTGACAGGCTGTGTGCAGTTGCAACCGCCCCACAAACTCTGGAAAGCTGGTTCCGGCAGCCTCACACTGTGAGTGCTGCCTGCCGTGCAGCCGCCGCCCCACGGCTCTCGGGTCTGCCACAACAATTGCAACGGCGTGGGCGTGTGCCATGCAGACTTCGGCTTCTGCCTGTGCCCCGCTGGTGAATTTCGTGCGGCAAAGCCGCCGTGCATGTTGCGTGAACTGCATTGGTGGTTTTGGTCGGTGCAAAGCTCCCCCATCCTTCGCAGAAACATCAAACCAAGTGCCAGCAGGTGTCAACGCTAAGCCACTCAGGTGATCACTTGTTCACTGCTGCAGGGTGGACAGGGGAGGGCTGCATGGAGCGGCAGCTGCGGCCGTGCACCAAGGGGTGAGCCTGCCGTGTCGCACCTGCAGCACCACACCTGTCACCCGGCACAAACTCATGCACCAACTCAGCGTGTCTGCGCCTTGCGTTGACAGAGGACGCAGCCATCATTCGATGCGCAGCTCGATGCAGTGGGTCTTGTGTGATGCCTGTGCAGGTATCGAACCTCGGGCTCGACACCCCGCAGCGACAACTTCCCCATCAGCGAGGAGGGCTGGACGGCATCTCGCTGCGTTGGTGCGGCTGCCCTCCACCAGTTCCTTGTTTGCTTGCCTGGCTTTCGTGGAATTTCTCATCAGCGAGGAGGGCTGGACGGCATCGCCGGTGCGTCGTTTTGGCCAGCTCTCGTCCTTCGCTGTTCGTGTGTCCATATCATCTTTCAGGTCTCATCTGCATTTCTTTCCGCGCAGAACCTGTTTGGCAGGTTGTGAACAAGGGGCGCCAACCCAAGTGCTGGCATTGCGCCATGTTATTGTCGCCAGTCCAGCCTTCATAGACACCACACCATGATGCACAATGCTGACCTCATGTTGTGCAGGGGTGTGTGACGAGGAGCGTGCGGACTGCTACTGCAACGGCACCATGGGCCGCATTCCCGCTCCGGAGGGCTCCCTGCCAGGTGATTGTGAACTCGCCCATTGGGCCCGGAGAATCCATATGCTGTGCACGCTGCAAAGCTGAGTAGTTGTGTGTGACTAGCTCTGTGTGACTAGCTCTGTGTGACGGTCGTCATCGACCCTGCAATCGCGTCTGCTGAGCAGCAGCGGCGGTGGGCCGGACCGAAGGCAATTAGCATGGAAGTCTCTCGGGCTTTGTTCTGTCCTGTTTTCGCAATTGTGCAGTTACGAATGATAACCCTGGCCGCCTCGCGACCCCTGATGTGCGTTGGCTGCAGGAACGCTGCCGGTGCAAGTCGGCCGGCCGATGACCTGGTGCTGGCCGAAGCATGTGAGCTTCACAACAGCACTGCTCTGCTCTGAGCTTCAAACATTCATGCTCAGGGGTGGCTGCCATGTGATGCTGCTTACAGCTGCAGAAAGCGCGAGCACAGAGAAACAAGCATCGCGACCGCCTGACAAAAGCGGGGATCCATTCGCAGTCGTGCCGCAATGCCGCAATGCGCGCCGCATCGCTCGCGCCGACTGGCTTGGCGGGATGGACCGATTGATTGACCTCTGCTGTTTTCTTGCTGCGCAGGATGAAAATGGCAATACGCCGGAGTGGTCGAAGCACCACGCCGTGGATAATGAGCACATCTGGGGCAAGGAGGGTTGGTGCGAGGCGGTGGAGCCGAAACACAAGTGCGCAAAGCTTAGAGTAAATTTGAATGGTTTGCTTGGATGTTACATGAGAATGTACGGTGTCATCGCAAGGGGAGCGCGCACAACAACGCTGACAGGCATGTGAGGCAGTGCCAGACGGCACTCCACACCAGCTGTCAGGCTGCTGTTGATGCTGCTGCCGTTGCATGAGCCGTATGGCCTGTACAGCAGCGGCACGCCGGGCCTGTGCGTAACAAAGAACAAGATGGCCACCGCTGTCAGAAACTGCTGTCCACTCATAGATCCTGCCGTCCGCAAGCGCAGGGATGAAGTTGACATTCTTTCCCCTCGAATCCCTGCAACTCTTTGCGCAGGTGCCCCTGCATCATCGACGGCTTTTCCGGGGTCAACTGTGACGTGGTGATCGAGCGCACCTGCGCCAATCAGTGCAGCGGCCGCGGCGAGTGCCTGTCCGGCTTCTGTAAGTGCGCCGACGGCTGGTACGGCCACGACTGCGGGCAGCGCCGCGCCGACATCCCAAAGGACTCAGGTCGGATAGCTCAATAAACCCTTGAAATCATCTGAAGCAGGCACTGCGAGTCAATGCCGATACAGCGACACTGTGGGCAGAAGGCTCAGGTCAAACCTGCAATGCTGATGTACACACGTGTGCACACGTGTGTACACGCGTGTCATAAACATTGAATCTCTGACGTGCTGCACGAGGCCAACTGTGGCTTCATACTAGCATGCACGGTGCGGGCACGCCTTGAGTGCGCGCGCCAACCCGGTGCAACTTGCTGGCGCAGATTGGCTGGAGGACCGGCCGTGGCTGACGCCGCACGCGCAAAACCCGGCGAGCGCGGACCCGCCGCTCACGCCCATGCGCCGGCGGCCGCTGATCTACATCTACGACCTGCCCTCCGACTTCAACACTCGGCTGCTGCAGGTGCGACGCACTGCTACTTGCCGCTCTGACAACCTGAAAGGTCTTGTCGTTGGCGTCGTGTGTGTATCCCAGGGCAGGTGCATCCTCCATCTAGGCAGGCAGTTCTGGCGGGCGAACATGGATGCAGCCGACTTTCTGGCAACTCTCACGGCATAGCTCAGGCCCTGTTTCCACGCCTTGGAGATGCGGAGCTGAAGCAGGAATATCAGTCTGGGCCTGTTGCAACCCCTTTGATGTCCTTCAACGTCATCTCAAACATTGTTATCCGCTGCAGTATCGGGGCGACAAGCGGGCGGGCTTTTTCCGGCAGTGGATCGACGGCAACACCTCCATCCCCGCCCAGTCCATGTACCTGGTGGAGACCTTCTTCCACGAGATGCTGCTGCAGGTCGGACCCCGCAGTGACCTCATGATTCCACAAAACTGTAGGAGCTGAAGAAAAGCAGTGACCCGCCCCGTCTCGCTGGCTGGTCACCCACAGGACAGGGTCCTGGTCGTCTTGTTGAGTCATGTACATCCACGCAGGCAACACGGCAGAAGTAGCTTGCACTACTACATGCCTGCAAGATACTTGACATGGCGTGCCATTGAGTTCCGCATTCTTTCTCCATCTCTCATGCTCATGATTACATCATCAAGTCTTCACGCAATATCCCATGTGACTCGATCATGATCGATTTCACGTCCGCCTGCAGAGCGAGCACCGCACTTACGACATGGAGGAGGCGGACTTTTTTTATTGCCCTGTCTATGTGAACCTGTACGTGTGGCCCGTGTACGGCTGGGCGGATGGCCCCTGGTTCAATTCCGTCTTTGGTGCGCTTTTTAAATGGCGGCGTTCAACAGCTACACGACTGAGGCATCATGACAAGGGCCAGTTTTGGCAGCAGGCTGCGTCTGATGCGCTGCACATTGTGCTTGTCATTGACCGCATGCTGATTGGTCCTGACGAGGTTCTTGACTGCCGTGACAACACACCTGGTTGCTCAGGAACTGCATTCCTTCTGCAGACTTCTGTGCTGTTCCGTTGCTGCAGCATCAGCAACATTCATTCGCTGCAGGCTGCAGTTTGTTACATATTAAGATCGTGGCATGCCGCATGAACTTACTTGTTCTGCATCCCTTCGCAGGGCCGCGCGTGATGCATGTGTCCAACATGCTGCTGCAAGCCCAGCAGTGGATAGAGAAGACGCACCCCGCGGCGTGGAAGCGCCGCGGCGGACGCGACCACATCTGGCTATCTCCCAATGACGAGGGTGCGGCAAAATCTTGCCGTGTTCGCAAAGCCTGATCATCCCGTCGTTTTCGTCCGCGAATCCGTCCTTGATGACGGATGACGGGCGTGCTGGAAAGCAGGGAGGGAGCAGGGCCAGTCACCTGAAGCTGTCAATATGGCGCCTCCATGCAGACGCAGCGGGCTGTGGCAGGGGCGTCACCCTGAGTCTCGGAGGCTGCATGGCTGCACCAGGCACAGCGGGACACTCAGCAAGCAGGTTGCTCACACATAAATCACGATTGTTTCTTGGCGGCTGTTGGACACCCGACGAGCCTGTGGCAGGGCGTCATGCTGAGCCATTGGGGGCGGCGGAGTCACTGTTGTGCTTGCCGGCAGCACAGAAGCTGCTTGGATGCCCTACCATTGGGAGCAGCGGCTGGAGAGATGTTGTGCTGGCTGGCAGGACCGCATCCCAGCACTCTTCAGGCACGGAAGCAAGCCCTTTGGGTCGATGCCTCTCTGCAGGCGGCTGCTGGATTCCCAACGAGCTGTGGCAGGGCGTCATCCTGAGCCACTGGGGCCGCCTCGACGCAGAGCACGTCTCCAACACGGCATACCCGCCTGACGACTACAGGTGTGTTGACAATTGTGCTAGAGATCAACCAAAACATGTAAGAGAATAAAGTGCAGTGTGGTGCACCACCTGTAGCCATCACACACACGCAGTGCATCAGGCGCATCATGAACCGCACGCCTGGCGTGTACTGCAGCAGTTGCAGCACATGCAGCCAGGTCCTTTCATGCCTGTGGAGGCTACTCAAAATGTCTTCCTCGTTGCACTCAAGAGCCGTCATTCTCGTGAAACGTAGGTTGACCGATCGTGGCAGGCCGGAAGTGTCCGAGACACCTCTTGCTGACTTGGGCCCCCTTGACTGTTATGCAGCAAACCGCATGTGGATGAGTGGCAGCGCGAGGACTGGCGCAAGAACTACCTGGAGCCGGCGCCGCACCCGTGCTATGACCCCAAAAAGGTGGGCGGCATGTCCATATCATATGTCCATGTCCATGTCATGTTTCAGCGTCTCGAAATTAAATGTGTGCTCAAAAGGCTGCTCACGTGGCAGATGTCCAACTCATGTATCAAGGCAACTTGCCGATCAGGGTAGACTCTGCGAACTAGTGCACATCCGAGACACCGGCTTAGCGGATCTTGCCACAGGAGGGGCCGTCCGTGTTGCTGACAGTATAGTGCATGTCCAGAGTGCTCTACTCTTGCCTTGCATCTGGCTCGCAGGACCTGCTTATACCGTTTGCGCATGTTCCGCGCTCGTGGCAGCACTCGCCGCTGCAGGGCGTGCTGCCGCGGGAGCGCAACATTTTGCTGTTCTTCCGCGGCGATGTCGGCGCTCACAGGCAAGTCAAATACCAGAAGGAGCAAGATAAGCTTGTTCTCACATTTCCGCTCACAAGCGCAGAATATTGGTCGACCGATGTCTCAATGTCAGAGCAGTCCTGCTTTTCTTCTGCGGCGACATTGGTGTCAAGAAAGAAACCTCATCTGTCGATGAATCTTCGCATGTGAATGTGCGTCTGCACCCCCGCAGGCTGCCAAGATACAGCCGCGGCATCCGGCAGCGGATGCACGCGCTGTGCGCCGAGAGAAACTGGACCGCAAAGTACAACATCAAAATTGGCGCTTATGAAGACGATCGGCATTTGTCCTACAGCCAGCTGCTGGCATCATCCAAGTTTGCCCTCGTTGCGCCAGGTGGATCATTGGCAGAAAAATGATTGTTCCTTGTCGAGGGTTTGGGGCTGCTGCTTTGCCTGCTGCACTGCATGTGACATCTCTACTTGGAGGTTGCTGGAAGGAATGCTTGCCAATTGCAGATTGCGCTTGGTTGCTGCCGGAAGCTACCCCTGCTGCCACGCGACCTGCCTGCTGCAAATTCAAACTCTTCCAGGATCCTTGTCGCTTGTGTTGTCAACATGCATTCGTGCGCTAAGGCGAGGGCTGCGCTTCGCGTCTGGAGGACTGCCTTGCGCAGCTCGGCACCTGTGCGGCACCTGAGGCACACGAGACTGACATATACCACTTGCGAATTTCTTTTCTGACCCTTCGGTGGTACTGCAGGCCGGGCGTTGCGGCCGGAGGACAGCATGCTGCATGACACAGTGCCCGCGGTGACCAGATTCCCACAGCGTAGATTCCTCGAACCATCTGTCATCCTATGTCGTGAAAGGCGACGGCTGGGCGCTGCGGCCGCGGGACAGCATGCTGCATGGCGCGGTAATTTCCCGCGCACTGACTCACACCCTAGTGACCCTTCCAGTTGCATGGTCCTTCAGTGCTCTCCCTCTGCACTCAGGAGACGGCTGGGCGTCACGGCTGGAGGACAGCATGCTGCACGGAGCGGTGCCGGTGCTCGTTCAGGACGGCGTTGCGGAAAAGTTTCACGGCGTCATTGACTACGCCGCGGTGTCTGTGCGCATCGCGGAGGCGGACCTGGAAAAGGTACAGCTGCCTATTGGATAGAGTAATAAGAGGAATAACGCTGGAGTCGGTCTGTGGAGAGAACGGATAGACGGAAATTTCGCGGCGTCATCGACGGCGCAGCGGTCTGCGTGCGCATTGCGGAGGGGGACCTGGAAAAGGTGGGCACGCAGTTGGAGTTTCAATGAGTGGTAGATCGAAGACGCGGTGAAGGGTTGGGAGGCTCGATCTGGGATGCTATTCAATGGGAAGCTAAGGCTTTGCAGCTCCCCGCCAACAGACAACGTCGTGATGGCCTGTGCCGGGGCAGCAGAAACCCTAAACCCTAAACCCTAAACAGCGTCTGCCACGTACTGTGTCTTTGGCCACGATTCTGATCGCTGGTGTATGGCATCGTTGCGTAGGTGCCGGAGATCCTGCTGGCCATCTCGGAGGAGCGGCTGCGAGAGATGCAGGTCAACATCGCCAAGGTCTGGCACAGGTGCGCCGCTCGCAACTCTCTCAGATGTGCTCAGATGCGTCAAGGTCTGGCACAGGTGCACCGCTGGTGCTGATTTCCAAGGCGGCAGTGTCACCGCCAGGCCTGCCACTCTCAGACGCGCTCCTGCCACTTGAAAGGCAGAGCCCCAGTCCAGTCATGGCCAGCTCAGTCATGCCCAACGATGCTGGGGCATCAGATACACGATTTTTCCATGCAGCGCTGCATGCAAGCATAATATGACCATGCCTGCTATCGGGCTATCGAGGGGGGGCATCGTTCTTGCTGCCTAATCAGATTCCAGTACGGCAGCGTCCCGATGTACAACGAGGAGCTGCAGCGCGGTCTCGAAGACAACTGCGACCGCAATGGAGACTTCGAGCCATTGTTAATCTTGAACCATCTTTAAGTGACGCAGACTGAGTTCCTCCACACAGGTTCCAGTACGGCAGCGTGCCGATGTACAGCGAGGAGCTGCAGCGCAGTCTCGAGGACAATTGGGGCGACCGCAGCGACGAGGCGGCGCCGGCGTCGCTGCCGGCGCCCTTTAAGGGCGACCTGGGGGTCGACGACGCGTTCAGCACCATCCTGCAGTGGCTGTACTCGCGCATGGAGGCGATTCAGGGCGCGGCGGACTCTTCTTAAGCGCGGTAACGGCGGCGCAAGGCCTGGATCGGCGGCGATAAGCGCGGTAACGGCGGCGCAAGGCCTGGATCCGCGGCGATAAGCGCGGTAACGGCGGCGCAAGGCCTGGATCGGCGGCGAGGTGTCACGTCAGCCAGAGTTAGAAACCCGTCTTCCCGAGCTGGGTCTTCGCGGCTGGTAAGTGGGTCAGTCGGTTCAGTCCAATCAACATGGAGCCAAGCCAGAAGAAATGGGATTTCATCGCGGACTTCGGTGTCGAATTTTGCGTGAATGTATTGTTGTGTTCGCGACCCCTAACCGGAGATTTTAGTGTATTGCTGCCCTCGCTCACTGGCCTACTCTGGGCAACTGTGCTCAACTTTGTTGCAGATGTGGCTTCGACAGACTACTTGAGTCAGTCAAGAACCCACCAGCAGTAGTAAGTGCCGCGATTTCTGGAGTCTGCCACGACTGAGTGCTTTGAATCACCTGGCTGGCAGCTGCACCCGAACTGTGCGGTGTTTTGCTCGACTGGTGCTGGATCTGTCCATCCCTTTCTGAGCTGAGGCATCAAAACAGAGCTTGTGGTGGGGCTGTGGGGTTGCAATAGAAAGATGGAACAGTATGGAAATCAATCGACTTTCAACATCGAGAAAGTGCTCTATCAAAATGCCATCGACAGCCTGTACTTCAAGAACAACTGCGTCAAGCTCAGCACATTTGAGGAGCTCGTCGATGAGGTAGGTGACCGCTTTCGAGCACTTTGATCGTCTTCTGCTCACGCGCAATTCAGTGCTGCCAAACAGCAATGCCGCTGTCGTGCTGTGCCTATCAGCTGCAGGCCGACATCTTGAAGCAGAAGCCTGCAGCGTCCAACCCGGAACTCCGTGCTTTCTCGCAGATATACTACAGCGTGGACAACGTGGAGCCATGGATGAGCGGAAATGCGCGGGGCACCACCTCGGCATTCTGCCTGCTGATGCGCCTGGGCCAGCTCAAGCCCACGGACGAGCAGGTGCAGCAATTGCTGGACCACAAGGACTCGCCCTACATCCGCGCGGTAGGTGCAGACCCTTCTTCAGCCGCTCTTTCTGCACTCTTCGTCTTGATCAGCACAGGTGCGGCTATCGACTGACGCTCACCCAACTCGCTGCAGAGGCTGAAAAGGCGCCACAATGCTAGAACTCGCACTCCCAGCACAGCGTGAGCTGTCGAATTGAAACGCGAAGGCTTCTGCAGCACTCTTTCCTGTAGCGCTCGCGCGTGCACCTACGGGCACACCCCATTCAGCGCTGACCCATTGCCAGTGCCTGTGCAGCTCGGCTTCCTGTACCTGCGCTACGTCCTGAACCCTCGCGGCATCTGGGAGTGGTTGCAATACTACATCAAGGACCATGAGGTGCGCCATGCAGTGTGCGATTCTGTTACATGTTTAATCCTTTTCTGCTGGCCAAGCATTCCCCGAAGGAATGCGCACTGCTGATGTTCCCGGGCCAGGTGACACTCGCCACCTCGCCCTCATTCAGCCCAGTCACTGTCTGCCTGGTGCAAGTCCAGTGTTCATTGCCCCGCAATGCCTTGTGCGCCTGAGGGAACGTGCAACTGTGGCCCGCAGGAGTTCAAGCCGAGCGGCGAGAGTGGCAAGAGCGTCACCATCGGCGCTTATGCCCGTGACATCTTTCTGGACCAGGTGCGGCGCTGCTGCCCATGCCTGCCCAGTCGTCTCTGTCCACTCAAGGAATCTTGTCTCTTGTAGCGGAATACCTCATGCTGGTCATGTCATTGGCACTTCGACAATCTATGGATGTGCAGACAGGCGAGATGCTCTGACACCAGGGCAACAGAAGTCACCTGGGATGCGTGCCGCCGGCAGTGAGGCCCGCTGCACGCTGGCCGCTCAGCCGTGCAGGTTCAACATCTTTCCTGCCTTGTCTCCATTTCATCCAAGAAGAGTCAGCTTATAGCCTCTAAAAAGGCTGCTTCTGTTGGCCACAGCCGGCTCAGCGCGTCGCAGCAACGGCATAGATGCGGGAGCATTGGGCCCAGCGACACAGCTGCAAAAATGACTATATATGTCCATGTATGTGACGGAAACTCGATGATACTTCATTCTGTTTCCGCACTGGACGTAATTTCTCACTGTGCCGCAGTACTACTTCGAGACCATCTTCCCGCGCATCCCGAAGCCGGTGGCAGACGATCTGGCAGCAAAACTTACCGAGGCGGGGCTGCCGGGCAAGGCGATCGGCAATGGGGGCCAGGGCGGCGGCGACCGCCGCGGCATTGAGGAAGCCGGCCGGCGACCCGCGTCCGTGAAGGTGCTCTTTTCGCCTCGGAATCTTCTGTTCTTCGAAACAAGATCAAAACGGCCGCCACCGCTACGGCATCTACAGACACAAGGCCAGTTAGACACCTGTGTCCCTGCCGCCACGTCTGTCGCGCTGTCTGCGCCGATAAGTTGCCGTTTGAAGCTGGTGCCCGCAGTGCACCTGAGCCAGCAGCTGCCGCCGCCGCATTCGCTGTGTTGGTGCAAGACCCGCCATGGGTTGATGGAGAACACCTTCAGCCAGTCCAGTACAACCTTGTCGTGGCCTGACTTTCAATACTCTCATCCTGCCGCAGGCGTCGCTGTCGGTGGCGATGGGGCAGCGCGCCCCTAACCGGGCGGCGGGTCGTGAGGAGGGCCGCGGCCTGGGATCCAGCCTGCGCCTCGGCGCCGCCACGGCTGCGACGTCCTCCCCGCGCCGTGACTACCCGCCCAGGTGGGTCTTTGATGAACGGATGTGCAACTTCAGCAACACGAATCGAAGTATGGGCTGTAACCTGCGCGTCAGCGCCCCCACTGCCGCATCCACGGCGCCGATGCGCCGCAACTAAACGCCCAGGTGGGTTTGTATTCATGATGGTTAAAACAGCGATCTCAATCAGCCAAAGATCTGGGCGTTGTCCTGTCCTTCGGAAACCAGCATGCCGATGGGAGGCGTACAGGGAATGCATGCTTTGCAGCTTGCATCTCGATTCTGCACAACTGGCTCCCATGAGGCCGCCGCAAACGCCGCTCAATGCTGCTTGGCGCTGCGTCCTGTGCGTGAGGACAGCAACGACTAGCAAGCAACGACTAGCAGGCGACAGCATCGAACCGCAGCTGCATTTCTGGTTTTCCCTTTCCAGCACTCAGCACGCTTTTGGCTGCTCGCGCAGGGAATCCGGGTCAAACGGCGCCCGCCGTGATGCCCGCGACGCTCCCCGGGACGGGGTGCAGGAACGTGAGCGCAGCGACAGGGACCGATCCCACCGCGAGGGACGGCACTGCACCGACAGGTGGGCGCGTCTCTGCTGAGCTGCTGCTCCTCGGTCTCGCGGGCCAAAATGACGGTTGATAACGGGTAGACTGCTATGCAGCATGCTGTTGGCCATTTTCATTCCGTTTAGCTGTGAGGTTTGGTAAAAAAAACATACACACAGGCAATCCCAGTGAGCGACAAGGGCAGCAGACATAAGGGCTGCCTCGGGTTGTGTGAGCGACGCGAGCGCAGGACTCCTTGAACGACTCATACACGATAAAGAGTTCTGAAGTGCAGACTCTGGCTGCCTCAGGGGTGGCAGCTACGACCGCGAGCGCGCGGGGTCACGCGATCGGCGCGACCGTGACAGGCGGGACTACGGTAGGCAGGATGAGCGGGACCGCGGCGGCAGCCGTCGGAAGTACGATGATGACCGGGTGTGCTGGCTTTTTCCTGCTGCTGCTGCTTGCTTGGCTTGTTCACTATCTATCAGAAGCGCCCCCGTAGCTGTTTCTGTCCAGCACGTTCCCGGGGTCCTTCAGACATGCAGTTTCGGCAATGGCAGCAGTTCCGTGCTGGCTTGTGCATCAGCGACACATGGCTTGGTCCCGAGACCACTGGCAGTGTGCAAAAGCACCATATCCAACTGCGCTGCTGCTGATACCATAAGCTGCCTTTGCAGCAGAAGCCTTCACGATCTCTTTTCATTGATTGCAGGGGCGGGGCGGCTCGCAGGGCGGCAGCAGACGGCGCAGCCGCAGCCGAGACCGCGACTCTCGGGATGTGTTCCTGGACCGAGCCCGCGGCGGCAGCCGCGAGGCCATACGCGATCGGTATTGACGCGGCAGCGTGAAGGCTGCGCAGGGTCCCGCAGTCAGTGCCGTGTCTTGTCGGCGGCCATCGAGTGCTGCTCAAGCCAAAAACATGCAGGTTTTGGAAGCTTGTTGAAAGCTGTGTTAGCGACAGATCAGGTGTTGTGTTGCTGCCCCAGCGGCGGCTGCAATCTTTTTTGCTGAACTGCTGGTCATTAGGCTGAACTGTTTAGCCATTAGAAGTTGGCCTGTAAGGATTGAAGGCTCCCTTGTAGGAACCTAAACCTCACCCAACCTTCAGTGCCCAACACTG
>JAABUM010004150.1_pt1 | contig 16703 bp, 20 predicted proteins | sample 5559161 | NCBI WGS metagenome assembly JAABUM01 (sample SAMN10711868, study PRJNA513369) | rock metagenome | isolation source: Antarctica rocks | place: Antarctica: Victoria Land, Siegfried Peak nord | reverse complement strand
CTCGTGGTGGACAGGATGAACAACTACCAGCCACGAGCACCACACCCCAGGAGACTCGCCGCAGAACCCCTCCCGCACAACGGTTCATGCAACGTCGTGCGACAGGCAGCTGACCCCCGGAGAACGTGCGTGACGTGACGTTCGGTGAAGATCTGTCCCAGGTCCGCACCGGGCACGCACCCCGGGTCATGGCCTCCCTGCGTAACACCGCCATCAGCCTGCTACGACTCGCCGGTTGGGCCAACATCGCCCAAGCCCTACGGCACCACGCCCGCGACGCAGAACGAGCCCTCACATGCCTGCTGACCTGCTAACACGCGACCTTTCCGGGGCCCTGTCCTTCACATGCCGATGAGCGGACGTCCGGACGAGCATTTCTCCCGAATCGGCGGTTGCGCTCAGCTGACGGTCAGTGTGCCCGGCGCCTGCGGAAGACGGTCACCCACAGAGTCCACGGACCGAGCAGCAGGAGGACGACGGTGGGTAAGAGTAACGGCGGCCGCAGTGGCGAGAACCCCTCTGCCGCACCAATGGTCGATGGTACGTTGCGGTAACCAGCGATGGCGTTAGCTACCCCGATGGCGAAGGCCGCCCCCAGCGCTGTCTCCGCCGCACCGAGCCAAGCCGACCACGTCAACCCCGTAGGCGACCCCCTGCCGGTCAGGAGCACACAGCGCACCGCCCCACGGTGAACACCGCAGTGGGGATCGCCAACACCAGCCCGATAAGGACGAGGATGCCCTCCAGCTCGGCATTCGGCCGCGTCCCCGCGTAGAGCATCACGACCACCATCGCCATGGCAGCTGCGGCGATCAGCAGGTGCCCGACGGCCAACGCCACGACCACTCCGCGACCCCCCCGTGCAAGAGGCTCGGCCGGCACTCCCCCATGAAACCACGCCCCTTGTCGCCGCCGGTGCAGCGCACTCTCATGCAGCCGGTCGGTCGTGCTGTCCTTGCGTGGGCGGCGATGACTACCACATGTCGTCCGTTCGCCTTAGCCCGCGTACCGAAGCCAGGTTTCGGGCGGCCGACTTTACCTACCCGGAGACCGGCCACACCTCCACGGCGTTTCCAACGAGCTATCGGACCCTTCAACGCAGTCGGGACCTGATGGACCAGGCGTTCGAGGCAGCCGCCGAGGATCTGATGCGCTGGCGCATTCACGCGCGAGCAGGGCTTAAGGTTTTCGCGTCCGGCGACGTCGCCCCGGACACCGTGGTGGTGCTGCGCCTGGGTCTAGCGATCCTTGGGGGCGCTAGGCGCGGGACGAGGTCTTCCGCGCTCCTCACGATCCGTCATGGCCCTCATACTCCGAGCCGCCGTCGACATGTCCGCGTCGTAACGATCAGAACGATGGTTGCGGCGAGGACCACCAAGACGATGAGTGCAAGCAGAGCAACAAGGGACGCGACAGTCACGAAGGTCCTAAGGGGCCAGTCCGGAATCGACGGCCGTCGCCTCTGAACAAACCAATCACCGATCATCGCCGGGACGAGGAACACCACCAAAGCCACCGCGAATCGAATCGCTCCGCGTTTTGCCTTTGTAGGAACTCGTCGGAGATGTCATCGCTCCGGAGCGGTGACCTACAGGTTCTCAATGACGCGTCGAGGCGCGCGTCTCACTATTTTGTCCAGTTCCTCGACGGCGAGGGTCCCCGCGTGACCATCTCGCTGCGATTGTGGACACATGAGCTCAACACTGACGACACGCTTCGACGGCTCCACGGCCTTCGTCACCGGTGCTGCTCATGGGATCGGTCGGGCGTGCGCCGAACGTCTGGCCCATGAGGGAGCTCGCGTCGCGATCGCCGACGTTGACGAGGTCGACGCCGAGGAGGTGGCTACCGCCCTCACCCGTGGGGCCAGGGACCCCCACCTGGCCATCCATCTTGACGTCACCGATCCAGTGTCGATCGAAAGGGCGGTGCAGCGGGCGGTCGACCAGTTTGGGCGCCTCGACGTGCTCGTCAACGTCGCGGGTGGGGATGTCGAGCACGGCGGCTTCGAGTGCATCACCGACGAAGTGTGGGGCCGCATGTGGGAGCTGAACCTGATGAGCGTGGTCCGATGCTCTCGCGCGGCTATCCCACATCTTCGGGAAAGCTCGCGAAACCCGGCCATCGTGACAGTCAGCTCGATCAATGCTCTGATCGCGGTGGGGAGCGAGCCGTATGCGGCAGCCAAGGCGGGGATCTCAGCGTTGACCCTGAACCTGGCGGTGAGCCTGGCTCTGGCCGGGATCCGGGTCAACGCCGTGGCGCCGGCCACCATCCGGACTCGGGTTTGGGACGACCAACAGGGAGGCGCGGACCGGCTACGAGAGATGTACCCGCTTGGTCGCGTCGGCGAGCCGGAAGACGTCGCTGCCGCGGTCGCGTTCCTGGCATCGGCCGACGCGGCATGGATCACCGGACACACTCTCCCGGTCGACGGTGGCCTTCTCGTCCGAACGCCAGGGCGGTAGGAGGAATCGAAGTCCGGCGAACCACCTCGAGCGGGCGCGGGATATCGGCCAGAGGCCTTGAGGTGGGTCGACCGCCGTACCTGGCAGCCAGTCGACGAGGCGGTTCCGGCTACGCTCCCTCGATGGGTGCTCCGCGGCGGGTGGAGGTTGTCGGCGACGTCATTCGCCGCCCTGCCGCGGAGTGGACCGGCACCGTTCACTCGCTGCTGCAGCACCTGTTCGACGCTGGCTTGCCGGTCCCAGAGCCGTTGGGGATCGAGGCGGGCGTAGAAACGGTCCGACGGCTACCGGGTGACGCGGGTGAGGACGCGTGGCCCCACCAGCTCACGATCGACGCCGTCCGATCCGCCGGCCAGCTGCTCCGTGCCGTCCATGACGCGACCCTGTCCTGGTCGCCTTCCCCGGGCGCGGTGTGGGCGGTCCCTGCCGAACCGGGCTCGGCAGGTTTGCTATGCCATGGAGATCCCAAGCCCCCCAACATGGTGTGGCAGGCACACCGGGCCGTCGGGCTGTTCGACTGGGATGTCGCACGTCCGGCATCGCGCCTCAGTGACGTCGCCTACGCCCTGACGTGGATCTCACCGTTCTACGAGGAGCAGACCGAACTGCGACGTCGCGGACTGCCACCGAACGTTGACGTGATGGCTCGCGCCGAAGCGTTCCTCGACGGATACGGCTGGTCGGAACCACTCGACGTCTTCGCAGCGGTGACCACCCGCCGACGTCAAGCTATCGATGAGGTCGATCACCTCGGCCAGCGAGGCCATGAACCATGCGCCACCTAGGTAGCGCAGGGCTGGCCCGACAGGTGGCGTCACGCGATGGCGACGCATCCCCAGCAGCGTGCGTTCGGCTCCTCCCCACCCGAACAGCACTAGCGGACGACGGCCGCACGACCGACGACGAGCGAAACGACGCTGCTGCTGCTGCGACGATGCCCCGGAACAGTGCGCACGTCACTCCAAGGCTCTGGAACACCGACCCGGACACAGCCGAGGGAGCGAGAGCACTCAGTTTCGACTGACGGCGAGGCCTGCGCAGAAAGTTCGCAAGTTTCTGCCGGAGGGATGTCGAGCCCAAGGGGGTTTTGGTGCTTACCGGGGTATGAGCCCCAACAGCAGCAGCATTGGACGCCGTCGCCCTGACCCGGTCCCGTGGAGCTGGGAGATCCCAGCCGGAGCGGCCCTCGCGTGGCTATGCGTCGCGGCGGCAGCCCTGCTGGCCGCACGTGGCGTTGCTGGGCTGCTGACTGGCCGGGGCTGGTTGTGGCCGGACTCGCCCCGGTTGTTCCCGGCGTTGGGGGGCCTGGCGACGGGAAGGGTCGGTGCCGGCGTTGAGTCCGGCGGCGGGACCGAGCTCTCGCCCATGCTGGTGTACGGGCTGGCCGGCACGTTCGAGGTGGTCCTACTGGTGGCAAGCATCTGGGTGGGAGTGAGGTTCTGGACGACTCTCGGCCCGGGTCGGCGGCCGGGGATGGCGTCCCGTGCGGACGCCGAGACGATCCTGGGCGTGGGGCGGATGCGGCGGGTCCGCAAGCTCATCCGTCCCGACCTGTACGGGCGCGCAGGGCGACGTCCTTCCCGACGTCTGCCGGCCGGGAGCACCATCGGCGGGGGACCGGTCCGCAACCCCGGGCGGGCATCACCGGGAACCGACACGTCCCCTCGCCACGGGACGGAAGGCGCCCAGCACACCGCGGTGACGACGAACGACAACACGACTACGCGGCGGCACCGGTTCGCGCCGACGACCGTGGGGTGGCGCCTCGGGGTGGGGAAGGTCCCCCGCACCGGTCCATTGTGGGTGCCGTTCGACCGGACCTGCGGGGTGTACGGGCCGCAGGGCTCCGGCAAGACCTTGGACCTGCTGACCCCGGCGCTGCTGGCCGCTCCCGGGGCTGCGCTGGTGACGTTGACGAAGGTCGACGACCTGCTGCTGACCCTGGACGCCCGGTCCTCCGGCGGACGGCCGGTGGCGGTGCTGGACCCGTTCGGGCTAGCGCCCGGTCTCCCGGAACTGGTCTGGGACCCGGTCGACGGATGCGTCGACTCGATGGTCGCCGAACGCCGGGCCAAGGCATTCACCGCAGGCACCGTCAAGGGCGCCGTCGCCCAAGGATCCGGGGACTCCGCGGCCCGGTTCTACGCCGCAGAAGGCGCGAAGGTGCTACAGGCGTTCTTCCACGCCGCCGCCCTGACCGGTAGGAGCATCGAGCACGTCCTGGAGTGGGTGGCCAACCCCCGCGGGGCGAGTGCGCCTGAGGAGATCCTGCGCAGCCACCCCCACGCGGCCCCGTTCTGGCACGGCCTGCTGCACGGCGCGCTACACGGGGACGACCGGACCGCCGGGAACACCGCCACCACGGTGCAACAGGCGATGGCCCTGTTCTTCCAGCAGTCGCTGCGGTCCCGGTGCACCCCCGGCCCAGGCCGACCCGCCTCCGACCTGACCGACCTGATCGCCCGGGGCGGCACGGTCTACCTGCTCGGCCGGGACGACCCGTACGCGTCGGCGTCGCCGCTGATGACGGCGATCGCCGAGCACGTCCTGGACACCGCGCTGGCATTGGCCACCGCGTCCCCGTTCGGTCGGCTGTGCCCGTCGTTCCTGGCCTGCCTCGACGAGCTGCCGTCCACAGCGCCCCTGCCCACGTTACGGACCCGGATGGCGAACGAGCGGGCGCTGGGGCTGTCGTTCATCTACGCCGCCCAAACGTGGCGGCAGCTGGTCATCTGCTACGGCGAGGACGAGGCACGGGCCCTATTCGGGCTAACCAACGTCATCGCCGTGTTCGGCGGCGGCAAGGACGGCATCTTCAACCGCGAACTGTCCGAACTCATCGGCACCTCCCGGATCTCCCGGCCGACATACAGCCGCGGCCGCGGCAACTCCGGAACCTCGTACGCCGGCGCCGACGAGCCGGTGCTGCGACCCGAGGAAATCCGGCTCCTGCCCGAGCGGCACGCCCTGGTCATCGCGGAGAACGCGAAACCGTTGATCGCCGCACTAACCCGCAGCGTCGACGGCAAACCCGGCCGGACGTTGTTGGCTGCCCAGGCCGCGGCGGCCGCCCGGGTCACGGCTGCCCGCGGCCGCCTCACCCCGACGTTCACGCGGACCACGGCTGCGCTGGAGACGTCGCAGCAGCTGGACCTGCGCCCCGCCGGCGCAGCGCCGGGCGCCGGCTCGGAGGATGCGTCTGCGGTGTCTGGGCGAGGCGGTGACCGGTCGTGGTGACCCGACCGTTCCCTCTTCCCGAGCGGCTGGTCCAGAGCGCGTACCGGGAGCTGCAGATCGCGCAGTACGGCTCCGCCGAGGAACAAGAGGCCGTCGGCCGGCCCGAGACCCTGGACCGACCCTGGGACCCGCCGTCCTGCAAGCCGGCCGTCCGCCAGCAGGTGTGGGCCTGGCTCGACGAGGTCGCCGCCTGGGTCAACCACGAATACGGCTGGGGCGTCGACCGCCTCATCCCAGCCTGCTGGCCCGCACACCCACACATCGCCCACGAGCTGGCGATGCTCGCCGACCAGCGGCGCACGGCCGGGCTCGCCCTGGTCGGCGACCCCCTCGAGGAGTGGCACCGCTACAGCCTGCCCCTGTTCCTCGACCGGACGGTCGCCCGGCTCGGGAACCGCTGCGTCACCAGACACGAGGAGTGGCCGGCCAGTGCCCGGTACCGGGCCTACTGCAGCGACGAGACCCGGCGCGAGCGGATCGCCTGGTTCGGCGACGACCTAAACGGCAGCCGCGCCGACCCCACCGCCTACGACCCGCCGCTGCTCGCGCTCGTCGAGGTGGCCACCGGCGAAGTCATCTCCCCGCGGGCGCCCAACGGTGGCCGCTGACAAGCCCAGTTACCCCACGCACCACTGACATTCGGTGAAAGGACCGGGATGAGCGCCGCACCACCGCACCGCTCTGCATCTCACTCAAGCCGCCGAGGCGCGGTCAGCGATACAGAACGCCGGGACCGGCTCGAGGCGTTCCATGCCACGCTCAGCGACCAAGTCCTGACCTTGACCAGCTCGAGCGCGTGGACCGACTGGCTGCGCACCGCCGCCCGGTTTCATCACTACTCATTCCGCAACACCGTCGCGATCTGGATGCAAAGGCCTGACGCCACCCAGGTCGCCGGCTATCGCACCTGGCAGTCGTTGGGACGGCAGGTCCGCAAGGGCGAAGACAGCATCCAGATCCTCGCCCCCGTCACCCGCCGCAAGGACGAACGGGACGCGGAGGGAAACCAGCCGGACCCCAGCGCTGCCCGAAGCGGAGACGGGCGCGAGGGGGGTAAGCGGGAGGAGCCGGGGAGCGGACCCGGCCCGCGGCAGCTCGTGGGTGTGCGGATCGCTCACGTCTTCGACTACTCCCAAACCGAAGGCGACCCGCTACCCCAGCTGGACGACGTCCGTCCGACCCTGCTGACCGGGCAGGCACCGGAACACCTCTGGGACGGGTTGGCGCTACAGGTCGCCGAAGCCGGGTACCGGCTCTCGGTCGAGACCCCGCCCGGAGCCGCCAACGGGCTCACCATGTGGGCGGAGCGGCAGGTACTGGTGCGCCCCGAGCTTGAGGACGCCCAACAGGTCAAGACCCTCGCCCACGAGCTCGGCCACGTGATGCTTCACGAACCGGCCGACATCCTCGACCGAGCCGTCGACCTCAGTGCTCTCGCCTGCCGTGGACAACGGGAGGTGGAGGCGGAGTCGGTCGCCTTCCTGGTCACCAGCGCTCACGGGATGGACCCCGGCCAGTACAGCTTCCCGTACGTCGCCGGCTGGGCCCAGAACGCCACCGACGGCGGCGTGGAGACCACACTGCGCGAGACCGCCAGCCGAGCCCTGACCACCGCACACCGGATCCTCGACCGCCTCGACCGGAACAACGGGGGCCCCGTCGAGGTCGCAGAGGACGCGATCCCGACCCACCTACACACCCCGCGCCGGCCACTCTCCCTGACCCCAATTGAGGCCAGACACGTCCAGGGCCAGGCCAGGACACAGCAGCCAGCCGCCACCGGGGTCGGACGGTGACCGCCGGCTCCGCGGCCTACCCCGCCGGGCGGGATGAGACCGCGCAGCGGCTCCATGTCCTCTACGAGCGCGAGCGGTACCAACGGATGCGTGCCGGGGACTGGGCGCCGTTCACCTCCACGGCACCGGTGCGCGAGCACCTCGAGTACCTGCGCCAGTCTGGAATGACCCAGGGGGAGATCTCCCGGCAGTCCGGGGTCAGCGCCACCGCCATGAGCAGGGCCGCCAAGCACCCGCGGATGACTACCGCCGCGGCAGAGGCTCTCTTCGCCGTCCAGCCTTCCAGGAGGACCGACGAGCAGCGCGCTATGCAGGCGCTCAGGTCGCTTGTGGCCGACGGGTGGACGCTCCAGCAACTCGCCGACGCGACCGGCCTCACCGTTCGCACCGTGGGCCGGACCGTCAACGGCCACACCACACCCACCCCCGGCAGCACCGCAGCCATCATCGACGCGCTCGACCAGCTGCGCTTCGAAGACCCCGGCGACGGCGCCGCCGCGGTCTGGGCCCGCAACCGCGCCGCCCAGGCCGGGTGGGATCCGGCCACGCCATCCCCGGACCGGGCTGACATCGACGACGTTGCCGTCGGCCGGGTCGTCGACGGTAGTGTCGTCCCGCTCCGCCCCGCTGAACAGCAGGCCGCCCTCCAGCGGCTGGCCGGGCACTACTCCGACGACGAGATCGCCCGCCGGCTAGGGCTCGCCAGCCGAACCGTCCTGCGCCACCGGAAGAGAGACAGCCTGCCGGCCTACGCCACACAGAGCCCTCCAAATGGGCCGACCCGGTGACCACCTCCATGCTGACCTGTTGTAGATGCTCTGTGCGAGAGATCAGTAGGTGAACTTGATCAGATCTTGTTGGCGTGGGACAGGCCCCGGCGATGCCCGCGTTGTCGACACGCGTTGCAATCGCCCCCTTGCCGGCGCTCGCCCCAGGGCCTCCGTGCGCGGGTGATCGTAGACGGAGAGTGGAGGTTAATCGTCAGGGTGTCCGCCGCGTCGCCCATCCAGTTCTCGACAGCCTCGTCGGCTCCGACCCGGCGCGTGCATCATGGTGTTGACCGAGGAGTCCATCAGCCCGCGGTCACCGAGGCCGCGGATGTACAGCTCGACGTGGGCTCGCTGGACCCCGATCAGTGGGTCCAACCCGTTGGTCTCGCACCAGGCGAACCACTGCTTGAGCTGGTAGGCGTACAGCGCGTGAGTCCGCCCGGCGTAGCGGGCCAGGTAGGACACCGCCGCCAGCTGCGCGGTCGACATCCGTCGCTGGCTGAAACGTCAAGAGGGTGGTCAGAGCGGACATGGAGTCACGTCACGCGGCGACGTGGGCACCGGCCCAGACCCCGCCCGCAGCCCGCGATCACCCGGACCGAAACGACGCTAGTCCGCTCGAGCCCGTCGTGGCCGCCACCGCAGGCCGGAAAGACGCGGTTCCTCGTGAGTTACATGAATTCAGTGAGTCAATCCAGGATTGCGCTCGCCAGGTCGGGTGCTTCTAGCCCTTACTCGGTCCATTGGTGGCTCTACGGATGAGTGTGAGGTCAGCGCAGTAGTCCGTGAAGAGCCGGTGAAGCCGACTACCACCCAGCAGTGCGATCTAGCGGAACGTCCACCAGCACCTGCCTGATCCTGTCCTCGAAGGTCCCTCCGGACGTCCGCTGGTGCCTGTCTGCGACGTACTGATGCCACCTGGACGGGTGCCTGGGCTCGCCGCCCACCATCCACACGCTGTCGAATCCTCGGTTCTGCGCACGTCTCAGTAGCCAGTCGACCTGCGAAGTCAGCGATCTCTTGGAGTACCCGGACATACCGGCTACACCCCAGCCGGCCAGTAGGACGTCCGCGTGGAGGAGTGCGACCTCAAGGCTTTCGCGCGCTTCTTCCCATCCGTCACCGCGCAGGTCGTTCAGCTCAACAACCGTAGGCGTGGAGGCCGAGCAAAGATTCACTAGCTGGACGTTCTCGCAGCCAAGCACGGTCGCTGCATGGGCCACCGCGTTGCGACTGCGCGTTCCCGACGTTAGTGACGGTGGATTGAGAAGAACTGCCACGAGTGTCCGTGGAACGCCACCGAGGTTCTCGCCGCTGGCCAGGTCACACCTCCGAGTTCAAACGAACCGAGCGGAGGCGCTCGTGCGCTGCGTCCGGGCCGCCGTCCTTCCAAGGCTCGTCCCAGTCGACTTCTGGCCGGTCAAGCTCCGGCTTGCCATCGGCGTGAGCAAGTACGAGAGCGCAGTCGCGGTTCGTTGCCTCGCCCTTGGTGTCACCCCAGATTCGACTTACCTTGCTTCGAGCGGGCAGGTCGTCTTCGACCAGCTCGATCAGTCGCAAGCCAGTCCGTGCCTTGATGTCGTCCCACATCTTGGCAGCGAGGGGCAATGGATCGTCCTTACCGGAGTCCTTCACATCACCAATAACGAGGACAGCGACACCGTCTTGCTTTAGGACACGCTGGATTCCGAGTGTTGTGCGCAGCATGAATTCGCTGTAGGACGTGTAGGTGTGGCGATGGTCCAGGACCGCGTTCAGTTGCTTTCGTCCTGCACCCTGTTCGCGCCCGACCTCATCGAGGCCCAGCAGCCACAGACGAATCCAGTTAGACTGACCGTAATTCACGACTTGGAGGTACGGCGGCGACGTGACCACCAGGTCGACCGACGCAGGCGCGAGATTGTCGCCAGTCAGCAATGCAGCAGCATCTAGGTGGTACGCCTGGCCCGCGTCGCCAGGGCTTTCGTCAAGATAGAGGCGGGCCAGCTTGTCGCGGAGGCGTTCGAAGACGTCCTGGTCAGGCTTCTGTAGCCCATTTTCGCGGATGTACTTCTCGACGTAGGTAGGCGACATGCTGAACGTGTTCGGCATGCTGATGCTGAGGTACTGACTGGTGCCGTTGCGGCGCCACCCGCCGTGCATGATCCCAGCTAGCGCGCCAGCCACCATGAACTGTTTGCGTGACCATGTCGTTAGGTGCTTGGTGGGAAGCTGGTCCCGGATGAAGCAGAGCTGCGCCAGGGTGTTGTCGTGGTAGAGCATCTGGATGTCCGGTGATACATCGGGGTCGGAGTGGCAAGTGCCATTGAACGCTCGTTCCAGATCGTTTACGAACTCATTGACCTCGCCCCAGGTTGGAGGATCAACCTTCGCCCGGGAGAGCACATATGCCAGTGGGTTGAGGTCGTTACAGATCGCAGTACGACCCTCCACGCGCGCCTGAAGTGCCGTCGTACCTCGACCACTGAACGGGTCGAGCACTACCTCTCCGGGCTGCGAGTATCGCTGAATGAAGTGGTGCGCCACCTTGGCCGGAAACATGCCGTGGTAGGAGCACATCGTGTGCATCGAGTGGCCCCAGCGAGAACTGATGCTGTGCCAGAGATCGCCTGACGAGGTTGTGCCTCCGTCGACCGAGCCGGGCTCTGGGGTGTCGAAGAACGCGTCGCTGGACCAGTCGATCTGTGCAGTCATATCAGGTACTCCTGAAGCGACTTCGCCGCCGACACCAGCACCGGCTCTTGTGACTGCTCGCTCACCATCTTCAAGTGCTTACGCGCCGCTTGAAGGCCGCGCTGCTTGGACTGGCCAGCGGCTCGTCGCAGGCCGAGATCGCGCTTGATCGCGCGTACGTCCTCGCCAACGCGGAAGCAGTCAGGCGTCAAAGCAGCGGTCACCATCTCAATGTACTTGAGCGGATACCGCTCCGTCCCGCCGAGGCGTGCACCATCAGCGGCCGAGGTGATCCATTCGTCGGGATCCTCACCCTTCGCGAATTGCTCACGAAGAACGCGCGCCAGGCCTTGATCGGTCAAGCGGAGCCAGGCGTATGGATTCGAGGCAGGGAACACGCCGACGTCCATCAGTTCCACGATGCATGCGAACTGACCCCCGCGTTCCATCAAGCGCCATAGGCCGGTGTAATTACGAAGCGTCGCCGGCGAAACGCCGATGTATCGGGCGATGTCGATCTTGAGAACGTTCTCCGACTGGTGAAGGTGTTCGACAAGCGTCGCAAGTTGGCTTGGCAACAGGTCCTGGTAGATGTCCGATTGATAGCGGATCTCGTAGCGCTGCTCGTAGGCCAGCAGGTATGCCGAAATCCTTGCGAACCGCGACTGATCCTGCTCCCTGATCGAACGGATGGCGCGCAGTCGGAGTGCACCATCGATGACCAGGTACCCACCATCAGGGTTGAGGGCGACCTTGAGCGGCTCGGCCAAGCCTATCTCGTCGATCGATGATCGGAGTCGATCCTCGAAAGACTTCGCGCTGCCTGACCGCACGAGGTCAGGGCTGACCGTGAGGTCTTCTGGACGCAGTTGGACGAGCTTCACTGGGCCACCACCGCGTACGTGCGGCCTTGCTTATTGATGGCAGTCGGGAACTGAACCGCTAGACGCCGAAGGCGTTCCTTCGGCGAGCCCTGGGGGAGGCTATCCAGCACGCCGCACGCCCAATTAAGAAGGACGAGACGCTCCCCACAATTCCCGACTCCGAGTCCGGCGAGATGCTGCCAACCAAGAGCGACGAACAGAGCTTCGAGCTCCTTCGTCTTGATTGATGAGCCAGAAACCATGTCGAGCACGCCGGGCCGTTCCGCGGGAGCGACATGGCGAGCAATCACTGCATGCATGGCAAGGCTGACGTCGCCGGCTCGAAGCGCCTCCACCTCGTGAGACGTAGCGCCATCTAGTTGAGCGAGCAGTCGCCGGACAGTCGATGAGGAGACACCAAATCGATTCGCGATCGCTGTTGTCTCTTCGCCGTCTTGCCGAGCGCGCTTGATGAGCAGGGCACGGTCTACAGGTCGCATCTTCAGCCGCGCGACGTTCTCAACCAAGAACTGCTGGACCTTCTCTGTCTCGGCATACTCGTCGTCTACGACGACGGCCGGGATGGTCTTGACGCCCAGAAGGCGACACGCCAGCGTCCGGCCCTGCCCCTTGATGAGGAGATACTCACCGCTGCCATCGGGAGCCAGGCGCACCGTGATCGGCGTAAGTACACCGAATCGCTCGATCGAACGTTGCAGTTCCCGGTGGCCGTCTCGGTAACGCTTGCGCCCGAGTCCCTCCTCGGGGCGAATCCGCTCAACCGGCACCTCGCGCACCGGGAACGTGTGATGGTCGCGGGTCGCCCCGACCTCTGGAACGGGACCGGAGGGCCCGCCATCTAGCCTTGTTGTCACCCGCGCCAACCCTTCTCATCCATGTGATTCTGTCAGACAGAGTGCGCGGCACCGAGCATTGCATCTGTACAGCGGGTCGTAGGTGCCCGCAAGTCCTAATCCGTTCGAACCGCTGTTCGACGAACGTAGATGCTGGCACCGACAGAGCTACCCGGATGCGCGACGATCCCGTTGTAGCGACGCTGGGACCGTACGCTGAGCGGCATGCGCTGCCCAAACTGGACGTTGCACTCGAACGGTTGCGCCGCATGTGTCGGTGGCACTCCAAGGCGCACCCGCGGGAGGAGGGAGCAGTCATGGTGTTGCAGGATTTGAGCCTGCAAACGAGCTATCGGTCAGGGCGGGACGCCCTGCTCGATGACTTCTACATTCCCTGCCTCCAAGAGTCCGTTCAGTACGACCGGGCGGTTGGCTACTTCTCAAGTACCCTGTACCAGGTTGTGGGTCTCGCATTCGCAGACTTCGCTAGTCGCAGTGGCCGGATGCGTTTGGTCTGCTCGCCGGCGTTGACGCCCGAGGACTTCGACACGATGAAGCAGGCCGATGAGATCGGCAGGCGGGCACAGGGAACCGTGCGGGAGGATCTCGATCGACTCCTTGCAAACCCCTCGGCGGTGCCAGCCACGAAGCTCCTGGCCACTCTCATCGCGAACGACACCATAGATGTCCGGATCGCTTTCGCCGACAAGCCAAGCGGCCTGTTCCACGACAAGCTCGGCGTCTTTGAGGATCCCGAAGGCAAGCGAGTCTCGTTTCGCGGAAGCGCTAACGAGACTTGGCGCGCGTGGGGCTACAATCACGAATCTTTCGACGTTTCCTGCAGTTGGCGCAATGAGCCGGATCTCCTGCGCACGCGCGAGCACGCGGATAGCTTCCAAGACATCTGGCGCGGTCGTGAGCCGGGCGTCATCACCGCCCGACTTGATGAGGTCACTCGTGAGCAACTGGTGGCCATCGCTGACGACGACCTGGATCATGCCTTCGAGGAGGTGCGGCTACATCACGGCCGACGACTTGACCTCGTTAGCGGCCGTCCGCTGATGGAGCATCAGGAGCTCGTGCTCGAGGACTGGGAGGCTCACGACCATCACGGCATCGTGAACTTCGCCACCGGTGCCGGCAAAACGCTCACTGCCATCGAAGCGGTCAAGCGTTGGACCGGCGACGGAGGTGCGGCAGTAATCCTCGTCCCCGGTCGAGATCTGCACGCACAGTGGATTCGGGAGATAGAGACTGAGCTCGTAGATGCGCAAATCCTTCCTGCTGGAGCCGGGAGCAACAAAGCCGATTGGATGCGGCTGCTGCCGATCTTCACCGCACGCGGCAACTCGACCGACCCCAGGCGCGTAGTCGTTGCTACCAACGCCACCTTCGCGTCCGCAGATTTCCAGAGACGTCTGAAGGCAGGCAGTCACCTACTGCTTGTTTCGGACGAGATGCATCGCGCGGGGAGCAAGAAGGTTCTGCCCGCGATCGAGGACACGGTTTGCGGAGCGACGCTAGGACTCAGTGCGACGTTCCGGCGTCAGTTTGATGATGAGGGCACGGACCGGTTGGTCGCTGCATTTGGTCCTGTGCTGTCTCCAGTCATCGGCCTAGCGGAAGCGCTCATGCTCGGCCTGCTCGTGCCGTACGACTACCGACTTCACGAAGTAACTCTGGACGATGACGAGCAAGACGAGTACGAGCAGTTCACGAAACGTATCGGCCATCTCATCGGCCAAGGCGAGTCAGTCAACGATTCAGATGGTCCGCTGCAGATGCTCCTCATCAAGCGGGCTCGAGTCCTAAAGCAGGCGCGCAGCAAGGTCCCAACAGCGGTAAGCATTCTGCGGAGCGAGTATGAGCCCGGTGATCGTTGGCTCGTCTACTGCGACGACAAGACTCAGCTGCACTCGGTTATCGACGAGTGCCTGGCTGCCGGGCTCCCGGCACTTGCCTTCTACTCAGGAATGCCAAGCGACCGTGCCGCAGTCATCAGGAGCCTTGGCGAACATGGGGGCATCGTGGTGGCGATTCGATGCCTGGACGAAGGGATCGACATTCCAGTCACGGACCACGCGCTGATAATGGCTAGCTCAACAGTTGAACGCGAGTACGTCCAGCGCCGCGGTCGCGTGCTTCGGCGTGCGCCAGCAACGGGCAAGGTCAGCGCCGAGGTGCACGACCTCATGCTGGTCGATCCGATTGGTGGGGCTCTCACGAAGAGCGAGGCCACCCGTGCGTTGGAGTTTGTTCGGTTGGCACGAAACCCAGCTGCACGAGAGCGACTCAAGGTCATCGTGTCGCTGAGCCAAGACCCAATTCAGCTCCCAGAGCTGCTTGAAGACGAGGAAGAGAGCGACTGACGATGGTGAATGAGACCGAAGGAGCGGCACATGGCCGTCAGGGAGCCCTCACCGCGCTTAACGAAGCGGCGGAGAGTGCTGACACCGGTCAGTTCGGTATGGCAATCGACTCGTTCGAGCCCGAGGATTACGAGGAGATTGTGAGGTTGGCGTGGCACTACCAATTCGACGACGACCGCTCCAAGTTCAAGCGCGAGCTACGCGAACTGCAGGAACACGTTAGCGAGCGGATCTTGGCACGACTGGAGATGGGCGAATGACCCTCAGCTTCGAGAGCCTCAGCTTGAAGAACTTCGGGCCCTACCGCGAGATCACCGATCTCAGCCTAAAAACAGAACCTGAGTCCCCCGTCGTTGTTCTTCACGGGGAGAACACCCTCGGTAAGACCAGGCTTTTCCGAGCGCTCCGTTGGGGCCTGTACGGAGCACCCGAGGCCGGCAAGACGGCAGCCGAGTCAGCGCGTGGCCTGTCGGACTACATGAACAGGCCCGCGCGGGCCGACGGTGAGACTGACATGCAGGTCGCCATCAACTTCAGTGCTGACGGCCATCAGTACCAGTTGACGCGTACGGCCAAGGTCGACGGCGGCGGTGCGCCCCGAGTCACCGCAGACTTGCGGCTCGATTCGCAAGTTGTGCAACAAGCATCGATCGACGCGGAAATTGGTCGGCTACTGCACCCGCAGATCTCCGAGTTCTTCCTCTTCGATGGGGAGTTGCTTCGCGACTTCTACGACCGGCTCAACTCCGACCGAGAGCGTGACCTTCTTCGCAATAGTATCGAAAGTGTCCTGGGCATCCCGGCACTGCAACGGGCCTCTCGCGACATCGACGTCCTTCGCAACGAGGTTGTGCAGCGTCAAGCGAGGCAGATGAAGAACCAGAAGGACGCCGAGAACGCCCGGCGTCAACTGAAAGAGTTTAAGTCAAAGCAAGAGAGTCTTGAGAAGGATCGCGCCGAGATGTCGGCCGCACTCCGCAAGGCAGAGCAGGACCTTGAGGACGTCAAGGATCGGATCGCTGCGGTTGAGGATCTCAAAGCCGACGCCCGAGAGATGGAGGGCCTCGAGGCGCAGATCAAGGGCGGCGAAGCCGAGGAGAAGCAGCTCGAAGGAGAGATGAAGATCCTGCTTGCTCGAGGTTGGCTCGCGCCCGCCAGCGCCAAGCTCTCTGCAGCGCTGTCCGTGGTCCAGGCCAAGAATGACGCCGCACAGGCGAGGCAAAGCGAGGTCCAAGCGGCGAGAGACCGAGTCGATGTGCTGCAGAAGCAAATCAAGGGTGGCACATGTCCGAGATGCAGTCAGGAACTGCCGCCACCGGACGCTGCCACCACCGAGGCACTGGCCGACGCAGAGATTGAACTCAAGCGACTGCGAGATGAGGCTGGCGACGGGGCTGACCTCAACCGCGAACGCCGGATCCAGGCCCTCATCGACACCTCGACCATTGAGAGCTACCAGGACAGGCAGACCCGGCTCAATAAGGTGCAGAGCACCCAATACGACCGCAACCGTCGTCTTAGCTCGATCAAGGATCGACTGAAAGACAACGGGCTCTTCACAATCGAGGGTGTAGTTGGGGTCTGAATCCGCCGCTCTCGAGGAGTGATCGGGCGATGTAGTTGGTGAGGTTGCGGAAGCCGAGGGCGGATCCGCGCAGGTGTTCGAGGCGTCC
>JAABUM010004149.1_pt1 | contig 16707 bp, 12 predicted proteins | sample 5559161 | NCBI WGS metagenome assembly JAABUM01 (sample SAMN10711868, study PRJNA513369) | rock metagenome | isolation source: Antarctica rocks | place: Antarctica: Victoria Land, Siegfried Peak nord | reverse complement strand
CGGTAGGCCACGCACGTCGTCCCCATGGGGAATTAAGTGATCGCCGGGGGTGGGGAATTACGTGATCGAGAACCCCTCAGACCTGGGGAATTACGTGATCGCTGACAACCTGCCGGCGTGGGGGCTTCGCCTCGCCGCGGCCCCTCGTCCAGCCGACCTGGAGAAGTTGCGTCACTCCGCCGCCTGTCGGCTCACCGGTGTTACCGGATCTGCCGAATAGCGCGCGATGGCGACGGTTTAGGCAGGCCGCCGGAGATCGGTGACGTCGGGAGCGGCGTCGAAGCCAGCTGCCGCGTAGGTGCCACGGCTCCCTTGTTCGAGGTCGGGGTGGCGACGATTGCGCTCGAAGAACCCATCTCCCGGAGGGCGGCAGCCGCCGCGAGCGTGATCGTCGTACCGTTCCCGCATCCACGGTGGTCCCGATGCACTCCCATGGGCTCGAGCAGGCCCGGCATCCCTGGCCCCGCAGACCACACCGTGACGGCCGCCACCGCGACACCCTCGTCGACCTAGGCGGCCACATCCTGAGCCAAGGCAGTTCCGCTCCCGTGCATCGCTACGCCCAGCCATGGACCGGCCTGGACGCGCCCATCGGGGGCACCGACAAGGTCATCCAAGCCATCCGAGACATGAGCGAGGACCTCAAGGAACAGGGCGTCGCCGACCGCGTCCTCGCCATGCTGTTCCGTGAGGCCAACGGGATCGCCCAGATCGCCAGCAGGAACAGCCTGGACACGTACCAGCAGGTAGCGCGACGTCATCACCTGACGTCCGCTGACTTCTACCAAACCGACCATCCAGCCATGCAGCTCGACTGGGATCGTGGCGTCCAGGTGACTGAGGACGTGGCATGAGCATCACTTCGCTGTGCTCCCACTGCGTCGCGTCTACGTGGTGGACCAAGAGCCTGAAAGCGGTTGACCCTGCTACCGCCTTCGTGCCGGGTCGTGCTCGGCGGTGAGTCGGGCGACGGCGTCAACGCTGGGGCGAGCGTAACGCTGGAGAGTACGCAGAGATGCGTGTCTGCTCTTGGCCATCAGCAGCGGCAACGGAACCCCAGCCTCCGCGAGGTGGGTGATGGCCGAATGCCTGAGCTGGTGGAGGGATCGTCCGGGGGCAGCGGCAGAGAAGATTTCCGCTGCTCGGCGGTACGACAGCCGCGCCCGACCCGTTGCCGGATCGCGGTCCGTGGCAGCTGGCGCACGCACCCCTGCCGGTACGGTCTCGGACAAGAACAACGGTCCGCCGCTCCGTCCGCCAATGACCTTGGGCAACAGCCGAGCCGAGCCGGTCTGGAAGTGCAACACGTCCCGGTCGCCACCCTTGCGAACGGTGTAGGCGCGCTTGGCGTCCAGGTCGACGTCTTCGACGTTGAGGTTGAGCACTTCGTTGGCTCGTGCCCCGGACTCGTACAGCAGTCTCCACAGCGCCCGGTCGCGTAGGCCGACGTCACGCCGCGTGAGCAGTCGGTCCAGTTCCTCGTGGGGCATGGCTCGGGTGTGATCCTCGACCACGCGCCGACGCTCCAGCCCCTGGGTCACCTCATGCTCGATCCATCCCTGGCGCTGCGCGTATGAGGTGAAGGAGCGCAGCGTCGCCACCACCCGATTCCAAGTCGCAGGGGACGCGCTGGGGTAGGCGCAGCCCAATGCTCGTCCCAGGCCGGTGCCAGTGATCTGGCTCAGCGTGGGGCTCTCCAGATGCCGCCCAACCGCCTCCAGAGTTAGCCGGTAGACCCGACGGGTGCCGGGAGCCAGGTCACGGCCAAGGAAAGATTCGGTGGCGTCGGTCCACGAGGTGCCCACCCCTGGCCGTGGAACCGACCTCAATGCTCGCTTGGCTGCCATCGGGGTCGCCCTCCGCAGGTCGTCGCAGTAAACGTGCGCACGGGGCGCTGCGGTACGGAGTCGGTCCGGCCTGGCTGCACTCTGAGGATAGCAGTTTTCCGCAGTAAATAGACCATTTACTGCGGTCACACTGCGGGCTGCCGCCTCGCTCTGATAGCACCTCGCTCATTATGAACGTCAGCCGCAGGAGGGTTGGCTGACCGACGTCATGGAGTGGGACTGCAGTGGCGGGCGGTCCGGCACCGGGCGTCATGTCGCAGGCACTTTCACACGGGGATGGGTGCTAGAAGGCAGCCAAGTTGGCCGACTCGTTGCACAAGCGACAGTCCCCCGAGCGCATCAAGGACTTGAGGCAGCAGCACGCCGCCGCCGTCAGGCGGTCGAGGCGAGGTCCTTTTGGACCGGCATAGCGGACGCGAGTGGCTCCGCGATCTTGTTCGTCCACGGGGTCCTGCTCCCCGAGATCGAGACTGGCATTGGTTGGAGTCGACCCGGTCAAATACCCGGCCCAGTGGGCGAAGCGATGGACAAGTTGAGCCTGATCGCTGTCGAACACGACCTGCGGCGAGCCTGAAGTCGTTCCTTGCCATTCTGAACGGCTACTACGTGGCCCGGACGAGCCGCTGCATCCGTGTCATCGCGGACGACATCGCCGGGAACTGAAGGGACTGTCCACTACGCTCTGGCCATGTCATTGCCTGCCTTGTTCTGCGGCCCACCGCCGGACCGGGCCACGTTCATCAGCCGCCATGCGGTTGAGTTCTCCCCCGAGCAGTGGCTGGATCGGCTGCCGGAACCGTGGATGTTCGACCTTCTGGCCGACATCCCGGTCCTGGATGGCAACCGGTGGCCCCGGATCACCCGCGAGTACCTGTTTGACCTAGCGGACAAGATCGGGTCGCCGGAGAAAGCCGTCCAGTTCTACGTCGCGGTGTCCGCGTGGGGTGCGGGCACGAAGGCCCGCCTGGTGGTCCGCAGGGTGCGGGTGCTGCGGGACAACCGGCACGCCGGGGAACGGCTGCTAGCCGGTATCAGGCTGGCCGAGACCAGCCCGGTCGGCGCATACAAGGCGTTCCGACGGGCCGGTGAGCACTCGCTCCTGCATCTCGGCCCGGCGTTCTTCACCAAGGTCATCTACTTCGCCGGATGGCCTGAGCACGAAGGGATCATCCCGAAGCCGCTCATCCTCGACCAGTACGTCGCCGCCGCGCTCAACAACATCACCGATCTCAACTGGCCCTCAACATGGAACTGGACCGCCGGGCAGTACGAGCACTACCTACACCTCGCCCCGGAATGGGCGTCCGAGTGGCGCTGCGAACCGGACGTTATCGAACGGACACTGTTCGAACACGGGAAGACTTTGCGCTAGCGCAGGGAACTGCCAAGTTCGCATGGAGTTGAGGAAGCCTCGGCTGTGCCTCAACGGGAGGTCCGGAACGTGCGTCCCACTGGAAGGCTGACAAGCGGCCTCCGTAACTTATTCGGACCAAAGCCAGTCGGCGGCTAACCACCACACCTGGACGGGACCACTCCTCCCGTCGCCGGACGCGTGAGTACTCAACTCGGTACGACACCAGCGCCAGCCCCGTCCAGTCGGATTTCTCCACAATCCGCAGAACGTCGGGGGGCCATCGGCAAGGAAGAGCCGGATCTAGGTCGGACGGTGATCGGATGGATTGGACACGCCGCCATCATGCACGACAGGCGCGCCACTCTCGTTGGGAGCGGGGTCCAGCACCCGACGGCAAAATCCGCGACGCCGACACCGTGTCCCGCGGCAACGACCCCAACCCGCCCCGCGACCTCAAGTGATCGGTCGGGGACTCTCAGTCATGTAGACCCATTGATGTGCGAGCCTCGGCGCCTGCTTCGTTGAGTGGGCGACCGGATCGGGCCACGCGGCCCGGGTAGCGCAAAAGTCGGCCACTGGCTCAGGTAAGCGGCCGCCGTGCTGCCCGTGCGGGCAACAAGCGGTGGTGCCCACCGTGACCGCTTGATATGGGTCATTTAATGCCGTCCAAGATCCGGCACCTCGCGCACGGGGCAGACTGTTGGATACGGTCAGCACCAGAGACCTCCACCCATTTGCCAGGTCCAGCCCGGTTGTCCCCTCAGGCACCTTCGACTTGCTCTCTGATGTTGCGGAAGGTTTCGCCTCTGGCCCAGGCGGTGAAGATCGTGGCGAACTCGGGCTGGTCAAGGAAGCGGCGCAGCATCTCGCCGTTGGCGTCGTGGCGGTCGATGACCAGGCCCTCGAAGCGCTTGTCGAAGGTGTAGCCGAAGTTCTCCTCCGTGTTCGCCAGGGCGCTTGCGCGGATCTGTGGGTCGGCGATGGTGACCTCCAACTGCTGCTCCACCCAGAGTTGGTCGGCCGGCTGGAAGGTGGTGCCGAACTTGTCGTTCAATGTCTCGATGATCGTCGACAGCGCGGCCTTCTTGGCCTCATTGATGCCGCCCGACCCGTCGCCGAAGAAGGCCGTCGGAAGTATCTGTTCGCCCTCTCCAACTCCGAGGCCGACGTCGAAGGTGCCGGTCGTCTCGGTGCGGAGTGCTGCCAAGACGACGTCGTCGCCGAGGTCGACGGCGCCGTCGTGCTCGCGGGGTAGGCGGGGCAGCAGGAACCTGCCGTAGAGGTAGAGCGACTCCAACTGGGTATCGGTGAAGGGCAGGACCTGGGCCAGGAAGGCGTAGGCCCGAACGTAGTCACGCAGCGCGGCACGGAACTCCTCGCGGTCGGCGGCCTCTAGGGCCTGGTAGCGGTCTCTGGCAGGCTCTGTGTGCCGGTAAAGGGCTGCGTGGGCGGAGGTCTTGGCGTCGGGGTCTAGCGCCAGGTACGCAGCCACCAAGGCGGTGACGTCGCCATCGGCGATGACCTGGTAGCCGTCGATGCGGGCGGAGGCGTTGTAAAGCAGGTTGGGGTCGGTGGGTTCGGTGACGGTGGCGTCGTAGAAGGGCTTGAACGCCTCCTGGATGTCGGGGGCGGAGTTGGCGAAGTCCAGGACGAAGGTGTCGGTCTTCACGCCAGGGATGGTGCGGTTGAGGCGGGACAGGGTCTGGACGGCCTTGACGCCCTCCAACTTCTTGTCGACGTACATCGTGTGCAGCAGGGGCTGGTCGAAGCCGGTCTGGAACTTCTCGGCCACGATGAGGACCTGGTAGTCGGTGGTGGCGAACCTCTGGGCTGTCTCGGACTCCCCGAAGCCGTTGAGGAAGGACTCGGTGTAGGTGACCTCCTCACCCAGGTCGGGGTCCAGCACGGTGCCGGAGAACGCGACCAGGGCATGGCAGTCGGTGTAGCCCTGCTGCTCGATGTAGTCCTTGACGGCCTGGAAGTACTTCACGGCGTGGAGCCGAGAGCGGGTGACGACCATCGCCTTGCCCTGGCCGTTGATCTTCTTCGCCGTGACCCGGCGGAAGTGCTCAACAATGACCTCGGCCTTCTGGGCGAGGTTGGTGGGGTGCAGGGACACGAACCGGGCCAGGGCTGCGCTCGCCTTGCGCTGGTCCACCTCGGGGTCGTCGCTGGTGGAGTTCGCCAACTTGAAGTAGGTGCTGTAGGTCATGTAGTTCAGCAGGACGTCGTGGATGAACTGCTCTTCGATGGCTTGCCGCATCGAGTACAGGTGGAAGGGCCGGTGGAGCCCGTCAAGGTCGCTCTTGGTGCCGAACAACTCCAGCGTCTTGGCCTTCGGGGTGGCGGTGAAGGCGAAGAACGACAGGTTCGGCTGGCGTCCTCGGGCTGCCACCGAGGCAGCGAGGACGTCCTGCGGGTCGTCTCCCGCTTCGATCTTGGACTCCAACTTCTCGGCGGCGTTGAACGCGGCCTCGACGCCGGTCGCTCCCTGGCCGACGGCGACGACCTCGCGGGCTGCTTGGCCGAGGACGGACTTGAGCGCCTTGGCGGACTCGCCGGTCTGGCTGGAGTGCGCCTCGTCGACGATGACGGCGAAGGTTCGGCCTGCTAGGGCCTGCGCGGCCTGGTCCAGGATGAACGGGAACTTCTGCAAGGTCGAGATGATGACCTTCGCGGTCTCCCCAGCCAGCGCCTCGGCCAACTGGGAGGAGGACTCATCGATCTTCTTCACAACCCCGACGGTGTGGTCGAACTGGAAGATCGTGTCCTGGAGTTGCCGGTCGAGCACGACCCGGTCGGTGATGACGATGACCTTGTCGAATACCTTCGCATTGGCCGTCATGCCCTCACCGAGCAGCGCCGGGTCGGCGGGGGTGTGCAGGCTCGACAGACGGTGCGCCAGCCAGGCGATGGTGTTGCTCTTGCCCGACCCGGCGGAATGCTGAATGAGGTAGTTCGTGCCCGCCCCGTGGGTGGCTGCGTGTCCGGTCAGGGCGCGGACGGCGTGCCACTGGTGGAAGCGCGGGAAGACGGTGGGCTTGTGGCCGGTCGCCTTCTTCGACTTGCCGTCGACCTCGACGTGGACGTACCGGGCGAGTAGGTCTAGCCAGGTGTCGCGCTGCCACACCTGCTCCCACAGGTAGGCACTGGCGTAGCCCGAGGGGCCTGAGGGGTTCCCAGCACCGCCAGACCGGCCTGGACCACCGGAGCCCTGATTGAAGGGCAGGAAGCGGGTCCCACGGCCCTCCAGCCTGGTCGTCAGGTACACCTCGTCCGGGTCGACGGCGAAGTGCACCATGGCCCGCTTCGCGAACAGCAACTCCGTGGGCTTGCGGTCCTCCCGGTACTGCCGGATCGCATGGTGCACGTCCTGGCCGGTCAGGGGGTTCTTCAACTCCGCCGTCGCCACCGGCAGCCCGTTCACCGACAACATCAGGTCCAGGCTCTTGTCGCTGTCCTTCTCGGAGAAGTGCACCTGCCGGGTCACCGTGCAGCGGTTCGCGTCGTACAGAGTCAGCAGGTCGGTGGTGATCTCGTGGGCCGGTCGGAAGTACGCCAGGTCGATGCGCACCCCCAGGTCCACGACACCACGACGCAGGACATCGACGGTCCCGCGCTGGGTGATCTCCGCAGCCAGTCGCTCCGAGAACTTCCGCTGGGCTACGTCGGCACCACCATGCAGTCCGAGCAGCCGCTCCCACTCCTTCGGCTGGGTGGCCCCAATGAAGGTGGTCAACTCCGCCGTGTCGAGCCCCAGCGCGGGCCGGTAGTTGTTGGCCGTCCCCGAGATCCACCCATGCCCGAGGAGGTGAGCCTCGATGGCCTCCTCGAAGCGCAGTTCGGTGTGCGACCCCGACATCAAGCAGCCCCTCGGGCGGTGCTCACGTCGAGTTGCCCAGTGACAGCAGCCGTGATTACCGCAGCCCTTCGTTCTGCAACGAGCGCAACCTGTGCGCGGAGGGCAGCGTCAAGTAGGCGAGACCGCCGCCTTGCAGCGGCCAGATGGACCGTCATCCGCGCCTGCACCTCAAGGGGAGGGACCACAACGGGAACGTCTCTGATTCCGGCCTCAAGGTGCAGATGAAGTGCCCCCGTCGCCCTACTGAGCAACGAGTTGTAGCCGAAGCGCGAGCGCAGGTAGAGCCCTAGATACTCGCCGCTGACCAGATCCTCACGAACTCGTGCGATCTGCAAGGCGTGACAACTGGCTTCACCGAAGTCCTGAGGAACCACCGCCACCTGCCCAATGTCTCCGGTCTGGACGATCAGTACGTCACCGGCTCGAAGGTTGACGCGCCGCCGCTTCCGGTGCCAATCCTCGGTGACGTAGAAGGGACGCCGGTTGAAGTCAATCTCGCCATGCTTGATGTGCGTCCCCTGGATGTAGCGCACGCCCTCCACTTCGAGGATGTCGCGAGTTGGGCCGACGTAGCCGTTGGTCAACTCCCGAAGTACACGGGACAAGGCCATCAGACGCCAGCCCACAGGCAGTCCCCAGTGTTCCGGGGCTGCGTCCAACGCTTGGGGCCACCGCAGGCCGAGATCGGACAATGACTGGTCGACAACAACCGAAGCCCGTTCGGAGTTCAGGCGTCTCTGCTGGCTGAGCAGTTCTGTGAGCCGGTTGAGGCGGGCTGTCTCGGCGTCGAGGAAGTTGGCGATACGCACCTGCTCGTCTAGTGGGAGGTCGGCGACCTTAAAGTCGGACACGAAGCGATCTGGCACCCGTTGAAGGCCTGCAACGCCCTGGAAAGCCGTGACGCCTTCCTCGATGAAGTGCTTGCTACGGAGCGCATACGCGACGTAGCGGGGATCGACCCCCGGCCTAGCGCGGAGAACATGAAGTTCCGTGGTGCCAGCGCCCACTCCTCTGGTGAGACCATGCACCCGAGCCACGCGGCCAGCCTGGAACGTCGGGGTCACCTTGGGGAGCAAGATGTCGCCGTCCCGAAATCTGGTGTAGCCCGTCATGACCTCCGACTTGACCTTGACTCGGCTCGCATCGTGGCGTCCGTCAGCCCAGACCGTCTCCAGTGGCATGAACGTCAACTCGGCGTGCGGTGCGAGTTGGTCGAACTCTGGCGTGGGTGGGTTCACCTCGGCCAGGTAGCGCATTCGGATGGACCTCAATCTGTGACCTCGATGAGCAAGCCTTGGATTTCAGACTCCAACTGCTTGATCTCAGCGTCGATCTCCGACAAGGGCCGTGGCGGCGTGTAGATGTAGAAATGGCGCGTGAAGGGGATCTCGAAGCCAACCTTCGTCTTGTCCTCATCGACCCAGGCGTCGGCGACGTGCGGGAGGACCTCCCGCTCGAAGTAGCCGTCGATGTCCTCGGGCAGCGGCACGTTCTCGTTGTCTCGGAGGTCAGGGTCGGCCAGGGCGTTGCCCTTGCGGTCGGTCTGCAACTCACCCTCGGGGTCCGGGATCGAGATCGAGTCCCAGATCGCCTTCTCCACCTTGGCGTCACGGGCGAGCCCAGCAGCGACGAACCCCTGGTTGAGCCGCGCCGCGAAGCCCTTCCGGGTGACGTTGCTCGTGCCTACGAGGGAGCGCAGCACCTCAACTACCGCCGCCTGCTGACGCTCGGCCTCGTGCAGCGCCCCCACCGCATCTACTGCGCCCTTCGCAGGAACACCCAGGGCTCGGCACGCCTTCGACTCTGCGAACACGGCCAGGGTGTCCTCGGTGACCTCGAAGCGCAGCCGGAGCGGTCGCTCGACGGTGATGCGCTGGTAGCCGAAGTCGGTGGTGTTGAAGATCTTCACCTGCGGGTGGTCGTCAGCGCTGAGGGTGAGGGCGTCCGCGTAGAGGTTGGTGATGGTCTCGATCTGTCCGGCGGTGATCTCGCGGCGCTTGTTGCCGAGGCTCTTGCGCATCTTGACGTACATCTCGCGGGCGTCGACCAGCGCGACCTTGCCCTGGCGCTCAAGGCTCTTGCGGTTCGACAGGACCCAGAAGTAGGTGGAGATGCCGGTGTTGTAGAAGAGTTGTTCTGGGAGCGCGACGATGCCTTCGAGCCAGTCGTTCTCCAGGATCCAGCGCCGGATCTCGCTTTCCCCGGAGCCCGCCGCGCCGGTGAAGAGTGGGCTGCCGTTGAAGACGATGGCGAGCCGGGAGCCGCCCTGCTGGACGGGCTTCATCTTGGAGATCATGTGTTGGAGGAACAGGAAGGACCCGTCATTGATGCGCGGCAGCCCGGCCCCGAAGCGGCCCTTGTGGCCGAAGGTCTCGTGCTCGGCCTCGACCTCGTCCTTGACCTTTTTCCACTCCACGCCGAAGGGCGGGTTGGCGAGCATGTAGTCGAACTTGTCGTCGGGCAGCCCGTCGGTGGAGAAGGAGTTGCCGAGCACGATGTGCGATGGGTCGTGGCCGGTGAGCAGCATGTCGGAGCGGCAGATGGCCCAGGTCTCGGGGTTGAGTTCCTGGCCGAAGACCTCCAGGTTGGATTGCGGGTTGAGGTCGCGCATGTAGGACTCGGCAACTGTGAGCATGCCGCCGGTTCCGCACGCGGGGTCGTAGAGGGTCCTGACTGAGCCGGGTTTGCGTAGTACGTCGTCGTCCTCGTGCAGCAGAAGGTTGACCATCAGGCGGATGACCTCGCGGGGGGTGAAGTGCTCGCCGGCGGTCTCGTTGCTGGCTTCGGAGAAGCGCCTGATGAGTTCCTCGAAGATGTAGCCCATCGCGACGTTGGAGACCGACGTCGGCGAGACGTCGAGGTCAGCGAACTTGGCGACGATGGGGTAGAGCAGCCGGGCCTCGTTCAGCCTCTTGATGTGCTCCTCGAAGCCATACTTCACCAGGACGTCGGCGGCGCCGGGAGAGAAGCCAGCGATGTAGGTGCGAAGGTTGGCGGCGACGTGCTCGGGGTCGTCGAGCAGCCGCCGGAAGTCAAGCGGTGAGGTGTTGTAGAAGGGCACGCCCGCGACCCGTTCGAGCACCTTGGCCCGGTTGTGGAGGCCCTGGCGGTCCAGATCGGCGTCCTTCACGAGCACCGCAGCCTTCGTCGGCGTGAGCGTGGCGTCGAGCCGTCGCAGGACAGTGAGCGGCAAGATCACCCGCCCGTACTCGTGCGCCTTGTAGTCCCCGCGCAGAAGATCAGCGACCGACCAGATGAACCCGACCTTGTCGGCGAAACCTTCCATGGGTAGGCACGTTACAGACCCCCCTGCTCTCGTGCCCTGGCTCCACGCCGACGTGTTGGCGTCTCTAAGTCCGACGGCCACCGTGGCGTCCACGTAGAAGTCGCCGAGAGGCTGCACGAACGAGAAACCTCGGCCCGGTTCTCGGCTTGATCAGTGGCTGGACCCTGACGTCGGCCGGGCGGCAATGGGTCTGTGTCGCATGTCGCCCTGCGTGCCAAACTTGGTCTTGGCGGTCATCCACCCGCTTGGGAGTTCCGCGAGGTCTCCCACACGAAGCCCCCGTTTAGGCCCCGTCTTCGCCTCTAGGCGCGGGGCTTCGTCACGTCCCGGCAGGCACCGTCTGTGAAGGGTGGAGCACTTCCCCCGAACGCTAAGCGTCCGGAGCGCGTCTCGGGGACGGTGGGTGACGTCGGCCCGTCCTCATAGGCTGGCCGAACCGGGTCACCCGATATCCACTGGCGAGGGGACGTAGAGCCATGACCGAAGGAGTGGGCTGGTCGGACAATCCGACCACCGTATTGACCGAACGAGTGCTGCACTGGCTGGGCAACAGGCCCAACAGCGACGATGTGTCGCATAAGACTGACGGCATGGCCACGGATCTCGACGTCCCGCCCGATCAGGTGGCCGACGTCCTTGACCGGCTCGAAGGTGCTGGCCAGGTACACCCCTTCGAGGCATCCCTGGGCGACACCTACACGTCGTCGGCTCGCGTCACCAGCGCCGGACGCGAGGCCATGCGGCAACAGGCAACCTCAGCGGCCAAGCGCGGGCTGCGCGTGACCTCGGCGGCAAACGCCATGCTGTCGTGGCTGGCCGACCATGACGGAGAGAACGTCTCAACTCCCGGTTTCCCGGGCGCGGCTCAATCTTTCTACTTCGGTGCGCTGTTCCCCCCGGCCGACCTTCGCGACGCGGCGGCACTGCTCCACAAAGAGGGGCTGATGACCGGGTTCAGCACGTCAGCCGCTGGCATGTATGTGCGAGCCACCATCACTCCAGACGGCAGGGACTGCGCCGAGCGGTTCGGGTGTGACGTCAACGCCTGGCGCAGGCGCCATGAATCCGCGAGCAGCGGTGAGGTCTCCGTCAAAGTCGACGGTTCGACAGGTGTCACCGTCGCCGTTCACTCGCCCGGCGCCAGGCAGTCGGTGAAGGTGACCACAGACCCAGGCGAGCAGGTCGGGAACCTCGCCGATGCGTTCGAGCAGGCTATGCCGGTGCTCGGCCTCAACCAGGAGAAGACCGCTCAGGCCGAGCAGGTCATCACCGAACTGCGGGTTCTCGCCGCTGAGCCGGAGCCAGACCGGGGCCGAATCCGCCGCGCTCTGGTCACCGTTAGGGAGGTCGCCGTCCAAGGCACCGGCGCCGCGGTGGGGACTGGCATTGTGGCGCTGGCCGACCAGATGATGCAGGCCATGGCCAGCGCGCATTGAGGCGCGAGCGATCCACCTCAGAGCCCTTAGGACCGCTCTGCGCAGCGAGGTCTCACGCGGCCAACTGCTCGTCCGCCGCGGCGCGGACCTCAGGGTCAGCCGGCGTTCCCCACACCCAGGTGATACGAATCGTGCTCGTGTCCAACCCTTGTTCAGCACAGCGGCGGGCAGGACCACGATCGAGCCGCGCTCACCCAGAGTGGACAGCAAGATCCCCCTTTGGTGTTCTAACGGGAGAGCCCAGAACGCCTCACGGGCCTCGTCAGGCTCCCGAGTACCGAGGTGCCAATCCATGGCGGTTTCCGACCCCACGACAGGGCTGCTGGCCTCACGTAACGATTGGGACCGGACCCGCGTGGTGATCCGCAGCATCGCATCGACGATCGGTGACGACAGGTCGACCCGGGCTACGCTCATGAGGGTTCTCGACCTCGATAACCCGGACGAGGTCGCCGGCCGCCAGACGTCGATCGTCTTCCTCATCCGGGTGGTCTCAGGCTCACCGTCAGTCACCTCTGCGCCAAGGGCCGGTAGCCAGGGGCGCGAGAGTGAGCGGGTCCGCTCGCTACCCAAGCCGAGGCTTACATCGCGCACCTACACCAGTGGCCAGGGCGACGCGGTCGCCAGCCAGTCCGTCGGCTGGACCGGGGTACTGCTGTCAGGCTTGTAGTCCTGACTGGCTGATGACCACGCACCACCAGCCTGCCCCTGGGCTACGAGGTTCGCCCTCGAGAGGGGCGCCAGCGTCCGCCTCGTCGGCGACGACCGACAGCTGGCCGCCATCGCCGCCGGTGGTGTGCTCCGGGACATCCAGGCCACCGTCGGAGCGGTCACCCTCTCCGAGCTGATCCGGTTCCGCGACCAGGCCGAGGCCGCCGCCGGCCTGGCCATCCGCACCGGCGACACCGCCGGCCTCGGCTTCTACATCGACCAGGACCGGGTCCACGTCGGCGACCTGACCACCGTTACCGACCACGCCTACACCGCCTGGTCGACCGACCGGGCCGCCGGCCTCGACTCGATCATGCTGGCCCCGACCCGGGAGCTGGCCACCGGCCTGAACATCCGCGCCCGCCACGACCGGCTCACCCGCCTCCAGGACGCGGGGGCCACGGTGGGGCAGCAGACGACCCTCGCCGACGGGGCATTCGTCTCCTCCGGGGACACGATCATCACCCGACGCAACAACCGTCGTCTACGGACCACCGCCACCGACTTCGTCAAGAACGGCGACCGGTGGACCGTCACCGTCGCGAACGACGACCGGTCCCTCGACGTAGTGCACGCCCAGACCGGGCGGCACCTGCGCCTGCCCGCCGACTACGTCGCCCAGCACGTCCAGCTCGGCTACGCCACCACCGTGCACGGCGGCCAGGGCGTCACCGCCGACACCAGCCACACCGTCACCTCCGGAACCGAGTCCCGCCAACAGCTGTACGTCGCCCTCACCCGCGGCCGAGAAGGCAACCACCTGTACCTCGTCACCGCCATGGACGGCGACGAGCACTCCGTCATCACCCCCGCGGCCACCCACCCGCTCACCGCGATCAACGTCCTGGAGCAGATCCTCGCCCGGGATGAGGCCGAACCGTCCGCGACCACCACCGCCCGGCGTCTGGCCGACCCGGCCACGAACCTGACCGCGGCCGCCGCCCGGTACCACGACAGCCTCCACACCGCGGCCGTCCACATCCTCGGCCCGGGCTGGTCCGACCTCATCGACGCCGCGCTCGAGGACAGCTCACCCCGGGCGTCACGCACTCCCCCGCCTACCCCACCCTCCGCGGCCACCTGGCCCTGATCGCGGTCGACGGCTACGACCCGGTCCCGGCGTTCACCACTGCCTTGAGCCGGCGCGAGGTCGACACCGCGGCCGACGTCGCCGCCGTCCTGGACTGGCGTCTCGACCCCACCCACACCCGCGGCGCCACCCCAGGCCCTTTGCCGTGGCTACCCGAGCTCCCCCACCCCCTGGCCACCCACTCGTACTGGGGTGACTACCTGGCGCAGCGCCAGCAGCACGTCGATGCCGCCGCCTCAGCCCTGCGGGCGTCCGTCGACGGGTGGACCGCGACGTCCGCGCCGGGCTGGGCCCGGCAACTCCTCACCCCCACGCACCGGCTGCTGCTGCAGGACCTGGCGGTGTTCCGCGCCGCGCACGGTGTCGCCGACGACGACACCCGCCCCACCGGCCCCCGCCAGCAGCCCGCGGCCGACCGGCGCGCCCAGGTCGCCCTCGACGAGCGGGTCAACCAGGCCGTCGACGCCAGCTACCGCACCGCCTGGACCCCCCTAGCCGTCCAGGTCGGACTCACCCCAAGGACCGACCCGCACTGGCCTGCCCTCGCTGAGAACCTCGCTGCGCTCTCCCGGGCCGGCGCCGACGCCCCCGCCCTGATCCGGCGCGCCGCCGCCGAAGGGCCGCTGCCCGACGAGTACCAGGCCGCCGCTTTGTGGTGGCGGATCGCCCGGCACGTTTCCCCCGCGGTCCTCGCCCCCGACCGGGACGCCGCGCCGGCGGACCCCCTGCAGCCCGACTGGCTCCCCCAGCTGACCGGCGCACTCGGCGACCAAACCACCGGCACCCTCCTCGCCGACCCCCGCTGGCCCGCCGTCATCGCCGCCGTCACCCGCACCACCGAACACGGCGTCCCACTCGGGGATCTCCTGCGCGTCCCCGACGGACCCGACGGTGAACCCCTCCCCGACCACGCCCTCGCCGACGCCCTCATCTACCGGGCGCTCACCCTGGCCGACCCCATCCCGGACTACCCGGCCGACACCTACGACCTCGACGACGCCCACGCCACAGGCGACGCGCACGGCTCCTACGTCGAACCGGAAGACCCCGACCACATCCCACCCCAGGACCTGCACATGGTCACCAACCCCGACCCCCACGCACCGGACAACCTGGCCGAAACCCCACTCGACTACACCCACGCCGCCACCGCCGCCGTGGCACCGCTGCCGCCCCTGGCTGGCGACAGCCTCCCCGTCGACCAGGTCGCCCTGACCGACGCCGAGCTCCACGAGGAGCTGTTCCACGCCGCCCGCCATCGGCTGGCCCTAACGTGGGAACCCACCGACGAGCAGCAACGCCGCCTCGAGGACCGCGCCGCCGAAGCCGAGTTCTCCCCGGTCACCCCCGAACGGATCGCCCAGCTCAACGAGCAAGCCGCCGCCTTCTACCAGCGCTGCTACCCCACCTCATGGGCGCAGACCTACCTCACCGACCGGCTCGGCGGCCTCGACCTCACCGACGACCCCCACACCCGACCCGGCTACGCCCCCGGCGGCTGGACCACCCTCACCAGCCACCTACGCCGCCACGGCGCCACCGAGGACGAGCTCCTCACCGCCGGCCTCGCCAAGCACGCCTCGTCCGGCCGGCTCATCGACACCTTCCGCGACCGCCTCATCCTCCCCATCCAACACACCGCGACCCACCGCACCCAGGTCGTCGGGTTCGTCGGCCGCCGCAACCCCGAGACCGACCACGTCGCCCCCGGGACGCTAAAGGGCGGCGAAGCCACGGCGGCGTCGAAGGCCGGGCCCGAAGTACCTCAACACCGCCGACACCGTCCTGTTCGCCAAGGGCGACCAGCTGTACGGCATGGCCGAGCACCGCGACCGCCTCGACAACGGCGCCACCCCGGTCCTGGTCGAAGGCCCCGTGGACGCGCTGGCCGTCACCTACGCCAGCCGCGGCCACGTCGGCCTCGCCCCGCTCGGGACCTCCCTGACCGACACTCAGGCCGACACGCTGATGAAATTCCTCGACAGCACGACCGGGTCCCCGGGTGTGATCGTGGCCACCGACAGCGACCTCGCCGGCCAGATAGCCGCCGAACGCGACTACTGGATCCTCACCGCCCGCGACGCCGACCCACGCCACGCCACCTTCCCCGACGGGCACGACCCGGCCAGCCTGCTCCGCGAAGCCGGCCCAGCAGCGCTGCGCGCCCAGCTGATCGCCGCCCGCCCACTGGCCGAGACCCTCATCAACGAGCGGCTCGCCCACCTGCCACCGGCCAGTGCGCTCAACGAGGCCGTCGCGATTATCGCCGCCGGGGACGCCGCCCGTTGGACGCAGCGCACTGCTGACGTCGCTCGCCGGCTCCACGCCCCCACCGAGGTTGCGCTGACCCAGCTCCTCGAACGAATCACCCCGTGGGACCGAGACCGGCACGCGGCCAGCGCCGAGCAGGTGCACGCCGTCCACGACGTGCGGCAGCGGATCACCGCCCAAGGCTCGCTGCCCCCAGCCAGCCGGTGGGCGTACCTGGCCCGGCAAGTCGACGTCAACCTGGTTCGCGCCGACGACTGGGGCGCCCTCGCCGCGACCCTCGACCGCGCTGCGGCCGCTGGGCACGACCTGCGCACCCTGCTCCCCGAGGTCATCGGCGCGAACCCCCTCGCCGAAGACGAGCCCGCAGCTGACCTGCGGTACCGGCTCATGGAACGCCTCGGCGTCGACGAGACACCGCTGCCACAATCGCCGACGGCGCCCGCTACGGGTCCCAGAGGACGCGCAACCACAGTCTCACGCCCCAACCCGGCTGTCCGCCCCTCACGCGACTCGAACCCCCGCCGTTGAGGGCCGGGAGCCGGCGCCACGACGTGACGTCCGCTTAGATGGACCAGGCGCGCAGCGTCGCCTCGAGGCTGTCGTTCCGGACCCCGCTGTACCAGCCGAGAACGTTGGGATAGCTCAGCGGCGCGAGCCCCAGGTGAGCCTGTCTATAGCCCGCGAGCCAGCGCTCGTGTGATCGCCATCGTGCCGACTCCAGCTCTCAGCCCGCTGGTGCCAAGACCGTCTCGCCCGACTGGGCCGCCCTCTTCGGCCATCAGGACGAGCTGCTCGCGCAGTACCGGTCGGTGTTCCTGCAGTGAGCCGGCCGGGGGGACGCACCGGGCGG
>JAABUM010004148.1_pt1 | contig 16709 bp, 13 predicted proteins | sample 5559161 | NCBI WGS metagenome assembly JAABUM01 (sample SAMN10711868, study PRJNA513369) | rock metagenome | isolation source: Antarctica rocks | place: Antarctica: Victoria Land, Siegfried Peak nord | reverse complement strand
CCCTCTCCCGGAGGGAGAGGGGGAAGGCAGCGGTGCGTGGCGCCATGTTCGGTCCCGTGTTGCGTCACTTCCGCCATATCACTCCCGCGCAGCCAGGGGCAGGGCTTGGGACGGCCGCGGGCTGGTGTAGGGTCCGGGCATGGATGCGGATGACGGCGTGCTTGCGATAGACCTGGGGCGGAGCCGGTGCCGCGTGGCGCTGTGGTCCGGCGGCGTCCGGACGGAGGGGGAGGGCGCCGGCGCCCCCGGCCTGGCGTCGCCCGGCGGGGCGGATGCGGCGTTGGCCGCGATCCTCGCCGTGGCCCGGCCGATGCTTGGACGGGCGTGCGTCGCGGCGGTGTCGGCCGGGGCGGCAGGCGCGCTGACGGCGCCGGAGGCGGCGCAGGCGCTGGCGGCGGGACTGTGCGCGGCGCTGCCGGCCCGGCAGGCGGTGGTCGGCAGCGACGCCGCCGCGGCCCATGCCGGAGCGCTGGGCGGCGGGCCGGGCGTGGTGCTGTCGGTGGGAACCGGCGCCGTTGCGCTGGCCCGCGGCGAGGACGGGCCGGTGCGCCGGGTAGATGGCGCCGGGCCGTGGCTAGGCGACGAGGGCGGGGGCGGCTGGCTCGGGCTGCGCAGCCTGCGCGCCGCCCTGCGCGCCATGGAGGGGCGCGGGCCGCCCACGCTGCTGCAAGCCGCCGCGGTGGCCCGGTTCGGCCCGCTGGACGGGCTGGCGGCCCGGGTGGAAGCCAGCCCGGACCCGGCACGCCTGGCGGCTGGCTTCGCCCCGGACGTGGCCGCGGCGGCCGGGGCAGGGGACGCCGTGGCGTCGGCACTGCTGCGCCGCGCGGTGGATGCTTTGGCGCAGACGATGCGCGCCGCTGCCGCCGGGCTGCCGCGGCCGGTGCCGGCGGCGATGGTGGGCGGCCTGGCCGCGGTGCTGGGCGCCCCGTTGCGGGCGGCGCTGGCCGGGGACGGGCTGGCCTTCGCCGATGCGCCCGGCGACGCGCTGGACGGCGCGCGGCTGCTGCTGCGGCCGGGATCGCCGTATGGGGCCGGGCTGGCACGGGCCGCGGCCGGCCTCCCCGGCACCGCCCTGGACGCCCTGGCGACAGAGGCCGCGCGCCCCGGCCTGGACGACCTGGACCAGCGCAGCCCGTCCGAGATCGTCCACCTGCTGCTGGCGGCCGAGCGGGCGGCAAGCGGCCCGATGGCCCGCGCCGCGCCAGCCCTGGCCGCCGCGGCGGAGGCGGTGGCCGCGCGCATGTCGGGCGGCGGGCGCCTGTTCTACCTTGGCGCCGGCACGCCCGGACGTCTGGCGGTGCTGGACGCGGCGGAGCTGCTGCCGACCTACAACGCCCCGCCCGGCCTGGTGGTGCCGTTGCTGGCCGGCGGCATGGACGCCCTGGTGCGCTCCATCGAGGGCGCGGAGGACGATCCGGACGCCGCCGGGGCGGCGCTGGACGCGCACGGGCTGGGGGCGGGCGACGCCGTGATGGGCATCGCCGCGTCCGGCCGCACGCCCTATGTGGTCGGCGGCCTGCGCCATGCCCGGACCCGCGGGGCGCTGGCCGTCGCGATGGTGAACAACCCCGGCAGCCCCGCGGCGGCGGCGGCGGACCTGGTGGTGGAGATGCTGACGGGTCCGGAGGTCGTGGCCGGCAGCACCCGGATGCTGGCCGGCACGGCGCAGAAGGTGGCGCTGAACGCCCTCAGCACGGCGGCGATGATCGCCCTGGGCCATACCTACGGCCCCTGGATGGTGGACGTGCGCGCGACCAACGCGAAGCTGCGGCGCCGGGCGCTGCGCATGGTGCGCCGGATCACCGGCGCCGGGGAGGATGCGGCGGCGGCGGCCCTGCTGGCGGCGGACGGGCAGGTGAAGCCGGCGGTCGTATCGCTGCTGGCCGGGGTGGACGCAATGGAGGCGGCGCGGCGCCTGGCCCGGTCCGGCGGGCGCGTGCGGGGCGCGCTGGCATGACGCGCGGTGGCACGGCACCCGCCGCCACGGCCCGCGCCGGTGCAATGCCCGGCGACACGATGCCCTTTGGCACAATGCCCTCTAGCACGGTGCCCCCTAGCATGACGCACTCTGGCACGATGCCTGGTGACACGACGCTCTCTGGCCCAGTGCCCTCTGGCCCGTTGCTCTCTGGCACGACGCCCTCTGGCACGACGCGCTCTGGCATGACGCGCTCTGGCACGAAGCCCGACAGCACGGCATTTGCTGGCGCGACGCCCCTATGGGCCGTGGGCCTGATGACCGGCACGGTGCTGGACGGCAACGTGGACATCGCGCTGCTGCGGACGGACGGGGAGACGGTGCAGGAGTTCGGCCTTTGGACCCTGGCGCCCTACCCCGCCGCGGTGCGCCCGCTGCTGCAACGGGCGTTGGATGCCGCCCGGACCTGGGCGTTCGAGGGGCCGGAGCCTGCCGTGTTCGCGGAAGCCGAAGCGGCGCTAACCCGGGCGCAGGCCGCGGCCGTGCAGGCGTTCCTGCAGGAGGCCGGGGTGGCGCCCGCGGTGATCGGCTTCCACGGCCAGACCGTGCTGCACCGCGCGCCCACCCCGGCCCGGCCCGGCGCAACCCGGCAGTTGGGCGACGGCGCGTTGATGGCGTCGCTGCTGGGCGTCCCCGTCGTCCACGACTTCCGCGGCGCCGACGTGCGCGCCGGCGGCCAGGGGGCGCCGCTGTCGGCCTGCTATCATGCGGCGCTGCTGCGCGACGCGCCGCCGGGGACGGCGGTGCTGAACCTGGGCGGCGTCGGCAACATGACGTGGATGGGGCAGGACGGCGCCCTGGCCGCCTTCGACACCGGCCCAGCCAACGCGCCGCTGAACGATTGGGTGGAGCGCCATACCGGGCAGGGCATGGACCGAGACGGCGCCCTGGCCCGCGCCGGCCGGGTGGACGAGGCGCGGCTGCGCCTGCTGCTGCGGCACCCCTACTTCGCCGCGCCGCCGCCCAAGTCGCTGGACCGCTTCGGCTTCACCGCGGCGATGGCGGACGGGTTGGGACTGGAGGACGGCGCGGCGACGCTGACCGCCTTCGCCGCCGCCGCCGCCGGGCGCGGGCTGGACCTGCTGCCGCAGCGGCCCGCCCGCCTGGCCGTCTGCGGCGGCGGCCGTCGCAACCCGGCGATGATGGACGCGCTGCGGCTGCGGGCCGGGGCCGAGGTGCTGTCCGCGGAGAACCTGGGCTGGCGCGGCGACGCCATCGAGGCGGAGTGCTTCGCCTACCTCGCCGTACGCACCCTGCGCGGCCTGCCGATCAGCTTCCCCGGCACCACCGGCGTTCCCGCGCCGATGGCGGGCGGGGTGGTCAACCTTCCTTGAGCCGGTTGCCTGTCGTGCCAGTTCCCAAAGACCTGACCCGCCTTCCCCTGCACCGCGTTGCGCTGGCCGGCGGCGAGCACCGGGTCAGCCTCGATGCCGGCCGATGTCGTGCCGCCTGCTTTATGTGATAATCAACGGCCATCCGCTCCGACCCTTATCGTCATTGCGAGCCGCGCTTGCGGCGCGGCAATCCAGGGGCGGCCAGGACTGCGCTTGCGGCTCCTGGATTGCCGCGCCGAAGCCGGCTCGCAATGACGGAAGTGGTCAGAGTAAAAGGCGGTTGGTATGAGACCCCGCCGCGTCCGCTGCTGCGGCGATGGCGGAATTTTGAGCTAAAGTCGCACGGACGCCTTCACCCAATGGTATGCGGGCTGTCGGTGCCGGTGTCCAGGACCGCCTGCACCGGCCTGCGTGCCGAGAACGGCAGCGCCGGGCCGTGTCCGAAGCGCATCAGGATATCGGGACGGCGCCCGGGGGTGCCGGCGAGGGCTGCAAGCTCGGGCCGCAGGCTGGCGACCTCGACGGGCTGGTTGATGAAGGCGTACTTGAGGCCGAGCGCCGTCGCCTGCAACGCGAACCGCTGGCAGGACCGCCCCGCGCCGACCCAACTGCCGGGACCGGCCTGCTGCGCGACGAAGACGGCGATGCCGGCCGAGGACCGCAGGTGGCGCGCATACTTGTCGTTCTCGGAACCAGCCGTCATTGGCCCAGTCGAACAGGCGCGGCCCCAGCCAGGTCGGCAGCACCGGGCTGCCGCTCGATGCGCTGAACAGGCCGTCGCCGGTGCGTATGGCCTCACGCGGGTTGAAGCGCACCCATGACCTGAGTTCCCGCATGAACGCCGGGTCGGCCATCTACGCGCCGTTGCCGGCGACGACCAAGTCGCGCACCCGCTCGATCTCCGTCCGGCCGGTCATCAGCACCACGTCAACGCCCGGCATCGCGGCGGCGTCGGCCAGCATCCGGAGTTCGGTTGCGCCGACCGGCCGGCCGTCGTATTCGGTGCGGGTTGACCGGCGCTGCGTGATCGCCTCGCGCAACGCGGGATCGGCGTCCGGCCCGCCGCGCAGCGTCACGGCCACGCTGCCGCCATCCGCCGGGTCGAAGGCGACCTTGCCGGACGAGCCTTGGGCGCCGGCGGCCAGGGCCAGGGTCTCGGCGGCGCAGCCGAGGCTTGCGAACAGGTGGTGGTCGTCCGGATCAACCACCAGGGTCCGGCGCGACGTGTCGGGCAGGATGCCGATGCCGCCGGCGCCGATCCGGAAACGCCAGGGCTGGGTGTTGTGGCCGCTCGGCGCAAGCGTGGCGAGCCGGACCAGGTCCAGCAGTGCCGGCGCCGCCGGGAGCTGCGCCTGCATCGCTGCGGCGGCAGCGTCGTAGTCCGCAATCGAACCCATCCGCCGCAGCCCGGCATAGCCTGCGCCGGCGCCGGCGCCGGCCAGCGCCAGCGCTCCGCCGCCCATCATGACCTGACGCCGGTTCATCGTCCCACCTACGCTGTTGCGCCTCCGCACCGGAGGACAAGGCCGCGTACCTGGCATCGGCTGGCTGTGCTAGGGCCGAAATCTACGCACGCCGGCAGGCGATGCCGGATCAGCCCTTGCACCGGCTGCCTGCCCCAGCTGCCTGCAACGCCCGGCTACGGCCCGCTGAGATAGCCCAGCACGCGCCCGGTCCGGCCCGGCGCGGCGGCCTCCCGGAAGATGCGGAGCTGGCCGCCGTCGGGGAAGCTGACGATCTCGGCCCCGGGTGCGCCGCCTGCGCCGGGCGGTCCGGGCGTGACCGGGACCGGGGCGCCGGCCCAGACGGCAGCGATCAGCTTGGCATACTGCGCGCCGCGCTCCGGCGTGAAGGAGTGATAGGCCGCCGCCGCCGCGGGCCAGGCGCCGGTGCGGCCACGCAGGCTGTTCAAGAAGCGCGCGGCATAGGCGGCGTTGGCCTGCGGGTCGAACGCCTGCTCCAGCGAGCGGAACGCCGCGGGATGATGCAGCAGGTTCACCTGCATGCAGCCCACGTCCATGGACGCCACCCCTCGCGCCTGCAACGCCTGGACCGCGGCGATGGCGGCGGCCTTGGTGGGGTAGTAGGTGCCGGCGCCCTCGGCGTTCACGGTCCAGGGCCAGGGGCGGCGGGCGCCGGTGCGCGGGTCGCGGCGCCCGCTCTCCACGACGCCGATGGCAGCCAGCAGGCCAGGGGCGGTATGGGCGGTGCGCTCGGCGGCCCCGATGGCGGGGGCGCAGGCCAGGCGGTCCGGGTCGGCCGGCGGCGGCGCGGCGCGGACGGGCGGGCTGTGGGCGGCCAGGACGCAGGCGGCCAGCAGGGCGGCAGGCAGGGCGGTCCGCATCGCGCGGGTTATGGCGGGCGCGGCGGCGGGTGGCAAGCCGCGCGACGCGGCAGGCGGCGGGTCATGCGCCGCCGGGCCGTGCCATGAAAGCCGCCGCTTGCCTGGACCCTCATGGTCCCGCCCTGTTCCAATCGCCGCTTCCAGTCGTCGCTTCCAGTCGCCGTGGCGGGCCGCGCTTGCGGCGCGGCGATCCGGATGGGCCAGGCCAAGGGCAGCTTCGACAAGGGCGGCTGGGCCGTGGGGCGCAGGGCCACGGAACGCAAGGCTGGGCGACTGGTCCTGGCGGCTTTGGATCGCCACGCCGCAGGCGCGGCTCGCAACACGGCTGGAGGCAGAGGCGGCTTGCGAGGGCGGTTGGAGGGAGGATGGCCAGGGTCGGCATCAGCCGGCGGACGCGTCCTCGTTCAGGTTGAACTCGGCCAGCACGGTGTCGGCGGTAAACTCGGCGCTGTGCCAGGCGCCGGGGGCGAAGCGTATGGCGGTGCCGGGATGCAGCGGAATGCTGCCTGCCTCGCACTCCAGCCGGCCGGCGCCGGACAGGATCAGGATGAACTGCTCGTGCGGGTGGCTGTGCTTGGTGACGACCTGGCCGGCCTTGACGTGGATTTGGCGCAGGTTGGCGCCGGCGCCGGGCAGAGGGGCCGGGGCAGGGCCGGTCTGGCTCCAGGCGGCTGACGTGACGGGGTTCATGGCGGGCCTCCGGGGTCGGCCCGGCCTTGCGGGCCGGGCCAGGGTGCTAGACGACCGTCAGGCGCACCGGGACGTTGTTGCGCGTGGCGTTGGAATACGGGCAGACCTGGTGCGCCTTCTCCACCAGCGCCTCGGCGTCGGCGTGGGCCAGGCCCGGCAACGACACGGCCAGCTCGACGTCAATGCCGAAGCCGCCCTCACTGCGCGGCCCCATGCCGACGGTCGCGGTCACGGTGGTGTCGTCGGGGACCTTGGAGCCGCCCTGCGAGGCGACGAACTTCATCGCGCCAAGGAAGCAGGCGGAGTAGCCAGCCGCGAAGAGCTGCTCGGGGTTGTTGCCGGGGCCGCCGCCGCCGCCCAGCTCCTTAGGGGTGGACAGCTTGACGTCCAGGCTGCCGTCCTTGGTGGCGGCATGGCCGTCGCGTCCGCCATTGGCGGTGGCCTGGGTCGTGTAGAGCACGTTGACTGACATCGGGGTTTCCTTTGGTCGTGCGTCCGCGATGGTGGACGGGGGGCGTCATCCGACAATCCGGGCGGGGGCGCAAGCCTCGCAAGGCGACGGCGGTGCTGGCCGCGAACGACCTGGGCACGCCGCACGGGGCTGATTGGCGGCCCGTTCGCGGCCGAACCTGGAAAGCCCTGCATCGCGGCCGTTGCGGGCCAAGGTCGGGTTGCCGTTGCGGGGCACTGGCATTGCGAACGCGACGAGGTGCCCTTCCGGCGCTGTTTCCCGGCCGGCCTTCGCGGGCGTGGTCCAGCCTTCGAAGCGTGGCATCATGGCGAAGCCGCGCTCCGAGCAGGTCAGCATGATACGCCATGCCCGTCGCCGAGCAATTAGTTCCACGATGTTCGTGCAACGCGCTCCCAGGCGGAAGCTGCCAGGACGGCCGGGTGATGCGCTTGACGCCGACATCGGCCCACGCCCGTCCGATGCTGCGCCTGTTGTGGCCATGCCTCGTCCCGGATAGCCCGTGGCTGCTCACTGCGGCGGCTTCGAGGCTAACCATGGGTCCATGCCCCACTGGCACGGCTGGTATGGGATGCGCCTCACTCAAATCATGCAGCATCGGCAGCCGAGATACCGTAAAAACCATGGAAAGATCATCTTTTAGACATTGCATATCTGAAATATACCGTGTAGCAAACAATTGTTGTTGTAGAAGGTATGTTACAATGCGTATTTGGTTGTTCACTGCCGCACTCGCGGCGGCCATCGGTACCCTGTCCAGCGCCGATGCAGCCGTAGTGTTCCAGACAAGCGCAGCGAGTCAGTTTGAGACACGGTCCGCCGGCTCCAACTTTACCACCGTGCTTTCCGTGTCGGAAGCTGTTGCGATCAGCAACATCGCACAAGAGAACGACCTCAACGGCAATGGCTCGATGCGGTTTTTCATCTTCGATGCATCGAGTGGACAGGCGCTATACTTGTCCGATGCCCAGGCATTCGTTGACGATGGCCTGACATACAAGACATCGGACCCGTTCTCCTTTACGTTCCTGCCGGGTACGAGCTACTCCGTTGGTGCGGTCGCCAACGTCCGCGCTATATACGGCGACGTGTTCGGTCCCGTCACGTCGTCCAACGGCATCACCTCCGCGGTGAGCAACCAGAACGTGGACGGATTCGATACGGTGACGCTGCAAACCGGACACGCCTGCTGCGACAGCCGCATCCAGTTGATTGCGGCGGACACCCCCGTGCCGGAGCCTATGTCGCTCGCGCTTCTTGGCGCCGGCTTGGCCGGCCTCGGCATAATCCGCCGCCGCGGCTGACGGCAACGCCCTTCCTCCCCGTGCCGGAGGAGGGGCGGGTCCCGGCGGTGCGATGGCGTCCCGCGCTGCACCCGCGCGCGTCGTGCGGTGACCCAACCCGTCCGTTGGCAAAACTGCCCGGGGGGACGCGGTCCGGGTCCGGGTGAAGACGCGAGCGGGACCGATGTGCCAGGTCTCCCAGACCGGCCAGCCAGCCAGGGCTGGCGTGCTAGACCACCGCCACCCCCTGGAACACCATGACCGCCCCGCCGCCCACCCCGGCCCGCACTCCATCCGTCCCCCGGGTGGCATGGGCGTGCAGCAGGCTGGGCCGCCCCATCTCGACGCCCTGGCGGATCGTCAGGCGGTGCGCGTCCCGGCCCAAGGCATGCAGCAGAAGCGCGGCCAGGGCACAGGCGGCGCTGCCGGTCGCCGGGTCCTCCGGGATGCCGGCGAGCGGCGCGAACATGCGGGCGCGGACCGCATCGCCGTCCCGGCTGTAGGCCAGCAGGCTGAACCCGCCCTCCCGTGACGGCGCCTGCGCCATCGCCTCGCGGAAGGCGGCGGTGTCCGCGGTGATCGCGCCGAGCGCATCCGGCGCGACCTCCGCCACCGCGAAGCCCAGGCCGCAGCTTGCCACCACCGGCCCGTGCGCGCCCGTTAGCACCTGGTTCGGCCGCAGCCCGGCGCAGGCGGCCACCAGGTCCACCGGCACCTCCGGCCCAAGCTGCAGCGGCAGCGGCGCCTCCAGGGTCGCCATCCCCTCGCCGTCCCCGACGGACAGGGCGATGCGGACCAGCCCGGCCAACTCCTCGAACACCATCTCCGCAGGCGGCGCGTCCATGCGGGCGGCCAGCACCAGCGCGGTGCCGACGTTGGGATGCCCGGCGAACGGCAGCTCGTGCGCCGGGCCGAAGATGCGGACGCAGGCGGTGTGCGCCGGGTCCGCGGGCGGCAGGACGAAGGTGGTCTCGCTGTAGTTCCACTCCCGCGCTAGGGCCTGCATGTCCGCGTCCGACAAGCCGCGCGCATCGGGGAACACCGCCAGCGGGTTGCCGCCGAAGCGGCGGTTGGTGAACACGTCGGCGGTGACGAACTCGTATTCCTTTGCCTTCAAGCCGGGCATGGTCAGGACTCCAGCCAGGCATGGACGGCGTGGCGCAGGAACGCCTGGTCGGCCGGGTTCTGCACGGGGTTGCCGGCGCGGTGGCCCCAGATGCTGGGGATCGGCCGCAGCTCGGCGTGGGCCAGGTGCGGCAGCTCCGCCACGTTGTCGGCGATGCGGAAGTACAGGTCGGTCTCGCCGGGCAGCAGCAGGACGCGGGCGCGTATGGCGCGGAGGGCGGCGGGCAGGTCGCCGCCGTTGCTGATGTCGGCGGCGTGCCAGGTCTTCAACTGCGCATACAGGTTGGCGGCCTGCTTGCTGTCGTAGCGGCGTTCCCAGCCGTCCACGAGGAAGCCCTCCAGGTCCGGTGCGCCCAGCCCCCCTAAGGCCGGGGCCGCCAGGTGCAGCCCGGCGCGGTAGAAGTCTTGGCTGAGCGCCCATCCCGCATAGATGCGGGCGAAGGCGCGCAGGGCGGCGCGCGGCTCGGCGCTGAACCGCCCGTTGCCCTGCCATTCCGGCGCGGCTTCCAGGATCGCCATCAGCCCGGCCAGGAACACCTGGTTGTGCGTGGCGGTGCGTGCCGCGCCGCAGTTGACGACGATGCGCGTCACCCGGTCCGGGAACAGCGCGGCCCAGTGATACGCCTGCAGCGCGCCCATGGACCAGCCGTAGGCGCAGGCGAGGTGCGGGATGCCCCAGGCGTCCAGCATCCGCGCCTGCGCCCGCACGTTGTCCGCGACCGTCACCAGGGCCGGGTAATCGGGTGCGTTGCCGGGCGAGGTGCTGATGCCGTTGCCGAACTGGTCCACCTGGACGATGAACCAGCGCGTGGGGTCCAGGACGCCGCCGGGGCCGATCAGCCACTCCAGCTCAGGGTGCTGCGCGCCGTAGCTGGTGGGATACAGGATGGCGTTGTCCCGGGCGGGGGAGAGGGTGCCGTGGGTCTTCCAGCCCAGCCGTGCGCCGGGCAGGGTGGCGCCGGAGTCCAGCGGCAGGCCGCCCAGGTCGAAGATGCCGCTTGCCGTCGGCCAGTCCATGCTCAGCTTCCCGTGTGAAGCGGGCACGCTACCGGGCGCGGCGGCGTCCGGCCAGAGGCCGCCGCCTCCTGCTCCCTCTCCCTCCGGGAGAGGGCCGGGTCATAGGCGCTAACTTAAGCATGGCATGTTGTGCATTTGGGGTATTCGGCGCCGTGGTGGTTCGGCCAGTCGGTGCAGCGCCTTGGGGTTGTGCAGGATGAGGGTCCACGGGTCTGGTCCGAGCACTGCGTTGCGGACGGCGGCGAGGCCGAGCTTTACGGTGCGCCAAAGGGACAGCCGGCGCGGCGGCCTGCCCTGGGGTGCTTGGCCCGGCGTCGCTTGGCCCGGCGTCGCTTGGGTTGGGGGTACAGGGGGGGAAAGCCGGGCCAGCCCTGCTGGCCTGCTCGGCCAGCAGGGCGACGATCAGCCGGGCATAGACCCAGGCCCGGGCGAGGTTGGGGTTCTTGGCGTGCAAGCCTGCCAGGCCGCCGAGGCCTTTCCAGCGCTTGAAGGCCAGCTCGATCTGCCAGCGCATGCGGTAGAGGCTGGCTATGGCCGGCGCGGGACAGCCCTCCCGCGGCAGGCTGGTGAGCAGGATGACGTAGCGGGCCGCCTCCAGGCTGCGCGCGTCGGGCGCCCTGCCGCGCTTCTTGGCTGTGCGCCGCACCTCGTCTTGCGAGACCCGCGCCTGCTCGGGCGTCTTGCGGTGCATGACCAGGCGCCACACCGGCCCGGGCGCGCCGGGCTGGGCGCCGGGCTTGCGCTCGTCCACGCAAACGGCGGCTTCGCCGTCCTCCCCGGCTATGGCGGCCAGGGCTTCAAACAGGTCGAACAGGGTGCCGTCGGGCTTGAGCAGGCGCAGCGAGTTCCAGCCCAGCCGGACCAGCAGGTCGGCGCCGGCCTCGACCACCCCCCGCAGGTCGCCGGGCCGGGCATAGCCGCGGTCGGCGATGGCCGGGTCGCCCAGACGGAACGTGAAGCGGCGCAGGCTCTCCCCGCCGTGGATGTCGGTCAGTGCCACCTGCACGGCGCCGCCGCGCCGCAGGTCGTAGCCCACATGCAGGCGCCAGGTCTTGCGGTCGGCGCCGGGTTCGCACAGGCTGGTCGCATCCACGGCCATGCAGCGCCGCCCGTCCGGCCCAGCCTCCGCCTCGATCCCCTCCACCGCCGCAAGCCGTGCGGCAAGCAACGCTTGCAGCACCTGCCCCAGCCAGCTATCGGCCCGGCGCAGCCGCTTTTGCAAGGCGACGTCGCTCACCTGGGCCACGCCGGCCGCCTCCGCCCAGGCGCTGGCCTCGCGCAGCGACAGGTCCGACCCGCCATACGCCAGGGCCACGCGCAACAGCGCCGCTGCGTCCTTGATGCCGCGCGCCCGACAGAACGCCCCCGAAGCCCGGGCCATGGCCGCCAAATCAAACCCAGCCGGAAGCGCCGCCAACAGCGACGGCCAAACCCCCTCAATGTACAACACTGCCGACATCACCCCAATCCCAGCCCAATGCAGGATATATGAATGCGTAAGTTAGCGCCTATGAGGGCCGGGGTGAGGGAGGCGGCAAGGACCAGCTATGCCAACTCTGGCGCAAACCAGCCTGTCATCGGGACACGATGCGCTTGCGGCTTCCCTCACCCCGGCCCTCTCCCGGAGGGAGAGGGAGCAGAAGACTTGCTACGATGCCCCGAACCCAGGAGCTTGCCCGCATGGAACGTGTTGCCGACTATCCCCGTCCGCCGCGGCTGGAGCGGGCTGCGCGCCGGGTGCGGATCGTGCTGGGCGGGCAGACCATCGTGGACACCATGGACGTCTGGCGCGTGCTGGAGACCTATCATCCCCCGTCCTACTACATCTCGGCAGCGGCCTTCGCCCCCGGCACGCTGCTGCCGTCGCCGGGCCGCGGCAGCGTGTGCGAGTGGAAGGGGCAGGCGGAGTACTACGCCGTGCAGGCCGGAGGCGCCGTTGCGCCGGACGCCGCCTGGGGCTATCCGTCGCCGACGCCGGCCTTCGCCGCCATCGCCGGGCACGCCGCGGTGTATGCCGGGCGGATGGAGGCGTGCTTCGTCGGCGACGACCGCGTGGTGCCGCAGGAGGGCGGGTTCTATGGCGGCTGGATCACGCCGGACCTGACCGGGCCGTTCAAGGGCGGGCCGGGCACCCTGTTCTGGTAGCTGGGTCCTGGTAGCTAGGTCTTGCTGGCTGAACCCGGGGCGGGCGGGCTGCGTTCCTGCCCCTCCCAACGCCATCCCGCTCGCACTTCGCGACCACCCAACCTTGCGTCGTCGAGCCACGCCCCGCTCAACCCCGCCCCGCTCAATCCCGCCCTGCCCAGCCTTGCCCCTGCCCTGCTCAACCCTGAAAGCATCCCCCTTTGGACGGCTCCCTCCTGGTGCCCCGCCCGGCGCACCCCGTGCAGACGCGACGCCGCCATGCGGCCGAGACCCTGCGGCTGGCCGGGCCGCTCGCCGTCGCGCAACTGGCGGGGATGGCGATGGGCGTGACCGACACGGTGCTGCTTGGCACGCTGGGCGGGGACGCGCTGGCGGCGGGCGGGCTGGCGACCATGCTGTTCATCACTGTCACCATCATGCTGCAAGGCATGTTGACCGCCGTGAGCGTCGTGGTGTCGCAGGAGCGCGGGGCGGGGCGGGACGACTTGGTGGCGGCGCCCTACTGGGCCGGGCTGGGGATCGCACTGCTGCTGTGCGTGCCGGCCTTCGTGGTGTTCAGCCTGGCGGAGCCGCTGCTGCTGCTGGCCGGGCAGCCCGCCGAGCTGGCGCGGGACGCCGCAGCATTCATGGACGTGCTGCGCTGGGCGGCACCGGGCGCCATGGTCGGGATCGGGATGATGCGCGCCTTCCTGCCGGCCATAGGCCAAGGGGCGGCGATGCTGTGGGTGGCGCTGGGGGCCACGGGGATCAATGCCGCGCTGTGCTGGGGGATGATCCACGGGTCCTGGGGCCTGCCGGCGCTCGGGATGCGCGGCCCGGCGCTGGCGACGGTGCTGGTGGAGACCGGGATGGGGCTGGTGCTGATGGCCTGGCTGCACGGGCGGCCGGGGCTGCGGCGCTTCGTGGCGTGGCGGCGGCCCGGCCCGGCGCTGCTGCGCCGGATGCTCGCGCTGGGGCTGCCGGTGACGGGGACGTTTGCGGTGGAGACCGGGCTGTTCCTGGGCATCGGGCTGCTGGTGGGGCGGCTGGGGGCGGGGCCGCTGGCGGCGCACCAGATCGCGCTCAGCATCGTGTCGGTGTCGTTCATGGTGCCGCTGGCGCTGGCGCAGGCGGCCAACGTGCGGGTGGGCAACCGGGTCGGTGCCGGGGACCTGGCCGGGGCGCGGCGGGCCGGCCTGGTGGCCATCGGGCTGGCCGGCCTGACCGAGGCGGTGGCTGCGGCCGTGCTGCTGCTGGCGCCCGGCCTACTGGCCGGGCTGTACGTGGACCCGGCGCTGCCCGGCAACGCCGAGGCGTTCGCCACGGCCACCGGCCTGCTGGCCATCGCGGCGGCGTTCCAGGTGGCGGACGGCGTGCAGTCCGCCGCAGGCGGGGCGCTGCGGGGCCTGGGCGACACGCAGGTGCCGTTCCTGCTGGCCGCTGCGGGCTATTGGGGCGTGGGCTTTCCGGCTGCTTGGTGGCTAACGGCGCGGGCCGGGGCGGGGGCTGCAGGGGCCTGGTGGGGGCTGGCTGGCGGGCTGATGCTGGTGGCGGTGCTGCTGACGGGGCGCTTCCTGCGGCGGAGCCGGGGCGCGGTCGCCGGGTAACGCCAACGGCCATCTGCCCTGCCCCTCACCCGTCATCGCGGGGAGCGTGGCGGCGCGGCAACCCATGTGTGAACGGCCTGTTGCCTGCAAGGGTTTGGGCAGGGGCTTGGATCGGATCGGTTGCGTCCATGTGTCCGGCCCGTTGGTGCGGGGTTGAGGCCGCTGGCCAAGATGGCGTCCGCGGCAGGGGTTCCGAACAGGGCAGCGGCCTGGGCGTGCCGCTGGGTTGCGCGGAGCGTCCCCAGCCTCGGACCAGTCGGCCCCGCCATCTGCTCCCTGCCTTGCAAGTTCCCTCGATGATGTCCCAACAGCCTCATCATGGCACACAGACGCCGCACAGAGGCTGTCCACACCAACAGGGGCGGCTCGCAACGACGGTGCGCCAACGGAGAAGTCAGAGCAGAGAGCGGTTGGCATCAGGGGCAGCCTGCACTGCTTTTGCCGCCCTGGATTGCCACGCCGGGCGTGTAAGTTTTTCCCCTCGCCCCTCCGTTTGGACGAGCTTGGCGGCACCGACGCCCTTCACCGGACGCAAACTCGGCCAAAACGCCCGAAAAGAGAGGTCTGCGGCGGCCAGGCCGGGCCGTTTCCCGGCGGTTCAGGGGAGGGGGCGAATAATTTACACGCCCGCCGCAAGCGGCTCGCAATGACAGCCGGGCATATTGGCCGTTGATACATGCCAACAGCCTTGCTGAGCGGCCCGCCATTAAACGCCGCTGTAGCGCCAGCCGGACCGGTGTAGCCGTTTACACCGTCTTTATGCCTCACCGCACTGGTACTAATGGCACTTTTATGCGCCATCGTATCATGTTGCACACTAGAAACAGTTAAGGCGCACCTATGCTCGACATCCTGCTCGCCGTGCTCGGCACCGGCGGCATCCTTCTCATGGCCGGCTACGCCGCGCTATGCGAGCGGATCTAGCACCGTGCTGGACCTAATCCTCGGCGGGGCCGTGTCGGCCGGCCTGTTCATCTACCTCGTCTGGGCGCTCGTGCGCCCGGAAGACTTCTAGGGGCCTCCCAGCATGACCATCATCGGCTGGGTGCAGTTCGCACTCACGCTTTCGCTCGTCTTCCTGGCCGCCGTGCCGTTCGGCGGCTACCTCGCCAACGCCATGCAAGGCGGGCGCAACGTCCTGTCCCCCGTGCTCGGCCCCGTCGAGCGGGGCCTGTATGCCCTGTGCGGCGTGGACCCGGCCCGCGGCATGGGCTGGCTCGGCTACGCGGCGGCGCTGCTGATGCTGAACGCGCTGCACTTCCTGCTGCTGTATGCCATCCTGCGCCTCCAGTACTACCTGCCGTTCAACCCGCAGGAGTTCAGCGGCATGTCGCCAAAGCTGGCGTTCAACACCGCCATGAGCTTCGTCACCAACACCAACTGGCAGGCGTATGCCGGCGAGACGACGCTGAGCCACGGCGCCCAGATGTTCGGGCTGACGGTCCATAACTTCCTGTCCGCCGCCAGCGGCATCGCCGCGGCCTGCGCCGTGTCGCGCGCCTTCGTCGCCGGGGGGCTGACGACGCTCGGCAACTTCTGGGCGGACCTGACGCGCGCCACGCTGTATATCCTGCTGCCGCTGTCGCTGGTCGTCGGCGTGCTGCTGCTGGTCATGGGCGTGCCGCAGACGCTGGCCAGATCGGTGGACGCGACCACGCTGGAAGGCGCCAAGCAGACCATCGCCCTCGGCCCCGTCGCCTTCCAGGAAGCGATCAAGATCCTCGGCACCAACGGCGGCGGCTTCTTCAACGCCAACTCCGCCCACCCGTTCGAGAACCCGACGGCGCTCAGCAACCTGCTGGAGAACTTCTCCCTCCTGCTGATCCCCTTCTCCCTGGCGGTCGCCTTCGGCCACATCGTCGGCGACCGGCGCCAGGGCTTCGCGCTGATGTGGGTGATGGGTGCGCTGCTTGCGACGCTCGGCGGCCTGGCCTATGCGGCGGAGGCCGCGGGCAACCCGCTGCTGCACGCGCTGGGCGTGGATGCGCTCGCCGGCAACATGGAGGGCAAGGAGGTGCGCTTCGGCGTCGCCGTCTCGTCCCTGTTTGCCGCCTCCACGACGGCGACCAGCACCGGCGCGGTGATCGCCATGCACGACAGCTTCATGCCGCTGGGCGGGTTCATCACGCTGTTCCTGATGCAGCTCGGCGAGGTCGTGCCCGGCGGCGTCGGATCGGGCCTGTACGGCATCCTGGTGTTCGCGCTACTGGCGGTGTTCGTCGCCGGGCTGATGGTGGGGCGCACGCCGGAGTATCTCGGCAAGAAGGTGCAGGCGCGGGAGGTGAAGCTGGCGATGCTGGCGGTGCTGATCCTGCCGCTGAGCATCCTGGGCGGCACGGCCATCAGTCTGGTGACGGCGAGCGGCAACGGGTCGCTGGCCAACGCCGGGCCGCATGGGCTGAGCGAGATGCTGTATGCCTGGACCTCGGCTACGGCCAACAACGGCAGCGCCTTCGCCGGCATCTCCGCCGACATCGGCCTGCTGGACTACGGGCTGGCACTGGCGATGCTGCTGGGGCGGTTCGCCTTCCTGGTGCCGGTGCTGGCCATCGCCGGCAGCCTGGCGGCCAAGCCCAAGCTGCCGCCGTCCGCAGGCACTTTCCCGACGCACGGGCCGCTGTTCATCGGCCTGCTGGTGGGCGTCATCCTGATCCTGGGCGGCTTGCAGTTCCTGCCCGCGCTCTCCCTTGGCCCGTTGGCGGAGCACTTCTCCATGCTCGCCGGCAAGACGTTCTAGA
>JAABUM010004147.1_pt1 | contig 16710 bp, 19 predicted proteins | sample 5559161 | NCBI WGS metagenome assembly JAABUM01 (sample SAMN10711868, study PRJNA513369) | rock metagenome | isolation source: Antarctica rocks | place: Antarctica: Victoria Land, Siegfried Peak nord | reverse complement strand
CTCATCGCAGTGCACCACCCGCCCGTCCCGGTCGGCATCCCCTTCCTCGACAGCATCCGCCTGCTCGACGCCGACGCTCTCGCCGAGGTCGTCGGCGCCCACCCCAACGTCGTCCGGGTCCTCTCCGGGCACGTCCACCGCACCATCACCGCCCCATTCGGCGGAACCCTGATGACCACGGCCCCGAGCACCTACCGCCAGAGCGCCTTGGACATGACCGAGCCCGGAACGATGGGCTACCTCGACGAACCGACCAGCTTCCTGCTCCACCAGCTCACCGACACCACCGCCGGGGCCTGCATCACCCACACCGTCCCCGTCACCGGAGCCGCCGCCACGCATTTCACCCTGCCGCCCCGCTGAGCAACGGCGCGCCCCCTGAAAGCATCGTGGTCGCAACAAGTTCTGAACTGCGTGTCAAACGGATGCCGCATTGGCTTGGCTTGCCGAGTACCGCCTAGTCCCTGGGAGGGGGGTTATGGTCGATTCAAGCAATCTTGACCGCGGCGGTGACTAATTAATGTTAGTCATCTCGACTCGCGATGAGCTACCCGGCGTCGCCCTCGCCGCCCGGCAACGTCGAGGTGTCCAGGGCCGCGGCGATCCGCTCCGCCGGCGGGAGCACCGCCCTGGTCTCCGCGGGCAGCGAGGCCCAGTTGGCGACCGCGACGGCCGCGGCGCTGGCGGCCGGGGCGTACTGGGCGAGTGGGTCGCTGCGCCCGGCGACCAACAGCAGCCCCACCGTCGGGGCGTGGTGCATGTCAGGTCGACGCAACTTGTCGTCGACGACCGCGACGTACACCCCGAGCTGTCCGACATCGCCCGGGGCGAGCCGCCCGACCTTGAGCTCCACGATGACGTAGCGGAGCTGCTCGACGTTGAACAGCAGCAGGTCCACCACGACCTCGTAGCCGTCCCCGACGTCGAGTCGGACCCGCCGGCCGACGAAGGCCATCCCCCGGCCGAACTCCAGCAGGGTGGCCTGCAAGCGGTCCATCATGGGGTGGTTGCAGGTTCTCCTCGAGCCGACCGCCCGCAGCTTGACCGGCCCTCTCAGCGCCGCTGTTCCCCAGGGTCTGCACCCGCTGGATCTCGTCACCACCGCGCTCACGTTTCGGCCGCAGTGGTCCCCGAGCCTGCAGTCGCTGAATTACCCACGCCCCCATCCCGACGGGGTCGCGGCGACCTCGTACGACGATCCCGCGACCGCCGAGGACCGGGAACTCCTGCACCTGCTCCTTCCCGACGACGGCCGAGTGCAAGCGCTCGCCCCTGCCCTTAGCACCTACGGCCGCGCCCGGACGTGCATCTCTGTCAACCACCTCATGGAGCTGGCGCACCAACTCCTGCAACTCGCTGCCCACCTGGGAGCACCTACCTGGCCTACGGCGGACCGTGGCGCGCGGGGATCTATCTTGAGGCCCTCGCCGAACACGTCTCAGCCCAAAGCCTCGGCGATACGTTCGGGGACTTACGTCGCAACGCACCCTTCCCGGCTGATAGCTACCTGCGGATGACGACCGCGACAGCTACCGATCTGGCCGACCGCAGCTCGACGGTGGTTGAGGCGCTCCTCCGTGACCTCTTCCGTGGCCTGAGTCTGGACGGCCGTCTCTTCCCGCACAAAGACCCTCGGGAGATCTTCCAACGCAGCAGGTGAGTAGATGCAAGCCTGACACTTGTAACGATTCCGCGCGGCGGCGGGTCAACGGCCGACGAGTCGCTGTGTGTAGTCGGGTCGCCGAGGGCACCCCGGGAATGTCCTGCATCCCGCAGTGCTGGTGGTGGTCGCCGCAACGGCGACCCTGACCACGGTGTCCCGGGCCGTCGCTTCGTGTGGCGGCCTGCAGCGCACCCCTGTGTGCGGCACCGGCGGTCTCGCGGAGGACGGCCTCCTCCCAAGGAGATCGAACATGACCGTGACCGTGACCGACCTGACTCCCTCAGCGGCGGTGGCCGTTGAGCGCAGCCGACTGCTCGAGCAGCGCATCGCTTCGGACCCGGGGTCGTTCCGGGTCCTCAGTGGGGACCGGCGCACCGGGGCGCTGCACCTCGGGTACTACCTCGGCACGCTCGGCGACCGGGTCCGGCTGCAGGCCCTCGGGGTGACGGTGACCGTGCTGATCGCCGACTACCAGGTCCTCACCGACCAGGACCCGAGCCGGAACTTCCCCGAGGTCGTCCGCGGCCTCGTCGCGGACTACCTGGCCACCGGCCTCGACCCCGGCCGGAGCCTGGTCTTCACCCACAGCGCGGTCCCCGCGCTCAACGAGCTCGTCGTGCCGTTCTTGGGCGTGGTTAGCGATGCCGAACTCCACCGCCACCCGACCGGGCGGGCCGAGACCGAGGTGACCGGCCGGCCCTCGAGCGCGTTGATGCTCACCTACCCCGTCACCAGGCCGCCGACATCCTGTTCTGCCGGGCCAACCTCGTTCCCGTCGGCATCGACCAACTCCCCCCACCTGGAGACGACCCGGCTGATCGCGCGGCGGTTCAACGACCGCTACGCGACCGCGCTGTTCCCCGAACCGGACGCGCTGCTCACTGACACTCCGCTGCTCCTCGGTCTCGACGGGCAGAAGATGAGCAAGACCCGCGGCAACGGCATCGCCCTGTCCGCCACCGAGGACCAGACCGCCGCGCTGATCCGACGGGCCCACCGACAGCCACCGGCACATCACCTACGACGCCCGCACACGGCCGGAAGTTGATCTCCACCCAGTCAGCGAGGCGCGCCGCAGCCGAGCAGGCAACACGCCTGTGTAGACAGCCGAAACGCCGCACTCGGCACGATACGAATCAGGCCGACACGCACCGGCACCAAGTTCGCGGCCGGCGACCCATACACCGGGCAGCGGCACCGAGGCGGGCACCGCAGGCGACTCAGGATCAGACGACTGCGCCCCGGCCTGCTCCCCGGTGGGGAGGCGGCCCGGTAGAACGGCCCTGGCCCTGGCCCCCGGGACGCGGTATCCGCCGGCTGTGCCGAGGTCGCCACGTGGTGGTGAGCCAGTTGGTCCGAGCCGGTCGGCCTGGTCATCGACTCCAACGTTCGGGCGGTCGCGGGTCGGATGATGCTGTTGTGAACGCCATGTTTGGTGGTGGGCGGAGGAGAGCCGAGTGGCAAGTTTGAGGGTGCGCGATGCCGACGTCGAGGACGTCGAGGGAATCCGCGCGGTCGGTGAGGCATGTTGGCCGGACACTTACGCTTTCGCCGGCGAGCACTACATCGAGCATGGGCTGGCGAGCTGGTGGTCGGAGGCCGCGGTCGAGCGCAGTCTGCGAGACACGACCGTCGTCGTGGCGGTCGATGACGATGGTCGTGTCGTCGGGACAGGAAACGTCGACCTGCGGGGCCAGATCCCGACGGTGTGGAAGCTGTACGTGCTCGCGGAGACGCGCGGAACCGGGGTGGGGACGGCGTTGCTGGACGCTCTGGTTAAGCGGATCCCAAAGTCCGCGGACGCGCTTCGACTGGAGTACGTCACCGGCAACGACCGAGCCGCCCGTTTCTACGCCCGGCGGGGCTTCCTGGAGACGGGGCGGACGCCCGGGGATCACCCCGGTTGGCCGGACACGGTCTGGGCTCTCAAGCCGTTGTCCGGGACACGTTTCGACAGCTGATCAATTACCGATCTGGCGAAGAATGTGGGTCATTTCCGCATCTGACGTCCAGTCATAGCCCGATGGTGGCTGTCGGCTCCACGGCATATCTGATCGATAGACCTCCACCAACCGCGTGCTTCCATCGCCGTGAGGCACCGGAAAGATCTGGCCCGCGTCAAGCTCGGCGATCACTTCCATCGTCGTCTCTGTAAGAGTCGTGAAGCCGTAGGGGGTGTCAGTCGGGATGATTATCACGTCACCGGCTGAGCACCTGCGCTGCTCGTCGGCCACGGTAACGTCGACCTCACCGGACACGATGTCCAAGATCTCCTCCCCATGGTGCAGATGCACGGGGCCGCCCTCGCCCACACCCAACTGGCCAGCCGCCAGCACAAGCCGTCGTAAGCCCTCCGCCCGACCAGCGACCGCTGCGAAGCCCACCTCCGGCCGTTGATAGTCGGCGAAGTAAGTCACCCGACCAGCCTGCCAGTTGCCGACCCGGGGCCGGACGAGGCGTCACCCCGGGGCCAACTCGCGACGACATAGCCAGGGGGACGCCTACCCGCGCGGTGGACACCGGCAGCGTGCGACGTCTTGGCCCGCACCGGCCTCGCGGACCGCATTGACAGGGCCGTCAACACAGGGCTGCCGATCGGGGCGACACTCGTAGCCGTACCCACCACCTGACTGCGGCGCACACCGTGCAGCACAGTTCGCGACGACCTGACGGCACGACGAAAGGCAGGACGTGCCAGACCACCTCGCCTCGGTATTCCTCAGCTACTCGTGGGCCGACAAGCAGCTCGCCCGGGACCTCAAAGCCGGTCTCGACGACGCCGGGTGCCGCGTGTGGATCGACGAGGGCGAGCTGCGGGTCGGCGACAGCATCGTAGAAAGCGTCAGCGCAGCGCTCGATCAGGTGGACTTCGTCGCAGTTCTCGTCAGCGCCGCGAGCGTGGACAGCAACTGGTGCCGCAAAGAGGTCGCGCTGGCCATGACCGGCGAAATTGCCCAGCAGGGCGTGACGGTGCTGCCCCTGAAGGTGGGCGCGGTGACCATGCCGCCCACGCTAAAGGACAAGTTGTACGTGCCGGTGGACCCCACGGACGTCCCTGGCGCGGTCGCGGCGCTCCTGCGGAGCATCCGCAAGCACCTCGATCCCCCTGCCGCCCTGCCGCCGAAACGCCGCCCCGTTGTCTCGCGCCAGTGGACGCCTACACCGCCGTCCGCCGAACCGCACGGTCCGCTGCACGTCGTCGGGGTCGACCGCCAGGGCATCACCAGCCCCCGCAACGACGGAACCCGAGGGAGCGGCCTGTGCGCAGTCCCGCTGCTGTTATCCGCAACACCAGACCCACTGTGGGCGAAGCTCCTTGTGAAAAACTGGGACAACCCGCCGCAGTTCTCGACGATGCACCGGCCGGGGATCGCAAAGGTCACCGGCAACAGAATCGTCCTCGACGGCACGACCGCCGAAGAGTTCACCCGGCACCACAAGCAAACCCTCGACCTGGCCGTCGCCGCCACGAACACTCAGCACGCCGAGCACCGTCGCCGTGAGCAGGCAGCGAACCAAGCCGCCCACGACGACGCCCGACGCCACAAAGACCACGTAGACCGCGCGCTTGCCTCGCTCTCGTTCGACGTCCCCACGACGCCCCCCGTCGCCGGGCTTGATCCTTAAGTACGACCGGCAGGCTGAGCACCACCCGCTCCCCCTACCGAGCCTTTCCCTCAACGACCCTCAACGCCGGCACGCGAGTCGTTGGAGTACCGCGGACCGGAGGACCCCGCCGTCGGGGTGCCGGTCCAGGTTCCCTCTGGCGACCATCTGGCTGATGGTCCCTCTGGTGACCCCGAGGACGTGCGCGGCCCACATCTGGGTGACCGCGGGACCGGAACCGTCATGGCGGGCCACCAGCAGCCCGAGGGGGGTGGACCACCACGCAGGGTCGTCTTCGTCCGGATGCAGCCCCAACACGGTGACCGCGGCTTGGCGGGACAGCCCGTCATCGTTGGCTCGCAGCTCCGCGACCAGCCGAGCCGCCGCGTCAGATGCCCGGTCCTGGGCGAGCTGATGGACGTCGAGACCGACAGCGGCCGCCAGACCGAGGGCGTGGGTGTCGATGAGCTCGGCGAGCTGGTCGACGGCCGGGTCAGCGGTCATCCACGCAGGATGGCACATGTCATCCGCTCCGCTTGACAGTCATCCGCGTTGGATGACATGATGAGGTCATCGCCCGGGAACCACCGACACCGAGGAGCCCACCATGACCACCACCACCGGCACTAAGTACGGCGTCCTTATGACCGCCGCCCAGATCGCCACAGCGGTCCGCGGCGACATCAAAGAGCTGCAGGCCGAGGGCACGATCCCCAGCAAGGCGGACGGCTTCACCTACCGGGTGCAGTCCCGCAGCTACTCCCAGGGCCAGGCGGTTGACGTCTACGTCATCGGCAACCAGACCACGCCGACGAACGCCGCGTGGGCGTTCGGCCCTGCTAACCGCAACAGCAGCGACCCGAAGCACGTGTGGGCCCTGGAGCACGGCACCGGGCAGGTCATCACCGACCACGCCCGGGCGCTCGGCCGGACCCTGCTCACCGCGGCCCGCGCGTACACCCGCGACGACACCAACCCCGACGGCGACTCCCCCCAGTCCAGCTGCTGGACCACCGTCCACGCCGGGCTCGACGGGATCAGCATCGGCTGACCCGAGCCATCCGCGCCGGCCGCCCATCAGCCGGCGCGGACGGCCGCTCGGAGCCGCCGCGGCAAGGACCGGCACCCCAACACCGACACCCACACCCGACACCCGACACCCGACACCCACACCCAGGAGCCCGCCATGACCGCTGCCCCGGGGGACGCGGACCGCATGACGCAACCTCGCTCAGCGGGCCCGCTGCCGGCGACCCTGACAGCCCTGGCAGTCGCACTCGCCGGGTGTACCGGCGACCCCGTGCGGCAGGTGGGCCGTCAGGGCAGGGCTCGGCGGGAGCCGACCGCGCAGCGGCGCGGAGCGGCCTTGACTGGTCGGGCCCCCACCCGGTCAGGGTCGGCGACTCCGCCACGCCCCCACCCCCACCACCGAGCGGCAGCCCCGACCGGCAGGCCGGCCCGTACGGAGACTGAGCCCTCTCATGAGCCGAGGGACGACACCCGGTGGACCGGTGAGTCCTTCAGATACCGGTAGGCCAGGGACGGACTGACCCCGACCTCGGCGGCAGCACCTGGCACGGTCGCCCCGGCGGCGACCAGCGCCCGGACCCGGACCCGCCGGTCCTCAGCCAGCACCTGCTGCGGGGTGCGCAGCTGCACCCGCCACTGCGCCCACCACCCGGGCAGCGACGGGCGGTGCCACCGCCGCGTCCAGCCGGCCATCACCGCGACCCCGTCCCGCTCCGCCTAGACCCGGTAGGCCAGCAACCGTTCCCCGGACACCCCGAGCACCGCGGCCGCGGCCGCGGCCGGGGTGTCCACCCAACCCGCCCCGGACAACCGGTCCCCCACGACAGCAGGGTCCAGGCCGTGATCGCGGCAGATCGCCCGCACCCGCTCCGAGTTCACCCCCAGCACCGCCGACAGGGCCGCCACCCGGACACCCCATCCGCGGGCCCGCACCAGCAACCCGGCCAACCGCGTCCAGTCCCGGCTCCGCCGGGCCTCAGCGAACTGCGCGACCAGCCCGTCCCGGTCCCCGGCGGTCAGCTCACCCGGCCGCGGCCCGCCCGACCCGACCGGCCCATTCGGCTTGAGCGGTCCGTTCGACTCGATCCGCCCGGTCATGGCCAGCCGACATCTCGGGCGCCCCGCCCCGGCCACCCGGCCGCCGGCCGCGGCCGGTTGCCGTGCTGTGCCTCGGTGAACACCCGCAGCGGCAAGCAGTCGATGATCGACGCCCGCCGACCGGACCGGACCGCGTCCCGCGCCAACACCGCAGCATCCGCCCGTGCGGTGCCCTCCTCCGCATACACCCCGACCAGGTCCTCCTCATCCCACACCGCCCACACCGCCACCGGCACCCGCGCCACCACCGCCGGCCGGGACCCGTCGACCTCCCGGGTCGGCACCAACCGCCGCGGCCGCACCGACTCCCCCGGCCTGTCGCCCGGTGCCCGCCCACGTCGGGCGGTGCGGGCGGCGGCGACCTCGGCGACCTGCTCGGCGGTGGGGATGCCGGGCAGGTCCAGGCTCAGCTGCCCCGGCAGCGGCGAAACCACCCGCAGCCGGCGTCCCGGTGTCGTGGTCATCGGTCGCCCGCCTGCTCATTGGCGGCGCTGAGGTTCCGCGCGACGGTGGACTTCGTCAACCCGAGCTCGGTGGCGATCGCCCCCAGACTCATCGGCGGGTTCTGCGCGCGCATCACCCGCGCGAGGCGAAGCTTCGCCGCGGTCATCGTCCGGGGGCGGCCACCGACCCGGCCCCGCGCCCGGGCCGCCGCAAGCCCGGCCAGAGTGCGGTCCCGGATCAGTTGCCGCTCGAACTCCGCCAACGCACCGAACAGGTGGAACACCAGGCGGCCGCCCGCGGTCGTGGTGTCGACCGCCTCCGTCACCGACCGGAACCCCACCCCCCGCTCCCGCAGACCGGTGACCGTGTCGATCAGATGCGGCAGGGACCGGCCCAACCGGTCCAGCCGCCACACCACCAACGTGTCCCCCGGCCGCACGCTGTCCAACACGGCGGCGAGCTCCGGCCGGTCCTCCCGGCTGCCACTGGCGTGGTCGGTGAACACCCGCCAGCACCCCGCGGCGTTCAGCGCGTCCAGCTGCGACGCCGGGTCCTGCTCGGCGGTGCTCACCCGCGCGTACCCCACCAGATGCCCAACAGGCTTGGGCTTCCGCGCGCCGGTCCGCTTCCGCGCGGGGACGGCCGTGGCACTCGCCGCCGCGCGGGCGGACGGCTTCGCGGGATCGGCTGCCGCCGCCGGCGCAGCGCGGCGCGCCCGCTGGGCACCGCTCACCGTCGCCATCCGCCGACCGTACCGAAAACCTTTGGTCGGTGAGGTGGTGGGCACGTCGTGTCCCGTCCGGGTCAGCGCTCTGGGCGGCGGCGCGGTCGCGGCGACGGGCGGCGAGGTGCCCGTCCTCGACGGCCCGGTGTCTACCGGACCAGCCCGGCGTTGACACCATGAGCTAATCCCCATAGCTTTTAGCTAACGCATCTAGCTCACCTGGAGATCCTGATGACCGAGTTCCTGACCGTCGACGGCGGCACGCTCGCCTACGAGATCACCGGCGGCCCGGGGCCGCTGGTCGTGCTCGCCCACGGCATCGGTAACAGCCGCACGGCCTACCGCTTCGTGGTCCCGGCCCTGGTCGACGCCGGCTATCGGGTGGCCGCCGTGGACCTGCGCGGCTGTGGTGAGTCCACCGCGGCCTGGGACGGCTACTCGCGCACGGACATCGCCGGTGACCTGGTCGCGCTGGTGAACCACCTCGGTGGCCCGGCCGTTCTGGTCGGCCACTCCATTTCGGGCGGCGCCGCCACGATCGTGGCCGCCCAGGAGCCGGCGCTGGTCACTGCCGTCGTCGAGCTGGCGCCGTTCACCCGCGTGCAGCAGACCGGCCTCGCGGACCTGCGGGTCGGCCCGTTCCGCCGCGGGGCGCTGCGCCTGGCCCGGGCCGGGTTCCTCGGCAGCCGCTCGGCGTGGCTGACGTACCTCGACGGCGCCTACCCGGGCCCCCGGCCGGCGGACTGGGACGCGCGGCTGGCCGAGATCGACGCGATGCTGCGCGAGCCCGGGCGGATGAGGGCCCTACAGAAGATGGTCCAGTCCTCCCCGGCCGACGCGGGCGCCCAGCTGGGCAACGTCCGCTGTCCCGTCCTGGTCGTCGAGGGCTCGCTGGACTCGGACTGGGTCTCCCCCCGGGCCGAGGGTGAGGCGATCGTGGCCGCGCTCCCGCCCGGGCTGGGACGCCTGGCGGTGGTCGAGGGCGCGGGGCACTACCCGCACGTCCAGTTCCCCTCCCAGGTGGCCGCGTCGGTGCTCTCGTTCCTGAAGTCCACCGGTGCCCGTGCCTAGGGTCGGCCTCGGCCCGGCCGCGGTGGTCGCGGCCGGTGCCGCACTGGCCGACGAGGTCGGTTTCGCCGAGCTGAGCATGGGTGAGCTGGCCGAGCGGGTAGGCGTCCGCGCACCCTCGCTCTACAAGCACGTCACCAGCCAGGACGACCTGAACCGGCGGATCGCGGCGCTGGCCCTCACCGAGGCCGCCGACGCGGTCGGCGCCGCCACCCAGGGCTGGTCCGGCAGCGACGCGCTCGCCGCCGCGGCCCGCGCGTTCCGCGACTTCGTGCTCACCCACCCGGGCCGGTACGCGGCCACCATCGGCGTCGCTCCGACCGGACCGGACGACCCGATCGCGGTCGCCGGGGACCGGTTGCTGGGCTCGTTCACCGCGGTGCTCCGCGCCTACCCCGTCGGACCGGACGACGTCGGCCACGCGCTGCGCGCGCTGCTCAGCTTCTTCCACGGCTTCGCCACCCTCCAGTCCGCGCACGGCTTCCAGTGGTCCGCCGACATCGACGACAGCTTCGAATGGCTCATCGCCCTCGTCGACCGCGGACTGCGCAGCACCCCCCCGCGGCCAACCGGACACCGCCGGGCCCTCACGTCCGTCGCGGCCGGGGCCTGACCGACCCGACCGACCCGACACACCCCACGCCCCCGGAGGACCGTCATGACCGCCGCCCACCCGTTCACGACCACCACCACGACGCCACCCGCAGCGGCCGAGAACCCGGCCCGGACGGGCCCCGGCGTCACCGCCGCGACGCCGGGCGTGGTCACCGGCCGACCACTCACCTGGCTGCGGATCGAGGGCCTGGCCGTCGCCGGCGCCGCCCTCGGCGTCTTCGCCACCACCAGGCAGCCCTGGTGGCTGATCCCCGCGCTGTTCCTCGTCCCGGACCTCTCCGCGCTCGGCTACCTCGCCGGCCCCAAAGTCGGCGCCTGGACCTACAACCTCGCGCACACCGCGCCGGTCCCCCTCGCGCTGCTCGCCGTTAGCGCCGGCTGGCACACCAGCGCGCTCACCGTCGCCGGGGCCGTCGGGCTGCTCCACCTCGGCGTCGACCGCCTCCTGGGCTACGGCCTGAAGTACGACCACAGCGCCGCCGTCACCCACCTCGGCGCACACGACGACCACTGACCGGCGCAACCGCCGGCACTGCCGGTCTGCGCTGTTCGTCCTCACCGCAGGAGCCGCCCGGCCCGGCCCGGTGCCCACTCCCCGGGGTCACCAGGCCGGCCGGAGCCGGCCGGGCACGGCGATCAGGTTCAGGGCCTGCTGGAGCTGGTCGAACGCGTCGGCGGGCAGCTGGTCCCGCCACCGCTGGACGACGTCGCCCGCGGCCTGGTCGGCGGCTGCGGTGCACGCCCGACCCCGCCCGGTCAGGACCAGCCGCCGCCCGGGCCGTGAGCATTGGGGGTCTGACCGTGGTTCGGGTTGGGCAGGGATTGGGTGAGGGCCAACTCTCGTAGCCCCAGGAACAGCGGTAGTGCGAATGAGGCTGCGACCAGGAAGGTGAGCGGGATGAAGAGCAGGGCGAGGTGGGGCCGGTGGCCGGGCAGCGAGTTGCGTTCGCGGACGTAGAACACGCTGAGGACGACGCCGATGACGATGAGGTCGACCGCCAGCGACGACGAGGCCCGGTTGGCGAACCAGTCGGCCAGGTAGCTGCCGCCTGCGTAGGTGAGGTTGAAGAACCAGGTACCCACCAGCCCGGTGAGGGCGAACGCGAAGTAGAGCCCGGCGGCGATCCGCGCGTGTCGCGCGGGCCTGGGTGACCGGGTCCCGGTCATCGGGCCGGGTCGCGGCGTGCGCGCCGCAGGACAGTGGTTGCGTAGATCGCCCCGACCAGGGCCAGCGCGCCGGCCGTGGTCATGGTCGTCGCGTCGGGGTGGATGATCGACTGCCCGCGTAGCGCCTGCCACAGGGTGAGGCCGGCGACGGAAGCCCAGGATCCCGCGGCCAGCAGCACGATGCGTACCCGGGTTCCCTCGCCCATGGACCGGCCGGTGAACCTGGCCAACGCGAGAGCGATCAGGGGCAGCACCTGGAGCGCGTGCATGCCGATGAAATGCGAGATCCGCAGATCGCCGTGCAGGCTGTTCCAGCCCACGAACCACAGGCCACCGCTGGGGTCGTCACCGCCCACGGAATGCGAGCCGACGTGACCACCTGCGGGGTTGGCGAGTTGATCGGCCGTGGGCCGGAGCATCAGGAATCCGACCGACAGGCCCGCCACCCCGATCGGTATGCCCAGGCGCAGCGCCCACACCAGCGATCGGTCGGCGATCCGGGAGCTGAACAGCAGCAGGCCGCCGATGACCAGGGCCGAGCCGTAGAAGAAGACGATCCCCGATCCCATGGCGGCGTAGATGCCGGTGTCAACGGGCGTGGAGACGTTGAAGTGGCTGCTGGTTCCCCGCACCGCCTGGGTGGTGATGAGGGCGATCTCCAGGAGTGAGGCGAGAACCCCCAGGGTGCCGGTCCACCAGGCGACTCGCCGGAGCCGGCGCCCGCGGATCATCGAGGTCATCCAGGCCAGAGTGGTGGTGTAGAGGGCCAGGGAGATGTTGAACTTCAGCGGCTTGGCCCATATCGGAGCCCCGTCGAGCAGCCTCGGGTCGGTGAGGAAGCCGACCAGGGAGACGAGGCCCCAGGCGACCATGAGCGCGGCGAACCCGATCAGCGGCCGGTGCCAGGACGCCATTGCCCGCAGCCCGCGGGGAACGCGGTCCGGGGCCGCGGGCAGCAGCGATCCCCACCGTGCGGGGCCTGGGGCAGCTACCGGGGGCGTCGCGCTCACAGCGAGACCACGACCTTCTGGGCGGAGAGGCCGTCCCTCTGGCGATCCAGAGCGGACTGGAGGTGTTCCAGCCCGGTGCCCACGACGAGCGGCGGCGGGGCGGCGGCGAAGCGACCCGACGCGAGGGCCTGGGGCAGGAAGTCCTGGTAGACCATGCGGCCCACCTCGTTGTTCACCAGGGTGGTGCCGAACACCGAACCGGTCCCGATCCGCCGGATGCGGTTCCTGGCAGTCAGGGACACTGTGGCCGCGCCGAACCGCGAGAACATTCCCAGCAGACCGACGACCCCCCTGGGCACCGTGTCCAGTGACGCCGGTGGAGTGACCATCGAGACGAAACGGGTCCCCGCACTGGCGGCGACCACATCCGAGCAGGCCTGAGCGGAACCGGATCCGATGGCGATCGCCCCCGCGAGCGTGCGGCCCTCCAAGGCGGCGACGACGTCGGCGACCGCTGTGGGGCTGCGGTAGTCCACGACGTGGCCCGCCCCGAGCTTGGTGACGTAGGCAACGTTCGCGGGCGAGGCGGTGGTGACCACCTCATACCCCGCGGCGACGGCGAGCTGGATGGCGTTGCTGCCCACGCTGGTCGAGCCACCCCAAATGACGACCGTCTTCCCGGTCGGCACCGGAACGCTCGACGGGTGCGCCAGGCCCAGTTGATCGGCCTGGAACAGACCACAGGCCGCCGTGGACAACGCCAGCGGCACCACGCAGGCCTGCTCATAGGTGAGGCTGTCCGGGATCGGAGACGCCATGCGCTCCAGGACGACCGTGTAGTCCTGGAACGCGCCTTCCGCGGCGCGGTTGCGGTGCTTGTCGAAGCCGACCGCGTGCCCGAGGACGCGATCACCCACGGCGAAGCGGGTGACCGCGCTCCCGACGTCAACGACCTCTCCGGCCAGGTCCGAACCGAGAACCCAGGGGTAGTGGATGTAGGAGAAGATCAGGTAGCCGAGGTCCTGGGTGATCCAGTCGACCGGGTTGACGGCGACCGCACGGTTGGCGACGACGATCTCGTCGTCCGCGGGCGCGGTGTACGGCGCCGGCCCGACCTGCAACCGGGCCTTCTTGGCGGGCATCCACGCAGCAGTGTTAACGGGCATCGGACATCCTTCGTTCAAAGGGTCAGGGGCTCAGCGGGTCAGCGAGTCGGCGGGTCAGCAGCTCGACGGGTACGGCTACTCGAGACGGGCGGGGATGGCCGGGTCGAGCAGCACGTCACCACCGGCTGCTTTCACCAGCCCGGCCCCGAACAGGGCTCCGGGGGTGTGCGCCCCGGGCCGGCCCTCACCCCGTAGGAGCCGCTCGGTGACCTCGACGGCCACAGCAGCGGTGAAGTCATGGGCGTCACCGGTACGCGTCCAGGCGTCGTGGACCTCCCCGCCGGGCCACCACGCGCGGGCGTGGCCCCACGACGCGGCGCGCGACATCGGCGCGGGACGCATCGGGATCCGCGCAACAGCCCGCGTGGCGAGCCGGCTCATCGCGGGAACGCGGAACAGGGCGGACACCGCGGGCAGGCCGGCGCGGACCAGTGGGTTGGCTGGGGCAAACGGTGACGCGGCGACCACCGCGTCAGCGTCACTGGCCCGCCAGGCGGCGATCAGCTCACCGTTCGAACCGCCTCCGGTGACCACGACATCACCGTCAGGGGTGACGACCTCGACCCGATGCCCGCCGGTCGCAGCCGACACCAGCCGCCCGCCCCGAACTTCACGGCCCCCGCCAGCGACCACCTCCACGATGGTCGCGCCCAGGGTTGCGCCGACATGCCCGGCCTCGACCGCGAGGGAGGCCAGGGCATCGACGCGGACCCGCTGCGGTCGCGGCCGTCCCTCACACACGGCGAGCACCGCGCTCTCGGTGGCCAGCACGCCGAAGCCGGCCCCGGCAACGAAGGTCTGGCTCCTCGTCGCGGCCTGGCGGTCCAAGCACAGGACGTCCTGGACGGCGGGCAACTCGTTGGACAGGTCGACGTAGTGGGTCCCGGCCGGGCACGCCCGGGCCACGAGAGCGGCGGTCCTCGTGAACGGGCCGACCGTGCTGACCACCACCCCCGGGCGGTCGTCGGGGAGCTGGCTGAGCACGCCCTCCAGGGACCCGACGGCGACGTCCACGGCCCCGCCCAATTCATCGGCCACGCCCTGGACACGATCCCGGTCGCGCCCGGCGAGCACCACCTCGACGCCGCCGCGGTGCAGAGCCGCCGCGATCACGCGGCCGGTCCGGCCGGTCGCCCCCAGGACCCACACCGTGTTGCCCATCGACCGCTCCCAACCTGGAGGACATCTCGTGCCATCACCGTAACAGGCCAAGGGCACGTCATGTCATCACCTAGGGTGCGGTGGTGAGCCGTTGGCAGCCAGGCACCCGCGACCGCCTGGAGAGCGCCGCTCTGGAGCTGTTCACCGAGCAGGGCTTCGCGGACACGACTGTGCCCGAGATCACCGCCCGCGCCGGTCTGACCACCCGCACGTTCTTCCGGCACTTCGCCGACAAGCGCGAGGTCCTGTTCGCGGTGGAAGACGAACTGCCGGCTGTGGTCGCCTCGTTGATGGCCGAAGCACCTGCCTCGGCCACCCCGGTAGCGCTGATCGCGTGGGGGCTCGACCTCGTCGCGAAGACCCGATTCACCGGGCAGTGGGAACACCTACGAAGGCGGCGAGCCGTGATCCAGACCGATCCGGGCCTGCAGGAACGCGAACTGCGCAAGCTGGCCGTGCTGTCCACCGCCATCGCCGACAGCCTCCGCACCCGCGGTCTGGACGAGCTGACCTCGACCCTGGCCGGGCGATACGCCACCACCGCGCTCGCCACCGCGCTCGACCGCTGGCTCGACCACGACGTCGAACAGCCGCTCACCGACCACATGCGCGACACCCTGCACGCCCTGCACGCCCTGACCGCCGACGAGAGCCGCTGACCCCCGCTTCATGCCGGTCGCCAGCCTCCGCCGGCGGTCGGGTTCGGCCACCGCTCGATCTGCTGACGGGGCAACCGTTTGGAACGGTGCCCTTATCGTCGCCGGTGTGTTCGACACCGACCTGCCGTACCCGGTGTTGATCGCTCCCGGGATCAACGGATCCGGGCCGGACCACTGGCAGACCAGCTGGGAGCGGCTACTTCCCGGCTCGGTGCGCACCCAGCCCCGTTCCTGGACCGCGCCCGCCCGCGAGGACTGGATGCGGGCCTTCGACGTGGTCAGCGACGCCCTCGCCGGCCGACCCGCGCTCGTGGTCGCCCACAGCCTCGGGTGTCCTGCGGCGGTCCTCTGGGCGGCGTCGCGTCCTGGCGCTGCAGCGGGGCTGTTCCTGGTCGCGCCTCCGGACCGGGCAGCGCTGAACCACAACGGCGTCGCGGAGTTCGCTGTCGCCGAGGGCGCCCACCCGGGGGTCCCCGGCGTGGTCGCGGCAAGTGCCGACGACCCCCACTGCACCACCGGGGCGGCGCAGGAACTCGCCACCGGCTGGGGGCCTCCGCTTGATCGAACTCGGCCCGCTCGGGCACGTCAACAGCGACAGCGACCTCGGTGACTGGCCGGCCGGCCAGGCGTTGCTCGCGGGGTTCACCGCGTCGCTCTAAGGGTTGCCCCGGGGTGGACGGCTGTGCGACTTGGCCATCGTCACTAGTCGCCGCGGACCTGCTTCTGACACCACTTGGCCCGACCCGTCCCATCACCAGGCGACGACCCGCTCGGCGCGGGCTGGTCAGGGCGAGCCGTGGGGTAGCGCTGGTACGCGCGGTTGCAGCGTCAGCTGGTGACAGCGGTGAGGAGCAGTCCGCCGAGGGCGAGGGCCTGCCGCAGCTGGTGAGGTCTCCGGTATCTCGACGCCCACCGCCGCCGCTCGAAGGCGTACCGAAAACGGATTGACCGATGATCGGCGTCCCACAGACTTTCGACACGGCTTTCGGTATGCCCGCCGCCGGCGTGTCGTCGTACCGCGCCGACCGTGCCGTTAACGATCGTTAGCAAGCAAGTGGGCCGCTCCCAGGCATGGCTGCGGGAGCGGCAATCACGATCGGCTGCGCGGCAGAGGAACCGCTATCGGACGGCACCCTGCCTCGGGGCCGAGGCGCCCAGCCGTGCCACGCTACCTGCGTGGACTCGTCACCTCCGCGCGTGGACCTAGAGCTCGACACGTCCCGTTTGCGCCTCCGCCGGTGGACGGCCTCAGACACGTCCTGGCACAGGTACCTCGTGGAGGAGCGGGGCGGCGGGCTTCCGTCTGCGGAGGAAGATGCGGTGGTCATCGCAGGCCTCCTCGACAGCGCGCGCGCCCATG
>JAABUM010004146.1_pt1 | contig 16711 bp, 25 predicted proteins | sample 5559161 | NCBI WGS metagenome assembly JAABUM01 (sample SAMN10711868, study PRJNA513369) | rock metagenome | isolation source: Antarctica rocks | place: Antarctica: Victoria Land, Siegfried Peak nord | reverse complement strand
CCAAAGTCGGCACCCTCAGCTAGCTGTCGGAATCTGCTCGGAAACTGACGGCCTCAACACGCCTCCAGCAGCATCACAGGGTGGCCACAGGGCCGCGCCGCCCGTCAGAGCTTGATAACTGTGTTTGAAATCGGATCTGAGCTGCTGCGGTGCCGCCGTCAGCTCTGCGCTGCGCCAGCAATTTCTGTCCAGGCCACGTGCAAAACCGTGACAAAACTTTTGCACTGCCCTATAATCAGCCTGAGTGAGGCTGGAATAGTTCAATCTCTCTGTCTCTCTCTCCTCTCTCGCTCTCTCTCTCTCTCTTTAGATAGATAGATAGCTAGATAAATATATAGCTAGATAGATGATAGATTACACCCGCCAGCCGCACCCAGGCTGATAAGGCACCAAATCACCAATAAACCATCATGTGTCATCATGTTGCAAACTGTCGATGACACTCACTGAGCAGATGAGCCGATGAGACCCACCTCCCCCAAGCATGCCAACATAGATAGATAGATAGATATATTACACCCGCCAGCCTCACTCAGGCTGATAAGGAATCGAATCACCAATAAACCATCATGTGTCATCATGGGCGAAACAAACTGGAGGCCAGCTACATACGGACGATGAGGGAGCTGTACGGCATTCGGCGCTCCGTCCCCGCTGCAGTGCTCCCGCAGCAGCTTGGCGAGCTGCCGCTGGCAGTGGAATGGAAGCGGCAGGCGCTGCGGTTTTAGAGTGCGCTGACCGCTCTGCCAGAATCCTCCATCTTCAAGCAGGCGGCCATGTACGATCTTACGGCAGCGCAGCAGTCCAACATACAAAACTGGGCAGCTGGACTGTTGGCATGTGCGAAGCAGCATGGCATGGCGCTGACAGGCGCTGATGGCAGCATGATGGGCGCCATCGCAGCCGCGGCGGCTGCCGCGGCCGCGCTGGAGCAGCAGGAGTTTGTGGACATGAATCCGAGGACAGCGGTGTCAGGCGGCGGGAAGCGGACGACATACGCAGCATGGTTTTCGCGCCCTGGCTGGGCTCAGGGAGGCGAGTTCTGGCAGCTGGAGTTGTCGGCGCCGCAGCTGCACGCTGTTCAGGCTCCGCTTGGGATCGCGGAGATAGGCAGGCAGGACCGCTGCTGCACATTCTGTGACAGTGGCGCGGTCGGGGACGAGAAGCATTTACTGATGGAATATCCCGCGAGACACGTTGTCCAGCAGCGCTTTTCTTGCATGTTTGATCTGGCGGTGCCGCCGGGCATGCGTCAGCTGGTGTGGAGAGGGGACAAAATGATGGTTGCCGGATTCATGTTGGCATGCTTGGGGCAGGTGGGTCTCATCGGCTCATTTGCTCAGTGAGTGTCATCAACAGTTTGCGACATGATGACACATGATGGTTTATTGGTGATATGAGGCCTTATCAGCCTGAGTGAGGCTGGCGGTGTAATCTATCTAGCTATGTCGCAAACCCTGTTTTCTTTGCCGGACAACCCTATGTTCTAGCCAGTGCAGCCCACGCTCCCTTGCTCTACATGCCCCCTGCATCACCACAGCCACATTTCTTGGCGGCAGACAAGCGATCTATGCCGACTCGTTTGCGGAGGACTGTGATTATTACCAGAAAGTGTGCTTGCGCTTGCAACGGCCAGCAATTACGAGTTGGACTTGTCGAACCAGCTTTTACATCAGGTCAAATGGCGCTTTGGCCCTGAGGCGTGCATCAGGGTTCAAGTGGTCCCAAGCACAACGCAGTTTTCGCCTACATCAACCCTCCTCTGTCAATCGGTGGCACTTTATCACATCTTCGATATTTCGTTGCCCCTTGTCGATGCAACAGCAATGGAATCGCAAGGCGGCAGCGTCAGTGTGGGCACGAGAGCTGAAAAGACGCCACTCAAAAGGCCCAGGCAGACTGGATCAGCTGCCTGCAGGCGAACGGATGCCGATGACTTTGCAGATGCCATGAGCAACACCGGCAGACCCTGGACGGGCTCAGGGCAGCGCGTGCTGCAGACCGGGGTCGATGTGTGCTCCACAGCTTTCATCAAACAGCAGTTGCCAGGGCGCCTGGCAGCGTTGCTCGGCCAGCACCCCAGCAGCCGATCCGGCAGCAGCGCGCAGACCTGGTTCGTGGGAATGCCAGAGCCGTGCTTGCCGCAGCAGCATGCGGAAGCAGCTCAGGGCGCGGCAACACAGCGGCAGGACAGTCCGACCGCTGCGGACGCGGCAGCGGCGGCTTCAGCAGTGCGGCTTCAGGATGTGACTGTGTATGCGCTACCTGGCGGCTCCGGCGGCCGCGGCCGATTTTTGCCTGCCAACGACCCAACGGTCAAAAAGAAACAGGGGGTCAAGTACCATGTCGACGCGACTGTTGCGGTTCACCATGCCGAGCTTCCGCCCGGGTCTGCTGCACAGGCAAGTAGTGTTTTTGCTTCACAAAACAGGACTGCATTCATGCAAATAGTTTCGTCACTATGCCATGTGCACATACAGCAGGGGCAAGTTGTTTATCAACTCGTTCACGCTCCGGTCTGTGAAGCCGCCAGCATGCTGTGCAGGCTGAAGGCGGCTGGAGCGAGAAGGTGGAAGCCGAGTTCTATGCAGACCGTTCAGTGCCGGTCCAGCGGCAGGCCTTCGATGTCGTGAGCCTCATGCCGCAGCGACCCAACCCTGCTTCCGCATCGACAGCGGCCGGGCTGTTTACAACCACGCTGTCGCTGACCGGCGGCGGCGGGCAGCACGGATGCTCTGCTGCTCCCGCCGAGCCTGACTGGCCGCAGTACGGAAAGCCGCCTCACCAGAGCTGCTGCGCCCTCCTGTCTGGCTTTGGGTCGCTGCCGGGCGGCTCTGGCGCGTCCCCTCTGGACGGTCCTGCACAGCTGCTGAGTGCGACTGCACACTCAGACGGCTCGCTGGAAGCAGTGGTGCTGACACGCCGCCTGGATCCAAGCCTCACAGCAGCCGGTGTCAACGCCGCCATTGCCGCGCGGCAGCTGCGGCCGACGGCGGCCCTGCATGTGGCGCTTCCCGGCATGGAGCGGCAGCAAAGCGCGGCATGTACGCGCATCAGGCTGTATTCGCTCGAGCTGGTCGGCAAAGCGCAGTCGAGGGCAGCGGCGCAGGGCCTCGGCATCGAGCGGCTGCACTTTGCGCCGCCGCTGCCGCCGCCGCCGCCGCCGCCGCCGCCGGGGATGCCGCTGCCGCCTCCGCAGCCGCACCAAAAGTGCGGTGGTCGTCCTGGAGTGGTCGTATTGAACAGCCACCAATTCGTTCATTACGAGCTCACTTGTCAAAAGGTGCTGCACGCCTGTCCCGCAGCAAGGCTGTCGTACAACCTCCAATTATATATCCCCCCCCTGCACCTGTTTGTCTGTGCAGCTCCACTCTGCCATCGCGACCTGAAAGCCGGCCGGCTGGGCCGCAGCTGGCTTTCCTCAACGGGCGCCTAATCGAGCCGCCAGCCGACATGGTGAATCATCTAGTCGCCCACGTGCACGAGCTGCGCCTGGGCCATTTGCAGCTCGCGGCGGCGGTGCAACATCTGGACGATCAGCAGCAGCACAGCCAGGATGGCCAGGCGGTGCTGGGCGAACAGGTCGCCCGCCACAGCGCGCAGCTGCAGGGGCAGGACCGAGCGCTGCACATGCACGGCGAGAACTTCAGGTTCATTGCCCAGGTGTGACGCAGATGGCACTCGTTGGCACACTGTGGTGTATCAAAACGCCCGGTGTGCTGCACATGCATGAGAGGCATGGCAGTCAAACATAAGGGCTTCTCAGGCTTGAAGATGTGACTTGAATGCGGACAACCGAACTGATGCTCCGCCAGCTGTTTGCACACGTGCATGTCGGACAGTGTGGACCTTGCCACCGCATCGCGTGCATGCATTGATGAAATGCACCTGGTGCTGCTCACAGGGCGGCAGCAGCACCGGCAGCAGCCGCAGCTCAATCAGCTGGCGCACATCGCTGTTTCACAGCGGGCTCGGCTCTGTGATGAGTGGCCAGGGCTCTGCGGCGCCAGCCTCTACCACCACTGCTGCAGCTGCGGCCGCTGGGGCGCCGCTGTTTCAAGATGCCCAGACCAGCTGGCCCTCACAGAGCGCCGCGGCGGCTGACACCAACGCCTTCATGGCTGACATGCCTGCCGACCTTCCCCTGGATGCGCTTGACGAGCTCGAGTTCCTGCACGACTCGCCACTGGGCAGCGACTTTGGCTCAGGCGGCGCCGACGCTGCAGCTGCCGGCGGCTCCGGGCTGCTGTCGCCGAGCCTGCCGCATTTCAGCTGGCCGCCGAATCCAGAGCTAGCACCGCAGCCCGCGCCCTCAAGTGCGCCCTTTGTTCCAACTTGCCTGGCAAAACGAATGGCAGTAGCACTTCGTGAATCTGTCTGGTCATGCTTCAGAAGCCTGTCTGACGCTGCGGACCAGCAGGATAGAGATTGACAACCAGCCCACAAGCCGCCTATGTATGATGTCATATACCGCTCATGGTCGTGCTGTGGCGCAGCACAGGAGAGCAGGCCGGCGGGCAAGCTTCATGGGCGCCGCCTCTGCGACCGCCAAAGCCAGGGCTCGCAGCGGATGTGCTGTCCTGCCTGCAGCAGCGCGGCACCTCGGAAGTGCGCAGCATCTGCCGCAGCCTCTGGCCTGAAGCCGAGAAGAAAGAGCTTCCGCATTATAAAGTCAGGGTGAGAGGCTCTGTTCCCGTCATATATGGACCAGACCACAGCAGGCACCCTCATTCTGCAGATGCGTGTCTTTGTGCACGATATTCAGCAGTTTTCAACCTGGACATGCCACGGGCACAGGTGATGCGGAAAGCAGGCGGAGGGCGGCGCACACAGCATTGCACACACGACCATGATTCAAACATGTGTCACGAACGAATCTCGTGTGCAGTTTGTTCTCATTCATGCAGGTGAACGGGGTCCTCTACAAGCTGGAAAAGCAGGGCAGAGTGAACTGGTCCGAGCATGCTCCAGGCGGCCGGCGGCAGTGGAGTCTGGCGCAGGACACCTGATGTAGTGGGCGCTGCAGCCCTTTAAGCAGCGGCGTCATGTCACGGGCTGGGGGGCGTTCTCGCTGAGGACGATGAAAGAGTGGCAGTCTTGCAAAGCCGACAGCAGCCATGCACTTGCCTGCTAGCAGAATTCTGGTGCACCCGTTGTTACATGTTGGCGAACACTCAGTTGGCGAACACTCAGACACTGTATTGTACATCTTACGGCAAATGTCACGCTGAACCTCAACTACTGCGCACTCTGTACACCTTCTTATGAACCGGTTGCAACAATGACGAGCCACAATCTTCAGCTGAAGATTGTGGCTCGTCATTGTTGCATCTCACGCGGCGCCATATCGAGCGGCTCCACGTCTTGCGGCGCCATCGAGCCGCCTCCGACCAGGGCAGGAAAATTCTAGTCAGCTCAGGCATGCAAACCATGCGCTTGATGGTGCTGCGCGGTGACCCCTGCTCCTTCTACACATCCTCGAAATCTTCCTCCGCCGGCCCCTCATTGCTGGCATCGCCCGCCGCCGCGTCGGCTGTGGTTTGCTTAGCAGAGCGCGCCCGCTCCAGCATCTGCTCTAGTAGCTGCTCCTCCAGCTGCGGTGGCAGATACAAGACGACGTCACGTCAACGGCATCTGGCGTAATTCCTCTGGGATAGGAACTGCATCGGGACTTCCTGCAAAACCGGTGCAGACTGCACACGCATCGCCGAAGCTTTTATTGCTGCTAGTGCCGCCGCTGCTGCACTTGCTTCTGGCACCGCTGCTACCGCCGCAGTGCAGGAGAGACAAAAGGATAATACCAGGAAGGCGAGCACCTGCAGCTGCTTGAGCTGCTGTCCGACGCGCATGTGTGCCGCGCTGATGGTGGTCTGCTGCACGTCCAGCGCCGCCAGCAGCTCCTGCACGCCAGAAGCACAGACGTGCTGGATGGCGTTGAAGCTGAACAGAAGCAAGACATGAAATGTGATACCCATCACGTTCTGGCGAACGCCGCACAGGTGTTCTACTGCACATCCAGCACGCCAGCAGCTCCTGTGCGCAGCAACACAGCAGCCCTTAAGCACCTTGCAGCTCATGAAGAGAATCGAGCGAAACTTCTTGATTGTTTGATGTGCATCGCGCTGATGGTGATCTGCCGCACGACCGGCGCGCCCAGCAGCTTCCGCGTCAGCAGACGCTTCGGTCGGCTGGGCATGTGCTGCCAGTGAATGGGCGCGGCGTTGGCACCTGCCAGGCATTGTGCCCTGCCCGCTGTTAACACACCAAGTCGGCGTCTCCTTCAGGCAAGCGTAACTTTGCCAACCTTGGGGCCGATGACGGTGGGTGCCTTGCGGCGCGGCGGCTTGCGCATCTTTGGCGGCATGTGTCGAAACGCACCACCTCAGCAGGCGCTTCACAGCGGGACAACCGCGCCGTCACCGTGCCGTGTCATTACATACGTGGAGGCGCTCCTGGCTGTGTCACAGCAGCGGCAGCCGAGTGCAGCAGCGCGCAATCAGGCCACCGATTGGCGGCCGCAGCGCGCTGATGTGGTACTCAAAATTACTCGAACCGGTGTCTGCTGGTGCAACAGGCCGGAGCGTGCAAGGTTTGCTGCGACAAGCTGGTGGCAAGCGAATCTAATCTGTCGCCAGCGTGCTGTTGCTGCCCTTATGATTCGACCCAGCGCGCCCAGTGGCAATGCTCAGCACAGTCAAGCCTGATGCGGTTGCACCGGTATGCGGCCGCCCACAGGCTGCAAGGCAATCTCGGAGGCTTGAAAGCGAGAAGTGGGCGGGTAGAGCTGAACGAGCTTAAGCAACATGCATGACTAACAGATCGTCACCTTGCTCACCCCGGCTAATTTGAACAGCGATTCCTCAGTTCGAACTGCTGCGAGGAACCTGAGGAAAGCACTACACAGTCTCAGTGCCAGCCAGGGCCAAAAGTACGACTTCGAGGCGCCAGGTTGGATCACTCTAGTGCCTCTGCGTAGCTGTGCGGTGGCCGGATCATCTGCGTCGCCGCCTGCACGCCGTTGAAGGCGAGTAACAACGCCTATCTGGCTGTCCCGACGTTGAAAGCTCAGCACGCAGCTCCGGCTACGCGGTGACGATGGAGCAGTAAATGTGCGTCGGTCTCTGCGCTGCTCCAATCACACGCGAGTGCACAGCTTGACCTACAGGAATGGCCCTAACCCCGCTTGCTGGCCGGTGCGGTCACCACGGGGTGCAGCGCCGGCCGGACGGCAGCCACGCAGTACTGGGGTCATTATTGAGGCCTGAACGTCTCGCCTAGGCTCTTCGGCGAGCTGGAGCGGCCTGGTGTGCATTGCCACAGCACCTGGCCTTCCCCCGAGTCAGCTCGTTCAGATGACAGCCGTTACGGTGACTGATCGCACAGCCGCGGATGCGGCTCGGGGCCCTGGACGATGCAGCACGCAGATCTGCGGATCATTCGATGTGCGGCAAATTCACTTGAGCCAATGCCACATGCATCCAAACCACCGACGCAAAACTACAATATGCTGGCCAAGCACGTGGCATCGACGGCTGCTTCTCTCAGCGCAGGCAGTCAAGTTCAGCTTTCATAGCTCACGGACACGCCGCCGAGAATGGCCAGGCGCGAGGATCAAGAGAATTCGCCACCGGCGCGCCTGCTGAGCAAGCTGTCTGTCGCACTGCCTCGGAGCCCGTCCCCAGGCGCCAGCCCGGCGACGACGCCCGCGCCCCGGCGATCCGGCGCCGCCAAAGCAGCATGGATCAGCATGCCACCCAGTCCGGGGCTGCAGGTGAGCCTGCGGGCTGCCTGCGGGCGCCCTGCAGGCGACGCGTTGGCATGCAGCTCGGTGAGTCAGCGCTGTAATCACCCGCCGCCTGCGTCTGACCCGTGTGCCTGAAGGCGTCCATGATCAGTAACGGCTGCGTTTGAGGCAGAGCCGCTGGGGAGCGAGCAGCGCACGCCGTTTGCAACTCAAATTTCGAACACAGCTGTCATCACTAACAGCGTTCTGCCTGCACAGCTCCCTGCATGCGCAGCAGCAGCCGCCTGACTTCAACACCTTGACTCGCAGGCCGTATCAGACGAGGTGCAGTCGCCCGTGCTGCGCGAGCTGAGGGGCGGCGATCAGTCGCCGGGGCTGCGGTCGCCGGCGCAACAGTCCCTCGGCGCAGCGCTAGACCAGGCAGCTGGCGGGTCACCGGTGCGGCGCGTCTCCTCCGCGTGGAGTGCCGCGCAGCTGGCGGTGCGCAGCCACGCGGAGCACGCCACGGCACCGCCGCAAACACACCCATGGGCGGGCAACACCCCGTTTGAATGCAAAGCTGGCGGCAGCGTCGGCGGCGTCAGCAGCATCGCCGGCAGCGACGCGGGCGGCGCAAATTCAGAGCCGCCGACGCCCAGCCGCTGGACCATTGGCGGCGGCAGCTATGTGGCGGCGGTTTCGCCGGCCCGGCTACCTCCGCCGCTGCCGAGCGGGCTGTTGAGGGTGCTGTCGCCGATGCGGGCCGCAGCGGCTGCGGCGCCGACCAGCCCCGCCCGATCCACCAGCAGCAGCCTCAGCGCATCTGCCCTGCAGAGGTGCAGCGCTTGTTCTACTGCATCTGCCCTTTGCAAATTGCAGCAAGCTCAGGTGTGTGCCCGCGACGCATGTCGCGGCTAATTGTGGAGCTTTGCATATATGGGGGCCTGTGAGGAACCCTTGCAATGAGACTCTGCCGCCGCTTTGATGAAAGTATGGATCAATCGCAGTGATGTCCATTTCTGTTTCTTCCGCAGCGAAAATGCGGCGCTGCAGGCGCGGCTGCAGCAGATGGTGGGCGCACTGCGGGGCGCAACCTCCGCCGCCGCCCGCACCCGCGCCGCCGAGGGCACGCTGCGCGACGCGGCGGCGGCGGAAACCGCCGCGGCGGTGGAGCTGCGTGCCGCGGCGATCGCGGCGCTTGGCGGCGACCTGGCGGAGGTGCGGCGGCAGCTCGCCGTCGCGGAGGAGGCCCACGCCGAGGTTCGTAGGTCTCAGGTTCAAAGCACCACGCGGGCAGTGCTGCATGTATGATGTGCGGCGATCGCGGCGCTTGGCGGCGACCTGGCGGAGGTGCGGCGGCAGCTCGCCGCTGCGGAGGAGGCCCGTGCGGAGGTGCGATGACGTCCTTTTGTAGGGGGAAGGCCTTACATGTGGCTTCCGTTACAGGCTGTTTGTGCTGTTCCAAGGCGCCTGGATGGCATGCGGCTGTGCAGCTGCACAGCGCCGGCCGAGAACAGTGTCCCTGTTCAATCACGGTGGTGAAGTGGAGGCGCAAGGTCCAGGATGTTGCACCCAAACCAAATCGTGATGCTGTGCCGCCGACACAGACCTTCAGACACGAACATGTCACATGTTTGCAGGCGCAGCGGCGCTGCGAGGAGCAGGCAGCACGCATTGCCCGCCTGGAGCCGCTGGCGTCCGCCGCCGCCGAGGCCGGCCTGCGCGAGCGCGAGCTCGCTGCCCGTGCTGCAGACGACGCACTGGTTAGCTTGTCTGTGTCATCCGTCAAACTTTTAGACCTCAACTTGGCCCCAAAATGCTTTTTGGACTATGGCTACGAGTGTGCTCACATCCGGCTTCCTCAAGTGCCATATATGACTTGACTCTGACGGAGTAACGTTGTTCAATTTGGCAGGGCGGCTGCCGGTGCATAGGCCGCCCCCCCGGGCGCCCCTGGAGCAGCAGCTGGCGCGGCCAGGCTCCAAGTTGTGGTTTGTTTCGCAAAGACCGATACGTCGTCTACTTTTGCAGGCGGTCGCTCTTGCGCGTCGCTTTTGCAGGCGGCGGCCGCGGCGTACCTGCCGAACGGGCGGCGGCCGCAAAATAGCTGCCGAATGGACGGCTTGGGGCAGCAGCTAGCGGACCGAGCTCAGAGCCGTCATTCGAAATTGAACTGAGATTTGCAGACCCTGGTCTCTCTGCATGTACCACAAGGTATGTTTGACGCTCTGTGTGTTGTTGCAGGCGGCCGCCGCGGCGTACGCCGCCGACCGGGCAGCTCTGGAGCAGCAGCTGGCGAAGCTGGCCTCTGAGGCGCGAAAGCAGGAGAAGGCGGCGGCGGCCAAGCTGGCGGCAGCGCAGCGGGACCGGGAAAAGGAGAAGGAGGGCCACGCCGTGGAGCTCGAGCAGTTGGTTGCGGAGAAGGAGGTAAATACCATGAGGAAACGATTCTTGCAATGGAGAATCACGCAATGGAGACTCAAGCAATGGAGACTCACGCGAATCTGGAGAAGCGGACATCCAGTTTTCCGCCAGCATCTGGACTACAGGAAATTGCAAACTGAATGCGATATGGCGGGGTTTGACATGCATTCAGATTTGAAGTGATGCTGCGTGCTGTTGCCGCTGTTTGTTGCTGTTGTTGCTGTTTGTGAACGTCATGCGGCTCCTCCTGCCGAAAGGTGATGCGGGCGCGGCTGGAGCGGGAGCAGCGGGCCCGCGTGAAGGAACACCAGCGGGCGGCGCACGCGGCAACAGCGCATGAGGCGGACGCCGCCGCGCTGCGCCGCACGCACGAGGTGCTGCAGCAGCATCACGACTCTGACTGCGCGCGCCTGGAGCAGGTGTGTCGAGAGCGCTTATAAGAAATTGACAACCATTCCTGAGCCTCTGAACCTGCGCCGCACACAAGGTGCTCTGGCAGCAGCATCACGCCGACTGCGTGTGGCTGGAGCAGTTGTCTAAGAGACTTCGCTGCTTGACAGGCGTAAATGTCAATCGCAAACATGAAGAACTTTTTTTAGCATGAAACCTTGATGAGCGGCGCTTCCCCGCGCGCACAAGGTGCTGCGCGTGCAGCATGACGCCGACTGCGCGCGCCTGGAGCAGGTGCTCCGAGCTGCCGTCACACATTAAAGGCACTCTGAAAGGGTCGCCATCACACATCAAGGCTGGCGGATTCAGAACCCTTTGTGACAATATCTGGGTGTTCTGATCACCGCAGGAGAGGAACGAGCTGGTGGAGCGGCACAACGAGGCGCTCACCGGGCTGATGCGCCGGTGTGAGGAGCTGGAGCAGCAAGCCGCGCAGTCGCTGGTGCGGGTGACTGGTACCCATATTCCAATGTAAATGATGGTTCACGATGTGGGTTGATCCATCTCTGCGCATGGCTGTGTGTGCACCTGTGTCCATTTCCCCAGTGATGGGATTGACGGCGGCGCCATCGAATGCCCACAAGCCTCCCCAAGCGCACGTGCTGTGCTCCAGCCTGCGCAGGGTCTGCGCCTCTGCGCATTCATATGCTGGAGGCACTTGTCTCGCCGGTTTTTGGCGACGTCACCAGCAACACCCTCAATGTCGAATCCAAACCCTAATCCCCAGTCCACTTGGGTCATTTTGCGCAGGAGGAGGGGGAGGCGCTGCTGGCAAGGCATGAGCAGTACGAATGCATATGTTATTGTTCATACAGGCTGTGTCATCCGGTTTGTTTTTCCCGCAAATCGCAGGAGGAGTGGGAGGCGCTGCTGGCGCGGCACGAGCAGCAGGGCGCCAAGTACCGGCAGGAACGGGAAAAGTACCAAAAGGTGAATTAAAGCTCATAATGCGTTATCAAATAGACTGTGTAAAACAAATCGAGATTCAATTCTAGCCTGTGCATTGAGCAGGGCGCCTTGGGCTGGTGAACATCTCTCTTTCAGATAGACAGATGTTGGAACTTGATCCAAAAAATGTGCTGCCTGTCTGCCTCTTCCTTGCCGCACCTCAGGAGTTCTGGCGATCCGCGGTGACAATCGTAATCGTAGGACGGGGGGTCGGGGGCGATGAGAGGGCGAAACATCCTAAACTGTTGCTGTTTCTCGACTGAATTGAACCGCCTGAAGCTAATTGCCCTGATCCCAGGCCAACGAGACGCTGTGCGATAAGTTGGCGATGGCGCGCGAGGCGGCGGCGGAGCAGCAGGCCGCCGCCGAGGCCCTGCGCTCGCGGCTGTCGGCCTCCGAAGCGGACATCGCCGCAGGTAAGCAGGGGCTTCAGTTTCGGAGTGCAATAGGATGCCGTTTTCGAAAATCATGAATCGTACTGCTGAAATTGCTTGGAACCAACATCTCGTCGATGCCAAGGCGGCCGTGGCCGCAGATGGGTTTATGCCTGAACTCTGCTGGATGTGCAGATGGTGTCAGGGGCACGACGAGGGTACTCGAGCCACAAGGCTTGCGCACTCAATGCTGCCGAACACAGTGCATTCCAGAAGTCACCAGCCGGAGATTGCTTCTTGACAGTCGTCCGTCGCATCATCTGCAGGCGCCTCCATGGTCGAGGAGCAGGAGCGGCGCGCAGCGGCGGCAGAGGCGGAGGCCGCAGAGGCGCGGCAGCGGGCCGAGGCCGCAGAGGTGCTGGTGGCGGCACAGGAAGCTGCGGCTTTGGCGTCAGCCGAGGCCGAGCGGATGGCGCAAGAGGAGGCAGCGGCGGCGCGGCGGCAGGCGGAAGAGGCGCAGCGCGTTTTCGGCTGCCAGCAGCAGGTATGTTGAGTCTGTCAATACGAGTATGTGACCGTGAGCAGAATCAGCAATCAGGACGAGGTGAAAAGCACGAGGTGGGGTGCCGTCAGCCGTAGGTCCCTGCTGCACTCGACCGTGTTGACCTTGCGCCCCGCCACCGCGCCAGGCCTCTGCTTTCCACGGACGGTCTGACTGCGACACTGCCAGGCATCGCGTTTTAAACTCATGGACGAACTTTGCAACAGGCGCTGGAGGCGCAGCTATCCCAGGCGCGCGGCGAGGCCGCGACGCTCGCGGGCCGTCTGTCCGATGTCGAGGCCGCCGCGCAGTCCGCCGCTGCCGCTGCGGCTGCGCGAGAAGCCGACCTGGACAGCCAGCTCGGCAACGCGCAGCGAGGTGAGCACAAGATTTTGTGTGTAGTGCAGGGTGTGTGTTCTGTGCTTTAGTCAAAAAGCACCGCTGATGCCATAACGTCCTGCTGGCACGTCACGTCGCACATGCAGAGCACAGAAATCAACTTGTCAACCCATTCAGTCGAAAGACATCAACACGGTGTTTCGCCCCCAGGCGCTGCGGAGCTTGGCGGCCAGCTGGAAACAGCAGCGGACAGGCTGCGGGCAATGGCGCAGGCGGCGGAGACAGCGGAGGCGGAGTGCAGCCAGCACAAGGCCGACCTCCGGTCGCAACTGGATGCCGCCACGCAGGTGGGGACTTGTCTTGCGTTGACAGAAACATCGGAACAGGTATATAAACAGTTCTGGAGGCTGCAGGACAGTGGTTCAGCCCTGAAATATCCCAAGCCTTGGGTGTGGCGGTGCAGAGCTCGCCCATGTCGGCACGGCTCGGAACACAGCAATGCTGGGCGACATGAAACATTGTTTGGGCTTGCACGCCACGGACTAGCCGGTGCAGTTTGCAGATTCAACACGTGTGACTGTTTGCGCTGGCGGCAAAGGATGCGGGCGCACGCGCCGAGACTGCCGAGCGCAGCGTCGCTGCCGCAGTGCGGAAGGCGGGCATCTAGATAATGTTCAGAGAGACGATTGACTTTGTCGCACAATTCTGCGCAGGCGGCAAAGGGTGCGGGCGCGCGCGCCGAGACCGCCGAGCGCAGTGTGGCCGCCGCGGTGCGGGAGGCGGGCATTGCCGCCACCCGTGAGCGCGGCCTGGAGGTGTGCTTTGATGAAAGCTCGAAACTTCAGTCCTTGCTGGGCACCTGATGGACAGCGTATTTTATCACGAGCGTGCTGGCTGCGTAGTTTTACGACTGTCTTCCATACTTGCATCCGCCGCCGCCGCAGCTGGCCTTCCGCTGAGCCACGCTGAGCACGGGATGAGCGCCACCGAGGAACTTTTGACAAAAACTTTAATCACGAGTACCCGGAAACCAGCCATTGTTTTTTGTCGCATCCGCCGCAGTCGCAGCTGGCGTCGCAGACACAAGCAGCAGGCCACGCGGAGCGGGGCATGTCCGCCGCCGAGGCGCGGGAGCGGTCGCTCGCCTCGGAGCTGGCGACGGCGCAGCAGGGCTACCTGGCGCTGCGCACACAGGTCCAGGACGGCGAGGCCGCTGCCTCGGTGCGTTCGACTCAATCCACGATTTTCACTCAAGTGTGCAACACAACAACATGCAACATGGTAGTGATACATCATACGGCAGCAGGGCTACCTGGTAGTGCGCGTGCAGCTGCAGGATGGCGAGGCCGCCGTCACGGTGCGTCCGACTCGTTTTATCTTCTGCTGCTTGATTGCGGCTTCATTAAGTTTATTGTGTCACCTCGGGTCGCCTCGCTGGTCAAACAACGCCTGCATCAATGGGCTGGAAGACGCGAAAGGAAAGCCGCCCATCCTGTAGTTGGAGCCTGGTTGACACTCAACCGTACTTTGACGTGTGTAATTGTCGAAGTCTGCGCCACACACAATCGCTCGCCAGGCTGTACATTGCAAGAGACCCTCCTGAAACGCGTCTAACGCCACATTTTGCAGGCGGCGTCGGCGCGGCAGCAGGAGCTGCTGCAGCGGCTGGCGGCGTCGGAGCAGCAGGTGGGCAAGCTGGAACAGCGCGCTCGCGCCGCCGAGGACGCACTCGCCAACTCCGAGGCAAGCTTCTAGTTTGATAAGTCACACCAAAGCCTAAAGCCGGCTGAACTGCACCCTCACAATATGGTGGTCCCATCCTCATGGGTGGTCGTCAGAAGAGGGGTTGAGAGGCATGCAATGGTCACTTCGTACTTGACAATATACATCACTGCAGATCCTGACAGCAATGTATTCCTGACGCACAGGCCAGGGTGGAGGCGCTGATGGTGGCACTGCGGGGGGTGCGGTCCGAGGTGTCGGCCACGTTGAAGATGTGCAACATGCAAAAGACATATGCGTTCAGTATCTGTATGTGGCTCTGCTCACCTGCGACCGGCCGATGGTGGCCGATAAGGGCCAGTGAGGGGCCGATAGTGTCGCTGCGGGGGGCGCGGTCTCAGGTGGCGTTCAGCCTCACAAAATACAATGGTCTGCCGGAAAGGTGACGCGAAGCATTCCTACCGCACAGGCCAGGGTGGATGCGCTGATGGTGGCGCTGCGGGGGGTGCGGTCCGAGGTGTCGGCCACGGCCGCTGCCGCCAACCGCGAGCGCGAAGCCGCCTGCGACGCCCTGCACGCCGCCCAGCAGGTGCAGTCTCTTGAATAAACTTGTAGACGGACTCCAGCAGGCGCAATCTCTCACATAATTTCGCAGCAGGTTTGTGATTGCTATTCAACCGACAGCAGCAGCTGCAGACGTTTCCTCAAATTCTCCAAGAGGATGTGTGGTTTATCATTTTGCATGGCGATAGAAACTCAGCTGCGGCAGAGGCAGTATTGCCCAGGTCCGCCCTGTAATGGTAGGAAGCATGATCGATGGCTCGGGCCTGCAATTGAGTTTATCTTCTGTGCTACTTTCTGCTGCCCTGCAGGAACGGCAGGAGGCAGTGGCGCGGGAGACGGCCAAGGCGGTGGATCTCGAGAGGCAGCTGCGAAGCGCGCAGCGCCAATTTGCAGAGGCCACCGCCATTGCGTCACAGGCCGCAGAGGTATGTTAGGTCTTTTACAGCATGCACTGTGCACGAAAGTTCAACAGCGGTTCCTAGGGATCCACGACACACGCACTGAGGAACATGTAAGATCCCGGTGCATGGACTTCCAATCAGTTTCTAATTGCGAAACTCGTCGCTGCCTGCAGGACCACGAGACCGAACTGGAGGACCTGAAGACAGAGGTGGAGACGCTGTCTGCAGCGCTGGAGCAGCAGTCGCAGACGGCCGCCGAAGTCGACACTCTCAAGCAGGTGAGGGCGGTATCGAGCAGCACCTGTGGGCAGCCGCTCTGGAACATTTGACGTCAAACCAGTTTTCAATTGAAGGAACTTTGTACTGCTGTGCGACGGCAGCTCCCGCCAGACGGAGCCGTGTTCGACAGCTGAACAGAGGCTCCTGCCAATGCCTGTTGCATCAGGACGTTTGCCCACCTTGTTCCGACAGCCACCACGGCGGTGGATGATGCGTCTGCGTATGACTTCACCAAGCTCGAAACCATGCATGTTGTCTCCTAGAATGCACCGCGGCGAAGACCGCGAACGAGGAGGCGGGCCATATCTAGATATGATTTGTCTAGATATGATTTCATCACCTGGAATGGCCCTTTAAACTCCTGGATCATATACTGCAGCTGGTGGAGGAGCTCCGTGCCGGAGAGGAGACGGCAGCCACGACCGCCGTAGAGGAGGCAGGCCGAGCGGAGGGGCTGGCCGTGCTGCTCGCCGTTATGGACGGGCTCCTCGAACATGCGCGACCGCTGCTGGCGGCGCCGCGTGGCGCGTCCGCCATGCCAATGCTGACCGCAGGTGTGTGTACCTTTCCTGTGAGTACGAGACTGTGTCTTCGCCTGTTTTCAGCAAAAAGCGATCGTTGAACAGTGTCTTCCCTTGACCGACCATCAACGTCGAAACCGCCTGTGCAGGCATCGTAGTGGACGCCGGGGATGCGGCCCCGGAGCTGCTGCAGGACGGAATGCGAAATAAAATTCGAACATCGTCTGTACTTGGCCGACCACAGATAGTAATTGCCTGTGCATGCACGGTGGACAATGCCGGGGACGCCGACCCGGAGCTGCTGCAGGGGGAATTCCGCTGCGCAGAACACGTTTGATAGCTCATTTCCAACCAACCATCAGCACCAGCCTCAGGCGCAGTGGAGGACGCAGAAGATGTGGACCCGGAGCTGCTGCAGGGGGGGC
>JAABUM010004145.1_pt1 | contig 16713 bp, 26 predicted proteins | sample 5559161 | NCBI WGS metagenome assembly JAABUM01 (sample SAMN10711868, study PRJNA513369) | rock metagenome | isolation source: Antarctica rocks | place: Antarctica: Victoria Land, Siegfried Peak nord | reverse complement strand
AACATATTTGACAAAGAAACATTGTTTTCTGTCCTATCAACCTGTGCTGCGTCGGCGGCTTGTACCCCGGCAGCCGCTACCTCTTCCGGTGCGGCATCTCGATTCAATGTATCGATTTACTGTAGATAACCTGGTTTCTAGATTTGTCACATCTGGAACTGTTTTGTGTTGGCGGGCTGGAACCCAGCAGCCGCTACCCTCTCAAGGACATGCATACTCATGGACTACAATTTCAAACCTGACATCAGAAGCAGACGCAAACACACACAATCGGCATAATACAGGCTGGACCCGGCAACGCTGCCTGCTCAGGCCAGGCTCCGTGTCAAACGCTCCTCTCGGTGACATGCCGAGCATGAGCACGCATTGGGGCACCACTTGCAGTTGAGCAAGCTTTGAGAATTGCACGGTCGGCCTGCTGACTATCGGGGCTTCGGCCCACAGTGGCACATGAGGCAGCGTGCAGTTCTCAAGTTGCACATGCATCAAGGCATCTCAGAGTCATTGGACCTTTGCTGAGGCATCGACAATCGACTGAGCTGCCCTGCAGGCTGTGCGCCCGCAACGCCATCGGCAGCAGCGGCCACACGCAGCCAGTGTCGGTCATGACGGCCAAGCCGCCGCCGCCGCCGCCAACTGGCGTGACAGCGCTGCCGGCGGCCGCGGACAAGGCAGCAGACGCCGTCACCGCCTCCACCAGGTACGTCTGAACTCTTCAGACGTTGTGAGACATGTCTTGCTTTCTGTAGATGGCGCCATAATCCAGACTTGCCAGCTGCGTCAGGTTATGAGGGGCAGCATAATGACGTGAGGGGTGATACCTGCGGCTGTCAGTCCGCACGCAGATCTGCAATCAACGTCCTGCTATGTGCCAACTGTGATGCGCAGCCAGCTTGTCAGCATCCATCAGTCGATTATCAGCGCTGATGTGCAGTTCAGCTCGGTGGCTTTTCTCCCTCCGCATCAGGCACCATGGCGGCGGCGCTGCCATCGCGGCGTCCTGGCAGCCGGCGGCGGCGGCCTCGGATCGATTTGCCGCCTGCGCGTCATACGAAGTCGAGGCTGCGGCGGCGACGGGCGGCCAGCCGCTGAAGCAGACATGCGCTGGACGCGTGCACCAGTGCACCCTGCGCGGTGCAGAGCCCGGCTGCGCCTACCTGGTGAGAACGTATTGCACGAGAGTTCTTTGAAAAGCTGAGTGTGGTGATGTCAACACGGCAATCTGGCGCCAGAGCACCGCTGCAGCAAAGGTTCGGGATGCTGTACAGCTCACCGCCCGGCTCCGCCTACCAAATAAGTGTTGCATACAATGAGATCATGGCGAGGCAAAGCTGGTCGTTCAATGCAACGGAGATGCCTGCTTCAACGGCTGCAGGTGGCATGTGTTCAGTGACATCGCTATCGAAACAGTCCCAGCATGTCTGGTGGTCCAAAAGACGTCACAATTCTTTCGTGCACCCATGTAGGGCCTTTCGGCTGTGACAGCCAGACCCTCACAGCTGTTCCCTGGCATATGCGCAAGCATGTCGCCAGTCTCGTAGTACGACTTCTGGCTGTCACCCTTCCCCAGGAATGAAACAAGATCACACGAAATAAGCACATGGCGCGACTGTTGGTTGACACACAGCCATTCAACATGCACTCCTTCCTGGCATAGGTGCGAGTGCGCAGTGTCGGCGGCGGCGCCGCCGGCCACGGCTCCCAGAGCGAACTGGCCGCCGTGCAGCTGACACTGTCTTGTACATTTGTTACTTTAAATCGAGTGCCGTTCTTTCCGGACAGGCGCGAATTCGCAGCGTCGGCGCTGGCGGCGCCGGCCAGGGCACCTGAAGCGAGCCGGCCTCCGTGCAGCTGGCATCGTCTTGTTGTTGTGGCTAAATCTGAGACCGTCTGCTGTCCTTCTGCTTGGTGCAGGTGCGAGTGCGCAGCGTCGGCGCCGGCGGCGCCGGCCATGGCACCTGGAGCGAGCCGGCTGCCGTGCAACTGCCGGCGCCACCGCCGCCGCCGGCGGCACTCGCCCTGGCTCTTTCCGCCGATCAGCGGCAGCTGTCTGCCGTCGGCAGCGGCGGCGGCGGAAGCAGGAAGGGCGGCGACGGCGGCGGCAGCGGCGGTGAGACGCGCATTCGCAAGCGCGGCGCCAAGGGTGGGTGCCCTCTGCCATTCTGGTTCTGCGAGCAAGACGAGCAAGTGTGCCATGCACACGTGCACTGCGCATGATGCTGCTTCCTGCTTCCTTGTGGACCACCTGTGTCGTGAGCGTGCACAACCGCGCCTGCAGCTGCAGCAAGTGTAGTTTCTGTGGGGGCTTCTTATGAGAGCGGAGCGCTGCGTCGCTTCTGATGTTTGGAAACCCTGGTCTACGAAATACGTGTTGATCTCGACCATGAAATTCTCCGATCATTTGATGTGCAGTCGCGGACGTGGCCCGTGTCAAGGCGCCGCCGCCGGCGACTGCATCCATGCCCTGGGGGCGGTGGGCACGCCGGCAGTGGCGCGCCAACTTCGGCCTCCTTTTTGGCGTGGCCTCTGGGCTCATCATCTTCTGGCTGGCTATGCTGTGGTGGACGACCGAGGCGCTGCCGCCGGTTCGCATGGTCAGGAATTAAGGCGCCCGCTGTTCAAGGGCGCCCTCTGCGGGAGAACTTTAGGGTTCAACGGCGTTTTGGTGGCGCTGTGGTGGACGGCCGACGAACTACCGGCGGGGCGGCCGCGCGGGCGGCTGCGACCACGCCGGGTTTCAGTGTTCATCGTCATGCCAACCGCTGCAGCTTTGACATGATCGGACCCAGGCATGGAACTGAATCGCATGCGTGTGTTCTGGACTACCCATTCTCTTTGCAGCCTGCGCTCTACAATAGGATTTGAGCAGCGTCGCAAGTCACTGCATGTGTGCCCACGACCATTGCCGCCGCCAGGAGCCTGGCACATGTGGATCTTCGCCTGCTGAGGCAAACCCGCGCCAATGCAAGTGCAGGGTGAATGCAGAATGGGCGTCGTCACGCGGCTCATTGCACATACTCAGAGGCAGCTTGCCCAACGCACGAGCGGGCATTCATGCGCGGCGCATGTACCCTTGTGCTTACTACATTGTACGAAGATTCACCTGCCTCGAGGAACTGCTGACGTGATGCACACGACGCCACGACGATTTTCCACAGATTCGCCCATTTGCGCAGCCCCGCGCAGGTCGATGGATGGCAGAAGCTGATCGAGTCAGACGCCGCCTCCTGAACTGCTGCGACAAACGTTGACTGCTGTAACACGCCAGCCGACCCGAAGTACCTGACGCGCCCTGCCAGCTAGGGCAATGGACGCGCTACCTGTCTGCTACGCCGGACGAACCACACGGCGCAGACGGACTCTGCAGAGCCTGCCGTACGCCGACAGTGCATCTGGGGAACCGGGCACCGAACTGTCGGTGGGCTCATCCCGCGATGCTGCAGACCAGCAGCCGGCCTGCATGACGGCCCTAGGCGAGGACCTACTAACGCTCGTCCTCTCGCAGCTCGGCGAGGTGAGGCTCAATGCGCCTGCGGCTGCCGCTGACCCCGCATGCTTCTGCTGCATAACAGCAACCGCAGAACCTCGGCGGCAGCGCCTGCGGCTGTGGGCATCACAAACCGCCCTGCTTCCTTGACGCACAGGTGCGGGACATCTGCCGGGCGGCGCAGGCGTGCACGGCTCTGGCGCAACTCGTGCGGCAGTCGCCGTGCCTGTTTGAGGCGCCGCTTCTGCGCGACTTTCACGCGGCGGCGGTGGCGGCCGCCCGGCAGCACATGGCGGAGGACACCGCGGTGGCGCGCGGAGACGCGCGGCTGCTGTACCTCCGCTGCAGGGAGCAGGCCACGCGAGACGCACGTAGCAGGTGGGGCCTCGAGTCGGGCTTTGCCGATAACAGGGGAGCACATGAGGGACGCCATTGCTCTGTGCAACAATGCGCAGGGATCTGCAGTGACGGCAGGGCTGAGGGCTCAGACCTTCTTGGTCAGCAGTGTAAGCAGTGAATACTGCGCTGCCACACTCTATGAGCTGCATTGTGCGCCTGGCTGGCCGACTCTGCGGCGGCTCTTGGCACCCACTTGGCTCCATCGATTTGATCTATCGTGACTCGACGTACTGGCGAGGCGCCTGTTAGCTTCGCAGCACCTGACGCTTCACTCGGGCTGGTGGCCATGCGCGCCGCCTAGCCACGATAGAAGCCACTGGCGCTGCAAACACTTCCCTGCTTGGAGTCGTTGGCCCTACCGTCTCTGTCATTCTGTGCAGGGTCATGCACGCGGTGGTGCAGCATTGCAAGAACCTGGAGTCGCTGAGGATCGGGAAATTTGTTGCGGAGGACAAACTGCAGTTGACGCTGAGCACCCTGCGGCAAAAACGGGTGCGCAAGGAGTGGCCTCAAACGGGGTGCAAGGAGTGGCCTCCAACCAAGCCTCAAACTGGGGCAGTGCAGCTGTGTTGTGAACGGCTGCAGACGCCACGCTGGAGCAGCAAGTGATGGCGATTGGAAGTTATTCCAGGCAGACCGACCTCAGTCTGACGGTCCTGTTCCTATTGCTTACAGGCTGCACTGCGGGCGGGGGTGACGCGGCAACGAAACGCTGCGGAGCTGTCCGCGCTGAATCGCGACGTGACGGCGTGGTCGGACCTGCAGCGCCAATGCGAGGTGCGGCCACGACCGCAGCGGACACTGAGCGTTGCTTCTCTTGTGGACGTCCGAAGTTCGGACGTGTAGAACGGGGCGCGAGGCCGGCGTGGAAGCGTCAATGTGACCCGCCGCTTGCGGTCCACAGGACTGAAAACTCTACGAGTCGCATTGCTGCAGTCACGAGACAGTTGGCTTTTCGTCAATTGCAGGAGGAGCTATGCATCATGTGGGGCAACATCGAGCGAATCGACGCTCAGGCGGAGGCGCAGCGGAGCCAGGTGGCGCAGCTCAACAGAACTATTCTGGTGCTGACGGCGGCGCGGCAGCACGCAAAGCTGCTGGCGGTGCGGGCCGCCGCCAGAAAGTGCGGTGGGCCGAGGGATGCCGCCTGCTGCAGATGAGTGTTGTACAGGATGGTGGGACTGGGCCGCCGTTAAGAGCGTGGTGGAAGCGGGGAGCATCGATTTGAGGTGATGCGGCCTGCTGCAGACGAGTGTCGCGAGATTTTGGGCGGTTGTCCAGTTCAAGGTTTATCGTCAGCGTATGTGGACGACCTTGCTAGGCAAGTGAGATTGCAGTGCATATCGTTGTTCTGAAGTCAGCAGAAGTTCTGAAGCGGCCGGAGAGGTACCCATGTTTACAATGCATATTGAGACTGTGTTCAGTGTCCTTTCGTGAACTGTGATTGGACTCGGTAAACACACAACGAAATGAGTGGCAGCGCTGCGACACCTGTCGAAATCCAAAGCAATGTCAAATGATGACTCAGCACTCCCCTCCCTACGCCGCATAACCCGCCAGGCAGGTGCGGCTGGACACACGTTGAGTCGTCCGGCGCGGCAGCAAATGCCGCACAGCAATTGACCGCCAGACATTGGGTCTCCGAATCCCCCAGGAGCTGTCACCGTCCTCACTTCATGTTTCGCGTCAGGCTGGACAGCTCAGACATCGCGCTGCCGCGGTAGCCGCCACCGAAGAGCACGTAGTGATTGCACAGGTGGTAGAAGCGGTACAGCTTTGAGCGCTCCTCGAAGCCTGAAATGATTCACAAAACATTATGCAATGCAACGAACGCCACCAGCACACACACGAGCAAATCAATCATGCAAGGAGAAGCGGTGCGGCTCGACGTGCTCTTCGCACCATGACCAACTGCAACAGAAAACTCTGCTCACCTTTGGCGCGGGGAGCAAGCTCGTAGTAGGCAAACTGCGATAGAAGATGATGGCAGACCAGATTGATTCAAAACGGCTCACCCTTGGCGCGCGGGATGAGGTCGTGGTAGGCTGACCAGAAAGAGCTGCTGAAGCCGGCGCACCAGCTCATACCGAACTCCGCCTGCATTCAGGATGTCAGCTGTTCTCGTGTGCCTTGCATGTTGCTGCGCTGCCGCCTTCCCTACCATGGTGGGCGGGGCTGCACCAGCCAGAGTGGAGACTGCAGAGGTTTTACAAAAGGAGGGACATATAATGGAAGTCCTTTGCCTCACGGTGGCCGTGGCGCACAACCAGGCAACATCAGCGTGTGTCGAAAAGAGAAGCCCATTATAGCCATGCACCTCGTGGTGACCGTAGTACACTGCGGGGTCGAAAATGGCGGGCTGTCCCTCCGCCGACGCAATGTTGCCGCTCCACAGGTCGCCGTGCAGCACGCTCGGCTTCACCTGAAAAACGGACTCTCATGACTTGTTATTTGAGTTGAATTTGATTTCATTATCCTCATATGCGTGCAAACAAACAATGCCGATGCGGTGTTGCCGCTCCACAGGTCGCCATGCAGCACGCTCGGCTTCACCTGCAGCGTTCCAGCTGTTGCGGCTCTGATGGCGGAAGTTCTTCACGAATTCATATGCACAGAAGCGGCAGGTACTGCAAGCGTGCTGGCTCACCTCGATACCTTCGAAAAGAGAATCTAAATTCCGGCTGAGGACCTCCCCCAAGCGCGACATTTCCGCATCGCCGGCCATCTGCAACTGCGGCTTGAGGCGCCGCTCGCGGAAAAACTCGACCCAGTCGTCCATCCAGCTGTTCGCCTGCGGCGTGCCGCCTGCAATGCACACGTATTCTCCTCACTGAGCACCTTGTAGAAGGTGTCTGCACGTGAATTTCCTTGGTCGATGGTGCACCTGATGGAAACTCCCGGCCCGCCGCGCCATGCCAGCATCAACCTGTGCACCACCCTTGGTGTGACAAAATCTCGAGCCAGATACATTCCGAAGCCAGAGCATGATTGAGCTGAGGAGCACACCTATGGTGTTGTCGACTGGGAAGCCAAACCGGCCCTTCGCTGCCTCTGGCTCCTGTGCAACAGCTGTGTGGTCAGACCCGGCACACATCGCACATGTCACCACACGCAGGGGGGAAGGAAATGCAGCCAGTGCAGCAGGTGGGGGTTTTCTAGGGTTTGACAGGGCACCAGGCAGCGGAATGGCGAGAGCAGCGAGCAGCAAGCGCGGAAGGGAAACGCAGCAGAGAAAAAAGCGCAGCACCTGGGGTCGGGCCAGGTGCATGCGGGCCACCTGCTCGCCCAGAGCCGCCTGGTCGCTGCTGCGGCTGAAGTTCAAATGTCTGCAGCCAGCCAGCCATCACCAAATCCAGGTCGGAAGCCATAATAGGAATCGGGCGCAGATCCAGTCCAGACGGGCACACTTGTGCGAGATGTTGCCAGACTTGCACAGCCATGCCAACGACTCTGAAGTTCTTGCAACGAGCACACGAAATTTGTCATTTTCGAAGGAATCTTGGAGCATATCTCAAGGTGTGAGTAACGCACTCCATGATGATGAATGTGCTGTCACCGCCGAGCGCGCCGCCTGTCTGAGCAATGTGACGCGGTCAGACTCTGAATGTGTTCCTACTTTATGGTCCCGCACCGCACACAAGTGCCGCAACAACACCTCAATGCGGCAGGACACAGGTGTCGGGAGACGAACCCACCTCCCGGCACAGACGACAGCGCGCCATAATGGTACACCTTTGGAACTCGCACCGTGCGCGTATCTGCGTTTAAAAAACCCCAGGAGGTTCAGCGCAATTCTGTCGGCTGGGCGGTGCGGCTGGATGTCCCTCACGAGGCGTGCGGTACGGCTGGTGGAAAAACACATCGTCTGACATTGATATTTCGCGGCGGCGGCGCATGGCGCTGCAACCATGCAGATGCAGGAATGCACTAGGTGACGGATCTGCACTTGATCCTCATATGATCTGAACAGTCTGAAAAGGATCGATTCTCCATTACTGAATTGGAATTGCTGAAGGCGCACCATACATGGCGCGCAGCCCCAGGGCCTCGCCCTTGAACATGCCGTCGTCCCGGCCCCGTGCCTGCGACCCCAAAAGGCTTGGTTCTGATTCCGCAGTCAATGGCGCACCGCCGCATGAATGACATCCGTGACACCTCAATGACACAGGCGATACTGCAAGAATGGGAGCCGCATACCTGACACAGTTCAGGTGTCGTGTCAGAGAACTGTAGTCCAAGTTCGTGCCTGCTTCACGAAGAATGAGCGTCCGCTGTCGGTATCATATCGACTCGATGACGCCCAGCTGCTAGACCCCACGCCGCTCCTGCCGCTGATTTTCCCCGCATCCGGAATCTCGTTTTCGATGAAATCCGCAATGGCGTCCTGCGACCTGCGTTGAACAGGGGGTGACCAGTTACACCCTCATGCAATCTAGTGGTGTCGCAATGCATGCGGCATTTCGCGATGCATGCGGTGGCGGCGGCGTCCAAGGTCGAAGTCGAGAACGGCATGCAGCACTCTTTGCAACTGCTCACGCTGATGTTGTAGTCATGACGGACCGAGTCCTGCCGCTTTGCCGACTGCTGTGGCTGGATCCGCGATTCAATAACCTGGCCACGGATGTAAAAGGATGCACACCGGCACCCAGCGGCCTACATCGGGTGTGTGGCAGTGCCGAGTGCACTTGTGAGGTCACAGTCTGCATTGGTGCTCTGATCAACAAGCAAAAGGCAAATATGAGCGGATCGCGCAGCGATGAACCGGCCATGCCGCTGGGTTTGTCCCACCTCCCCGTCCAAGAGCTTCTGCCCCCTGATGGAATACAGGAATGTCGCTTCGCGTTGCTGTTGCAAGCATTTCGAAAGCACAGCACGCAGCACTTATGACAGGCAGTCTGCACCAGGTGACGCCATCCCGCCGGCTGCCACCACACTCGGCCTTAGCACATTGACAGCGCTACGCACGTGAGCCCGCCACTGTGTTCTCCACTCTTCGTTGCCCTCCGTTCCCGACCTCGAATTCGCTTGATGCGGGATGCTCCGCGTCTAAGGGTAACACTGACGGCGCGATTCAGGCAGCAGGCTTGTTGCGCTGCACCCTCCGGCCTGCCGCGTGCACGGTGCAGCAATCGACATGTCGTCAGTAACGAGCACTGACCAGCGCCGGCCTTGCCCCATGGCCCAAGATCTGTTTAAAAATCTGTCGCGCCCTGTCGCAGGTTGCCGCTACGACTGTGCAGGGCGCTGCGCACCCGCAGGATCAAGAAAAGGATCTGGGAGTTCGAAATTTGAGGGCCGGCGCGGGACATCGCGCCTCGTGGATCGCACTTTGGGTGTTTCCCACGATGCAGCGGCACCTGCGCCGCCAGCGCTGGTGCGGTGCTGCACACATTATTGAAGGCCTCGCAGCATTGATTCGAATATCTGAAGTTGCGCCAAGGTAGCACTTGCAAATTCGTGCCATGACCATTGGTGACTGCGCCATCGCCATGGTCATGGCGCTGCAGACGTTCGATTGAAATTGCAGGCTCTGCATAGTAATTGTACCTGGTAGTCTAGCTAGCAGGTATTCAGATACTCAGCTGTTTCAGGTATTCAGGCTGCTTCCGTGTTTTCATGCATGCAGCATGCGTTGCACATTCATATTTCATGTGTTAAATACCCTGGTCAACACCATGACACCGTCCCAATGCAGAGAATGAGCAATGGGCTGCGGCGCAGCGCAGCCCGATCACATGAACTCGAGACTATAAACTGTTTGAACCACCCAGTGACGAGAAATCGCAAGCAGGGGGCCGAAGCTGCAGGTCAGGAGATTTATGAGATTGCGGAACATGCATCCAGCTGCAGAGTGCATGTTGAGCACTGCCGGCGGGCAACGCTGTGCCAGCGCCATTCCGAAATGGCAGGGCTCCTGCACAAAGCGATTGCTGCAGTACTGCAACCACAGACCACTAGTGGTCTGTGGTTGCTATCCGACTGCGGTTTGCAATGGGGACTTGTATTTATCTTTGAACTGCCTCTCGAGGGTCGGTAGTGACACCCAATTGTCGGGCAGGGGGCACCATGAGGCAACATTTTCTGATCATTGCTTGAGACACCTCGCACGTACCTAAACGTAATCCCTAGAATTCTGCCCGTCTTCACAATGTAGACGCCTAGTGCGGTATGCCATTGACAAACTGTCTGCTGAACCCAACAAGCAACTTCCAGTTCTCATTGAAATGCAGATATAAGCCGCCTAACACCAGATCAATAACTGCAATCTGCAGCAGCTTTGATTTCCTGCAGGGTGACTGTCGCCTGACGGCAGCACCTTGACCACCAATCGCGTAGAGCGTACCAGCAAGCGCATCTGAAGCAAAAGCCCCGTGAAAGGGCCACGGGAGGTGCACGCGGCCAGGCCGGTATTGCTCCTTGCGCTCGTGAATTCGTTGCTGCGCTTCTTGTGGGATCACATCTTGGCGCGGGAGGTGAGCTGCGGCTGCAGCACCTCGGCCCAGGCGGGACCCTCCTGCGTGTCGTTGAGCGGAGAGTCCTGTGCCATCTCCAGCAGCGCCCTGCATTGCAAAGACAACTGACGGTTGTAATTGATGCCATTGTGAACATCGGAGTGCATTGCCTCCGAAACGGGGCGCGAAGATGCATTTCACTCCAGATGCAGGTCAGCCCGAGTGGCAGGGCAAAACCAGCCATTGTCGGCTATGCATTCCCAGGAATAAAAGTTCAATCAGCAAGCAGGCAGAAGCGCACGATGTGTTTTCAGCACCTGTAGACATCTCCGTCCTTGCGGCCCAGAGCACTGTTGAGCACATAGTCCTCGAAGCCAAAGCCGTCGACGAGCGCGACGGCGTTGGGCCGGATGTCCCGCAGCAGCTGGTACTGCGCCTCGCGCGCCGCCTTGGCCTGCTTCTCTGCAAAATGCAGGGAAGGAAACTCCGTCAGGTCTTTGGCAGAGTCACACGAAAGCTACGGCGTTCGGCCGCAGGCGGTACTGCGCCTCGCGCGCCGTCTTGGCCTGCTTCTTTGGAAATTGCAGGATGGTTGTGTAAGAATGACTGAAAGGCAAGGTGTTCATTTAGATGTCGCGCAGTGGGCGGTGCAGCGCCTCGAACGCCGCCTTGGCCTGCTTCCTTGCAGAACCAAGAAAACTCCGCCATCGCTTTGAAGGGGACAATGTTGGATCAGATGTCCCGCAGCAGGCGGTAGCCGCGCCTCTCGCGTCCATTTCCCCGCTTCTCTGTAGAATGCCAGCATCAAACAATTGAAAATATTGCGCCACCACAACAGCCGCCACCGCCACCAGCACCACAGGTGCATGCGCGGCCAGAGCTTCCAGGAAGGGAGCAGAACTGACTTCGAGGTAGATGACTAAAAGAGCCCCTTATAATTGACTGTCAATTCTTCTTACCAGACAGGTAGCCGTCCTCGAGGAAGTCGCCGAGCTGGCGCTCGATGGTGGTCAGCCCGTACAGCTGCGCCAGCTGCAGCAGCGCCGCCGCCGTGCTGCCCGGCAGCTCGCCCTGCAGTGGCATGAGGCCATGTTGGTGTCAGGACCACACGCATGCCAATGCCAGCATTTCGGTCAGAGTCAGTACAGCTGCGCCAGCTGCAGCAGCGCCGCCGTTTCGCCCGGAAGTTCGCCCTGCAGCCAGAAAATAGCACACACGTCAGCTTCCCGCGCTACATCGTTGCATCCCGAATGGTTCACAGTCAGTACAGCTGTGCCAGCTGCAGCAGCGCCGCCGCCATGCTGCCCGGCAGTTCGCCCTGCAGCACATGTAACACAGATGGCATCTATACTGCCCTGGTCCTGTGTTATGACTCAGGTAGGACGTGCAGCCAATGTGACTGTGGGCAGCCACCAATCTGGACCCTTGACCTGTATTCCAGTCCGCTGGGCATCAGATGTGTACGCATAGCTTTTTCTTCAGGCCCGCCGCGTGGGCATAGAAGGTGTGCTGCAGCACCAGGCATGCACATGCCTGTGAGGTGCGATCGAAACAGGCATCGATCGAAAAAGGGTTGCTTGACAGCTTGCTTATATGTTTAGGATTTCGATTGCTGATATACCTTCTTCTGCAGGCCCTGCACGCGGGCGCAGAACGTGTGGTGCGGCACCAGGTAGGCGTGCGCCTTCAAGTGCGGATGAGGTCCGCCGAATTTCACGAAACAGCGTTCTTTTCCAATATAGCCGAGTGAAAAGCAAGCTTTGCAATTCCTCCCACCTTCTTCTGCAGCCCTTGAACATGTGCGTAGAAGGTGTGGTGCAGCACCAGGTAGGCGTGCGCCTTGGCGGTGCGAATGAGGTCCGCAGTGCAGCCGTTCCAGGCCGCGCCCTCGAACGCCGGCTTCCCGCCGCCAGCCGCGATGAGAGTCTGCGCCGCCTCCCGCGCCAGCCGCGATGCCCGGTGCCTGTACGTTGAGAAGTCTTGTGAGACAATGTGACGGTGATCAAACTGCACCGATTCTAGGCCGTGTGTAGGAAGGCCGGCTTCCCGCTGCCGGCGGTGATGAGCGTCTGTGCCGCCTCCTAGGCTCGGTGCCTGTCTTGGATACGACTGTTGATCAACAGATGCGCGCTTCGAATGCGGGGTTCCAACTACTGGCGGCAAGGAGCATCAGCGCCGCCTCCATGCACGCGGTGTCTGCCTTCACATTCGCGCCTTTGTCAAAGTAAAAGACGCAGCATGGTTCCTATGTAGAGAAATTATGGTCCCTGTTGCCCCACGGGCGTCAGCAAGAGGCGCATTCCTGACCGCCAGCCGCACCTGTAGGTGCAGCCAGTTGCGCGCCATTCAGCGCGCCGTTCAGCTGCATTGTGCGATACTGCTCGAAGTGCGTCACAACAATGAGCAGGCAGTACACACCTGAGCGCCGCCAGCTGTGCCTCCGGCCCCAGCCAGTCGTCAGCTGTGACGACTTTCCAGCGGTGGCCAGCCTTCGTGCTGACTGATAAAACAGGATGCAGAAATACGAGGCGAGGGGTATTTCATTTGACAGTTACCTGAGTGCTGCTAGCTGCGCCTCCGGCTCGAGCCAGTCGTCTGCCATAGTGACGGTGCAGCGCCGGCCGACCTCCGCTTTCACGTCTGCCAGGTAGGAGGCGCTGCCGGTGGGCGCCTGCCCCTTGGACGCCGCCAGCAGCGCCTTCACCAGAAACCGCGCCGTCTGCAACAGTTGGTGTAAAGCTCAGAGGGTGCACTTTGAGGTCCTACTACTGGACCAGTTGGGCATGTTGATAGGCCGGGCTGCCGCTCAGCGCCTGCTTGGACGCCGCGCGCAGAACCTTCACCAGGTGCCGCTCTGTCTGCAAACACAAGTACACACAATCTGAGGATAACACTAGAAGGGTTTGGTTAGGAGGCGCTGCCGGTGGGCGCCTACCCCTTGAATGTCGTGAGCAGCACCTTCACCGGAAACCGCGCCGTCTGCGGCGCGGTCAAGGTTGAATGAAACCTCAAATTCTACTGTTTGTTATAGTTGTTAAAGGGCGTTGCCGGTCGGCGCCCCCGCTGCTTGGACATCGCGAGCAGCGCCTTCACCAGGTACCGCGCCGTGTGCGCGGGTCGGGCGACAGGAGAACATCGGATGGTTGTTGCGCGAGTGGGATCCTCTTGCATGCTGCGGCGGGCCAGCGTTCGATTACCTGTAGGCACAGGACGTTGTTGTCCCCCTCCCAGGTTGCATTCTGCAAGCACAAGCAGATCGTTGGCTGATCAGCCATGCTGGCTGCATCGAAGGTGCAAGGCATTGTGCAACCACCACTTTTGCAGTGTGCTGGGCGTTGACACCGGTCCCAAGAGGCTTTTGCATTCAGATTCCATGCATCTCTGCCATGCATGTCTGCCGCACCTGCACGTAGCTGGCGTAGATGGAGGGCAGCCCCGACAGCAGGCTGTAGCCATGGCCGCCGCTCGCGAGGCGGCACTTCTCGATGCCCTCACATGTGATCCAGGTGCATAATGCCTGCAGGACCACAGAGTGCTGAGTGACTAGTACTAATACTATTATTCGTATTACTAACAATGCGTCACATTATTTCCTTGATCCTTAGATGAAGAAAGAAGGCAGCCTGTGGCGCTTCTCGGTGCATATGATCCAGGTGCACAGCGCCTCTGCACACAGTCGAGTGCAGTGAAATTTGACGTCCGGATGCACACACGGTTTAGACGTGCAAAGCTCCTTGCGGTGCGCTTTCTGAGATGCATGACTTCAGGCGCCTAAGCTTGGCATACCAGATGCTGCATGACGGATACACTCCAGCTTAAGTGTACCTTCAGCGCGGACAGCGAGGCGTGCAGCTCGGGCAGCATGGAGAAGTCGCCGGCGTCGCGGCCCTCCTCGAATGTTCGGTAGTCAGCCATACCCGCCTGGAGAAGAAAATAAAATGTTGAGATTCCGGGACAAAAGTCCAGGTTTCGACATCGTTGCCTGGCGGCGAGGCCCTCCTCAAAGCGCAGATAGTGCACCATGCCCGCCTGCGGGCATTCATTGGAAGCTCAAGCTCAGAGTGGTGGAGTGTCCTCAAGGTTGAAGAAGCCGCCAGCGTCGCGGCCCTGCTCAATTTTCCGGTGGTCCGCCATGCCTGCCTGTGGAGATTACGGCGACACAGGTCAGCGTCACAGAAGCGAGATTGCTAAGCAACATCTGCAGACCTGGCCCATAGGTTGAGCATGTACACACAGCACCAGGGGTGTCGCAGCCAGGCGCAAGCCCTCTGCTGCTCAGCAAGGGCTGCATCGCTCATCGTGTATGGTGATGCGCATGCCAGAATTGGCACGAGAGGCTCTGGCGCACCTGGCCCATGAACTTGAGCGCGTAGGCAGCGGCGACCAGCGGCAGCACCTCCGCGCTCACGTTCTGGTAGTCCAGCACCTGCAGTCAAGAATGCGGTGTTGGAATCCCGACCAAGCTGGCAAATGCGCGCGTCGTGGGCGCATCTGCATAGCTGCTCTCAGATATAACATCATCATTTATACTCATACAAGTGCGATATTCATTGCCCAGCTTCAGACAGATTCACCGCACCTGCGTCTCCTTCACGCCCGCCCTTGGCGCCGTCTGCCGCCGCACTGCCGTGTACCTCGTCTGCAGCAACCCAAAAAGATCTCAGATTTCACCGGTCTACCGAAGTTCAAGTGCTGCGCAAATGATGCGGATTGTATAGGGCCAGAGCGTGTCCAGGCGGTGTCAGAAAACGCATTCTGCTGAGCATACAAGGGCAGACGAGCAGGATGCGCCTGCACAGCAACCAAAACAAGACATGCAGTCAGTGCTTTGTAAGTACTTGGGTGACAACACCCACCGTGATGGTCACGGCGCGTGCAAGGTATTCCCCTGCCTCCTCCACGATGGTGGCGCGCACGTAGATCATGGTGGAAAAGGATGCCTTGGAGTTTGCAGGCGGCGGCGGAACATACTGCCCCTCCGGTGTCACCTTGGCGAAGCGCATCAGCATGTTGTCTCGCGCTGCGCAGCAGTAAACACAGCCGACATTGGCTGAAGCATAGTGGCGTCCTTTGCAAGACAATAAAGATGCAGGTGGGGTCCAGCAAAGTCGTGAAGTGAATGGTGTTGTCCAAGACAGGGCAACCCAGGGCTGGCAAGTGACCGGCGTGGGGCAGGATAGCGATTGTGTGCCGATTGGCGCACGTATGCAGACGTACTCGAAGCGCAGGAAGCCGTTGTCCACGCCATTGTACCCTGCAGCACAAAATTGTTTGCGGTCAGATGTTTGCTGTACGATGTCGCAAATGCACAGACGGATTCCTCGATCAAGCAGGTCGCTGCGGCACAGTGCGGCTCATACATCGACGGTTGCGTCTCGTGTCAGCATCTTTCAATTGGAAACATATGCCTACCGAACTTGGGGCCGATGTCGCCGACGGTGATGCCCGGCAGCGGCCGGTGCGTCGCCAGCGACCGGATCTGCACGATGAATGCGTGCGGCCCATAGTCCTGCGGCAGAAGCATGGTGCGATTTCATTGACAGATATAAAAGGTATCAAAGTACAAATGCGCGAACAGGTGCAGCAGTCAGAGCAACTGGGGTTTTGGCCAACAGCCGCAACAGTGCAGGGTGTCACATGCAAGCTGACTGTTGGACAGAGGGGGCACACGATGAGGAGTCTTCGGACAGGGGACTATGCAGCAAGCTTCACCTTGCCCTTCACGAAAAGGCGCGCCATGGCCACCACATGCGTCGCCGTCTTGCCCAAGCCTGCAGCATTGGTGAGAAGGTTATAGAGATGCAATACCATCACCTCTTCATTTGTGCCTGCACAATCAAGTCCGTGGGGCGGAGCATTCGCCAGTATCCTGCAGATCAGGTAAGGGGCCAATCGAGCTTATTTTTTGCATAGAAAATGGGAGTTTTCCTTCTACAATCTTGGGTGTCTAGTGAATTCATTTCGCCCGCAGAAACCGCATTGTCGGCGTTGCTTTCATGCCGCCCGAGCTCGGTATATGAACCACCAGTTCCGGCTGGGGTGAATACACCAGTTTGTGTATTTTCTAGAACCACAAATCCTTGAGAATCATTTATTAAATAAGCATACCTCATTCAATTGAAAGATTGGTAACAAAACTTTATATCGCTAATTTTTTTTAAAACGATGACAGAGTCGCTGCTCTGAGATTCCCGGTTCATGCAGCAGTTGAATATGCGCGCAAGCTTTGCATCTGGAGATTTTTCGCAGATGGTCGCCGCCGCCCTTGGAGCTGCGGACAGCGTTGGCCAGTGAAGGAGAACAGCAACTGAGCGGGCGTGACACCATAACAGCATCTCCAGCTAACTCACCGCCGGGCCACCACTTGGTACTGGA
>JAABUM010004142.1_pt1 | contig 16715 bp, 28 predicted proteins | sample 5559161 | NCBI WGS metagenome assembly JAABUM01 (sample SAMN10711868, study PRJNA513369) | rock metagenome | isolation source: Antarctica rocks | place: Antarctica: Victoria Land, Siegfried Peak nord | reverse complement strand
TGCTTCAGCAGGTGCGCCAGATTGCCGGCCTGCAGGAGACAACACAACGTGCTGGATATCGGATCTCATGCTGTAGGCAGCGCGGTTCAGCAGGGCTGCCATGCACTGCCTCGAGCGTGAGTGTGGACAAACACAGTTATACTAGACCACAGGCCCGAGGAGGCATGCCGACGGCGCAGATTCCCGCGCCACAGCGTGGGATGCTTTGAATATTTGCGAGTTTAGGTTCTTCCAAAAGAGCCAATAGTCTCACCGAGGTGGCGTCGGTGCACAGCCCTGAGCAGACGTGCCAAACACATAGGCTCCCGCGCTGCAGCCTCGAGAGCTTTGACATGTGTGTGTTCAATCTTACTGTTTCGGATTGTATCTGAACGCATTGTGCTGACCGAGGTGGCGTCGGTGCACAAGCCCGAGTAGGCGGACTTGCCGACGAGGCAGGTTCCTGTGTCGCAGTCTTGTTTACATCTTGTTAAAAATGAATGATCGCACCGAGGTGGCGTCGGTGCACAGGCCAGAGGAGGCGGACATGCCGAAGACGTAGGTGCCCGCGCCGCAGCGGGCGTCGTATTCGCGCGCCTCCCGCAGCCCCACCACCGACCGCCGCACCGTCTCCCCCACGTACTCCACCACCATGTCGCCTGTTATATAAACATCGGTTGTGTCTCAGAAGATCTGGACTCATCCAAGCCTGTGCGAACTTAACAAACTGGCCTTCAGGCGACAGTGTGCAGCGATGTACTACAGACACGCACGCTGCGGGACCAGAGCTGGTTCAATGTGCCATGAAACGAGCACTGGCAGGCAGAAAGGAGCGGTCTGGGCGCCGGTCACAGGGGAGGACACTGTGGGACTGCGACGGATCTGGGGGGTTCCATCCAGGATTGTATGCATTTCGAGATTGGATTCCATGCAACAAAGAGAGCGCACTGAAAAGAAGGCGCCAAAACCGTGCTATTCCCATCTATTTGACAGCAAGGTGCCTTTGTAAGGGTCAAAAAGTGCAATACCTGCTGCGTGCGGCAGCTTCGTGAAGGCGCCGAAGCCGTGGATGGCGGACTTGCCCGCCGTCACCCGCCGCGCCAGGCTGGCTGCCTGCGCCGCGTAGCGCGCCCCCAGCGGCGCCACCCGCAGCGGCTGCTTCCCCGGGCTGCTTCCAGCTGCCGCCGCCGCCACGGCGCTGTCTGGCGGGCTGCAAATCACGGCTGCTGGCGCGGCGCAGTCTGAGGGCTGGCAGCCGCCTGCGGGCGGCGAGCCGGCGTGCCAGCGCGATGGCGGCGGCGGCGGGCCGCCCAGCCTCCGTCCAGTCGTCAGGTACGGCACCTGTTGTGCAGACGTTCGGTTTGACTGATGAATGAACAAATTGATGGAAACCTGATTATGAATCAATTTATTCGCAGAAGAGTGGACCGATCCGTCGCCTGTGCGCCGGCCGATCATCAGGTATGGCACCTGGGCAGTGCAAAACAGGATCGGCTCAAACAAGGCAAGCATGGCAATCAGTGAGGGTGACACGAGCGTGTGGTGTGCGGGGCTCCCACATTTTCTTTGCGAGAGGTCCGGCAGCAGAGGCGAAATCAACACGACACGCAGGGCACAATTCCTGCGGCCTGAAGCATCTACCACCGGCAGCATCTGTGGCCATACGTCTTCAAGTGGATGAGGCTCGCCTCTCAGAACAAGCCACAAGCAATCTGTGCCAAGTTTATTCCTTGCACTGCTTGTGAAAGCCTGAATACCTTGCGCAGGTAAGACCGCTTGGCGATCGCAATGGCCGCCTGGTCTGGCGCCCGCAGCCCCCGCCGCGAGGCTGCATCATAGGGCGCCGCCCGCGCGCAGCCCGCCGCCTGCAGGCTGTCCGCCTGCGGCTGCGCCGGCGGCGCGGCTGCTGCCGCTACGCCGCTGCTGACCGCGCGCTCGCCAGCGCCTGCAACATTCGCAGATGAGGGGCACTCTGAATGAGCTTTTGGGGGCTGTGCTGGCGATGGCGGCAGGGCAGTGCAGGTGAGGATGTGTCCAGTGTCCAGGTGTAGTGAGACGCACAAGAGGTGGTGAAGCATCAGCCTGCACTGCGGCTCTCGAGCAGGTGCTGCAGCAACGCCTCCGACAAACCCTAGCCGATCATTGTCAATGTCCAGGGATGGACGGCTGCAGTCTGTCGAGCCCCGAACACAGTTGCCCTAAATTCTAAACTTTACCTAGTGCGGGGTGCTGCCGATGCAGGACCGCTGCCGGAGGCGCCTTGGAGCGGTGGCGGGGGCAGAAGCACAGGCGTCGCACGCCGTCGCCCGCGGTGGTGCCCTCGATGCGCTCGACCCGCCGCCGCCGCTTCCTGCTTCCGGCAAGCGTGCTGCCTGCCGCTGTCGCCACTGCGAGCGAGGGCATGATGTCAGCCAGTCGCCAGAACCGCGTGGAGGCGCTACTCATGGGAGCTGACTGTGATCTGGCACAGGCTTGGTGGAGCTTGTCGCCGTGAAGCGCTCCAGAAACCAGGGACGAGTGTGTTTTTGGAGAGAATGTTCATTGAGGAAGATGGCAAAGCACCTGCGGCGTTTGCGTGCTGGATCTCACGGTCGCTGTCGCCGGCGGAGGCCTCGCGCACCGCGCCTTCTCCTCCTTCCGGGCTATAGTCCTTATCATCCGCATCCAGCGTCGCAACGGCGTAGCCGGCGGCGCGCGCGCACAGCGGGTGGAAAGCGGTGAAGCAGGCCGCTGACCCGGCACACTGTGGTACAGTGTTGCTCTCTGACCGCGCTCGATGTTGATTAAAGTAGTCGTAAAGGCCGCTGCAGCGGCTGCTGGCAGTCTTAATATGAAGCTGCAACGAGGACACGTCCACAGGACATGCACTGAAGGCGGCATCGATCTCAATTACCGCGATCGGCGGAGATTAGCATAGTATACCAGCGCACCTGGATGCAGGCGCCGTGCGGCTGCTTGCACAGACTGCACAGCAGGCGCCGACGCGCCTTGCTGACCTGTGGGAGATCCGATCCAGGAGGTTGAAGATATGGCGCAGCAATCAGGGGCATACTGCCATATATATCATTACACGAAAAGACACACGCTTCTGCTGGCAAAGCAAACCATCTGCAGCCCGACCTGCAGTCTAGCGACTGTCGCCCCCTAAACGAAGACTGTCTCTGCTGGCACGCGAGTCAGCAGCGCACCTGCTCGATGTTGTCGATGAGGCCGCGCTCAGGGTCCAGCCCACGGCATCGGGCGGATCACCTTGGCAGATCTGTTCTTTTTCTGCTTTCCTTTTCGTGTCCCTCACCTGCTCGATGCCGTCGATGAGGCCGCGCTCAGGGTCCAGTCCCACCGCGTCGGGGGACCACAGCGCACAGGCCATGTGGCCCAGCGGCCGCAGGTTGTGGCCTTGAGCGCGCCGCCCGCCACGGGGCACAGGCAGCACGCCGGCGGCGCCCGCAGCCCTGCGCACAAAGGGCATGAAAATGGAAATGGAAATGAAAGTGAATCTGCTCCCTCATGCTGCAAACCACCGTTCGGCTGCCATCGGCAAGGCCGGCGCAGGGATGAGCGGACATGCGTGCTTGCGGGATTTGCAAACACCCCACGCGCCCTTGGGCATTCCAGAATGCACGGCAGGAGGCACTTGAAGCAGGCCTGCGCACACAGCGTCAGAGGAGCAAGTGCGACGGGTGCACGGAAAACATCATGACACATCGACAAGCCCACAAACAGTCGGTTTCTTATTGGGGTCAGCGGGGGACAGCCGAGGCGCACCCAGGGAGCAGCTGTCGCACAGCCACAGGTGGCCGTTGGGCGGCGCCGCCACCCCGTAGCACGTCTGATGCACCAGCACCCGGCACCCGTCGCACTGCACAGCACATGACCCTGAAGCGCGGACAGAGTGCGCAGACATCTGGTGTGCCGCGGTCGTGCGACACTGGAGAGCTCCCACCGACCAGCGCCCCCGCCTCGCCTAGCCTTGCAGGTGCAGGCGGCTGCATGCTGCACGACTAGCAAGGCACCTCTGTCCAGGGCCCAATGGGTATTGACGAAAAGGCAGCGGCTTCTGCACCTGCAGCAGGACGTTGTCGTCGGCCTCGTCCTCCTCACCGCACACGTGGCAGGCGGCGCCGCAGGGCGGCGCCGCCGCCGCTGTAACACCCTCCGGCAGTCGCTGCATGCGCGCCAGCGCTGCCGCCCGCTGCCGCAGCTCTTCCTCTGTCTGCACAAGATGGCGTCATAGTATAAACAAACAACATGTTCTTGACTGTACTTGCAGTCGTGTTGGTCCGTGGCGCGGCCACTGCCGCCATGCACTCCGGACCTCTGCATGGGCGCCTGCTCGAAACACGACAATGTAGTCAACTTACATTAAATATCAACAAAATTCTCAGCAGGGCAACTTGGAGATGTCTCCGTATAGAGGACTGGTCAGCCTGCGGAGCGCCTGCAAGTCGTCAGCTCGGCTTGCCAGGCAGTCAAAACACAGTGAGAGTGTGAGACTATGCACGAGTGGCCGACCGAAGTGACACTCGACGCGTAATACTGCACAATCGCACCAGCTGCAGCGGGGGCCGCTCCTCGCCATCGGGCCAGCCGCAGAAGCGGTCGCAGCGATCGGCGCCTGGCAGCCCTGCCAGCGCCTCTGCCACCTTAAAGAAGGGAATAAACACATTGTCGGCCCTCCAAAAAAACAGCTGGCCGGATGGCAGATCTGGTGGCGGTGACGTGCAGAATGGCATCCTTAGCAGTCTCGATATGAGGTCAACGAACATGGCTGACGGACGTCCTGATTTGTGCAGCAAAGAAATGTGACCAAGGCCCCACCCTGGGGTGCGCCAGCCCGAAGGCGCGTGTGCCGCTCATGCCGCCGGCGGCGCGCGCGGCTTTGGAGGAGCTGCCCGCACCGTACCGCGCCCCCCAGGCGCCGCTGGCTGTGGCGGCCTCCACCGGCTGGCAGCCCTCCGGTGTGACCCTGCAAAACGCATATAACACCTAAAGGCACGTGCAGTTGCACAAGGAGATCTGAGACATGTGTGCTGTGAAGCGCCCCTGGTCGACCCTTGCTGTGGCGGCCTCCACTGGTTGGGCAGCCCTGTGTCGTTACTCTGCATGTTTGAGATGACCTCAATCTGATGCAGCACAGCGACGACATAGGGGCTTGTCAGATCCGGCGCCATGCAGCAACAGCCCAGGCGCCGCTGGCGGCAGCAGCCTCCACTGGCTGGCAGCCCTTCTGGTGTGAACCTGAGCCACAATATGCACATGGGTCTGTCCTTCGCTATAGCAGCAAAAGAGCAAACTACTTAGCACAGCCGCTGTTCACGGAATTTCACATCGCTTCCACCGCATGTGGATGGAGCGGATTGTTGGCCGCTCCATCCACAGAGGTTGCACGCAAACATTGTTTGCTGCGCGCCAAATCGCTCTGGTCTTGCCCACCTGAAGAGTGGGCTGCTGCCGTCTTTTGGTGCCAGCACTCTGCAGTGGTGCGGCACCGATTTCCATCGGACATTGGCGTTGCCGCCACCCGCAGATGCGATCTCACTCGCTTTGTCGACCATGTTCTGCTCACAGAAACCTGCCGGCAACGGGGTCTGGTGCCCCACCTGAAGAGCGGGCCGCTGCCATCCTTAGCCGCGAGCACCTCGCACCGGTGCGGCACCGGTTGCCTGTCGGACGCCGGCGTCGCCGCCACCCGTTCCGCCAAGTACCCAACCGGCCACATGTGCTTCTCGTCGTGGAAGCCAGGGTGTATGTACTCGATGCGCCCCAGCTCCAGCACTGTAGACGCGTGTGAAACCACCGCTCATTCACGGTGTAATCGCCATTCTTTGCTGTTCTTCGAAGCTCCCGGCAGGCGATTCAGTGCCTCAAGGCGCCACATCCTGAAGGGGGATCCGAAGGGGAGTGGCTGATTCGCCCCTCATGATGACACAAAATGAGGGTGACCTCGCGTGCAATTCTTACTACCGTTGCGCGCCAGCTGTGCACCCGTCCACTCGACATCTGGAACACAAATTGGATGTGGAATGAGCGCAGGCATCGCCACCTGTGAGGTGCTGGCCCAGCTTGAGGGGCAGCCGCACGTCGCCGCCGCCGAGCGACAGCCGCAGCCCGCGCCCGCGCCGCGCCAGCGCCGCTGGCCCGTCTTCCTCCTCCTCGGAATCTAGGAACGGGTCGTCCAGGTGCGGCGGCACCATCGGCCCATCCGGCAGCTCCCCCTCCTGCGGTATAGGTGTTGCAAAAACGCATGTTGCAAAGTTGAGATGTGCTTCCAAGTGCGTGATGTAACATCGTCTTTTGCACTTCTATGTGACATTACTATCCTTTATTTTACTTTGTGCAATGCAAGCCAACAATGCTTCAAGCACTCTCTCAGGCATATTGGGCTGTGAATGAAGTCTGGCTCGCTGGGCATGAGGTGGACACCCAAGGGTGAGGGTTGCAGCATATACGCGGGGCCCAAACATGATGTGCCATGGCATAGGAGACGCGGTGGAAAGGGCTCCAGACCCTGCACTTCGTTCGATACACGCCAGGCATCAGACAAAACCCATGCGTCAGCATCGGCGGCGCGCACTCAGTCGAGCGTTATTTGAATTGCAAGTTTGCAAGTCCAAGCGCGTGTCCAATTCGCTCACCCGCAGGAGGGTGAGGACCTCGAAGAGGGAGGTGCGGAACTTGGCGACGGACTTGCGGCAGCGGCCATGCAGCCGCTGCCGCAGCCCCGGCTCGAAACGGACCAGCGCTTTCGCGCGCATCCGCATGAACTCCATCGTCCCGAAGAAGCACACCGCCACCGCCTCGCCCTTGACCGCTGTGCCGCCGCACAATCCAAGCTTTCATGCCGATTCAGCTTAGATGCCGATTCAGCTTAAATGCCGACTCGGTGGATGGCTCGGATTGATCCGAAAAACGCGTCACATGTGTGCACCAGCTCGCTTTTGACCGCTGCATGTGCACAGCGTGACAACGAAGTGGCACTGATTCGAAAGTTTCTGCTTGATAGCAGCAGCATGGCCACAATGTGCAACGCCCCAGCGCCGCCCAAGCCCATGCGGTCCTCCTTAGCCAATGTTCGCGAATTAATGCTGAAGGCGTGATGGCTGACATACCTGGCACTCTTGCATCGTCAGCGTCCAGGTGCGACATGACCACCGCTGGCCAGAAGGGCCACCCTTTCACCTGCGCGCAGGTAAAGGTGGACACCTTGGTGCGAGGATATCCAAAGATGAGCCAGGGCGCTCAGCAGCAGAGGACGATGCCCATTGAAGTTGGACTGGCGTCGTGTGGTGGAACACTCTCACACATGTGTGCTGCGTTGCTGAAGTGACCTGCAGTGCCATCGGTACAGCGCTGGTGGGGCTCACGAACCTGCGCCCAGACCAGGTCGCCCGGCTGTAGCTCGGCCACCGTCAAAGCGTCACCTCCGCCCTTCTTTCTGACGGCAAAGCCCCGCCGGCCACAGCCAGACGGCCGCTGGCGCAGGGCCGCAGCGGCAGCCGGGAGTGCGGCTGCGGCGGCGTCAGGCAGTCGGGCGCTGCTGCTGCCGCCGCCGGACAGACTGCCTGGCTGCGCATCGCCGGCGCCGTCGCATTGCCTGCCGATGGACTGCTTTGGCTGCACCTGCTGCGCGGCTGCCGGCTGCGTCGCCTCTGCCTGCTGCGTCCTGCCTGCCAGCTGTGGCGGCGGCGGCTGCTGCTGCGGAGCCACTACTGAGTCCACCTGCCGCTGCAGCGCCGCGGCGTACGCTCCGTCGGCCTGCGCCGCCCGTTGCTGCAGCGCCTTGGCGCTGTCGCCAGCCGCCGCAACCGCCGCCGCCCGCAGCGCCGCGGCGGCGGCGGCCAGCTCGGCAGCGGCCGATGGCGGCACCGCTTCGCCCGGCGCCATGCGCAGCCGCACGCGCTCCGCCGCCAGCAGCACCTCCTCTGCATCACCGTCTGCGTAGTCTACCTGCAGGGTTTGTTCGAAAGCAGATGGTATCCTGGTTTGGGGTTGGCGGCCCATGCACAAGCTCTGCCATCCGCTCCATGGCACGTGTGCCATACAGAAGCCGTTGTGCAGAATCTTAAAACTCCGAGTGGTGGGCATCTGCAGAAAACACCGACGCCATTCCAACGCCAGCAAGCCAGCACTAGCATGCGCGCCGGAAAGCGCAACCCACCTTGTGCCGGTGGGTTGCCTCGTCAAAGGCAACCGCTGTGCCGAGGTACCAGGCGTCATCGTCCGGCCAGTACACGCGCAGCTCGCGTCCCAGATACGCCGCAGCGCCGATGGTCAGCGTGTCCACCCTGCACCAATGTGCATCAGAGTCAATGCATATAATGCATACGCAGCAGTTGTGCTGCAATGGATAGACAAATCCTACATCAGCTGAACCTGGCACCACCCGCAGGTGGTGTTTGGCGCTTCGCCAGAAATGGGTTGAAATTAGGTCTCGCAGCACAGCAGGCGCACCTGTGGTGACGGGCAGAGCGCTGCGAGGCTCAAGTTGATCCCAGGAAGCGAGCCACTGATGCTTCACGACAAAAATCTGTGGGGCTGCTGGAGAGCGCTTCCATCAGCGTGATTGTGCACAGTGCAAGGCGGTGGAGGCACGCACTCGTGGAACTGGAGGTACTGCGGCTGCTGCCGGTGCTCCACAAAGTGCTCCCACGCGTCCAGCAACTGCGCGCCCACTGCGTCTGGCGCTGGCGCCGTTGCCGCTGCAGCTGCCGCTGCGTCCGCCGGCGGGGCAGTAGCTACTCCGCCGCTGGCAGCTCCGCTGGTGGCGTGGTCGCCACCACCTGCCGCGTCGCTGCCGTCCGCGGCACGACTTGCGGGCGCAGGAACGTACGCCTCCCGCTGCTGCGCTGCCGGCTGCTGCTCGCTCGAGCCGGCACGCGCCGCGGGCAACAGCATAGCCGCTTCGGCAGAGACCTGCTGCTCTGGCCGCAGCAGGTGCGGTTCTGCGAGCGATGGCGTCTGCACCCCAGGAGCTGCCTGGTCGGGTTCCTGTGCTGGCGCAGGGTGAGAACGCAGACCGTTTCGGAGAGAGCCCTGCAGGTCTGCGGGCTGGCCATCGCTGACTGCCGAGGCCGCCACCGCGATCGCCGTGCCACTGGCGGTTTTTCGTCGCTTTGACGCGCGCTGCGGCTGCGGTAGGTCGACGAGTTGCGGCCCCTCCAGCTCTGCCGACTGCTGGGGAGGCTGCTGCCGCGGACTGCCGATTGGTGATGCCTGTAGTTGGGCAGACTGGGCCGCTGTCATGTGGACGGGCGGCACATGCACCAATTGTTACATGCATTTGTCCGTGTCACACGCTTTCCAGTCCAATGCTTTCTCGAAAACCTGCCGACTTGCTCACATGCATTGTCAAGACGTACGACATAACTTGTCTCAACAAAGCAAGCTGTGAAATGCATTTTGTATTGGCACCTGCTCGCTTGGAAGCCCATTGGCAACCGCCAAGCTCTCTGGGAAGCGGCTTCCAATCCGCATCGATGCGGGCGCCATGCCGCTGCCCCAATCACACGCCAGCTGCAGCGAGCTGCCTGCGCCTGGCATCTGCCGAGTTGGTATTGCCAGCTACGTGGAGAATCCAGATTCACACAAGCATCGAAATCACTCCCGTCTCTTCTATTTAAAACATCACAAATAGAGATTGCAATGCAGGAATGGCACTGTGGCCAATCGGCAGGTTCAGGTTCAAAAAACAACAGGAGCGGAAGAAATGTGCAGAGCGAGGAAGATTCACTTCACAACAACAGCACTGAGGTGCAGGTCAGCAACAGAACAGTGAAATCACTCGCAAATAGCACAAACAGCAGAAACACGGAGCCACCAAAACCTTTCAGGTCGCTGGGCCGGCTTCATCTTTGAGTGCAGCTCTCGCGTGTGCGGCATCCCTAGCTCAGTACAGCTGGCGGATCCCTTGTGCGCTTGCAAGCTGCCACAGCCATTGATATAGCACCTGTACCTGACTGATACCGATTGCCACACCGATCCGTGCGTTCCTGTTATTAAATAGCGGCGGCTACTCCCGCGTCAGCGCGCCATGCAGCATCATCGGCACAACTGCCGGGGTGTGTGTCAGCGCTGAGGGCCAGGCACTGCTGGATTGGGTTGCGCCGCGCTTGTGTCTGTGATCGAAGAAGCGCAGCATAGCCATGGCCCAAGCCAGCGACGCCGATGCGGCGACCGGCGCCGACGCTCTGTCAGAAGCGCAGCTCGGCAGCAGCATGGTTGCAGGCGCGGCGGCCGCCGTCGTGTCCCGCGTCTGCACCCGTGAGCCTGTCCGCTTCAATGAATCCGTCATCGCACTTTGTTTCTTCCACCTGCAGCGGTTGCAATTCACAGCTGACGGTGCAGCGTTGCATGTACTAACAGCAACCAAGGGACTTGCTCTGAAGTCTGCAGCCTTTGTCCTCCGCAGACCCGAGCGACACCATAAAGGCGCGGCTTCAGATGCAGGGCACGCTCGACGGCGGCCCAGTGTACCGCGGCACCTGGCACGCGTTCGCCAGCCTGGCGCGCGCCGAGGGGGTGCCGGGCTTCTACCGCGGCTTTGGCGCCATCGTCCTGGGCTTCGCCCCCGCACAGGTGAGGCACGCTGGGTCAGTGGGCACGTACCCTTATGACGACCAGAGACAAATGCCTCGCTGTCAGCTGCAGATCCAGGTCTACTGCACAAGGCAGAGCGCCATTTTGCGAAGTTGCACCGGTCCTCTGGAGGCGCGGGTTTTGATCGACTGCCTGACATCACTACAGGCGACGTATTTTGGCGCCTACGAAGTGGGCAAGGTGCTGACGCAGCCCCTGCGGGCACGCGGCCACGGCGTTGCCGCCGACATGGCGACAGGGTTGTTGCAGCAGACGGCGGCGGGCATCTTGTTCACGCCGTGAGCTTGTGCTTGTGGGTGATGACCGATGAAGGAGAGATCTGTGTGCAGTTTGAAGAAAGCGCTGCATGCGATCCTGCGCTCCCCGCTGCCGCGGCCCTTTTCTGACGTTTCCTGGCTGCCCGTTGATTCAGGATTGACATCATCAAGGAGCGTCTGCAGGTGTGTGATGCTTCATCCGGATCCCGAGAACGCACAAACCCTGGAGGATGCCTGCTTGCCCAAATCAGCTGCTGAGACCGCAGGAAGCTTGCACGGTTCTGAACATAACTCTCCGGCACAGGTCCAGACAATGATGTCCGACAGGTATTCGTACCGGTCCAGCTGGCACGCCGTCAGCAGCATCGTGCAGCAGCGAGGCCTGCGTGGCATGCTGACAGGCTACTGGGCGGGCAACTCGGTGCGTCGCTGATACACTCCAAGTCGTTGTAGGAAGCTGACGTGCGTGCTGCATCGCAACCCCATGTTGGTGGCAGCGGCAGATGAAGGCTTTCTCGAATCAACACATGCAGGCCTGAAACATTGCCAGTTTCGCAAGGTGTCGGCAGCAACTGATGTACGAAAGGTTGTCCTGGCCTTCGAACAGGTATGGTTTCCGTGGAATGCCATATTCATCGCCTCCTACGAGACCTCCAAGCAGCGAGCTGCACAGATGTTGGATGCGGATCCGCTGCCGGCTGCGGCGCTAGCAGCTTGCTCCGCTGGCTCGGCGTCGATTGCCGTGATCGTCACGCATCCCGTCGACGTTGTGAAGACGCAGCTGCAGGTGGGTAGGTGCAAGCCGTGGCAAGCAATCAGAACGATTCTATTGGAAGTGTTGTCTCAGGATTGTTGTGATGTGCATTCGTCTGGGCAGCTTGCTTCATGCCAGGCGGCTCGTCCTGGATGAGTCTCTGGAAACATGATTACGAATGTTGGACTTGTGTTCAGCCTGGACCCCAGCGCCCCAACACAGGACCTTTCTGCCGCAGGTGCTTTCAGCAACATCAGAAGGCGGGTCGCTCACAGCGATGCAGGTGTTTAGAAACCTGCTGCGCTCGCAAGGTGGGCAGTGCTTAACGGTCGCTTGCATGTTGACTTGTAGCGCCGCGTGACATTGCGGATTGGCATTCGTCTACTCTCGCGAGACTTGCACTGCCGATGCAGGGGCGAGAGGCTTTGTGGCGGGTCTGGCGCCACGGCTGCTGACCATTGTTCCAGGCAATGCGATATCCTGGTTGGTCTACGAGGAGATCAAGCAGGCGATGTGCTGAGGCCATTTTGCAAAGCCTGAACTGAACAGAGTATTGCACTTCGAGTACGCATACAGTACAAAGCCATTCTATCGTCCTTGTCCCATCCATTTCTTTGCGCAGCATTGATTGTCTGCGCCCTTGTCCGCGGCTGCTGCAATGGGTCGCCCGACAGCGGGCATTGTTGCGACCGGGCCTGAGCTACTTGAACGACCTGACTGCATGGCAAACCTATACTGTACCTACTGTACAATATGATAACAGGAACAACGCTTATTCAGGCTCGCCTAGAACGTCAAAGATGTCATGCGTGCGGCATGCCGCAAGCAGGCAAACTGCACGGCCAACAGTCCGCCTCTAGAACAGTCTAGAAAAGGTGGCATTGGAATTGCAGCACGCCAGGATCTAGATCCGACGCATGGCAGCAGGGTTCGTGGAGCGAAATTATTGGAGACACCCCAAAGTGCCCGCGCCATGAGTCCCTTGCTGGCACAAGCGTATATTACTGCAGCGCTGCAGGGCACAGCATCCTCCTCAGATGCCCGAGTGATGCCACGCTCGATCCACCAGCTCCTGCGGGCTGAGCGGCACCGGCGGGCTGGTCCCCGCCACCTGCGCCGGGAATCAGTACAGCAGCGAGTTGCGGGCCACAGCAGCGATGTCGTTTGTAATGATGGCGTCGGCCTGGCGGACCATGTGCATCTTCAGGACACGCTGCCCCTGTGCAATGCCACCTCGCAACACAAATGCGCTCTGCAGCGAAACACTCACCTGCTCCGGCGGCGGGCTGTGCGGTGAGCCACCCTGTGGCGCCACCGCCTTCGGCGACCCGCCCTGCGGCGTCTTTTCGCCAGCGTTCCCACTGCCGCCTGCTATGCCGTCCCTGCCGCCGCCGCCCGGCACCGCCGCCGCCTCCGCGTCCGCGTGCTTGTGCCGCCCCGTGAGCACGTCCAGGCCGGAGACCGCGCGCGCCAGCAGCAGCGCGGTGTCGGGGCTGTTCCAGTAGCTGAAGTGGGAGCTGATGGCCGACAAATAGGGGTTCTCCGTCGGCGAGTCCTGCGGTCACCGCGGGGAAACAGCATGAGAACCAGCAGCGCGGTGTCGGGGCTTGTTCCAGTAGCTGAAGTGGGAGCCTGATGGCGGACAGGTAGGGGTTTTCGGTCGGCGAGTCCTGCAGTCGTATCCATGCAAAATTTACGAACAAAATTCGCAGGCTGAATTGCGCGCTGATGGGGTCTTTCCTGCAAGCGAGTCCTGCAGCGTCAGTAAACCTGCAATTGTCGTGTCATGCTTGCGGAATCAGGTCGGAATTGCCGACGCTGGCTCGGTCCTGCCGGAGCAACTTGCCCAGCAATGTGGCCAGCAAACGATCCAGGACAACGGGTGTTCTTTTGACCAGCTGGTCAGGAGCTGATCAGCAGAAATCGAAAGAGACGATCAAGCCAATGACGGCGGCTGCTAGCGCACCTGTAGCATGAAGTCGAGGCGGCCGGCGGCGGACTTGTCATCGCCGCTGCCACGGCCCTCCGTGAGCCGCCAGAATGCCGTGCCGGGCTCGTCCGCCCGCGCCTGCACCTCCGCCTGCGGGGCAACAGGAACACATGCATGAGGACGCAGCCGCCAGGAACTGCAACCTATGAACAGTTGGCCCTGCATGGGCCGCCAGAACGCCGTGCTGCCTGCGCCTGCACCTCCGCCTGTGGAGGAGAAAGCATGCCCAAGACGCTGTGAGCAACCCGGCGGCAGCAGATTGCCAAGTGTTCCGGTGTATTTTGCAGCTAAAAGGTGTGTGGCGCAAAGCAGGCGGCCTCGGAGCGCACCTCCGCGGGCAGGGGGCTTTTTGGCTGGTTCGAGAGAACGAGTGAAGACACATGCTGGCCATGCAAGCATGTCAGCGGAGAGGATTGCAACGGCACACTCACGTCCACCGCCTGCTGGCTGGCGGAGTCTGGCGGCGCCGCTGACTCCGCTCCGCCTTCCGCCTTGGCAACGGTAACCGCTGCGGCAGCGCGGCCGAGGCCGCTGCGCATGCTGCCCCACACGTTGCCAGTCACGCGGCCAACGTTGTTGCCAAAGCCGCCTACGGCAGAGCCGATGTCCTCCGATAACTCCTGCGACAGCAGGGTTTGAGAGTCGGGATTACATGGATGCTGCTGCCAAAGCCGCCGTCGGCCGATGTCGTCTGAGAGCTCCTGCGCACCCAGAGTTTCAACGCAAGGTTGTAAGTGTAAAATTGATGGATATTTGCTGCAAAAGCCGCCGACGGCGCAGCCGGCGTCCTCCATTAGCTCATGGTCGCCGACAGGGTCCAATTCCGGCTGTTTGCTTAGATTTATACAGAATTATACAGAAATTCATACAATGCTGCCGACGGAGCCGATGCCCTGCAACGGCTCCTGCGCGCCACAGCGACGTTAGATGGAGTTCAGTGTAATTGAGTTTCATCAGAAGGCACGTGTTATCATGTTCCACAAAGTGGTTGCATACGTGCAGCAGAATCTCAGCAAGTCCGTTGTTGAGAAGAGCGCGCCTGGATGCCGATGTGCAGGCGGCGGCCGCCGCGGTGGTAGGGGGCAAACACTGGCCGCCGCTTCTCCCCCCCTCGCACCGCTAGTGGCTCCATCCTGAGAGCAGCAGGACGATCAGAATCGATTTGATGAACTGGCGCAACGAATGATCCAATCAGTGGCAACAGAACGGCGGCAGCAAGGCTCCACTGTTTGGGGATCACGCCTAATTTTGACAGTGTTTCTGCTGCAGGAAGGCTCCTGACATCCTATGTCTTGCAGCATTCCTATCACCAGCTTGCCTGCAGGCGATGGTGTCGTAGGGTTTAGGGCTGGCACATGTTGTAGGCGCGGTTGATGGCGGGCGACAATCTGCTGTCTTTCTCTTCCTTGTTCTTTCTGGCACTTCTTTCTCGGTTGGTTTCTAACCTGTAGGCGACAGGGTCATAAGGTTGGAATAAATTGTAGGCGCGGTTGACGGCGGGCAGACCATCGCAGCCGCCGCCGCCGCCGGGCATCAGCGCCGCCGCCGCCGGCGAGCCCAGCCCCGCGCTCTGGCCCGGGTCGATCTGCATGCACACACCATACCAGCTCACAGTCGTACATCTGATGACGTCATGCCATCTCCCCTGCACTGGCCACTGTTAGATGGCGCAGCCAAGCAGGAGTGCCCATGGAAAGTGAGCTGGATTGAGCACCCTGGCCCGGGCAGGCACATCAGCGCTGCCCTTTCTAGGTCCTTTCTGAAATTCCTTTCTAGACCCCCACAGGACTGCACCTTGGCAGAGCAAGCAGCAGCCCAGGCGGCGAGCCGGCGGCAATGCACTGGTCCGGCGCCAAAAGCATCAGTTACAAATTGCGAGCGGAACATGGAGCAACTCTCTTCAAGCAAGCTCTCTTCAGTTGACCTCCGTTCGAGAAGATAATGATACAAGTACCTTGCGCAGCGCAAGGAATAGGCCCAGCGGCGAGCCGATGGCGATGTACTGGTCCACCGCAAAGTCCAGCTGGTTGATGCGCACGGGAATTGAAAGTCCCGCCGCCTGGCTCGTGCCGCACGCCTGCCATGAGTTCAGGAAGACAGATGTCAGCAGGGATCGACAGGCCCGCCGCCTGCCTTGCGCCACCCGGCTACGATGCAAGCTACCCAAAAGACACTTCTCGCGTTCAGCAGCCAGAGTGGATGCAGGCGCTCGTGTGATGCCTGCACGAGCCGGATGTACAAGCTGATGAGCTACTGCTTGCAGAGCGTCCCGAAAGCGTGAGCAACATAGGCCACGATCGTCTTTTGTGCCCTCTGATTTTGCTACGCACCTCCACGGGGTTGCCAACGGACAGTGGCGCCTGACTGCGCTCCGCGGTGGCAGTCTGCAGCCGCCGCCGCAGCTCGGCCACCTCCTCCCGCAGCCGCCGCACCTGCAGCGGCACATTTGCGATCGGCATTGGCAACAGGCACTTCGGCCAGCAAAACACTGGTGCAACTGATACATCGCACAGAATTGAGCGATGGCAGCTTCACAGTCCACAGTCACGATGAGCACGATTTCCTTTTTCCTATGGTCAGCTGCAGAGCCAGCCCGGGGACCACATTGAATCCTGAGTAAGTCAAACTCTGGTAAAGGCACACCTCCGGTTCTTCCGGTGGGGATGCAGCCTCTGCTTCGGCGCCAGCCTCCCCTTCCCTTGCCTTAGCTTGCGCGGCGGCCCCCGCACCTTCTGCCGCCGCCGGGTCTTCCGCCGGCTGGCCTTCTGCTGCGCCCGCTGCCTCGGCGGTCACACCCGCCGCGGCGGCTGCGGCGCCGCCTGAACTGCCAGCACGGCCGCCATCTAGATCGTGGCTGGTTAGTGGCTGCATGTTCGTGAACTGCGCCGCCATGCCGCAGACGGTGGCATCGCTCCCGGCACCGCTGGCGCCTGTGCCGGCGGCAAGCACGCCTGTAGCACATACAAATGCACGTGTTAAACACGGGGCAATGGAGAAGTGGCGTCCGGGTTCGCCATACGTTGCTTGCACGAGCCTGTCCAGCCCGCTCACCAAGCCACGCAGAGCAGCTTATTACTGCTGCACCACACGCACAGCCGAGGTTGCTGACTGAGCTTTTCAAGAATCCTGCAGCGCTGCC
>JAABUM010004139.1_pt1 | contig 16720 bp, 7 predicted proteins | sample 5559161 | NCBI WGS metagenome assembly JAABUM01 (sample SAMN10711868, study PRJNA513369) | rock metagenome | isolation source: Antarctica rocks | place: Antarctica: Victoria Land, Siegfried Peak nord | reverse complement strand
GCAACACCTTCCAGCCGTATCAAACCAAGCGGGGCTTGCGCCGCAGCCAAACCTGTGGAAGTAGCCGAAAGTTTGGAAGAGGCGCAAGCCCCGCTAATTAGACCTCTTTCCTAAGTCGCTCTGACAAGTCCGGCGAATGAATTCGCAGCCAGAAAAAAGCGTCGGCCTGCGCCGATCAATTCATGGCGAAGGGCATTCGTCAACGCAGGTTGACGCCTTTTTCTGGCTGCGAATTCATTCGCCGGACTTATGCAAGAGGTCTATTGAAACCGTTTTAAAAGCTCAGGTTCAGTCCTCCCGAAACTTGTTCCGAGTGGAAGGAGCCGTTGGGCACGCGCACGATGCCGCCACGGATGAACACGTCGAAGTTGTCGCTCAGGTCACGTTCGAGCGAGCCGAAAAGCGTGGCGGCGGGACGGTTCAAACCGTGGCCGCCCGTGGAAGTCGTTAGCGGGTAGCCGCCGGAAATGTTGAAGCGCGTCGGGCCTTGAGCGACGACGTAATCGGCCAGAATCGAGGCGGCGTTGAAGTTTTGCGGCGTGTAATAGACGAACGGCGCGTCGCGCGTCTGGCGCGTGTTGTCGTAGGTGTAGCCAACGCCAACGCGTAGCGTCGGGTTCGTCGGACGGAAGCGGAAAAACAGGCTCGGCGACACGGTGACGCGCGAGTTATTGTCCGAATAGTTGATGTAAGCCGCCTGCGTTTCCAAATCGAGACGCGCTCCGAGCGGAAAGGTGTAGCGCGCGCTCACCGTGTCGGCGGTGATGCCGCTCGCAACAGCCAATTCGCTTTCAAAGATGTCGCGGCGCGCGACGGACAGGCCCAACCGCGAACGCGTGTTGAAGTCGCGCCCAAGCGCGAAATCGTAAAGCGTTTTTCCGCTCACACCGGTGTATTTGAGGCGCGACAGAATGAGTTGCGCTTGAAATGGCCCGAAGCGGCGCGCGAGCAACAAGCCCAGGGTGTTGCGGTTGCGCTGGGCCGAACCGGTTTGACGGAACTTGCCCTGACTGGCGAGAATGCCGATGGTGAGCAGGCGCGTGCGCAAAATCGCGTTTTCGCCAACCGAACTCAAACGAACGCCGTTCGAATCGGAATAGTAGGAGCCGTTGACGCCAATCGAGGGCGAAGTCGCGCGGCGAACTGACGCGAGGCCGGGTGCGGCGGCTGCCGGATCGGTTTTGGCGAGTTTTTGAAGGTCGGCTTTGGCGGCGAAGGGATCGCCCGCGAACCGCTCGGTGTCGGCGAGCGCCAGACGCGCTTCGTTGTTGTTCGGGTTGGCCGCCAGAATGCGCTCGAAAATTGCCTTCGATTCGCCGTATTGTCCGCGATAAGAAAGCGCGCGGGCCAGGCCCAATTGCGCGTTCAAGTTGTTCGGATCGGCGCCCAGCACCTGACGATACTCGCCAATGGCGTCGCGTTGAAGCGTAGCGTTACCGGAGTTGGCGCCTGCTTCGGCCAATGCCAGACGCGCCGGAATGTTGGTCGCATCGGCGGCCACGATGGCACGCAAAGACGCGATGGCTTCGGGCGAGCGGCCCGCATACGACAAGGCGCGGGCGCGGGCGATGCGAAGCGACACGTCGCCGGGTTGGGCGGCGATGAGTTGGTCGTAAGCGCGAACGGCTTCGTTGTAGCGGCGGCCATACAAAAAGGCGTCCGCCAGCCCGGTGCGCGCTTGCACGTTGTTCGGGTCAGTCGCCAAAATCGCGTTGTATTGCGCGATGGCGTCGCCCGGTTGATTGGAGCGCGCCAAAATGTCCCCGCGCGCGAGTTGCGCGGTCACGTCATCGGGCGTTTGCGCCAGAACGGTTCCAATTTCGCGGAGCGCTTCGGGCGAACGGTTGGCGTAAGACAAAACCTGCGCCAACTGGATGCGCGCCTGCGTGTTGCGCGGGTTGCGCGCCAAAAACGCCTGATAGGAAGCGATGCTTTGGGCGTAGTTGCGCCCATAGGATTGCACCTGAGCCAAAGCCAACTGCGCGTTCGGGTCGTTGGGCGAAAGCGAAATCGCTTTTTGCAAATCGGCCAGACCCGCGGCGGTGTTGCCCTGCGAGCCGCGCAGCGATCCGCGCTCGGACAGCGCCGAAATGTTGTTCGGGTCGGCTTCGATGACCTGATTGAGCGAGGCTTCGGCGTCGGCGAACTGACCGGCGCTGCGTTGCAAACGCGCGAGGTTGATGCGCGTGGACAAATCGGTTGGGTTTTGGTCAATCGCCTGTCCATACAAAGTGATGGCTTCGGAAAAGTTTTTGCGCCGCCCCAGAACATCGGCCAGTTCGGATAAAGCGATGAAGTTGGTTGGTTGGTTGGCCAGAATCTGACGATAAGTCGTTTCGGCTTCGGGCAAACGGTTGGCGTAGTTGAACGCGCGCGCTTTGCCCAGTAGCGCATCGGTGTCGTTGGGATCAGTCGCCAACAGCGCATCAAAAGCCGCGACGCCCGCGTCGGTTTGACCGGCGAACCCGAAGGTTTCGGCGCGCAGTCGCGCAATCGAAGGTTCGTTTGGATATTGCGTGACCGCGCGGTTCAACAGGTTAAGGGAGGCGGTGTAGTTGCCGACCGAGTTGAGCGCGAGCGCGATTTGGGTGAACGCTTCAAGTTGCGCGGACGGTTGGAGCGCAGTGTCAGGCGGAATGGAAGCCACAATCGCGTTGAGTTGCGTATTGGCCTCGTCGGTTCGACCGGCATCGGCGAGCAGTTGTGCGCGCAAAACGCGCGCGGGAATGTTCACCGGGTCGTTGGCCAACACGTTTTGCACTTCCTGGGCAGCCTGTTCGGGTCGGTTGAGGCCGCGTAGCGACTGCGCCAGTCCAACGCGCGAAGGGATGTCGGCGGAGTCGAGCCGGAGCGCGTCGCGGAAATAACCGAACGCTTCGGCAAAGCGATTCTGTCGCCGCCGCAGTTCACCCAGACCGCGAAGCGCCACGATCTGATCGTTTTGCGCCGCGAGTCGCGCCTCGTTGCCCGCTGTCGCTCCGGGAACAACCGGTGCGGTCGCCGTGACAGGAGGAACATCGGCGACATCCGCATCAGAAACCGCGTTCGACGTTGCCGCCGGGATGCCTGTGGTGATGTTCGGGAGCGTTGTGACCGGAGGCGTCGCAAGGGTGGGCGCCGTCGTTGCTGCGCCCGGAGTGGGATCTGTTGCGCTTTGGCCGGGAGTTGTTGTGCCCGTAGTGGGAGCTGTTGCCGCGCCCGTCGAAGCGTCGGGCGTGATGGTGATGGAGTCTCCTGCGTTGGGGCCGGGACTTGTGGGAAGCGCCGGGCCAGAAGCGACGACGTTTTGGGCAAAGCGCGTTTTTGTTTTGGGTTGCAGGCGAGCGAGCGAGCGAACCCGAAGCGGCGAGTTGTCCCACGCCAGAGGAGAAAGGCGTTCCAACGAATTGGACGCCAGAGCGCGGCGAACCGTGGGCAACAGCGCGCTACCGCGTCGCGCGGCGAGCACTTGCCGGTAGAGCGCTTCAGCTTCGGTGTAACGCGACAAGTCGAGCAGAATTTGCGCGAGTTCGAGGCGCGGCAACGGGTCGGCGGGCGTGAGCACGATGACTTCGCGGTATTGCGCGATGGCGCCTTCAAAGTCGCGCGAATAGTTGAGTGTGCGCGCCAGTCCCAGTCGCGCGACGGCGTTGTTGGGCTGAGTGGCTATTGCGCTGCGATATTCTTGGGCGGCTTCGGCAAAGCGCTGGCGAGTTCCCAGTGCATCGCCCAAAATCCGTCTGGCTTCGGCGTTGCCGGGTTGGGTCGCCAGAGTCGCGCGGGCGATGCGTTCCGCTTCGGTGCGCGATTCGGGCGTTCCAACGCTTAATCCGGCCTGCGCTTGCAAGAGTTGCGCTTCCACGTTGCCGGGCGATTGCTGGTTCAACTGGCGCAGTTGCTCTTGCGCTCCAACAAAGTCGCGCGCGTAAAGCCGCGTTTTGGCCAAGCCCAAACGTGCCGCCGTGTTGCTCGGATTTAATTGCAGCAAGCGCGTGTAATAGCGCGTGGCGTTGTCATAAGCGCCCGTGTCGCGCGTGGCGTCGGCGATGCGCAACGACAAAACCGGATCGGTCGTTTGCGTGACCGCCCGGTCGAGCAAACGCGTCGCGGCGTCGGAGTTGCCCGCGCTACGAAGCGCCTGCGCGAGATCGAGCGATTCCTGCGCAGTGCGCGGCACGGCGTTTTCCAATTGCGTGGCCAAAGAAGTGGCCGTGGCGGTGTCTTTGGTTTGAACGGCGGCCTGAAGCAAAATCGCCTGCGCTTGCACGTTTTTGGGATCTAAAGCCAACACGTTTTGCGCGGCCTTGGCTGTGGCTCGCCACTGCGCAAGTTCCGGTTCGGTAAGTGCCGGGCTTAGCGAGTCTTCCTGTCGCGTTTGATAAAACAAAAGCTGCGCGTAGGTCAAGTTGAACGCCGCATTCGACGGCGCCAGTTGCACCGCTTGAGCATAGGAGCGCGTCGCGGCGGGAAAATCGTTCTGCGTGATTTGCGCATCTCCCAGCGAGGCCAAAATGCGCGCCCGCGACGCGGGATCGTGTTGCGTTTGCAACAGGTGCGTGTAAGTGCTGTAAGCGGCGGATGGATTTTTGGCGTTGTGGCTTTGCGCCAAAGCGAGCGCTTCGAGCGCGCCGGTGTTGCCCGGATCGCTGGCCAGAACGCGGTTCAACTGAACCGCGCCTTCGTTCAAGCTACCGGAAAAAACCAGAGCGCGGCCAAGGCCAACGCGAGCGGCGATGTTCGAGGGCGCAAGTCCCACGGCGCGCTTGTAGGGCGAAACAGCCTCGCCGGATTTCCCGCTAAAAGCCAGTGCATCGCCCAGCGAAACCAGAGCCGCGACGTTATTGGGCTGACTCGCCAGCACGGCTCGCAAACGCGGAACGGCTTGTCCGTATTGGCCGCTGTAAAGGTAAAAGTTGCCCAACCCGATGCGCGCGCGGGTGTTGTTCTTGTCCAAGCTCAAAGCTTTTTGGAACGAAGTGACAGCGGCTGGATCGCGCCGGTAAGACAGCGATTCGCCGCGTGCGACCCACACATCGGCGCGGTCGGGCTTGATGGACAAAGCGCAGCTAAACGCGACATCGGCGTTTCCATACGACTTCAAAAACGTGTAAATCTGCCCGTTTTGAAACGCCGCGTCAAAGTTGCGCGGGTCGCGCGAGTTGAGGATGTAATTGTTGACGCCAAGGGCTTGCGGGTAATGGCGACCGTAGGTGAGCGCATCGGCCAGACCGCGCAGACCGCGCGCGTTGTTGGGATTGAAGGACAAAAAGCGGCGATAAGTGGAAGCCGCCTCATCGAAGTGCCCCAAGATGAGTTGCGAAGTCGCCACGCCCGGCAAAGCGTATTCGTTGGCCGGGTCGATTTCCGCGGCGCGTTGATACTGCGCCAAAGCCTGTTCGGTGCGCTTTTGCTTGAGCAGCGCGGCCCCGCGATTGACGTAAGGCCAGGCGCGCGCCTTTTGAACCTTTGAAACGCGAACCGGATTCGGCGCGGGCGCCACAAACGCAATCGGCGTCACGGCAACGGACGCGCGAACCGGAACGACCGCTTTGGCAGTCAAAGGCGCGACGCTTGAGGTTGCCGGTGTGGAAGGCAGCGAAGTCGAGTTGTTCGATGGCGAAGTCGCCGGAACGGTGTCGCCCGTGGCGGGACTGGTCGCCGTGGGAGGAAGCGTGGGCGGCAAAGCTTCGGACGGTGCGCCACCGTTGTCAACGGCAGGCGCAGTGACTTCAGGCCCGATAGTCGTCGAGCCGGGAGCCTCAGTTGTCGGCGCCGTCACGTCGGGTGTCGCTGCGTCTGGCGTTGTGGGCGTCGTCGCACCGGGCATTGTCGCACCGGGCGTTGTCGCGCTGGGCGTTGTCGCGCCGGGCGTTGTTGCGCCGGGTGTCGTCGCGCCGGGCGTTGCGTCCAGCGTTGTTGCGCCGGGCGTTGCGTCCAGCGTTGTTGCGCCGGGCGTTGCGTCCAGCGTTGTTGCGCCGGGCGTGGGCACCACGATTTCGGGCGCGGGCGCGGCGACTTCGGGTTCGGGCGCCGAGGCCGTTTCGGGAAGCGAGGGCAGATCGGACGCGGGCACTTGCGCGAGCAACGCGTTGGCGGACGTGACGGGCACCGGCGGCAACAAGGAGATGGGCACTTGACGACTGATGCGCACGCCGTTGACATTGCGTGTGCCGGACATGAACCCTTCCGGGCGCGGAAGCGGCGCTTCATCGGCCACGCCCGCGCCTTTGAATTCGCTTTCGGGCGCGCTCGAAAGCACCAGACGAAGGCGAGAAAGTTCGCGCGCGGCTTCGGCGTCGCCGCGCCGCAGTTCGCTCAGGCGCGTCCACGCGGCGAGAGCTTCGCCGGTGCGTTTTTGGCGCGTGTAAAAGCGCGCCAGTTCGCGCGCCATCGTCGCGTCATTGGGCACCAACGCAAGAGCCTCGCGGAAGCTCGCCGCCGCCAGAGCGAGCGAGCCGGCGGCTTCTTGCGACTGAGCCAGTCGCAGCGTTTTCTGAGCGGACGTGTTTTGCGCGCCAGAGTGAGGGCGCGTTTGCGCGCGAAGCGGAAGAGCCGCGAAGGAAAGCGCCCAGCCCGCTGAAGCCGAAAGCAGGAAGCCCCGGCGAAGCGAGCGTGAGCGGGCCGACTTAAAAGGGCGCGTCGAATCAAAGAACGTGATCATAGGAGATGTGGGGCCATCTCGCTTTTCGTTTTTCACGCGCCGTCGTTGGGTATAAAGAACAACAAAAGAAATTGGGCGCGCGAAAAACAAAAAGGATGGCTTTGTTTTCCTCGCGCTATTTTAACGAATTCTCGCCGCTTCCACAGGAAGGCTGAAAAAGCTATGGATTTCTTTTGGATGAGCGCGGCGCTGCATTCGACGCCGAAGCAAAGCGCACGCGCGGCGTCGAGTCGAAGACGTTGCGTAAAACCGGCTCGTAATAGCCCCAATAATACTTGGACGAAAAGGCGCCAAAACGCCCGCCAAAAGCCCGATCCACGCCGCCCAACGCGGGAAAACGGCGCACCGCTTCGCCCAAAGTGCCGTATCCCGACGCTTCGCCACCAAAGTAAAGCGAGCGCAGTTCGCCGCGCGACGAGTCGCCGTCTCGATAGGCGATTAGGGCCGGAAAACGAATCGTTGTATGCGCCCCATCAAACAAATTTGCGGGAAAACCCGACGCCTTCAACCGCTTCGCCGCGCCCGAAGTCAAGCGCAATTCATAGAACGCCAGCACCCGCGCGCCCTTGTGCGGCGCCACGACATCGAACCACATCCGCGCCGGAACGGAGGGGCGCACGCCGCGTAGCAGCGGATCATCGGACAACTTCGCGTCCTCGGTTCGCTTGATTTGCGCGAGTTCTTCGCCCGGCGCGCCGCCCAAATCGGCGCCCAGAATCGCCACGGGTCGCGCGAGGGGCGACCTCTTCAGCGTTTGCGTCGCGGGATCGAAAATCTCGCTGCCACCGTCGCGGTAAAACACAAATCCCGGCCCCGACGGCTCGATGTTCGAGGCGTTTTTGCTGCTCCCAGAACGTTTGTTCAAGTCGGCTTTCACGCTCGCATAAAGCGCCGGGTCGAAAGTGCGCTGGGCCGCGAAATCTTCGACGAAGCGGCCATACCAACCGGCGTAAGAGACGTGCAACAGCCCTTCCAACTTCGTCGCGGCGCGGGCTTGCTTGGCTTCGATTGCGTTGAAGAGCGCGCGGTTTTGCAGCGCGCGCAAACGATACTCGGCGGAGATAATTTGGCCGCGCACATCTTCCATTTTGCCGCGCGCCTTGGAGATGACGCGGAAATTGTGCGTGCTTTGCGCCACATCAAGCGCGCTTTGAGCGCGCGCCAACTCGACGCGTTCGAGTTGTTGCCTTCTTTTGCGCGCCGTTTCAAGCGCCGCCGCCATCTGCTGTTCGGGCACAAAAGCGCCGGGACGGGTCGGATAGCCGAGCGTGTTCCACTGCGCCATGACGAGGCCGCCGCGATTGGCGAAATCGCCAATCGCGTCCACTTCGTCCGGCGACAAACCGCGCTTGCGCGCGCGAAAAACTGCGGCTTTTCCACTCGCATCGCGCCCGCGAAATTCGCCGAGCGTGTCGGCGATATAAAGCACGCCCGGCGTTGGCAAACGCGAGGGAAGCGAGCGGTCGCCGCCCAGAATCACGCTTTCGCCGCTGTTGGAATCGAAGTGCGGTTTGGGTTTGGGATCGGGGAAAAAGCCGAAGTAGTCCTGAGCCGCGTTGTAAAACCCGCCCGCCGCGCCCAATGGCCCGCCGTTTTGCTTGCGCACCTTGAGAAAGTTGAGCGTCCACAACGGGGTTTGGTGTTTGATGCCGCCGCCCGCGCCGGTTCGGTCGAGCACCAAAACGTTCACCGGATATTGCGGCGCGCGGTTCCAATCAACAATCGAAGCCCCGACCGCGCCAAAGACGCCGAGTGTCAGGAGCGACAAAACCGCCGCCGCGCGCCCGATGGAAAACGGATTGCGCAGGCCGCGAAGCGGAGATAATGTCGCGGGCCGCGCCTGGGTTTCGTCGCGGAAAAAGTCTTTGGCAACGCTTCCTTCGCGCACCGGACGGTTGAGCCGGAAGAGGGCGCTCAGCATCCACACGTGAAACCCGGCCCAAAACGCATTGACGAGCGCCGCGAGGGTGTCGCGCTCGTATCCGCCGAAATAGCGGCTCAGTCCCCAGCCGCACGCGAGCGCGCTGAGCGCGAGCATCAACAGTTGCGGCCACAGAAACAAAAACGAAGTGCGCCCGCCCACGCCTTTGGGCGTGACACCAAAAGGCCGTTTGCGACCCGTTAGCACGGAAAGTCCCGCCGCGACTTGCGTTGGAAACGACAAAAACCCGATTTGCTGGCCGAGCACCGTTTCGCCCGCGCGAAAGCCGCGCGCTTCCATGCCCGCATAAAATCCGTGCATCGTCCACAACAAATACGGCACGAGAACGAGCGCATAAGTCAAGGCATCCTGACGGAGCGGTTTGATGCCGAAAAACAGCGTCAGCATCGGCATCAAGAGGAAGATGAGGTTCGCCAATCCGACCCAGTAATAGGTCGCCGACAAAAAGTATTCCCACCACTGCCCCGCTTTCAGAGCGCGCGGGTTTTTGAAAAACGCGCGCACGATGCGGCCAAGCGTGCCCATCGAGCCAAACGCCCAGCGACTTTGCTGGGTGAAATAGGCGCCCAGCGTTTCGGGAGCGAGTGACAAAACGTAAACGCGGTTGACGTAGCGCGAATCCCAGCCGCGCAGATGAAGCTCGAACGAAGTCGCAAAATCTTCGGTCACGCTCGATTCGTCGAAGCCGCCGACTTCTTCGAGGGCGCGCTTGCGAAACACGACGTTCGTGCCGCAGCAAAACGCGGCGTGCGAGCGCGATTTGCCTTCGCAGATGTATTCGTAGAACACGTTTTGCTGGCGCGCCGCCGCCATCGCCGTGTAAGAGGCGCTCGTGTTGGCGTAGAACTGCGGCGTTTGAACCCAGCCCAGGCGCGGGTTCTCTTCGAGTTGCGGCACGATGTCGCGCAAAAACTCGCTCGACGGAAGGGCATCGGCATCGAAGAGCGCCAAAAAGTCGGCGTGCGTATGCCGCAGAAAATCGTTGATGGCCCCGGCTTTAAAGCCGCGCCGGTTGGTGCGCGACACGCATTGGATTCCGTAGCGCTGGGCGATGTCCCTCGCCGCGCGTTGGTTGAGTTCGCGCGTCGAATCGTCGAGCAACACGACTTCTTTATCGGGATAATCGAGCGCCAGAACCGCCGCGACGGTCTCTTCGAGCACTTCGGGCGGCTCGTTGAACGAGGCGATCAAACACGCCACGCGCGGCGCCTTGGCCGAAGCGAAAGGTTGCCCGCGTTTTTGCGGCGCCTTCGATTGCGCCAGGGCTTTGAGCATCGAACCGGCGTAACCCACGCCGTGTAGCGCGACAAAACCCAGCGCCAGCGCCAGAAAAACCGACGCGATGCGATCCGAAGTGTTGTAGCCGGGCCGCAACAGCGCCGCGCCCACAGTCGCCACATAAAGCGCCAAGAAGAACAGTCCGATCCAGGTGAGCGCAATCAAACGCCGCGTGGTTCCGAGCGACGCGCGTTCTTGCGCTTTAGCGCGGGTAACGAGGCGCGTGCGTTCTCCCCGTGCGCGGCGCGCGGCGCGGGCGAACTGTTCGCCGTCGTGTCCGGGCCGAAACAGATCGCCCGACACGGATTTGAATTTGGGTTTGTCTTTGAGCAATGCGTTCCTTGAGCCGTCGCGTATCATGGCGATTCGCTCAGAAGCAACGAATCCACCACTGAGCGAAAGTGCGCCCGTTTTCGCGGGCCAACTTTAAGAGTTAAATCGGATGAAGGGGAGTTTGCGTTGTTCTTCGGGCGCCGCGTGAAGAAGAAAGGGGAAACGATTTCTCGTCGTGTTATAGCGCCTGAACCAGTAGAAGCTGCACTTTCATGTGCTCTATCTGCCGAGGCCGCGCAGACCCACAAGGTGCAGAACCAGTAACAGCGCCCAGCCCAGCAGGAGCCAACCCGCGCTGTAACCGCCAACCGCGAGGAAGAGCACCATCAAGCCAAACCAGTTGAACAAAAGGGGCGCCAGCACGACTGGCGAAACGCGCGAGGTTGCCCTGCGCCGCCGGGCTGCCACCAGCCGGAAGTTGCCGTAATCACAGCACAGGCCCAACAGCAAAGCTACCGCGCCTAATCCAATCAACCAAGTCATGCGGCTTGCAAGTCTTGCTTTTCATCCAGTCGCGCACAAGCAACACAACAGCATTCCACTTCTCAAGCTATCGTGCACCTCTTCAGGCTAAGAACCCTCCGTCAAACTGGGCGCTCATGCCCGCCATTCCCGTTTTGCCCGGCCTCGACTGCCTCCAACACGAACCCGATTTGCTATCCGAACTGCGCCCGCTTCGCTGCGCTTTGCTTTCCAATCCAACCGGCGCCTCAATCGAGGGAAAAGCGGCATTAGCCATTTGCCGCGAACTTGGCCTCGACATCCGCGCGCTGTTTTCTCCTGAGCACGGGCCACGCGCCGACCGCGAAGGCGCCATCGAATCGGGGCGCCAAGGCGAACTGCCCGTTCATTCGCTGTATGGCGCAACAAGGCGACCAACGCCCGCAATGCTCGACGGCTTGGACGCGGTTGTTTGCGATTTGCAAGACGTGGGCGCGCGCTTTTACACCTACTCTTCGACGCTGTTTCATTTGTTAGAAGAAGCCGTTCCACGTGGCACTTTGGTTGTGGTTTTAGACCGGCCCAATCCGCTCGGTGGCTCAAACATCGAAGGCCCGCTTATCGAACCCGACTTGCGTTCGTTCATCGGCTACGCGCCGCTTCCGGTCACGCACGGGCTGACGATGGGCGAGTTGTGCCGCTTTTTCGTGCGGTGGCGCGGGTTGGATGAATCGCTTTTGCGCGTGGCTCAAGTCCGCGGTTGGACGCGCGATCAAACATGGCCCCGAACCGGCTTAGCATGGCGCCAGCCTTCGCCGAATTTGCCGGATTTTCAAAGCGCGGCGTGGTATCCGGGATTGGCTCTGCTCGAATTTTCCGGCCTCAGCGTCGGGCGCGGAACGGGCGCGCCGTTTCAAGTTTTGGCCGCGCCGTGGCTCGATGCACCCGCGATGACAAGGGCACTCGAACCGACGCTTCGCGGCACCAACATTTCGTTTGAGCAGTTGGAAGTGGTGCCGACACGCGCGACTTTTGAAGGCGAGCGTTGCAACGCGATTCGCTTCGATTACGCTGATGGTGTTCCTGACAAACCGGTTGAGTTCGGGATGCGCGTGATGGCCTCTCTGCGAACGGCGCATCCCGAATTTTCGCGTGAGGCGTGGGACAAAGCGGGGCAGTTGCTCGGATCGAAGCGCGTTTTGGAATTGCTGTGGAACGGCGATATGGACGCGGCGCTTGAAGTGGCGCGGGCGCAGGCGCGGGGATTTGAATGGGAGCGCGAAGGGGTTTTGCTTTACGCGTCCTGAACTAAGTAGTGGAACCCAATTAGGTTCAACCATTTCAAGCGGTGTCCGCGTCGTTTCACGCTCGGAAGCCGCGTGTTGTGGGAGGGCGATAGTTGAACCTAATTGGGTTCTACTACTTAGTTCAGTTGGTTGAAGACATAATGTAGGGGCGATATGGTGTTCGCCCTGATAACTGCTCGGATGATGTTTCGCTCGTGCGTTACCAATGGGGAACTGCAAGAGGGCGAACACCATATCGCCCCTACATTACGTTTTCAACCAATCAGCAATTCCCGCCCGCTTTCACCACGCGTTTTTCTGGCGCTGCGCTTGCCGCATCCAAACCATGAACTCGTCGCGCGGGATTTCCCTGGCGCCCAACCGCTCGAAATGTGGCGTCATCGTTTCGATGTCCAGCCACGTCGCGCCGCTTTTTTTCAAGCGTTCGACCAGAGCGACAACGCACGCTTTGCTGGCGTCGGGCACGCGGCGAAACATGGATTCGCCGCAAAAATGCGCGCCGATCAGCACGCCATACAAGCCGCCGACGAGTTCGCCGTTTTGCCACGCCTCGACGCTGTGAACCCAGCCGAGCGCGTTCAAAGCGCTAAAACCGGCGAGGATTTCCGGCGTGATCCACGTTCCGCCATCCGACTCGCCTTCGACCAAACGCGGCCCGGCGCAGGCGGCAATGACCTGATCGAAAGCACAGTCAAAGGTGATTTCGAAGTTTTGACGGCGCAAATTGCGCTTCAAACGGGCGTTCAGATGCAGTTCATCGAAGAGCAAGACCGCGCGTTCGGGCGGCGCGAACCAGAGCAGCGGATAGCCTTCGTGCGGCCACGGGAAGATGCCGCCACGATAGGCGCGAAGCAGGGTGCGCGGGTCGGGAGTTCCGCCCCAGCACAACAGGCCGCTCTCGTCGGCCAGTTCAACGGGAGGAAAAAACGAAAAAGCCATCGGCTTTTAGGAAGAAGCGAGGCGCGCGCCCCCTTGCGGGCGGCGCACCATCACGCTGTAAAGCACGGCAATGACCACGAGCGCCAGAAGCGAGGCGAACTGCGCGGCGGTCAGCCACGACGAACCAAAGGCCATCGGCGCCGTGGCTCCGGCGCGAAAAATCTCCATGATGAACCGCTCAACCGCATACAGCGCGAAAAAGAGCAGCGTCAGTTGTCCCGGAAAGCGATTGAAGCGCGGCACCAAGCGCAGTCGCCACATCAAGGCGAACAGGCAAAGCCCCATGAAGGTCGAGTACAGCTGCGCCGGATGCGAAGGCGGCGTCATGTGGAGGAAGTGGCCCGCCAGATCGGTGGTGCGGTTGTTCTCGTCGGGAAACGACACGGCCCATGGCAAATCACACGCGTGGCCGTAGCAACAGCCGTTGAAAAAGCAACCGATGCGCCCGATGGCATAGCCCAGAAACACGCCCGGCGCCACGATGTCGCACAGAGTGCTGAAGTGAATTTTGCGCGACCACGCGAAGTAAGCGATGACGGCGGGCGCGCCGATGAGCGCGCCGTGAAACGACAAACCGCCGTTCCAGATTTGCGCGAACTCGCGCCAGCCGTGCCATTGGTCGCGGTAAATGATGAAATACAAAATGCGGCAACAGACGATGGAAACCAGGAGCAACGGCATCGCCAAATCGAGCATGATGTTGGGATCATAGCCGCGCCGTCTGGCTTCAAGGCACGCCATCACCGTCGAAGCGAAAAAGCCGATCACGAGCAGCAAACCGTAGGAATGGAGCGTGATGGAGCCGCGCGTCCAGAAAAACGACAGCACGGCCACGCCAACTCCCAGCGCCAGAGGTGTTGTGTTGCGCAGTTTCCAAGCGAATGCGCCGCTCAGCAAAAGCGCCACAAACACGGTGGGCAGTAAAAACGCGGCGGGAAGCGCCGGGATGATGGCAAGTATGGGACGCATGAACGGATTAAAGAATACGGCGAAGCGGCGAAGCGGCGCGTCAAAAAGCGGGGCGAAGTGAGAGCCGCGTTTTGATTTTCAACTTTTGAGGGTTAATTTGAAAAGCCCCCTCCTCAGGTCGGCGAATGAATTCGCAGCCCGTCTTGGCTCGCGCCAAGGGTGTCGGCCTTCGCCGACGAAGGTTGACACCCCATCTGAAGGCTGGTGTGACTGCGAATTCATTCGCCTTTTCAAGCTGACTCTCAGGGTGGTCAGAAGAGTTGAGCATCAACCATCTTCCGACAGAACCGGCGCCGCCACGGGCTTTTGCAACTGCTTGCGCACCATTGAAGCGAGCAAAAGCACGACGCCCACCGTGAGGGCGCTGTCAGCAACGTTGAAAACCGGAAAGGTTTGCAACCACGGCAGCGACGTGTCGAGATCGAAAAAATCGGTGACAAAGCCCTGCGTTGCGCGGTCGATGAAGTTGCCCAGAGCGCCGCCCAAAATCAGGCCAAAAGCTGTGGCCGGCAAAGCGCCTTGCCGTGCGATCTCGCGCGACGAATAGGCCAGAATCAAGATAACAACGAGCGTGAGACCGACCAAAAACGCGCGCTGTCCGGCCAAAACGCTCCACGCGGCGCCGTGGTTTTGCACGTGTTGCAAATGAATCCAGCCCGGCCACAAGCCCAGAGATCCGCCAAAAGGAATGTGCGCGCGCACCCACGCTTTGCTCGCCCAGTCGAGCAGCAAAGTCAAAGTCGCCGCGCCAAGAAGAAACCGCATGAAATCAAGGAGAAAGTGTGAGCCAAAGCGCCAGAGCCAAAGCAGTTCAGATTTTGCCGCTCGCGCCGTGTTGCGCTTTTGGTGACGTAACTGCTCATGACATAAAGCGGATTTCAACGGGTTTGCATCGTAGGGACATGGCTTGCCATGTCCGCTTGGCGCCGACTCTGGAGCCGGACATGACAAGCCATGTCCCTACGAGGATGCAACTTCGGTGAGATGTGCTTTAGCGGCGCCAGTTTGCGGCCCAACCTTCTTCAATCGAAGCACCACATCAAGCCACCTATAAAAACCTCACTTCGCCCAACTCGCTTCGGCCAGCGCGGCGAAAATCTGCCCTTCCGATTCGCGCGCGCGGTCGCCATCGGGCGCGAAATTGGTCAAAACCGAAACCGCGAGGCGCACGCCATCGCGCGTGGTGACAAAGCCCGACAAGCAGTTGACAAACGAAAACGTGCCGGTTTTGGCGCGCGCGTTGCCTGCCGCGCGCGTGTTCTGCATCCGATTTTTGAGCGTCCCGTCCACGCCCGCAATGGGAAGCGCATCGTAGAAAAAGCTGCCGTCCTTCTGGCGCGATTCGAGTGCGAGCAAGCGTGTTAAAGCAACGGGCGTAACGATGTTGTAGCGCGACAAACCGCTGCCATCGGACAAACGCAGCGAAGCGACCGGAACGCGGTTGGCGTCGAGCCAATCGAGCATCGCGCCGTGACTGCGCGCGGCCAAACCCGACGACGCAACCTGCGACCACTTCTTTTTTGGCGCTTGGTTGGCGGCTGCCCGAAGCAGCATTTCGCCGTAAAGGTTGTCCGAGGTTTTCAAGAACTTGCGGAGCAATGTTCCGAGGGGAGCCGAAGTGTGGACGGCGATTGTCTCGCCCGCTCCCAAACCATAACCGCCGCCCGGATCGACGACTCGCACGCCTTTGGCGCGAAGAAGCGCGGAAAAACGCGCGCGAATCCAGCCTTCGGGATCGGGAACGGCCACGCCTTCGATGTCTTTGGCTCCGGGAGCAAGCGTTCCGCCGAGCGAAAGTCCCACACCCAGAGGCGAGGTGCGGTCGCCCCGGTCAAAGTGCGCGCCGGTCGCCGAGGCCGCATCAGGCGCGGTCAACACGCCGTTGAGAATCGGAAAATTCGGCTCGCCGTCCACCTTCAGGTCGGCCAACTCGCCCGGCCCTTTGCCTGTCAAAGTGACATCAACTTGGTTGCGGTCGAGCGCCCAGCCGGTGATGGGCGCGCCGTAATACCATGTCGCGTCGTCGAGCGTCCAGCCGTCGGGATAGCGCCCGCCGTTTTCTTCGGCGCCCAAACGCGAAGGAAGCACGCTCACCACAAGCGTTTGCCCTTGCACGCGCGGCGACGCGGCGACTTTGTCGGCCAGTTCGCTCAGATCGTCGCCCGCAAGCGATGGGTCGCCTTCGCCCTCTAAACGAACCGAAAGTGGCATCGCCTCGCCGACAGGCCACGCGCCTTCTTTGAAAAAGCGAAGCGGCGCCAAAACCGCGCGCGTGGCAAAGGTGTGCCCCGCGCCCAACGATTGCAACGCCCAAGCGGCGGTGAAGAGTTTGAAGTTGGACGCGGGCAAAAACCTCTTGTCGCCGTCGCGCGAAAACAACAGTGGCTGGGCACCCCCAGCAAAAGGTCGAACCGGCATGAAGTCGGGCGATTCCACGCGGCCAAGCGCCACAACCGCGACGCCGACGTGCGCATTTTGCAAGTTGGCGTCGCGCAAGATCGTTTCGATTTTGCTTTGCGTGAAAGAAGGAAGTCGCGTTGGCGCGGCGTTTTGAGCTTGAACACCGGGCGCAAACGATGCGCAACACGCCGCGAAAAACAAGGTGCGGGGAAAAATCACGCGCACAGTTTGGCGAAGGCGCTTTTGGTGTTGCCCGAAGTGTCGATTCGAAGAGCCTGAGTTCCCGTTCGTGAGTGGGCGCGGTTTGAGAAACAGGCTTCTCAAAGGGCTTTCAGAGTCGGTTTGACAAGCGGTGTTAGAACGAGAACGCGAAGCGTAAGCGAGTGCATTGAACAGAGCGCGAAGCGCCACTTCTTTGAAAGGTGCGCCTTTGGCGTCTAAATGATGCACTCGCTTACGCTTCGCGTTCTC
>JAABUM010004137.1_pt1 | contig 16735 bp, 29 predicted proteins | sample 5559161 | NCBI WGS metagenome assembly JAABUM01 (sample SAMN10711868, study PRJNA513369) | rock metagenome | isolation source: Antarctica rocks | place: Antarctica: Victoria Land, Siegfried Peak nord | reverse complement strand
GCGCGCGCGCGCGCGCGCAGCAACTGTGCATCAGCACCTGCAGACACGAAGCAGCTTTCTTGGTGCGGTGGGCCTTCAGTGGTGAAAGCCCATTTGGATCGTCAACTCTTGTCAGTCAGAGGATGGAATCTTCGTTCAGAAGGCATCTCGTTCCCAAACCATCAAACCCTACCGCCGTCGGGTCCCGCAGCGTGACGCGGGTGATTTTTTCAGCGCCTCGCCGCAAATGTAAGATATTCTACTAGATTATGTAAGAAGCACATCTTCGAGTGTCTAACCTGATCGCCCAACCCCCCACCTTGCCATCGGCGTCCAGCAGCGTGATGCAGGTGACCTCCAGCACCTTGCTGCAGTTGCACATCTCGCAATTTCAAGCTTGAAACCTCGTTCAAGACCCCACCTTGCCGTCGGCATCCAACAGCGTGATGCGGGTGACCTCCAGCACCTCGCCGCAGTAGCACATCTCGCAGTCCAGCGCCACCATGTCCCGCACTTGTGACACGGCGTCGCCGTCCCCTGCCGTGCCTCCGGCCGCCGCGTCGTCACCGTCGGCCGCTGCTGCGGCTTCGCCGCCCGCCCGCGCGGCCACGGCCTCTGCAGCAGCAGGAGGCATATCTCTTTGCACGATATTTGCGTGCACGTTCATTGTCGTCGCACCGAGCCGAACTGCACTCACTGCTCCTCCTCCGGACTGAGCATCTGTGACAAGCACTTCCATATCAGGGTCCAGGCGGGACAAGCTCAGAGAGGCACGTTCTGGGGAGAATTCAAGGAGGACGCTCAGAAGTGAGCCTCCAACAGCGGGGGGGCACCCGGGGCGGAGCTGGAGACGAAGCCCGGGGGGCAGTGCATGCCGTCGTTGCCGTCAGAAAACGGCAGCGGGAAACCGTGCGCCTCCAGGTCCTGCACGATGCAGATTTCGTGTGTATTTGCAGTGCATTTCGTTTTTGATTGCAACAGATGTCCAGGTCAGTGGTGGTTGCCGGAGGGAGCGGCAGGCACGAGCTTGTGTGAGCAAAATCACGGAAGCGGAAAGCAGGAACACCAGACATGACGCAGGTCATCACTGCGTCGCCCGGACATCTCTGATCAAACCCGTTCCTGCGAGTCAGATCCTTGGCCATCGCCCACCTTGAGCGACAGGTCGTAGTGCGAGAGGGGGAATTGCGGGATGGGCGACTACCGGCCGTCCACCACCCTGAAACCCTGAATTTCTGGATAAGCAAGCATCCACAGTCATTGTGCTTTCCCACCGCCCACCTTGTGCGACAGGACGTAGTGGGAGACGGGGAAATGCGGGTTGGGCGGCTGCCGTCCGTCGTCGTCTGCCGCCGGGCTGGCCGCCTGCTCCGCGGCCGCCTTGGCCATCTCCTCCCGCTTGCGCTTCTTGTCATGCGGCACCGTGAACAGCTGCGCAACCGTCTGGGCTGCAGGATTTTGAAGACGCACGGGTGTCACACTTGTATGTGTGCTACTGTTCACCAGCAGCTCATTGCCAGCAGCTCATCGATTGCTGGGCAGCGTAGGGGCCGAGGTGACAGCCACTGTCCAAATTCTGAGACAGTGATGCTGCGTACATTGATGCTTTGGCAAAGCAAGCTTGCTGCTGCAGCACGCGCAAGCTGCACAATACAAGTACAAAGGAGGACCTACAAGATTGCAGACTGCCAGGCGGTGGTATGTGCTGCACCTGGGTAGCACTGCGAGTTCTTAGCGAACACAGTGATGGGCTCCCCCAGCAGCGAGTGCATGTTGGGGAGCAGGTGGCGGCTGGCCTCGAACAGCGCGCGGTCGATGCCGGGCACCATGAGGAACATGACGCGCTGCAGCAGCGGCTTGTTCTGCAGGCAGAACGGAGTCCTGAGTTTCTGACATTGTTTCGCAGGACTCTCAGCCGAGCGCCATCAAGAACATGATGCGCTGCAGCAATGACTTGTTCCGCGGGGAGAGGGAGGCTTTTGAGTTGAATGTAAGGCGCAAGGTGTTGAGTGAGTAATTATCCGTCGTGAATTATCAAAACCCGACACGCTGCAGCAGCGGCTTGTTCTGCGGGAGCCGCGGCCGGCGGCAGCTCAAACCGATGGCATTGACCAGTTCGACAGGTTGATGAGACTCCGGAATATTCGGCATGTCACTTGTGACACGACACCTTTCCCTTGCTTCCGCTCAATGAGTGGAGGCGCGCTCAATGCGATGCACATGTTCCTGATGCTTCTCCCTCCACCGCAAAACGGCAGACAAGCTGCCAGGGTTGCCGAGGCGCCTTCAATTTGAATTTTTCACTCACCTTGACGAACGCCCACGCCGGGTTCTGTCCCTCAGACAGCACCCACAGCAGCAGCGCCTGCACGTCCGCGATCTTGATAGAGCTCTCCGGGCGTACGATCCTGACCTCCGGCCGGCCCTGCGCCACATGCATGCAGAACGTCAGGAGGTCGCGCATGTGACACGTCATGCACACGCGGCTGGGGTCATGCACATGATGTGCACTTCGCAGCTCCAGAAGCATGGTGCCACGATGCCGCACTCACAAAGCAGTTCATACAAGCATGCATCTGGCATGCTGCCTGCCTGAGCGCCATAGATGTCGACGAATCCGGCCGAGACGACGGCGCCGCCGCTCTTGGCCGGCTTCTTTTTGTCCTCCTTGATCTCCCGCTCGCTGACAGTGGGCACCGGCGGCGGTGAAGGCACCCTCAGGCGGCCGCTGGCCTTCGGAATGTCGCGAGGTGGTGAGGGCACGCTCAGCTTGCGCCTCTTCCTCTACACGGGTGTAAAATTGCACATGTTTGAGAATGCTCAGCTTGACAACGAAATTCATGCAGATGCTGCTGGTAACACACTGACCTCCGGTGGCGCAGCGACTTCCTCGGTCGCGATCTCGCCCTCCTCTTGGTCGCTGTTCCCGTGCATCGTGATTTGACGATCAGCACACAAGTCAAGCGCGGCTGCACATCTTAGTGTCTCACCCAGATGAGTTCAGACAAAGGCTGCAATGTGGTCACAAAGCGGAAATGACCCGTCGAGGCTGGCGCTGCTGGGTGCCGATTGCAGGCCATTTTCGCTACACGGCGACCAAAAATCGCAAGATTCTGACTAATAATACAATTGAACGCTGAACAAACCCGAGTCCACTGACTGCCACAGTTTGCCTAGCAAGCCGAAGGCCAACGTCATTGCAGATCAGTGCTGTCTCTTCCAGCATCGCCGGCCGCCGCTCGCCGCGTCAGCGGCAGCCTGTAGCCGTTGGCTGCCTCTGCCGCCTCGCCGCCCACATTTTCTGTTATCTTCGGGGCTGATGTCTTCGGAGCGGCCGACGCCGGCCGTTTCCGCCGCCCGTGCCCGGGCTGCCGAGCGGCCCGCGAGGGAAACAGTACGTCGCCCAGGCTATCCCAGATGCCCACCCTGTAGATGTTGAGCGGCAGCTGTGCGCGATTCCCGCGGCGCCACCATGGCAGCAGCCGGCTGTGGCGCCACCATGGCTGCTTCGCGGCGCCACCATCCGGATCCCTGCGCGCGGGATGCTAGAAAATTCAAACATCGAAGCTCACATCCCGCAAAGCTCTACTTGAAACATCAACGGACCTCACTGACAGCTGCTCGGACTGAAACACAGCACAAAGCAGCAGACTTGCAGGTTCCGCATGTTGTGTAATTTTGTCACGGCACTCACCATTTGTTATAACATTCACAGAGCTCACCAGGGCTGATACTCCTCCTCGTCCATCGCCGCAAGCCGCAGCCGCCGCCACTTAGACGTCTCGTACGTCGTGGTGCCGGACGCCACCAGCCACAGGTGGTACGCCGCAAAGAAGCCCATCATGAGGCCCACCACCACCAGCTGCACCAGGATGATGACCTGCGCAGGGGGTGAAGTTCAGTCAGCAGCGGACTCCGGAGTTGATTGAACAGTCCCTGCTGGGCACTTCAGCCGGCCAGAGAGTGAAGAAACGGCGAGCATGAGGCCCACCAACACCATCTGCACCTGAATGATGACCTGCGGTAGAAACACAGACTTGGTTTCACAGAGAGTGGGTTGCGAGTTCCTGCTGCAGCAGTGTAGGTTAGATCTAAGCTGGTTTCGGCCCGCGGGCCAAGACAAGACGGCTGGCTCCATGTTGACATCACAATGCGGCAGGCGGCCTGCTGGGCAGCCCACCCAGCTTAAGCATGCATGGCATGACATGCCGGCTTTGGCGGCCGGCGCGAATTCCAGGAGCGCAAGATGGTCCAGGTCTCGCTGCAGTGCTCTGGCCCATCTGTCGGCAGCGCTGCGGGTTCAGGGCGGCTCGCCTGTGTGGGGTAGTGAACGAACGTCCACTCTGCAAGGTAGGACCAGGGGGCGTGCTCCAGCTGCAGCCGACCGTCGTGGTCCAGGTAGCGGTATGTCAGCACGCTGCGCCGCTCCAGCTGCGCCCGCAGCACCAGCAGCACCAGCGCGCTGCCTGATGTGAAAACATCAGTGTAAAGTCACAGGCGTTCAGGTTGGCGATTGCGCCATTAATATAACCCCAAGACGTCAGCACTCCTCGCGGTTCCAGCTGCGCCCGCAGCACCAGCGCGCTGCCTGATAAGACAGTGATATCATAAGGTAAGGATGATCGAATCCAAAGTCACAGGCGTTCAGCTTGGCTATTGCGCCCAGGAACGAGCTTCTCTATCCCCATAGGTCACCCCCCATAGGTCAGCATGCTGTGCCGGTGCAGCTGCGCGCGCAGCACCAGCAGCGCCAGCATTCTGCTTGTCAGGCCATGGGCATTCGGATGCGATCGGATTGCGCCAGAAGATGTGCCCTGTTACGCTCGTGAAGAGGCGCCTCATGCCGCATTGGCTTTGGTGTGGTCCTTGGGGCTGATGTGTGGTGCATCAACTGCTGACGCGCGGTGCATGTGTGATGCACCATGATCAGATAGTGCAGATGCGCCAGCAAATGGTCGTCCAGCAGGCGTCTCACCGTAGGCTGCCATGACGAGGTTGGACAGCAGGAAGGCCAGGAACCAGCGCAGGTTCAGCGCGCCGATGCAGTTGTTGACCCACCCGCAGTGGTGGTCGAACTTTGCAACGCACCTGCGAGTCGAAGAGACGGGATTGCAGTCAATCTGCCAGGCTCATGAGGCGTCTTCCTGTAGGGAGTAAGCTGGTTCCACTCATGATTTACTCTCAGGATGATGAGGTAGACCTACATGCAGGCTCACCTGCCGCAGATGTTGCAGTGCTTCGCGCGCGCCGGCCGCTGCAGGTTGCAGGTGCCGCAGATCTTGCGCTTGTTCGTGACGTCGTCGTATGGCGTTTGCAGGTGCTGCTGCACGTTGGCCTTGGTGACAAAGCCCGGGTCGCTGACGCTGGCAGCGAGAAAAAAAGCAAGGCATACAACGACGCTGGCCGTCCCTGTGTACCTGCGTCGTTGCAGGACCCAACCAATTTGACACGTCAGTTTCGCTGTGTTGTAGAGCATCCACAAAGCACCTTGCGCACCTATTGCCAGAGTCCTGGAGTATGGACCTTGTGATGATACAGGCAATGCCCGCAGGTGGAGGTATGGACCAAAAGAGGCTCACATGTGCCAGAGGGGCAGGCCTGGCAGCGGCAGCTCCGAGAACACGTTCTCATGGTACATCTGTGAAACCGAGAAATGACCAGCTGGTTAGCCTGTGGCCCACGAGGAGTTGCCCGCAGTTCTGCCTCGCACACGCCAAGATGCTTGGAGAACATGTGGCCTGGTTGGCGCAGTGCAGTGTTGAACAGACAGAGTCAGGCAGTCACCTTGTAGGTGTAGCCGACCAGTGCTAAGTACACGGTTTGAAGCGCCGGCGTCTTGCTCTCGCACAGGCACTCGGAGCATTGACCCACCGCCCGCTCGCCGCAAGACCCAAACACCTTGGCGACCAGCCAGCTGCAGGTGCGCAAGCAGATGGACATTGCTGTTGAGACCACAGTACCGAGCAGGGTGCTTGGCACGCTGCTGCAGACGCTCGGGCTGCGGGCGTGCGAGGGTGAGAGGCACCGCCGACAGGGAACGCACGCGAATGGCAAACGGCTGATCAGTGCTTCTGCTGGCAGAATGGATGGAATTTGACTCACTTTATGGCGTCACAGGGTCCAGCGGTGACGCAGTAGCTTGCCGTGGCGATGGGTGTGCCGGCAAACACTGGGTTGTCGCCAAAGAGCGTGAGGAACAGGAAGGCGACAAAGCCGCCGCCATAGTAGATGAGGAACGTTCCAAACTGCATTCTGAGGTGCGTCTAGCTCACATCCATGCCACGTCATCTGGCATGTTTCTGGTGCTTGGATGCGGCGGCATTGATGCACAAGAGGGCATTGATGCACAAGAGAGGGCAGAGACAAGCTCTGGATGACCCTGCTGCGTGTCAAGATCAAGGAAGAGGCCGTGCGGTACTGGTGATACAACGGTGTTGCGTACAGCCAAGTTGGACCAAGTAATACAGACAGTCGATCTGAATGAATCAGTTCGACTTCGAAAAGACCAACAAATGCTGGTCGAAGCGCGCAGCGTCACTCAGACATCAGGCAACCCTTGCACATGTCCTTGGCACAGGGCTGGGCGCCAATGATGTGTGGCTTGCCTTGCAAGGGGTTGCGACGCGAATTTGACTGAGCACTGACCTGTTGCCGGGAACATTAAAACCTGTGTGCGTCTTCCAGTCCTGCTTGAGCTTTGGCACGATGCACAAGTCGTTCCTGCGTCAAAGGAAAGAAAAAGAAGCTGCTCTTGAATTGGCATCGAGACTTTGCAAAGCCTTGCAATCGCCAACTCCATCCATGTAATACTCACATGCCTCCACATCCACCTCTTGATGACACGGCGGTGTTCGCTGTCCCGAAACTAGCAAAGAATATGTATGATCAACCAGGATAGATGTTGCAGCCTGGTCGAGCTCGGAGACAGGCTGCAGCCTAGGATGCCAATGCGAAGAGGTCCCGCAGAGTCAGCATGGACCGATTGATTAATGAAATAGCTTTCGAAGCAGTGGAGTCCACCGAAACAAAGCGGCGGGCGGCGGCGGCGTGTGAGAGCAGCATGCATGAATGCGAAACCAAGCAAGCAGCGCGCGCGCCATCCGTGCTGCCTTCGACAACATGTGTGTTGGTCACGGACGCATGCTTGGAAATCAAACAAACGATGTCCTCACACAAGCGTAGACGAAGACCACCGTGCAAGCCGGGGATTACGCACTCAAGCAGGCTTGATCAGAGTGTAGAAATCAGACAAAGGTAACGAGAAAGCGCGTCCTGCCATTATAGCTTTCGCAAGCCCGCATGCTTATGCTCTTGAAACGAAACAAAATAATGAAGCGTTCGTCCCATCCTTTGTTGTCACGTCAAGGGGCCATGCGCATGCTTGAAAGCCCGCATGCCAATGCTACTTCAAGGTATATTTTAATTAAGAACAAGCTGGCAGTTCAGTTGCTGCCCCATGCTGCACGAAGTACAAAGTGTGGCTCTCTACTCATCTGGGTTGTATATTTGTCAATCTGGCATATTGATTTCGAACCAGAATTGAAACACCTGCCAGGTGTATTCAGAGTACCTGAATACTAGTGCGCCACCTCTAACGCACGCACGCGACAAGGGGAGCGGCATGAATGTGTGCTAGAAAGGTCTGCCTTCGGTTATAGCACATCTGACACGCTCATTCACAGGCTCTAATTGCTTGCCAAGCAGTTCGGTGCGGTTCAGGGTCTGGCGCTCTCCCGTCAAGGCCGCTTTTCTATCACAAATCGCCGGGCGACATCGCGACAGGTCTTCTTGGCAGCTTCCTCCTTTTGAGTGATCCGCTCGTCCATCTGTGACAGATAAAACGTCACGCTGATCAGCCGCTCATCGCACTCGACATCGTGCCAATGCATGTGTGGACATGACAGCGACGAAGATGGTCGCTAAACAGTCTGGCCATGCTGCCGTCCATGCTGTGCAGTGTAACGCAATTGCAGGCGCATGCTCAGCTGCACTGTCGTACCTCCAGTGACGTTTCGAGCCTGGCGGTTTCAGCAGCAGCGCACTGCCCCTCCTCGACTTCCCCGAAGAAGATGGACGCAGCTTGCGGTGGCGCCGGGCGTCGTGCGCGCCAGTCCACCTCGTTGATGACCAAGAAGAAATCTTGGTCGCACTCCGGCAGGCCTTCCAACTGCACATTCAACAGTGTGTCAGCAGCCGCAACACGGGCGGGTGCCCGTCTGCATGCATGGCCCCATGGATTTGTCGCACGTCGACACATCTTCATATGAGGCCATGTCGGGCTCGTCTTTCGTGGGTCAGGATTGTGGCCGCTCACCATTGTTGCATTGAACAGCGCCTCGTCCAGAAGGCGGTGAACGTCTTGGCTCACATCATTTGACCAGCCACTCTCGCAGATGGTCGATGCGGCCGCCATGCTCTTCAGGTGCAACGCAGCCAGCCACGGTTGCGGCGGCGATGCCGTCACCTGAATATGCAAGACACAACTGGACATTGAAGTGCCTACTTCGTGAACAGCCTACCTGCATCAGGCCATCGATTTCAGAAGATGTTCAGATGCAGAGTGTCGAACACCAAATTGGACCGCACTCCCCTCAATGCACAGCATGTGCACACACCTCGTGGGCGACGGGATATGAGGGCCTCGAATGTCTGTAGAGTTGGAGCATCCTGTTGAACTCCCTTCATTTTCCGCCTGGTTCTCCCGGTAGAGCCGTTGCTGCGGGAGCCGGATATGCACTCTGATATGCTCACCATCGCGGTCCTTCACGTCGCGTCTTCCTGAGCGAGCAGGCGTGGCGCATGACTCCTACCTTCTCAGCATTGCTTTTATGCTTCGCCATCACTCCTTGTCGATCTCGTGAACGGCTGATTCTTGCTGGGGCCTGTCCTCAGCTCCGCTTTCGAAATGTGACCTACTTAATTTTCTGCCGGGATGGCTTGACTTTCAGTGTGTCGACAGTGCCTTCTCATTGCTCGGTATGGAGCCGTCGTGACGCTTGCCTGGCACAATAACGATCGTCACGGCTGCTTAGCACCTGAAACTCAAGGTTACCGCAAGGACACTCCCCGCTCTCTGCTGGTGGTGTCCGCCGCAGAGGAGCAGACGACAGATAAAGGCATGCCATGAACTCGGAGTCCAACTCCGCGCATCCGGCGACAAGGCACCTTGACCTGGTCTCGACTGTTGCAACTACAGTAAGGTAAAGTTCACGCGTGTTAAATCCTGATCTTGTGTCTAAATAAGGGTTTAGAGTTTCGGATTGAAATGCAAATGTGCAGGACAGCAGCTCACAACGCCAGCGATTGACGTACCGCGGGCAGGACCCTCGCCATGCTTGGCATCTGAACTCACGGACCGAAGCGAATGCCGCTTGCTGGGCGGTGAATGACCATCAGAATGGCTGTGAAGGGTGAGTATGATATCGGTCTGTCTCGCATCCCAAACATTGCAAACGATCCGGACTTGACCATGGACGGCCAAGGAGACTGCAGCTGTCAGCGGATGAAGGTAGCACTGACAACCGCTTTTATCTGCATCGAATACATACAACCACAGAGCGATCAATACGCATCCTCGCACGTGCGCAGGTGGCGAAATGGCACTGATATCGCGGCCGGACAACAGCTGGGAGGCCAAGGCGCGCGATGCGGCTGCCAAGGAAGACCTGCAGCGCCGCCAGCGGCGGCTGAGCAGCATCGCCGGCGCGGCTAAGGCGGAGGTGGTGTGCCTGCGCTCCGAGCGGGCGCGGCTGCTGGCACAGCTGCGGCAGCTGGCTGACGAAGTGGCGGCGCTGCCTCAGCCGCCCAAGGCGCTCGCCCAGGCGCAGGCTGCGGCGCTGCGCTGCATCGAGGCCGAGGGCGACAAGCACGGTACAGACAAGGCTGCGATGCAGTGACAGCTCGTCATCCCGCCGTGTTTTGCGCAGGGCTGCCAGCTTGACACCGGAAGTTCCCGTGCTCCATGTTGCCGACAGGCTTCAGCGGCACATAGTGTACAACAATATAGCGAAAAAATCTTGTATGTTTGTCAACGCAGATGACACGGATGCAGCTCCGGTCCCCGGTCTGAAGGACGTCACAAACATGCCCACCAGGTACGTCGGCCAGCATTAGGACTGCTCCTGTTCCCTTCCTGCTTTGTGGGTGCCACCACGCGCACATGGCTCCTTGACCGCGAGCCCCTCAGCAGCATAGCGATCCACAGGTGCGGCACCTGCCGAACATGGTGGCTCGCGCCAGCTGCAAGCCGTCAGTGCAGTCAACATGAAGCACATGCACTGCAGCATGGTTTTACAGTTGTCCGGTGTATGCAGGCAAAGGTGCAGCAGCTGCAGAAGCTGGTGGCCAGCAGTGATTGTGGACTGGGCGTCATGCATGAAGGCGGGGGTGCTATCGCCTTCATGCATATGATCAAATACCATTTGTGTATGCTGCATGAACAGGGATGCGGAGGTGCGGCAGCTGCAGAAGCTGGTCGCGCGCACCGACTGCGGGCTCGGGGCGCTGGAGCGGGACCTGCAGGCCATGGAGGCGTCTGCCCGCGGCCTGCGGGTCCAGCTGGCGGCCCGCGACGACGAGCTTGCGGCCGAGCGGCGGCGAGCGGACGCGCTGCAGCAGCAGCTGGAGGAGGTGCGGCGTTGTTTGATTGACTAAAATCAACCTTGTGTTAGGCGATTTTGCGGCAGAGCGGCGGCACGAGGCCGTCCCGCAGCAGCAGCTGGAGGTTTGCTGTTGCTCGCCATCAAGTCGCTCACCGGACAGAGTTCAGTGACATGATGACATGGTTTCCATCCACTCGGCGGGGCGTCTGGAGGAGGTGTGCCTCCCAGGCCTCGATTCTAGATCATGGAGGCGCAGGGACGTCCTGGTGGGACTTGTGCGGCGAGAGCATGCAGCGTCCGGAATGAGGTCTGCCTCTCTGACGCGCCAGCCTTCGCGTAGACTTGATCAACATGGCAGATGCAGCTGCGACGGGCACGCTGCAAAGCCGCCGGCAGTAAGCGGATCACGGCATTCCGCATGCCGCAGGCGCATTGTCAGCTGCACGGGTAGTCGCAGTCTCCTCGCTGTCACTCGCTAGTATTACACTGAGCCGCAGCCAAGCTTATGACCATCGACGGTCGTCCCACATGCCGCAGGACCAGGACAAGCTGCACGAGAAGGACTCTCAGGTCGCGTCGCAGTCGGCCTCCTTCGAGATCACCCGCAGCTTCCTCGCCACCCAGGTGCCAGCCTGGCTGGGCAATGTTTAGACTGAGTCGGCAGTGCATGCGCACACTTGCCGGCTTCTCCGCATGAGGGCATCCGCAGCCTGTTCGCCACCTAGGCGCCAGCTCTGCCCTGCCGATCGGAACGTCACATGCATTCTGCCTTCCCTTGGCGGCCTCCATCCTGCTGTGCGCTGCGACACACACCCCCTTGCAGTGCATGGGTTCCAGAACGCCACTCGCTGCGCATGCACTGCCTCCAACCATTTGTGTTCAACGAATGCAGGTGGGCGACCTGACCACGCAGCTCATTACGGCGCAGGCGCAGCTGCAGGACGAGAGGTCCGCCCGCGCCGCAGCCGCGGCGGCCGCGGCGGCAGAGCTGGCCGAGGCGGAAGCAGCGGCGGCTGCAAGGCTGGCGGACGCCGAGGAGACAGCGGCGGCCGCCGGCAGGCAGCTGGCCGAGGCGCATGCCGGCGCAGCCGAGGCCGACACCCAGCGGGCCGCGGCGCACGGCGCCGAGGTCGCCGAGCTGCGCTCGGCGCACGCCGCGGAAGCGGCTCAGCTGCGCTCGGCGCTGGCCGCGGCGCAGCGGGAGAAGGACGAGCGCTTGGCGGAAGCCGCGGACTTGCGGGACGACAAGCAGCGCGGCGCGGAGCGACTGGTCGAGCTGCTGGCGTCATTCGACGCCGCGCAGGTGACATGATTGACGCAATTTGTCTTTATAGTCTCCTACGCAGTGTGTTCTGCAAGTAAGACCATGAAAATGATGTTCTTGACGAGGTGCTTGAATAAACGGTGCAAACGCAGGCGACGGTCACGCAGTGGGAGGACATCGCCTCGGAGCTGCGGGCGCTCAACGAGCAGCTGCAGTCGGAGGCCGGGCAGCTGCGCTCCGACATTGGACGGCTGCAGACTGTGGCGGAGGCGGCGCACGCGAGAAATGCCCGCCAGGCGGATGAGGCGGCGGCGCTGCGGGCGGCCCTGGAGCGGCAGGAGGCAGATCTGGAGCAGCAGCGGGACCGCGCCGCGAGCCTGCAGTCCGACATCGGCGAGGCGGTCACGCACGCAGAGTGGCAGCACAGCCGCATCACCGAGCTGGAGGAAGTCATCCGGCAGCAGCGGTGCGACGCCGCTGCTGCAGAGGCGGCCGCAGAGACCGCGGCAGCTGGCTCGGCAGTGGAGCAGAGCAAGCTGCGGGCTGAGGCGCACGCCGCGGCAGCTGCCGTGGCGACGGAGCAGGGTAAACTGCACGCCGAGGCGAAGGCCGCAGCAGCGGCAAAGCAGGCTGAGCTACGCCAGCTGCAAGCAGAGGCGAAGGCCGCGGCAGCCGCCGCCGCAGCAGAGCAGGACCGCCTGCGGGCGGATGCCGTAGCCGCAGCCGAGGCCGCCGCGGCACGGCAGGAGCAGCTGCAGGTCGCTGCAGAAGCCGCCGCCTCCGAAGCAGCCGCCAAGCAGCAGGAGTTGCAAGCACAGCAGGCGGAGCTGCAGGCCATTGCCGCGGACGCCGCCGCAGCCGCCGCACAGCAGCGGGACCTCCATGCGCAGCAGGAGCAGCTGCAGTCGGACAATGCACAGCTGCAGGCGCAGCTCGATGCCCGCGAGGCTACGACCGATGAGCTCAGGGAGCAGCTGATGGAGTCATTTGAGCGCATTGACGAGCAGGACGCGGCGGCGGCTGCAGCGCAGGTTTTCGCGGATCATGCGTCGGCGGAAAACGAGCGGCTGGCCGGCCGACTGGCAGCGGCGGGGCGGAGGATCAACGACGAGGTGACGGCGGCGGCGGCGGCGGCGCACATGATCGTGGAGCTCCAGACGGCGGCCGAGGAGGCGCAGGAAGCACACGCACGTCTGAGCGAGCAGCTGGCGGCGGCGACGCGGTGCATCGACGAGCAGGCCGAGGAACATGAGAAAGCCGCCGAGCGGCTGCGGGAGCAGCTGGCGGAGGCAATGCAGCGAATCGACGAGCAGGTCGCGGCGGCGGCGGCGGCGCGGGACGCGTTTGCTGCGGTGCAGCGCGCGGCAAAGGAGAAGAACCAGACCATCGGGCAGCTGCGGGACGCCACGGCGGCGGCGGCGGCGCGGGAGTGGGACCTGCGCCATCAGCTCGCCGCGGCGCAGGAGGCAGACGCCGCCAAGGCGCGACATCTCGAGGAGTCCGCGGCGGCCGGCGCGGCGGCGGCGGAGCAGGAGCAGGGCCTGCGGGGGCAGCTGGGCGAGGCGATGCGTCGCGTCGCGGAGCTGGCCGCAGCAGAGGTGGCCGGCAAGCGCGCCTTGGCGGCGCTCGCGCAGGACCTCACCACGCTCGTGGAGGAGGTGCGCATGTGGCCCGGTGCCGCTGAGCCAAACCAGGCCCTGCTTCCTCTGGCCTGTCACTGCCAGCTGCTGCCAGCACGCTGGCGTCAAGATTCGGCGTGAAGCAGCTCGAACATCACTATGGCTGAGGCACGCCGAGCCCTGCAGCTGTGCTGACGGAAACTATGTCTTTGCCGTGGACAGGGTGCGGCAGAAAGGAAGCAGCTGCAGGCGCGCGTCAGCCAGCTCAACGCGCAGCTGGGCAAGGCAACTGTTGAGGCGAGAAAAGCCAGGGAGGCGGCAGGCGCCGCTGCCGTGCAGGCAGGTTCTTTCAGTCTCACACGGAGTCTACTTTCTTTCATCAAAGAACAACGTGATGTCACGCACGGTCCAGCCTCTGGTCGCCTCAGCTGGTTCCTTGGGCGCTGCACATCGTGCTGTGACACTTGACATGTGCGTAATGCCGCGATGTTCGTGCCATGGCGCCCGGGGTGTTATACTTTGATCATCTTTTCCCACTACGTCATATGCCTGCAGATGGCAGACGCCGCTGCCGCCGCGCTGAAGAAGGCAGACGAGCAGGTCGAGCGGCGCACGGCGGTCGCGGAACGACAGCTCGCCGGGGGGCGTGCGGCGCTGCAGAAACAGAAGGAAATGGCCGCCGCCGCGCTGGCGAAGCACAAGCAGACAGCTGCCGCGGTGGACGCAGAGGTCCGCACGCGGCTGGCGGCGGCGGTGGCGGGCAAGCTGGGTGAGTGGGGGTCTTTGGAGTGAAACGTGTTGCAGTCGAGCCACATCGACCTGAGTATGCTGTTCCGATATTGGGTCGAACGAGGGTCGAGGATGAACACAATATGTCCTGCGTGAACTGAGCTGGTTTTTGAAACAGATTACTTCATCGACAGTGCAGAGGCCCAGCCAGGCGAATGCGAGTGCGGCCGCATTGAGTTCTGGATTTTCGTCCTTTCTGTATCCCCTCTGATCTACAAGTTTTCGTGCATTGTGCAGAGGCCCAGGCCGATGCTGCAGCAGCCGCGCGGCGGGCGGCAGATGGCGCCTCGGCGCTTGCTGAGGTGCAGCGGCGGCTGTTGGCCGTCCAGTCAGAAGCCGCGGAGCTGCGCGACCGCCTGGCGGCCAGCAAGGCCATGGCAGAGGTGACTTCGACACGCCAGCATTATTTAATGAGATTCACGACACAGACCCTTCATCTAGCAAGTGACAAAGCCAGGTGCTGATCGTAACCAGCGGTGCTTGTGCAAACCGAAAGATGAGCACCTGGTTTGACCAGACTCAGGCATGCACCCAATCTCAAAGCCGCAAGTACAAACACTGGTGTATTTGATGTGCGTTTGAGTGTATTGAAGTGTGTTTGACTCGAAGGTGCGCGGCAAGGAGCTGTCGGCGACGGAGGCGCGGCTGGCGGCGGTGCAGATGGCGCACGCGGGCGCGGAGGCGGGCGCGACTACGGCGCGGGCGCGCGCCTCCCACAAGGCCGCTCAGGTGCATCTGGGATCTTCAGCCTGCCTAAATCGCAATAGTCTCTCACGCTCTAGCCGTCATGTCTGTCTCAGGTCACAAGCATCAGCTGCATGATGGCATAGCAGAATATCAGCTGTATGGATGGCATCGCTCTCCCATTCGCATGCTGTGGTCTGCACAGTCAAGAGCAGGCCTTCAGGCGCGGCCGGTGTCTCCAGCCCTGCAGCCTGTTCAATTCCGAGCCCTTGTCGCATTCGCCTGTTCAGGTGGATGAGCTGAAGAGCGCAGCAAAGGCGTCGGCGGCAAAGTTGAAGCGTGCTTCGGACTTCATCATGCGCCTTGAGGCGGAGGTGGGTGCCATCCCGTCGACTGCCCCTGCACATGTCAAGACAGCAGCAGTGCTGTCTGCTTCTATTGCATGTGCCTGCTACACATAGTTCGATAAAAAGCGCTCCCATTGGCGTCTTACTTTGTGGCATTCGCAAGGGTGTCATGCCTCATCTGCACTGCCTCTGCTCAGGCAGTAGCCCGCCAACGATTCGCACAGCATTACCAGCAATGGTTTAGTTTGCCTTCGAGGTGACATAGAGCAATGACCTGGCACACCCAGCTGCAGGGGCAGGAGAGTGAAAGGAACCGCTGGCGGGGGTGCATCATTGCAGTGCCATCTCCAGATGATCGATGGCCTGGTACGACACATCACAGGAGCGCGAAGGCGAAGCGCAGCTGGCGGGCGCCCAGGCGCGCATCTCCGCGCTCAGCCAGCGCCTGACGGGCGAGCATGACACGGCGCAGACGCGTTCTGACCACACAGTTCAAGTAGGTTGGTTCTGCCGCTTGCGTGCGCGTAGTGAGGCCCCAACCCACCCGCGATGACCAGCTGCAAGTGCCTGCACTCCGGTGTCAGGACTTGGCGTTGAGGCAGGGTAAACGCAATCAAACGAAAGTACACAGTGCTCATGTTGCTTTGCAGGCGCTGCGGGCGGAGCTAACCTCGGCGCGCTGCTCGATGGCCACCCTGGAGCGACGCGCCCTGATGCAGGCCGACGCTGCCGGCGTCGCCCAGGCCGAACTGCAGGTAGGGTCATGAACTTGCGAGCCACTGCTTCTGAGGCAGAATCTGATGAACAGCAAATCCAGGCTCAGCGATGATGCACACACCAGGACTTCGCCCTGTGCAGGCGTTCCGGTCGATGGCAGAGGCGGCGACGCAGCGGGCGCACGCGCTGAGCTGGGCGCTGGCGCAGCTGTGCGCCGCGGCGCTCACTTCTACCGCGCTGCGCCGCGGAAGCGCCGCCCGCCAGGCCATCGCATCTGCAACGCTCGCCGGCCACAGGTATCGCACATATGTGCGCAGCAGTAACGCTTGACTTTCTCTTGCGTTTCTTTCGTCTGATTGCAAGTATATGGTGCAGAGACCAGCTTGCCTCGGATGCGCTGGTGGCAAGCAGGAGCGTGTCAGCTGATTGACGTCCACGCATCGACATTGTGTGGTTGTGACAGCGCTTCTGGACGGGAGGAGGGGCGCCGTGCCGCACAGGGCAGTATCTTGTGTCTCACGGGTTGCCGCCCTGGTCGAAAGGGCGAGCTTTTACGTCTGGCGTCTCTGCTGCAGGGAGGGCGCGCGGTGGGGCCAGCTGCAGCTGGCGGCCCGCCTCGGCGGACTGCGCGACTCCGTCCTGCAGGCGCTGCCGTCGCCGGCTGGGCGCTGGCAGCGCCGGCAGCTGCTGCCGCAAGCCGCCTCAGGTGGGGGTGTCTTTGGGTGTACGTGAGCA